>Ga0209148_1001200_pt1 | contig 14770 bp, 11 predicted proteins | sample AraplaCol_mMF_r2_2_FD_184288 | JGI IMG/M metagenome (GOLD analysis project Ga0209148, IMG submission 184288) | Arabidopsis root microbial communities from North Carolina, USA - plate scrape CL_Col_mMF_r2 (SPAdes) (version 2) | ecosystem: Host-associated > Plants > Roots > Endosphere | place...
CAGCGAATAGGTGGGAAAGGTGCCGGCCGGACCATCATAATTGACGATGGTTCGGTTCTGGCCGTCGAGCGGTATGCGCAGGTTTCCGATGTCAATGAAGCGGCCGAGCCAGATCCGTACATTGGACCAGGGAGTGCCGAGAAAGGCGGCTGCTGCCCGCACGGCCAGCGAGGGATAGGGTTTGCCGTCGAGCCAGCCCGCCGCATAGTCGTAGCGCATGCTGCCATCGGCGTCATAGACGCCGGCATCATGGCCGGCGCCCAGAGCGGCATCCGCGAGGGTCTGAACCGGCGTCAGCAGGCTGGCAGAGGGCAAGCTGCTGGTGGCCGTCGCCGGATCGCCGCGCACGATATTGAAGGCCCATGGTGCCGTATCCGCTGGGACACCGGCAACCGCCTGCTTCGGCTGGCCGGCGATCGGAGCCTCGGCATTGAGCCGGAAGCTGAGCGGGATGATGACATTGCCGGCGCGACGAAAGGCGGCGGCCAGCTCGTCATCCGGCGTCGACCGTTGCAGCAGATCCGTCATCGCCGAGCGCTGTGCCGAATCCGGTGAGGCCGCCGCGAGGCCGGCCAGGGTGTCGTGCAAGGCGGATGGCAGATTGAGCTCCGGCTCGGCGAACAGCAGATCGAAGACGATGGTGCGGGCCTTCGCCGCCGTCAGCCGGTCAACCAGCTCGGCATAGAGATGCCGGCTGAAAGGCCAGCGGCCGTAACGCTGGAGGCTCTTTTCATCCATGGCGATCAAAGCGATATCCGCAGCCGGCGCCACTGCGCCACGCAATTGAAAGCGCAGGTCGAGGAGTTGGCCTTCCAGCCGCTGCGCCAAAGGGCTGTCGCCGCCGACCATGAAGATGGCGGCCATGGCCACCGTCAGCGACGCTGAGATCAAGGTCATCCTCAGCGCGCGCAACGGCCACTCCATCCTGCGTGCAGATCGCTGCATTGCATGTCGAAAGAAATCCTGATCTGGTTAAGCCGATTGCCCCAACCGCCGCGCTTACCAAATCGCCCATTCTGGCGTGTGAGTGTAAATATTTGTTTTATCGGAAAAGTCGGTCGATGGCGATCGCGTTTTGCCCTGCCAAATCAAATCCTGTCCCTGGCCTCTCAACGCTCAAGCCCGGGTCATCTATGCCGCCGATGCAAGATATTTGTCCTGAATGCCGGTGATGCCGGGCCGGAACCTATACGACCGGGGCCTATACGAAACGAGAGGAGATCGCATGACGGGTGACAGCAACCGCAAACTGGCGGACGGCGTCGATGCCGTCATTGATTCTTTCCTGACCGCCAGGAAGCTGGTGGGCGTGGTGATGCTGGTTCTGCAGGACGGCGCGATCCGCTTTTCGCGGGCAACGGGTTTCGCCGACCGCGAGACCGGCAGGACGATGCAGGACGATGCGATCTTTCGCTTTGCCTCACTGACCAAGCCGATTGTGACAGCCACCGTCATGCGGCTGGTCGAAGAGGGCAAGGTCAGCCTGCAGGATCCGGTCACCCATTATCTGCCGGAGTTCCGCCCCAGCCTGGCCGATGGCAACATGCCGACCATCACCTTGCATCACCTGCTCACTCATACGGCCGGGCTCAGCTATGGCTTCCGTCAGCCGCCGGATGGCCCCTATCTGAAAGCCGGCATTTCCGACGGCCTCGACATGCCCGGTCGCGGCTTTGCCGATAATCTCGCACGCATTTCCGCCGTCCCCTTGGCCGATGCACCGGGAACGAAGTGGGGCTATTCCGTCGCCCTCGATGTTCTTGGCGCCGCCCTGGAAGCCGCGACCGGCGACACCCTGCCGGCCCTGGTCGAACGGCTGGTGACAGGGCCGCTCGGGATGCAAGACACGGCCTTCATTTGCCGCGACCGCGAGCGTTTGGCAGTCGCCTATAGTGACAGTCCGGATCTGCCGGTGCGTCTCAGCGGGACGATGGTCGTTCCCTTCGCCGGCACCGCCGGCATCCGGGTGACGCCGGATCGTTACGCCGATCCGGCTTCCTTCCCCTCCGCCGGCGCCGGCATGCTGGGCACTGCCGGCGATTTTGCCCGCTTCCTCGAGGCAATCCGCAGCGATGGCGCGCCGATCCTCAAGCCGGAGAGTGTCGCGCTGATGATGCGCAGCCAGATCGGCGACCTTGTCGTCGATAACCGCGGCCCCGGCTGGAGCTTCGGCTATGGCTGGGCCGTGCTGCAGGATCCCACCGCGGCAACGACGCCCCAGCATGCGGGGACGATCGGATGGGGTGGCGTCTACGGCCATTCCTGGTTCGTCGATCCGGTCGCACGTCTCACCGTGATCGGCCTCACCAATACCGCCGTCGCGGGCATGACAGGCGCCTTCCCCATGGCGATACGCGACGCCGTCTATTCCGGGCTCAGCTGACGCCTTTACCCGCCATGCGTGTCTCCCGATGGCACGGCCCCATCTTTCCGGTAGAGGAATTCTCTCCTTCGTGATTTGATAGCGACGCATGCTGGGTCGCGGCTGGGACCGCTGACCTGACCATGGCGTGATTGCCCGGTCTACCGGCATGTCGTTTGAGAAACTGCGCGTATGGCCCGCCGATGAACCGGCGAACCAAGGGGCAAGCGGTTTGGTGGCTGGGGTAGAGAAGGTGCACTGGGAACGGCGTAGCTGGGAACGGTGGGGCTGCGACCGGAACAGCCGGCCTCGCAAATGCTTTGCTGAAGGCTGGACCAGACAACTGAGGCACCGGCATCCCTTTGCGGCGATCGCCCTCCTCGCGGCGCTTCTCCTGGCGACAACCACCCCGGCATCCGTTGCCCAAGCCGCGGCGCCCGCGGATAGCCGGCAAATCGCCGCCGACATTCTGTCTTCATCCCGCTACCAGACCAAACTTCCCGGCGAGGTGGCCTCTCCGAGCCTATTTCCGAACAGCCCGGGCGGCGGCCAGGGAAAGGACGATCCATCCACCGGGCCGCAGTCGAATGATAGCGGGAATGCGGCCGATAGCGGGCCCAACCCGTCGATATTCACTGCGATCATGCATGGCGCCTCACCGGCGGTCGTCGCGATTCTGCATTATCTGCCGGCCGTGCTTCTCACCGGGCTGGTGATCGCCCTCGTCGCCTTCGGCGTCTGGCGCTTCAGCAAGCGACGCCGCGCCACGGCAGCGGAGGAAACCGCACCGGTCCTGCCAGCGACCGTATCCCAACCGGCGAAGCCGGCGCCGCTCCCCGCCTGGCAGAAGCTGGCGGAACAGGAACGCTTCGACGAAGCAATCCACCTGCTGTTGCTGCAGACATTGCAGCATCTGCGCCAGGAACGGGCGATTGCGCTCCAGGAATCGCAGACCAGCCGGGAGATCCTGCGCAGCGGCACGCTGCAGGCACAGCGCCGCGCCGGATTGGCGACGATGATCGGCGCCGTCGAGTTTTGCCATTTCGGCGGCCGGCCAGCCGGCGCCCAGCTGTTCGAGCATTGCCTCGCCGCCTATCAGCAGATCATCAGGACGACGGTGGAAAATGCCCGCCCCGCGTGATCTCTTCAACCTGCGCCAGCTGGCCATCCTGATCGCCATCGGCACATTGGCTATGGCGGCAACGGTCTATCTGATCGTTTTCGGCGAGATCGACGTCGGTCCTACCGCCGATGCCAACGCCTTTTCGCCATCGGCGATCGGTCACGCCGCTTTCGTCGAATTGCTGTCGCGCCTCGGCATACCGACCACCATCAGCCACGCCCATTCGGCTGAGAAGGCACATGACAATGCCCTGCTGCTGATCGCCGAACCCGATGACAACGATGCCGGACACCAGGTGCTGCAACAGATGCGCAGCGCGTGGAATGTCCTTGTCGTCCTGCCGAAGCGCTCCGGGCGCGCCGATCCCGGCCATCCCGACTGGCTCAAAAGCAGCGCCTTGCTGGACGCTTCCGCCGTCGACAAGCTGTTGAAGGATATCGATCCCGCCGCAGGTATCGGCCGGATCGGCGGGACACATGAGATCGAACTGGCATCCTCGGGGCTCAAGGCCAGTCTCGAAGACATGCAGATCATTCATTCCACAGCGATGACGTCGGTGATCGGGGCCAGCGATGGCATTTTGCTTGGCCGTTTATCGAGCGGCAGGGCGACGATCTGGGTGCTGGCCGATCCCGACCTGATCGCCAATCATGGGCTTGGCCTCGGCGATAACGCAGCGGTCGCCATCGACTTCATACGCCGCGCCCTGCCGCCCGGCGGCAAGATCATCATCGATGAAGTCGAACATGGCTTCCTGCAGGACACCAATCTGCTGCGCAGCCTGTTGCGCCCACCTTTCATCGTCGCCACCACTGCCTTCGGATTGACGATACTCGGCCTGTTCCTGGCTGGGGCGTTCCGCTTCGGCGGCGCCCGCAAGCTGGCGGCGGGGCTGCCCCCCGGCAAACTGACCCTGATCAATAACGCCGCCGCCCTGCTGGCCTCCGGTGACCGGCAGCGCGCCTTGACCGATCGCTACCTGCATGTGGTCTTCGCCGAGCTGGCGCAGCGCCTTGGCCAGACCAAGCCGCTGGATGACACGGCCCTCGTGGCCTGGCTCGACGAGCAGGCCACGCGCCAGGGCCTCGGCTTGACGGCATCGGCGCTCTTGAAATCCGCCTGGAGCGGCAGATCAACACCGGCCGTGACGCGGCAGGTGGAGCATTGGACAAGGGAGATGACGAATGGAATATCCGGCCACCCCGGAATTCGCGCAAGCCATCGGTGAACGCGTCAAAAGCGAGTTGGGCAAGGCGATCGTCGGCCAAGACGAGGCTTGCGATCTCCTCCTCGTCGCTTTGCTCTCGGATGGTCATATCCTGCTCGAAGGCGTCCCCGGCACGGCAAAGACGCTGCTGGTGCAAGCCTTCGCCAGGGCCTTGTCGCTGGATTTCGGCCGCATCCAGTTCACCCCTGACCTGATGCCGGGAGATGTCATCGGCACCAATCTCTTCAACTTCCAGACCAACAGCTTCCATTTCATCAAGGGGCCGCTCTTCACGCAATTGCTGCTGGCAGACGAGATCAACCGCACGCCTCCGAAGACCCAGGCCGCCTTGCTGCAGGCGATGCAGGAACATGCGGTGACGATCGACGGTGCCACCCATTCCCTCGGCCAGCATTTCATGGTGATCGCGACGCAAAATCCGATCGACCAGCAAGGCACCTATCCCTTGCCGGAGGCCCAGCTCGACCGCTTCCTCTTCAAGCATGTCCTGGATTATCCGAGCCGCGACGAAGAACGCCGCATCGTCGCCCAATTCGGCACCACGGTCACCATGCCGAGCCCGGTCGATCTCGGCGTCACCGCGGTCATCACCGCTGCGGAACTCGACCAGGCCCGCCGTCATATCACGGCCATCCGCGTCAGCGCGGATATCGTCGATTACATCGTCGACCTGGTGCGGGCAACACGCGAGAGCCAGGCCCTGCAATTCGGTGCGTCGCCGCGTGCGGCGACCATGCTGGCAACGGCGGCGCGCACCTATGCGGCCCTCGCCGGACGCGATTATGTCATTCCCGACGATGTCAAATATCTCGCCGTGCCGGCCCTGCGGCACCGCGTGATCCTGTCACCCAATGCCGAGATCGAAGGCTCGACGGCGGAGCAGGTGATCCGCGATATAATCGAGCAGACGGCCGCGCCGCGATGACCGGCGCCAGCCGCCGTATCCTCTATCCCAGCCGGCGCGCCGTCTGGCTGCTTGCCAGCGCGATCCCGCCGGCTTTGCTGCTGGGCATCCTGGCACCCCATTATTGGCCCGCAGGTGCGGCCTATCTCGGTGCCCTTCTCGCTTTGCTGTTGGCCGATGCCCTCCTCGCCTTGCGCGATATCGCCGCGGCCTTGCCGCCGACCAGCCTGTTGCAAATCGGCCAGGTCACGGATTTCACCGTTACCTTGACATCGACTGCCGCCACATCAGGCACAAGCGTACGGCTCGAAACGGTCATCGACGTCGATGATCTGATCGCGCCGGTGCCCACGCAGCTGCTGATCTATCGCCCCGGCACCACGATTGCCGCGCATTTCGCCCTGCAGCCGAAGCGGCGCGGGACGGCAAGGCTGCGTCATGTCTGGCTGCGCTGGTCCAGCCCCTTCGGCCTGCTCTGGTGCCGCAGGATCATGACGGTCGATCGCGATCTTCATATCCTCACCAACACCGCCCGGGTGCGACAGGAGGCGGTGCGCTTCCTGACACAGGACAGTTCCTTCGGCGAGCATATCCAGCGCGACAATGGCAACGGTTCGGAATTCGAAGCCTTGCGCGACTATGCGCCCGGCCTCGATCGCCGCACCATCGATTGGAAGCATTCAGCCCGCCATCGCCGCCTGGTCAGCAAGGAGTTCCATGCCGAGCGCAACAACCAGGTGATCCTCGCCATCGATAGCGGCCATCTGATGCGCGAGCCGCTGGCACTGGCCCCGAAACTCGATCACGCCGTCACCGCCGCCTTGATGCTGGCCTATACCTCGCTCAAAAGCGGCGACCGGGTGGGGCTCTATGCGTTCGACTCCCGACCCCGGCTGTTCGCAGCCCCCGTTGGCGGCATTGGCACCTTCGCACGGCTGCAGCATCTCGCCAGCGAAATCGATTACAGCCCCGAAGAGACCAATTTTACTCTTGGCCTTAGCCGCCTCGCCGGCGATCTGCCGCGGCGCTCGCTGATCATCCTGATCACCGATTTCGTTGATACGGTGACAGCGGAACTGATGGTCGAGAATATCGGCCGCCTGGCGAAGCGGCATCTGGTGCTGTTCGTCACCTTCACCGATCCCGTTCTCAATGCCACCATTACCCAACCGGCCCGCGACATGACCGGCATGGCGAAGACCATCGTTGCCGCCGAATTGGCACGCGACCGACAGATCCTCTTCCGGCGCCTCAACCGGCTCGGCGTGCAATGCCTGGAGGCGCGCCATGACGGCCTGGGGAGCGAAATGATCAACCGTTATCTCGATATTCGCCAGCGTGAATTGATATGACGCCGCGCGACAGGCAGGAACCCAGTTTCGCGGCAGCGCCAGCGGCATCCACCACCGGCAGCCGGCCCACATCACCATCCACCCGGACAGGCAGTGCAGCGGGTCTCAAGAGCACGCAGTTCCGCCGCGAACGGGAGCCGAATTGGCGTGAGCTGGAGCAGATGCTGGACCGGCTCGACAAGCATGGCGCGGTAACCCTCTCGAGTGCCGAGCTGACCCGGCTGCCCATCCTCTATCGCGCCACCCTCTCCAGCCTGTCGGTGGCACGCAACATTTCCCTCGACCGCAACCTGATCGACTATCTCGAATCGCTGGCGGCACGCGCCTATTTCCGGGTCTACGGTCCCAAATCCTCGCTCGCCGCCGTGCTCGGCGATTTCTTCTGGCATGTCCTGCCGCAGGCGATCCGCCAGCTTCGCTGGCACATCACATTGGCGGGCTTCTTGCTCATCCTGGGTGCGCTTTGCGGCTATTGGCTGACCAGCGCCAATGAGGATTGGTTCTATAGCCTCACCGATCCGTCCATGATGGGCGGACGCAATCCGACGGCGAGCACGGAGGCTCTACGTCAATCGCTTTATGATCCGCTGCCCGGCGCGAAAGAGTGGCTGGCGATCTTCGGTTCCTCGCTCTTCTATCACAATGCGAAAATTGCCCTCGCCTGCTTCGGCCTCGGCTTTGCCTTCGGCATCCCGACCTTCCTCCTCAGCCTCGGCAACGGGCTCACTTTGGGCGCCTTCATCGCCTTGTTCGCCAGCCGCGGGCTCGGCATCGACGCGCTCGGCTGGCTGGCGATCCATGGCACCACGGAGCTCTTCGCCGTCACTGTTGCCAGCGGTGCCGGCTTCGCTTTGGCAGAAGCCCTGCTTTTTCCCGGCCGCTTGTCACGCCTGGACAACCTGGCCCGGCGCGGCCGCCTCGCGGGGATCGTCGCGGTCGGCGCCGTGCTGATGCTGTTGGTCGCGGGCGCGCTGGAAGGCCTCGGCCGGCAGCTCATTCTCGATACCGATACGCGCTTTGCCATCGGCGGCACGGCGCTGTGTTTCTGGCTGCTCTATTTCACCCTGGCAGGACGGCGAGGCGCGCGACAGCAAGACATGGATGAGACCTATGGCTGACCAGAGCGTTGCCCGTGCTGCCGCGACCCGCGAAACGCGGCGCTTACGGCGCATCCTGACGCCGGAAGGCGTCGAGCTGGAAGTCGAACTGGCCGATGCCGGCGAACGGGCCGGCGCCTTCCTGATCGACATCATCGCCATGACCGTCGCCATCATCGCCCTGGTCCTCCTCGGCATCCTGGTGTTGTGGCAGGCGGAGGTCACCCTCGGCGGCAATCATCTCGCCGGCTGGCTGATCGCCTTTGGCATCCTGCTGATCTTCGCCATCCGCACCTTCTACTTTTCCTGGTTCGAATTGCGCTGGACCGGAGCCACACCCGGCAAACGCCTGCTGGGCCTGCGCGTCATCGATCGCCAGGGCGGTCCGCTGACCGGCCAGGCCGTGGTAGCCCGCAACCTGACCCGCGAGATCGAATTCTTTCTGCCGGCAACCCTGATCATTGCCGGTCCTGCCCTGCTGCCGGCCGAGCAGTTTGTCCGTCTTTCCATGTTGGTCTGGCTTGGCATCCTGGTGCTGATGCCGCTCTTCAACCGCGACCGGCTGCGCATCGGTGACATGATCGGCGGCACCTGGGTGATCGTCGCCCCGAAGGCCAAGCTGCTGAGCGATCTCGGCAACGAGGATAACCACCGCTGGCGCCGGGCCATCGCCGGAGACGCGTCGGCGGCGCGTTTCACCTTCACGCCGCAGCAGCTCGACATCTATGGCGCCTATGAACTGCAGGCACTGGAAGCCTTGCTGCGTCGTAACGACACCGCCACCGCCGCCACCCGCGGCGAGGTGGCCCAACGCATCGTCAACCGCATCGGCTGGCAGGGCAATGTGAAACCGCAGGAAGTCGACGACTTCCTCAACAGCTTCTATCTGGCGCAACGCCGGCGCCTGGAAGGCCAGATGCTGTTCGGCAAGAGGCGCAAGGACAAGCACGACCGGGGCGACAGCTGACCGCCCCGGTCGTGCTACTGTCTTTTCTCAGTCGAAGACAGCGGCGATCTGATCGATATCGACGCCTTCCTTAGCCATGCGAAGGTAGTAGTAGGTACAGGCCGCAACAACTGCCATGAACGTCGCCACCATAAACTGGGCGATAAGCAGCTCAAGTGCACCAAGGATCATCATCAAAGGCGTTTGACCAGTGGCAACGATCGGATGGAAGAGCAGTTCCACAATTTTTTGGATCGCGAACTGGCCAATAGCCAATAGAAAGAGCATGGCAAATATCTGCCAACGGTGACCCTTAGTAAGGGCGGCACTGCGCGTGAGACAGGGCCAGAACGAAACATCTTCGGCGACACAGACCGGTACAACGATCGAGTACATAGTCGCAAGCATAACACCTGGGACCACGAGCAGAACCAATCCTAACACTATCAGGACTGACGCGATGATGCCGGTCACTACGACAGGAAACACGCGCTTCAGGGCTACACCAAGACAGGCGACAACAGATGCCGGACGCGAACGAAGCTGCTGTATGACAGCGTAAGTGATCGCCGCCGTGAGAAGCTGGTAGCAAGCAACCCAGACACCAAGGAACAGCACCCCTACCGCTATGACGCTACCCCGGGCGGCAATCGCCTGCAGGTCGACTATGCCGCCGAAAAGCAGATAGCCAACTGCGATGAGCGGAATACATGAAGCAACGGCCAGGACGATAAAAGTTGGCAGTTTACGTAGCCATATTGAGAAAGATGAGCCGAGAGTCCGGCTGATTTCGAACTCCTCCCCCACGAAGACTTCTTGAACACTCATGATGCCCCCAATGATGATGCGGCCCCCAGATGCCGCGACCTTAGAGCGTTAACTATCTGCCGCCATTTGGCAGTTCTGCAAAAGGGCAAGGACAAGCACGACCGGGGCGACAGTTGAGCGCCCCCGCCATACCTGGTTTCAATCACTCGAAGACAGCAACAATCTGATCAATATCGGCGCCTTCCTTCACGGCGCGCAGATAGTAGTAAGCTGTGGTTGCAACGACAGCCGAGAGCGACCCAACCAAGCTCTCTACGACAAGCCCGAGGATGTCCAGTGCAGGATGTAGAGGAATATGCGAGGCGCCGATAAAAAATCCGACGGCGCCCCCGATCAGCAGACCGCCGACGACCGCGATCAACAAGACTAGCAAGGCAATGCCAAAAATGGACCAGCGGTAGTCCTTGGTCAGACTGTAGCTTCGCTTTAAGCTCTCGACCGGTCCGAGATTCTCGACAACGCAGACCGGAAGAGCGACCCAAAAGGCGAGACCCCAAATGATCCCCGGAACAATGAGCAATACGAACCCGATACCTGTAGCCAATGCCGCAAGTATCGCCGTGAAGAGGGCTGGAAAGAACCTACCGAAGCCGATGAGAAGACAGGCGCCATAATCGATCGACCGTCCACGAAGTTGCTGCAGCACCCCATAGCATATGATCGCAGTCAGCAGCTGAATGAAGACAAGGTTGCACAGCGCACTTGGAGAGGTACTTGCAAGCGACGAAAGGCCGGAGCCAGTCGGCTGAGATTGAATCGATTTTAAAAAGAATCCCGGCAGGTGAGCAGCAAGGCTGACAATCCCGAAGAAGGCGATGTTTCGCGCCCAGATCTTGAACGATGTTCCAATAACAGCGCCAACCCGAAAGCTCGGCGCCAATGCCATATCCTGAGCTAACATGTATTCCCCCAAACGATGATGCGGCTTCCCAGACGCCGCAACCATAGAGCGTTAACTATCGGCTGCCATTTGGCAATAAATACCTGCCGTCCGGCCCACTGCCGGGTGTGATTAAAGCGGCTACGTCGCCCTAACACTGCCGCCAGGACCACCTCTGCGTGTCGACAGGTTCCTGATTTCAGTTGATAATCGCTGCGATCCGCGGCGTTGGCCGGATCGTGAAGGAGGGGGTAACGATGAAGATGCGCCGTCTCGTCATGACGATGGCTCTGACGTCCATCGCCTTAGCCTGGCCGCTTGCCGGCAATGCCGAGCAATTGAAGGGCACGAATTTCATCAATGTCGTGGGCCGAAACACCCTGGTCGGCAAAGCTTCCGACGGCGCCACCTTCCGGGTCTATTTCCTGCCGGGCGGCATGGTCACTTATCAGGACAATCGCAGCAAGAATGATCAGGGCACCTGGATGCTCGATAAGAACGGCGATGTCTGCGTGACCTGGGCACATCTGCTCGCCGGTAAGCAGAATTGCTATCAGGTAAATGTCGACAAGTCGCACGTCACCTGGGGCAACAAGGACATGTCGAACCAGGGCGGCCTGGTCGGCGGCGTCGCCTCGATGGATGCCAAGCCGCTGCAGTAAGCGCGTCAACGCTGGTACCACCTAAAAGAAACGCTCGGCTGTCATTCCAGCCGAGCGTTTTCATTTTACCGGCAATGAAGCTGGTCAGACCGACTTGCGGCCGAAGCCGGTGGTCTTAAAGGTCTGGATGCCGTGCTTGCGCCCCTGGCGCCGGCCTTCTCCGCCAGCCCCGCCGGTGCCGGCCGGCTGGAAGGCGGGAATCAGCTGATGCTTGCCGGGACCGATGAGATCGGCGCGGCCCATGCGCTTCAGAGCCTCGCGCAGCACTGGCCAGTTTTCCGGATCGTGATAGCGCAGGAAAGCCTTGTGCAGGCGGCGCTGCTTCAGGCCCTTGATGGCGGCCACTTCCTCGGAAACACCGCGGCGCACCGGACGCAACGGATTATAACCGGAGTGATACATCGCCGTCGCCAAGGCCATCGGCGAGGGCAGGAAGGTCTGCACCTGGTCGGCCCGGTAACGGTTGCGCTTCAGCCACAGCGCCAGATTCATCATGTCTTCATCGCTGGTGCCGGGATGGGCGGCGATGAAATAGGGGATGAGGAAGTATTCTTTCTTGGCGTCCTTCGCGGCCTTGTCGAACAGCTCCTTGAACTTGTCATAGGAGCCGATGCCGGGCTTCATCATCTTGGAGAGCGGGCCCTCCTCGGTGTGTTCCGGCGCGATCTTCAGATAGCCGCCGACGTGATGCTCGACCAGTTCCTTGATATAGGCCGGGCTCTTGACTGCAAGGTCATAGCGGACACCGGAGGCCACCATCACCTTCTTGATGCCGGGCAGCTCGCGCGACTTCTTGTAGAGTTGGATCAGCGAGTCATGGCTGGTATTGAGATTGGGGCAGATATCCGGGAACACGCAGGACGGACGGCGGCACAGGGATTCCGTGCGCTTATCCTTGCAGGCCATGCGGTACATATTGGCGGTCGGTCCGCCGATATCGGAAATGATGCCGGTAAAACCAGGCGTCTTGTCGCGGATGACCTCGATCTCGCTGAGGATCGATTTCTCCGAGCGGCTCTGGATGATACGGCCCTCATGCTCGGTGATCGAGCAGAAGGAACAGCCGCCAAAACACCCGCGCATGATGGTGACGGAGAAGCGGATCATGTCCCAGGCGGCGATCTTCGCATCGCCATAGCTGGGATGCGGCGCGCGGGCATAAGGGAGCTCATAGACCGCGTCCATTTCCGGCGTGGTCAGCGGAATCGGCGGTGGTGTGAGCCACACATCGCGATCGCCGTGACGCTGCACCAGTGCGCGGGCATTGCCGGGATTGCTCTCCCGGTGCAAGACGCGCGAGGCGCGGGCATAGGCCTCGCGATCCTGCGTCACCTGCTCGAAACCGGGCAGGCGCACGACCGTCTTCTCGCCGAGGATGCGCGCGGCCTCGCTGCCTTCCTCGAGATCATTGGCCGGCGCCACGGTCCAGCCTTCCGGCACGGTGTCCTTCATGACGGCGACGCCGCGGATGTCGTCGATCTCCGAGGGCTTGTCACCCTTGGCGATGCGATGCGCCACTTCGACCACCGCGCGCTCGGCATTGCCATAGAGCAGGATATCGCCCTTGGCATCGACCAGGATCGAGCGGCGGATCTTGTCCGACCAGTAATCGTAATGAGCGATACGGCGCAGCGAGCTTTCGATGCCACCAAGGACGATCGGCACGTCTCGATAGGCCTCGCGGCAGCGTTGCGCATAGACGATGACGGCACGATCGGGACGCTTGCCGCCTTCGTCATTCGGCGTGTAGCTGTCATTGTGACGCAGCCGCCGATCCGCCGTGTAACGGTTGACCATGGAATCCATGTTGCCGCCGGTGACGCCGAAGAAGAGCTTCGGCCGGCCCAATTCCTTGAACGGCTCGGCGCTCTGCCAATCCGGCTGGGCCAGGATGCCGACGCGGAAACCCTGCGCCTCCAGCAGCCGACCGATCACCGCCATGCCGAAACTGGGATGGTCGATATAGGCATCGCCCGTCACCAGGATGATGTCGCATTCATCCCAGCCCAGTTCGTCCATCTCGGCGCGCGTCATCGGCAGGAACTTTGCAGTCCCGAAGCGGTGCGCCCAGTATTTGCGATAGGAGAAGAGTTGCTTCGCGGTTTCCATCATTGCGACCAGTGCAGTGAGCGGGGCGCGGCCTCATCGCTGGGCGCGCCGGTTGGTATCGTCAATCTTGGCTTTCACATCGGGCGCCATATCCGGCACCGCTGCCAGCGGCAGCCTTTGCCAGCACAGCCAAATTCCCGGTCACAGATTAACACAGGCCGGGGCGGCTCGCAGGGCGGCGCTATACCTACTCGATTTCGCATGAAAATCAATAGGTTATTTGCGCAACCCTGATCTCGTCGGATGCCTGGGTAACAATTGAATCAAGGACTTACCGGCACCTGCCCGGGACATCTCCACCGGTCAGTGCAGGTTTTCCCGATTGGCACCGGCGCGGGCGCGCCGGAAGCCGCCCCAGAAAGCTTTCCAGCTGGCAACGAAACCGGCCTCCCGCAGCATCGCCCAGGGCCGGAAATGCACCGCGGTCAGGCCGGGTTCACCGGCGAGACGCAGCCCGGCATTACGGGCCGGGAAGCCGAGCTTGCGGTCGAGATGATCGCTGTGCATCTGGTGCAACTCATCGCGGGTAAAGGGCGCCGTCTCGACGGCACCGGCGGCAATGGCGGCCTGCAATAGCTTCTCACCGGCCGGCGTGCGCGAGATGGCGATATTCATGCCGGGCGCCTCGCGGTGCAGCGGCTTGCCGTCTTCCATGACCCAGCCATCGGGGCAGGAGATGTCGGCAAGCTCGCTGATCGCATCGGGACAGATCTTGCAGCGGAACTGCATATCGTAAGTCCAGGGTACGGAAGGGTCGTACCAGGCCTCGTCATAGGTGATGTCCGCCTTGCGCCCGTCTTTGGTTTCGAGATGGGTCGGTCCCGGCCAGCCTTCACCGCGCCAGCGCAAAACCGACAGCTCCTCCGGCGCGAAGCCGACATAGCGGCTGATCTTTTCCGCCATCTTGGTACTGGGCACCCCACCGCAGAACAGGCTGAGGCAGTATTTGATCTGCCGCTGGGCACGCGGATCGATGCGCATCAGGTTGCGGATCGCGGCAACATCGCAGGGCTTGGCAATGACGGCGAAATCGATGCCTTCATCGAGTAGCTGCTCGACATGGACCAGAGGGGCCGCCGGGCCATAGCGCGATTGCGAGCCGGCGATCACTTCCGCGGCCGTGCGACTGATCTTGGCGTCGGTCAGGATCGGCTCGCTGGCCGAGGCCTTCACATGCAGGATCGCCTGAACTTCGCCGGTTTCCAGCAAGTAGCAGCCGAGGGCCGTCAGCATGCCGCCGGCCGCCGCCTTGTGGCGGACCGCGGGATCGCCGGACCAG
>Ga0209148_1001202_pt1 | contig 14746 bp, 15 predicted proteins | sample AraplaCol_mMF_r2_2_FD_184288 | JGI IMG/M metagenome (GOLD analysis project Ga0209148, IMG submission 184288) | Arabidopsis root microbial communities from North Carolina, USA - plate scrape CL_Col_mMF_r2 (SPAdes) (version 2) | ecosystem: Host-associated > Plants > Roots > Endosphere | place...
CGATGATGTCCTCGTCCGGGCCCCAACTCCAGAATAAAGCGGCAAGCGTGATGTCGATGGCGGCCAGCGTTGTCGCGAGATACCCGACCTCGCCACCCAAGAGCCCGAACCCGTTGTCGATGTAGCGGGTGAATGTCTCAAGGAACTGGTCGATGATGCCGGTGCCGGTCATGGCTTATCTTCCTTGGACACCCCAACAGGCGGATATCCTTGCGGCATCCGGCCCTGATCTTTTGACGCGGGTGTCAGGCCAGTTGCTGGAGCGGGAGCACCATCCCTTCCCCCAAAGAAGCGACGGCGGTTTTCAGCCCAGACCTTCTGGCAATGCTGATAGTCCGCTGCATCTTCCGAAGACACGGTGCGGCAGCGCGCAAGCTCGGAAGGGTCAGCGCCTTTGGTCAGCTCTGCGTTGGGCGGCGTAGAGGTCTCTTCTGTCCCACGAAGCTGAATCGCACAGCCTGCGACCACCAGCACTCCGACGGAGATGAGTAGCGATAATGCCTTGAATGGACCTGTATCAGTCATCAGTGGAACATCCGCACGTCCTGGGATTGATAGCCCTGCCCCGGCGTCAGAAACCGCCGGAGCTGTTCGCGCCCCTGGTCCTGGGCTGCCGCGCGCTGCGCCGCTTCAAGGCTCTGCGCCCTCCCCTGTGCTGCGACAGTGGCGGTGAGATCGGCTAGCTGCTGCGCCTGAAGCGCGAGGATCTGGTTGCCGGCCTGGGTTGCCTGCAGCGCGCCGCTGGCACCCTGGCTTGACGTCACGAGCGCGGACGTCTGGACGCGATTGGTATCGAGGTTGCCCACGACACCGGCCTGGACCCGGAGGGAGTCCTGCAACGCGGCGACAGAATTCTGCCACCGCGATTGAGCATTGGTGATCAGCAGCTGGCTGGACTGGCTGCCGCTGGCCGGCGCATAGCTGGTCGAGAACGCACGGTCGATCTGCTGGACGTCGTAGGCGATGCGTTGGGCCTGGGCCAGCAGCTGCTGGGTTCGCTGGATTGAGGATTGCAGTTGCTGGAGCGAGGAATACGGCAGGGTTGCCAGATTCCTGGCCTGATTGATCAGCATCTGCGCTTCGTTCTGCAACGAGGTGATCTGATTGCTGATCTGCTGCAGCTCGCGCGCGGCGGTCAGCACGTTCTGGACGTAGTTGTTGGGATCGAAGACGATCCACTGCGCTCGTGCGGGCGCCGTCAGACAAAGCGTGAGGGCGATGGTGCCAGCCGCGGCGAATAGACCAAGGCGCTTCATTGCGACTTCTCCAGATTGACGAGACTGGGAATCAAGTCCGTGGCCCAGGTGACGCCGCGGTGCTGGAGCCAGGCCGGCACGAAGCCGTCCGCTCCATGCTCGGCGACGAGCTGTGCGATGGCCGCCTGATCTTTCTTGGATGAGGCCGCTGTGAATGCGAGCGCAACTTCGCCAAGTCCAAGTTCGAACATCCGGTTGCCGCGGCGAGATTGGCAGTAATAGTCACGCTTGGGCGTTGCCCGGCTCAGAAGCTCGATCTGACGGTCATTGAGGCCGAAGCGGCGGTAGATGGCAGTGATCTGCGGTTCGATGGCCCGTTCGTTCGGCAGCAACAAGCGCGTTGGGCAGCTTTCGATGATCGCGGGGGCAATCGCCGAGCCGTCGATGTCCGAAAGCGATTGGGTGGCGAAGATGACGGACGCATTCTTCTTTCGAAGCGTCTTCAGCCATTCCCGCAGCTGGCCGGCAAAATCCTCATCATCAAGGGCAAGCCAGCCTTCATCGACGATGAGAAGCGTGGGACTGCCGTCGAGACGGTCTCCGATGCGATGGAACAGATAAGCCAGCACGGCTGGCGCCGCGCTCGTTCCGATCAACCCTTCGGTCTCAAACGCCTGGACGGAGGCCTCGCCAAGGCGCTCGAATTCCGCATCAAGCAGGCGCCCGGACGAGCCGCCAAGGCAATAGGGTTGCAAGGCGCGTTTCAGAGCATTCGATTGCAGAAGAACCGACAGGCCCGTCAGGGTGCGTTCCTGCATGGGCGCGGAGGCGAGAGACGTCAGCGCCGACCAGAGATGGTCCTTGACCTCCGGGGTGATCTCGACCTTTTCGCGTGCCAGGATTGCACCGACCCATTCGGTAGCCCATCCGCGCTCGGAAGGGTCGTCGATCCAGGCCAGCGGCTGCAGTGCGACTGCTTGATCGCCTCCGTCGGACAAGACACCGCCGAGATCGTGCCAGTCGCCACCCATGGCGAGCGCCGCCGCCCGGATCGAACCACCGAAGTCGAACGCAAACACTTGGGAGTTCGCATAACGGCGGAATTGCATTGCCATGAGGGCGAGCAGGACAGACTTGCCAGCACCTGTGGGCCCCACCACCAGGGTATGGCCGACGTCACCAACGTGGAGCGAAAACCGGAACGGGGTTGATCCCTCGGTCTTGCCGAACAGGAGCGGCGGAGCGCCAAAATGCAGATCCCTCGCCTCGCCCGCCCACACAGCCGACATCGGAATCATATGGGCGAGGTTGAGGGTCGAGACCGGCGGCTGCCGCACGTTGGCGTAGACATGCCCGGGCAGGCTGCCGAGCCAGGCTTCGACGGCGTTCACCGTCTCGATGATGCAGGTGAAATCGTGACCCTGAATGACCTTCTCGACCAGGCGCAGCTTTTCATCTGCAGCATTGGCAGCACTGTCCCAGACCGTGATGGTTGCGGTGACAAAGGCCTGTCCGATCTGGTCCGAACCCAGTTCCTGCAGGGCAGCGTCGGCATCTAGCGCCTTGTTGTGGGCGTCGGTATCGAGCAGCGTCGAGGCCTCATTGGTCATGACCTCCTTGAGAATGGCGCCGATCGACTTCCGCTTGGCGAACCACTGGCGGCGGATCTTGGTCAAAAGCTTAGTGGCATCGGTCTTGTCGAGCATGATCGCGCGGGTCGACCACCGGTACGAGAATGGCAGGCGATTGAGGTCATCCAGAATTCCCGGCGTGGTCGCGCCCGGAAAGCCGACGATGGTGAGAACGCGCAGATTGGCCGAGCCCAACATCGGCTCGAGACCGCCGGTCAGCGGCTGGTCCGCCAACAAGGCATCGATGTACACGGGAATTTCGGGCACGCGAACCCGATGACGCTTGGTCGAGATCGTCGAGTGCAGATAGGTCAGCGTGGCCTGATCATCGAGCCAGGCGCATTCGGGCATGAATCCTTCCAGAAGCCCGAGCACGCGGCTGGTTTGATCGACAAAGCCGCGAAGTACCTCGCGAGCATCGGCCCCAACGGTGCGATCGCGACCTTCATAGAGCAGTCGCTCTGCCTTGGCTGCGCCCTCCTCCGGAGGCAGATAGAGGAAAGTCAGGAAGTAGCTGGACTCATAGTGGGCGCCGGCCTCCTCGAACTGAGCCCTGCGCTCGGCGTCGACCAGCGCGGATGCGACATCCGGAAATGTGCTCGGAGGATAACTACCGGCAAAATGGCGCTGCGCCTCGACGAACACGGCCCAGCCGGATCCCAGGCGGCGAAGTGCGTTGTTCAGACGACCCGCGACACCGACAAGCTCAGCTGGCACCGCACTGTCGAGGTCGGGGCCGCGGAACTTCGCGGTCCGCTGGAACGAGCCGTCCTTGTTCAGGATGATGCCCTCGTCGACGAGGGCCGCCCAAGGCAGGAAATCCGCAAGACGCGCGTTTGAATGGCGATATTCGGCAAGGTTCATCATGACCGAGAACTCAGAGGTTGAGATGACCGGGAATGCGCAGATGTCGGCGCACCACATCGACGAAGGCGGGATCGCGCCTGGCTGCCCAGACGGCGGCCATGTGGCCGATGAACCAGAGGACAAGACCGGCGATCCAGAGCCGCAAGCCGAGTCCAAGGGCCGCGGCAAGCGTGCCGTTGACAATCGCGACCGCCCGCGGCGCACCGCCCATCAGGATCGGCTCTGTCAGAGCCCGGTGAACGGGCACGAGAAAACCTGCGACCGCCTCATCCATCAGATCACCACGCCGCCGCCGAAGGAAAAGAACGACAGAAAGAAGCTCGAGGCCGCAAAGGCGATCGACAGACCGAACACGATCTGGATCAGCCTGCGAAAACCGCCCGACGAATCCCCGAACGCGAGCGTCAGCCCGGTGACGACGATGATGATGACGGCGATGATCTTGGCGACCGGCCCCTCGACCGACTGCAGGATCTGATTGAGCGGCTGCTCCCACGGCATGTTCGAGCCGGCCGCCCATGCGGGCGCTGTCGTCAGGACGGCCGGGCTGACAATCGCCAGCAAGGCAGCTTCTCGGGGAATACGGAATCGTGGACGCATGTCAGTCTCCTGCTGGTGAAAGGCTGTAGTCTCCGGCGGCGCCAAGCCCTGCGACGAGGGCGAGTTCGGCGAGACGACGATCGGTACCGCGGCCGGTAAGCACGGCGATGAGGTTGATGGTCTCGGCGATCAGGGCGCGCGGAACCGTGATGACGGCTTCCTGGATGAGCTGCTCGAGCCGCCGCAGAGCGCCGAGCGCACTGCCCGAATGAATGGTGCCGATCCCGCCGGGGTGACCGGTGCCCCACGCCTTGAGCAGGTCGAGAGCTTCGGCGCCGCGGACCTCGCCGATCGGGATGCGGTCAGGACGCAGTCGAAGCGAGGAGCGGACAAGGTCGGATAAAGTGGCTACGCCGTCCTTGGTCCGTAGCGCTACGAGATTGGGCGCCTTGCATTGAAGTTCGCGCGTATCTTCGATCAGGACGACGCGGTCAGCGGTCTTCGCTACCTCGGCCAGAAGCGCGTTGGTCAAGGTGGTCTTGCCCGTCGACGTGCCACCGGCCACCAGGATATTCTTGCGAGTGGCGACCGCACTCCTCAGGGCCTCGGCTTGCCCGGACGTCATGGTCCCGGCGGCAACGTAGTTCTCAAGCGTGAAGACAGCCACCGCCGGCTTGCGGATGGCGAAAGCAGGGGCAGCAACGACCGGAGGCAACAAGCCTTCGAACCGCTCGCCGGTTCCGGGAAGCTCGGCCGACACGCGGGGTGAGCTGGCGTGCACCTCCGCGCCTACATGGTGAGCCACGAGACGAACGATGCGCTCGCCGTCCGCCGCCGACAACGTTTCGCCAGTGTCAACCAAGCCACTCGATAGTCGGTCGACCCAAAGCCGCCCATCAGGATTGAGCATGACCTCGACGATTGCATCATCGTCCAGATAGCCGGCGATTGCCGCGCCAAGTGCGCTCCGCAACATTCGCGCACCGCGCGAACTCGCTTCCGATTGAATGGAATGGATTGCCACTGCCGTCCCCACCGAATGAGAACGCCGGGAGCGTCCTCAGATGGGTTGATTAGAAAAAGCACCAATGGATTTGGCGCAACAAGCGCTTACGGTAAGCGTAGATTGGCGCAGGAAAAGAAAGACCGGAAACTCATACCTCGCACTCGAGGGACGCGAACCGGAGTGCTGCTGAACGCTGATGGATAGGTCGGCAAACTTACCGCCGACGTGGTTCACCACTCCGCATCGGCATCCGCCGGCATGACCACGAGCAATTGTTCGTACGGCAAGAACGTTTCGGCCGCATCGGAAGCGCTAGCAGGCAAGAAGAGCGGAATTGAACCCATCCTCCGCCCGAAGGATCCAAGCCATGGTAGGGCGAACCAGACGAAGGCGGTGATCTGTACCGTGACATTGACAGCGAATGCGACCTGATAGGCCAGGATGGTCCTGTGGCCATCCACGAGTGGCCATTGCTGCAAGATGAAGCCGGTCCCGAACTGAGAAACAAATGCCCAACCGAAGTGCAGCACATTCAACGCTCCGTTGGCACGACCGGTGAGTTCTGGCGGAACGTATTCAGCTATCACCGCGAAACTGACCACGGTCGCCGTTCCAACGATTGCGACCATCGACCAGGGTAACATTGACGGAACGGGCAAGCGAAGGATCACGGATAGCTCGGCCGCGATGAACAGCCCTGCGATCACGGCCACGATAATCTCTACTCCACCCCCTCTTCGCCTGATGCAATGGACCAATGTGCCGAATAGCCAGGCACCGCCGCAAAGGACGAGCGACATTGTGAATAGCTGTCCGACAAGTCTCGTTCGATCGAATCCCTCGACGTCGGTCAGCCACGGCGCCGCCCACAATCCTTGCAGAGACCAGGCCGATCCCACACAAGTGGCTGACAACGGGGCAATTCGCCAGAAACGCCGATCGCCAAAAACGGAGCTCAGCGTGCCGGGCATTGATCCTGTTGGCGGGATGATGGCTCGTTCGGGAACCACGATGTAGATGAGCACGGCCGTGGCGCCGGTTGCCGCCGCCAGGATTTCAAAGAGCTGTCGCCAGCTGATCCAACCGAGGAGGTGTTCGGCCGGGGTCGTGGCGGTCACCGCTCCGAGCGAACCCAGCATGATCATGTAGCCGTTCAGCAAGGCCACTCGTTCGCTCGGAAACCAGAGAACGATGGACTTCAATCCCGCCGTCAATGCCGCCGCCACCCCAAGCCCGATCATGGCTCGCGAAATCAAGAGCGATGGCAACCCGGTCGACGTCGCGAATAGGCAGGAGCCTGCGGCGGCGACCAAGAGCAGGCAACTCTGAACCCGGCGAGGGCCAAAGCGATCCAGCAAAATGCCGATTGGAATCTGCGCCGCCGCGAACACCAGGAAGTAGACAGACGTGAGGAGCCCGAGATCGGCGGTGCCGAGCCCGATCTCCGCGACGAGATGACTGGAGATCAGAGCGTTGATCGTTCGGAAGAGGTACGAAAGATAGTATCCGGCAGCAAATGGGAGAAAAACGCGCGCGACGAGACGCCATGCCTCCGAATTTTGCATGCTGGCCCTTTTTGCTCCTCAGCTCATGCGAGCCGATAGCGCGTCCAGCTTCTTGTCGGGTTGGGTAAATTGGTGCCATCGTAGGCTGGCGCGGAAAAAGAAAGATCGGCAAAATCCCTGACGTACGTGTTTCTGTCAGGTTTGGCTGTCGGTCTCCTGACGAACGATATCCTCTGGAATTTCCCGCAGAAAACTCTGTCCCTTCTGCAGCCGGCGTCCGAGCGCTTCGACAAATCCTTCGAAACGCTCCCGACCCTTCAGTTGTGCCGCCGCCTGCACTTCGTTGGGTAACGGTGGCGTGATGGTCAGCCAGAAGCGGATGAAGAGGGCCAAGGTCTCAGCCGTCAGGCCGACGTCGCGCTCCAGCCTCTGCATCTGACGCGATAGCCGGTCCAGGCGACGCGCAAATGCGGCTTCCCGCCTGCCCTCTCCGTCCGGCGATAAAAATGAGGCAACAGCCGCTTCCACGATTGCAGACCGAGATAGCTTCTTGCGATCGGCGAGGTCCGAGATCTGCTTCAGAAGCTCTGGCGGAAAGTACACGTTCATCCGGTCGCGCATATTGCCTCAGAGCTCCATGCCGTCATTCGGGTCCATGGCGACTTGACGAACAACGCCGCGCATCTGTTGGCGTATGAGCCGGGACTGGCGGACCGCGTCCTCGTCATCATCAAGCACGGCAGCAAATTCCTCTGCCGGCGTCGGCTCGGTCGTCTCCTTGGCAATCGCGACGTGATCGGGGAGTTCGGGCTCGCGACGGAGGCCGCTGTTCGCTGTGTCTTCCTCGGCGTCCGCGGCTTTGTCAGTTGGCTCCCCCGTCGGCTTTGGCATTCCGAGCGCCGACCACCCGTCCGTTCGCAATGACCGGCCCGCGGCCGCAGGATCGGGCGGCGGCAGAACCCGCTCGGTGAATCGCCGATCCTCGTAGTAGCGGACCTTCTTCGCCCGGATCGGCGGCGTGCCCGCCACCATAACGATCTCATCCGGCGGCGGAAGCTGCATGACCTCGCCGGGGGTCAACAGCGGCCTCGCCGTCTCCTGACGGGAGACCATCAGGTGTCCCAGCCAGGGATTCAATCTGTGACCGGCATAGTTCTTCATCGCCCGCATTTCGGTCGCCGTACCAAGTGCGTCGGACACGCGCTTGGCAGTCCGCTCGTCATTGGTCGCAAAGCTGACCCGGACGTGGCAGTTGTCGAGGATCGCATTGTTAGGCCCATAGGCCTTCTCGATCTGATTGAGAGACTGCGCGATCAAGAAGCTCTTAATGCCATACCCCGCCATGAACGCGAGCGCGGACTCGAAGAAATCGAGCCTTCCCAGCGCTGGGAACTCATCGAGCATCATCAGAACACGATGCCGGCGATCGCTGGCATGCAGGTCCTCGGTCAAACGCCGACCGATCTGGTTCAGCACCAGGCGGATCAGCGGTTTGGTCCGCGAGATATCCGAGGGCGGCACCACCAGATACAGCGTCGTGGGGCGGCTATCTGCGATCAGATCGGCGATCCGCCAGTCGCAACGTCGGGTCACCTGGGCCACGACAGGATCCCGGTAAAGGCCAAGGAACGACATCGCCGTCGACAGGACGCCGGAGCGCTCATTCTCCGATTTATTGAGAAGTTCGCGGGCGGTCGAGGCGACCACGGGATGAGCACCCTGCTCGCCAAGATGCGCGGTGGTCATCATCGCCTTCAGCGTCGCTTCGATCGGCCGCTTCGGGTCGGACAGGAAGGCGGCCACGCCGGCTAGGGTCTTGTCTGCCTCGGCGTAGAGGACATGGAGGATGGCGCCGACCAGGAGCGAATGACTGGTCTTCTCCCAATGGTTTCGCTTGTCGAGTGAACCCTCGGGATCAACCAGCACATCGGCGACGTTCTGGACGTCACGGACCTCCCACTCTCCGCGGCGGACCTCGAGCAGCGGGTTGTAGGCTGAAGACTTCGGGTTGGTTGGGTCAAACAACAGGACGCGGCCGTGCCGCGCGCGGAAGCCGGCGGTCAGTTGCCAGTTCTCGCCCTTGATGTCGTGAACGATGGCCGAGTTCGGCCAAGCCAGCAACGAAGGGACGACGAGGCCAACACCCTTGCCGGACCGAGTGGGTGCAAAACACAGCACGTGCTCTGGCCCCTCATGGCGGAGGTAGTCGCGATCGAGCTTACCCAGCACCACGCCATCCGGACCAAGAAGTCCGGCCGCACGAACTTCTTCTGCATCAGACCAGCGCGCCGAGCCATAGGTCTCGACATTTTTGGCCTCGCGCGCCCGCCAGACCGACATGCTGATCGCCGCCGCGATCGAAATGAATGTCCCCGACGCCGCGATGAAGGCGCCCTCAACAAAGATCTGAGGCGCATAGGCGTCGTAGACGAACCACCACCAGAAGAAGACCGGCGGGTAATAGATCTTGAAGCCTGCCAGTTCGAACCAGGGTGGCCCAAGCTCCGGCTGCCAGGCGAGCCGCCAGGCTGTCCACTCGGTCGCGCCCCAGATGGCGAGCAAAACGATCAGACCGACAACGATCACCTGCCCCCAGAGGATCTTGGTTCCGGACATCTCGAAAGTCCTTTGCGCAGCTACATTGGAGAGAATGCTAGAGGCCGAGGTCGCGCTTGCGACCAAAGCCCCATTCGATGCCACCGCCGTCCTTGACGACGCCAGTGACGTGCTGGCCGAGCCTCTTCTCGAGCTCGCGCGACCAAGGCACGAGTTGGAAGCCGAGCCCGTTGTCGATCATGGCGAAGCGCCCCGAGGAGAGTGTCAGGCGCTGGCGATAAGTACCTGCCACATGCTCCCCGGAGGCCGCCTTCACGTGAGGCAGGCCGGTGTCGGCCGAGACTTTTGCGGCCACCTCGTCCAGTTCACGTCGGCGCAACGTGTTCAGGAGATCGCGTTGCAAGATGATGCGTTGGCCCTGCCGCCGCGCCAGACCTTCCTGAAGCAGATGCTCGGTACGGGCTTCCATGGCGTCGCGGGTCTCGCGGCCGAATCCGCCCATGGCGAGCGGCACTGGATCGCGTTCGACCAGCCTGTGGTCGAGCCAGGTTGCGCCCTTCGCGGTGACTTGCCCACCGAGATCGAGATCGGAACGGGTTGCCAGCACAATGGTCGGCCGCGGATCACCGGCTTGACCGAAGCGTCGCACTTCGACGATGCCGCCGACCGGCGGAGCATGTTCAAAGGCCTCGATCCCGCGGAAGCGGACATGGTGGGCGCGGCCGTCTGTGCCGTCGATCAGGGCATAAGCCTCGCCGGTGAGTTCGTCATGCAATCCTCGATCGACAAGTCGTCCGACGATCCCGGAAGTCGGCTGTCCGCCTTCGATGACGAAGTCGGAAACGCCACGCGCTTCCCCGCGCTCACTAAAGGCGCGGTGCATTGTGTTGATGATGTCGCCGCGCATCCCGAGGTCGCGCAAGCTGCGCTCGGCCTCGAGCCCGACCATCCATTCCCCCGGTGCGGCGGATGCGGCAAGGCCCATCTTCTCCAGATGTTGAAGGCGGCCGACCATCAGGCGCCGGATCTCGGGATCGGACTTGCCCGGATTCTCCGGGCGAAGATCGACATACCCGGTCTCATCGGCCGCCAGCCGGATCTCCCGATCGAGCCGCGTCCATCGTTCAGCCGAAACCTCCCTCTCCAGTGAATTGCGGATCTCGTGCTCCGGCTTTGGACCCAACTCGACGGCGACCAGTTCCTCGGCGCGTGAGCGCAGGCCGTGGCTGATGTAGTCGCGGGAGATCACGAGATCGGCCCCTTCCTCGTCTACGCCCCGAACGAGAAGGTGGACGTGAGGGTTGTCGGTATTCCAATGATCGGCGGCCACCCAATCGAGCCGGGTACCGAGATCGGTCTCCATCTGCTTCGCGAGATCGCGGGTGAAGGCCTTCAGGTCGGTCATGTCGCCGGCATCCTCGGGTGAGACGATGAACCTAAAATGATGCCGGTCGTCCTTGCAGCGTTCTGCAAAGGCCGCGCTATCGGCACGGTCCTTACCGGCGTCGAACATCTCGGCTCTCTCGCCGCTTCGAGTCACGCCGTCGCGCTTCAGGTATGACAGGTGCGCGGTCAGGGGGGCTGAACGGAAGGCTCGGCCTTTGTGCCGAACCACGCGCGCCTTCACCACAACGCGCCGCGTCGGGCGGAACAACCGGTTGCGACTAAAGGCGAGCCGGCCGCGGCCAAACGTCGAGCGCCCATAGGCCGCAGAACGCCTGCCAGCCGCGGCCTGACTCGATGTGTGTCCTGCTTTCTTCGCCGCCCTCAGCACCTGATTGATGAAGCTCTTTTGCCTCGGCGCGCTGATGTTGCGGATGCGCCCAGGCCGAATACGCAGATCGCTGTCGCCCGCGGTCACGGCAGGGCCTTCCAACGAGCAAAAGCGCCTACGGTGCCGAAAACGCCTTTGATTGTATTCGTCAAAATCCAAGGCGCGGCACGCGCCCCGACCGACCGGCACGCCCGAACCCAAGCCATGTCAATGGCTTGCGGTTCGACCGGCGAGCCCCTTTTATCTCGCCGTCCTGCCGTCGTTGTCTCCCGGTGGCCGGTTCCCGAAAGAGCCGCCGCGACCTGGCAGCCAACCCGCGAAGCCCCCACTGCTTCCGAGCGCTTGCGATAGCGATCGTTACCCGAAGGGCCGAGACACCCGAAGGGTGGCTCGGTGAGGAGCGAAGCGACGAGTAGAGCGCGGGCCGAAGGCATCGCCCATACGCCATCAGCACGCGGCACCTGCTTGGTGAAGCACACCAAAGCTTGCGAACCCGCACACTTGGTCATTGCGATGCTCCCGAATCCGATCGAGGGACGAACACACCAATTGGCCGGGGGACCATAGGCGAAACATCGGGCGCCGAGATTGCGGTCGTAACACCGCTGGACGGCATGAGCGCCGGCAACCGATCGCGCGGGTTCATGGGATCGGGTCGCGCGGCGAACAACGTCGCAGCTGCTGATGACTGTCCGCTGGACGTCCATCTCGGCGGCAGTTCGATGGCAAGCAGATTTACAAGCTTTGCGACGTATGCTCGCGTTTCGTCTGGCAAGGGGCCGCCTGCGAGATGCTCTTCATAGCGAGCTGGTCCCGCGTTGTAGGCAGCAAACACGCCAGGCGAGCCATATCGATCGAGCAGTTCGCGCAAGTAAGCCGTGCCGGCCAGAATGTTGTCGTGCGGGTCGTAGGGGTCGTTCCCGAGATTGTAGCGCTCGCGAAGTTCCGCCCAAGTCGCCGGCATGATTTGCATCAGGCCCATTGCGCCTTTTGGCGATCTGGCGTGCACGTCACCAGCACTCTCGATGCTTTGGACTGATCGGATCCAGTTCGGCGAAATCGCAAAGCGTTGCGAGGCTTCATTGATGAAGCCGGCAAATGAGTGAGCGGTCTGACTGATCGCCGGCTGGGCGGATAATCCGCTCTGGGCTAAAGCAGCACTGTCGAACGCAGTCAGAAGGAGCATCAGGGACATCACAGCACAAACGCGCGTGCTCAAGCCACCCAAGCACGCGGTCGGGCTCGCGCCAGCCTCGCAGACATCGATCGAGACGGAGGAATGATCCCGCAATCGATCGAACAGGGCAATTGCGAGGAGAACACGTCGAACACGCACGATCACTCCTCCCATGTCCACACGGCTAGCGCACGGCCGATCACCGCCGACGCAGGCAAGAATCCAAAATATCGGCTATCAAGAGAGTCGTTCGACTGCCAGTTCATCAGAAACAGCTCGCCGGCGCCGACGACGCGGCAGCCCTGCCATTTCGGCAGCGGCCTGCCGCGTCTGTCGCGATCCTTCGCCTCGCCCACCGCGATGTCGTCGACCGAAATCGTGAGGCCGGTTCTGCAAACGGTCTGCCCCGGAAGGGCAAGCACGCGCTTCAGCATGGGGACACCAATGGGCAAATAGCCGTTAAGGTCGAGGAAGGTCGCGAGCGGCTCTGGCGGCTGCACGGCGACCAATTCAGTGACTTGGAATTGGTCCACGGATCGAAGGCGGTAGAGACCAATCGGCACGCTCGCGGATGCGTTCCAGATGTAAAGCGGTAGCGGCTCCAGGACGATCGTCGCGATGAGCGCGGCAGCGATCCCAATCGTCGCGGCCAGCATCATGAGGCGGCCCGTCATCGCATGACCCTCTGCCGGTGAAGCCAGGCCTGATGGCGCGCTTTCGTATAGGGGCGCGGGTTTTCATTCACGGACAGGCGGTTGTGAACGTGATGCCAGTGGTCAGGAGCGACGTCGGCCGGATCGATGCCGAGCGCCTCAACGGCATCGATCATCTGCAGCACGCGCTCGACCTTCGGCCAACCGGAGAGCCGCAGCAAAATCTCTCCGCCGGGTGTCACATAGGGAACGGTCGAGCAGCGCTGTCCCGGTGCGACCGCGCGCAAGATGTCGATCCGCGAAATGATCGTGCCAAAGTCGTTGGAGGTCCAACGGACGAAGGCAAAGATGCTGCCTGGCGCAAATGAGAGGACGCGCCGATGGCGATCAAGCTTCCGTTCCTCGACAATGCGACCGAACCGAACGCGGTTTTCGATGCGCTTCTCGAGCCACAACACTTCCACTTCCGTGAGATCACTCATGCGGCGGCTCCCTGACGCTGGAGCTGATAGCCGTGAGCTTGAGGCTCGGTGGAGAGTGTGCGTGGCCCGCAAGGGCGAGCTAGACTGACGGACCGCCGTTTCCGGGCACCGCCAAGGCGGCTTTCCGCCTGGTCCGTTAGAAGAAATCCGAAGGATTTCTGGTTAGTAAAGTTAGAGTGGCCGGAAAGAACGAAGAAACAAGAGCTTAAGTCCGATTCCGGTCCCCGATAGCACGAGGATCGGGTCCCCGATAGCACGAGGGTTGCGGTCCCCAATAGCACGAGTTGATTCACAGGTTGTCCTCCGAATTTGGAATGAGACCGCGACGGCGCAAGCGGGCCGTTAAGGGATCAATAGGTGTGGGTGCGAAGTTCAGTCGCTCGCTGCCGTTACGGTCGCGCGTGAGCACGAGCTGATAGCCAGGTAATGTCTGGCGCTGGACGATTTGACGTACGTCGTAGGCGAAATGCTTCAGCGGTGAGATGATGCCGGACTTGGCATGGAGGTGCACAAGGTCAAAACTCCAGCCGCCATCCTGGCGTCCACCGTGCTTGCGCACGAGGCGGTAGAGCCATCGCTCAAGTCCGCCTGTGAGCTCGAAATAGGCGCGGTCTATCGTCAGCACGAGCGCGTCATCGATGACGCCCGCATAGAACCAATCCGGCAGGATCAATTCGAGCCCGAATGGACGGCCATTTGCATCAGCCGTCTCCTTCCACTCGTTGATCCAGGAGAAGCGGTGCTGCCGCCGCTCTGTCGGCTGCCGGATGGAAGTCAGCACCGTTGTGGACTGAAGTCTGTCAAGACCAGCCTTCAGCCGGTCGTAATCTCGAACGCTGGTGCCGCGGCCGACAAACGTCAAAATCTCGTAAGGCGTTGCAGCCATCAGGCGCGAGGTCTTCAGGCCGGCGTCACGGGCTTCGACGATCTGGGACGCGGCCCAGATCAGAACGTCTGCATCCCAAATGGTCGCCATGCCGTGTTCCGGAACGGCTTCGACCCGAATTGCAATCGCACCCACGCGGAAATCGATCGGCACAACGCGTTTGGTCTTTGCCAACGAAAAGAATGGATAAGCCATCAGATCCTGCGCATCGCGGGGCGCGAGATCTCCGGGCAGTGCCCGAAAGAGCTCAAGCTGCTCGCGCTCGGAATGGTGTTTGCGCCGCATTGTCACTGCTCTCACGCGGCAATCAGCGACGTTCCTGGCCCGCATAGGGGCGCAGCGCGGGATGCTTCTTGGCCGGCAGCACGGTCCCCTTCCCGGGGTCGGACGTCGACGTCTTGGCGCCGAGATCCGCCCACGCCTTCAGGTCATCCAGAGCGTAGACGACGCGCCCGCCGATCTTCCGATAGATG
>Ga0209148_1001203_pt1 | contig 14721 bp, 16 predicted proteins | sample AraplaCol_mMF_r2_2_FD_184288 | JGI IMG/M metagenome (GOLD analysis project Ga0209148, IMG submission 184288) | Arabidopsis root microbial communities from North Carolina, USA - plate scrape CL_Col_mMF_r2 (SPAdes) (version 2) | ecosystem: Host-associated > Plants > Roots > Endosphere | place...
GTTTGGTAGACGTCGCGACGTCCTCAGAAGACGTCGACGAATCCAAACCAGCCCCGGACATCTTTGAGGTCGTGCTAAAGAAGCTAGACATCGAAGGAGCCGAAGCGGTCGCGATTGGCGACACGCCGTACGATGCCATCGCGGCCCGCAAGGCCGGAATCCCGACGATCGGCGTCCTCTGCGGCGGATTTACCGAACATTCGCTGCGGGAGGCCGGGTGCGTCGAAGTGTACCCAGGACCGAGCACCCTCTACGCACGCTTCGACGACACGGCGCTCGCAAAGTAGAACGGTGGACGACGCTCGACGGCTATTCCTGAGGCGGTTGTCCATTGGAGGCGGATACGCCCCCGTCGACCGCGACGTTGGCACTGGTCATGAAGCTCGCGTCGTCGCTTGCCAGGAACACGATGACCGCGGCGACTTCCTGCGGTTCGCAGACGCCACCCAACGAGATCCGCTCGGCGAACTTTGCCAGCAGCTTCTTGTCGTCCATCATATCTTCCGTCATGCCGGTTCCCGTCAGGCTGGGACAGACCGCGTTCACGCGGATGCCCTTCTTGCCGAGGTCCAGGGCGAGGGCACGCGTCAGATTGACCACGACGCCCTTCGCCGCGTTGTATGGGCTCATGCCCAATCGCCGTCGATCCCAGAGACCGACGCCGTGTTGACGAGCGCGCCCCTGGTCTTTTCGAGGTGGGCAGCGACGCGCGGCAGCCATAAAACATGCCATCGATGTCGATCGACATGACCTTCCGCCATTTCTCTCAGTGATTGAAGCGGGATCTTCACGGACGCCGGCGTTGTTCACGATGACGTCTAGCCGTCCGAAGGGGCGGACGACGGCCGCGACCATTCCATCGACGGCACGCGAATCCGACACGTCGGCCGTCTGAACCGTGACCTGGTCGGCAGGCAGGCTCTGGCCACCTTTTCGAGTGAGGCTTCCTCGCGGTCGACCAGCGCCTTTCGCGCCCTCCGTAACGAAGCGGCGCGCTGTCGCTTCTCCGATGCCGGAAGCCCCTTCAGTGACTGCAACGACCTTGCCGTGGAACCTGTCGGCCATGCGAAACTCTCCTGCTGCTTTCAATTCTACCGTCGCCGCGACGGTCGGGTCATAATTCCCGCCCGATCCAGCTTTTCAGGAACGATGCTCGAGACGATCGATTGTTGGAGGAAACCCCGAAATGAAGGATTGGACCCATGGATCTGACCGGCAAAAAGATCGCCATTCTCGCCACGAACGGTTTCGAGCAGGCCGAGTTGGAAGTGCCGCAAGAGCGCCTGAAGCAAGCTGGCGCGACGGTCGATGTGGTGTCGCTCGCCGCCGGCGAGATCAAGGGCTGGGACCAGAAGGATTGGGGTCGGCCCGTGAAGGTCGACAAGACGCTCGACGAGGCGTCGGCCGCCGACTACGACGCGATCGTATTGCCTGGCGGGCAGATCAATCCGGATCTCCTGCGCGTCGAGCCCAAGGCGCTGAAGTTCATCAAGGATATCTTCGATGCCAAGAAGGTCGTGGCGGCCGTCTGCCACGCCCCATGGCTTCTCATTGAGACCGGAATCGCAAGAGGTCGCAAGATGACGTCCTTTAGGTCGATTAAGACAGACGTCGCGAATGCCGGTGCGAAGTGGGAAGATGCAGAGGTCGTCGTTGACCAGGGCATCATCACCTCGCGCAACCCGGGCGATCTCGAGGCCTTCTGCGCCAAGATCGTGGAAGAGGTCAAGGAAGGTCGGCACACCCAGCGCAGCGGGGCATGAGACGAGCGCCCAACTATCGGACGAGGCGGGCTCGGAAGCACGCGTCGCAATCCTCGAATCCGGCGAGGCAGCATTCACGACACTCGCGAAATTCGCCCACGACGCTAGAATCCCGGCGGCATCGCTTACGGCCATCGGCGCCTTGAAGGGGCTGCGCTCGGAAGCTCAATCCAGCAAGTAGCACGTCCTTGGGATGCAGCCACCCTACCGCCGACGGAAAATCTGGCCACGCTCCGCCGCGAGCGCGAGTTCCGCCTATTCGCGGGCAAGCTTTGCCCAGCCCTCGCGATCGACAGCGTTGAGGCTTCGAGATGCCTCTTCGCGGCAGGCCGCCGCCTCTTTGTAGAATTGCTGAGCGGACGATGTCATCTGCGTATAATGTGAGAAATCACCAGGTAGGTCGATCTTCATAGGTGCCTCGCGCGATTTAGCGCCCGAGTGGGGCTGAATGTCGCGATCAGAAAGCGAACCACGCCAATACCGCAATGATGGGGACGATCGCGATGCCGAAAATAATCAACGGCGAAGGTTCATTGCCTGTACGGTCACTCATCGTAGGCTCCTTAAAAGACAAGCCCCGCAGCGGCGGCGCCACGGGGCTCTCAGTACCGACATTCTCAGGGGGCGGAGATGCCAGCACCTCAAGGAACCAACGGCTGGGTGCCAGCCTCGTTCCTATCGGGGGTCAGTGCGGCTTTTGCGGCTGATCGCTCTGCGGCCTTACTGCCATATTGCTGTCCGGCATTCTGTCTCGCCCCTGATCGCCGTTGTCATCCTTCCCGCCGGACGTGGACGTGCCGCTACCGCTGCGCGAGCCTGGTGACATGCCAGTCGTGCTGCGCGGATCCGCGTTCGGCGCTGTCGAGCTGGCCGCGGGATCACCGGTCACCGCTCCTCGTCCGCTCGGAGCGCCGCCTGATTGCGCCGAGGCACCGGCAGTCGAAAGGACGATCAGGCCTGCTGTTATCAACGGGACTATTTTCACGGCGAACCTCCAGAGTTGTTGCGCTCAACCGGCGCCTGTGTCGTCCGTTCCTATCGTCGCGCCTTCTTCTTTTCGCGGCCTTCTTCTCGACCCGCACGCCCTTGTATTTTTTTGGCAACCTTCTTGCCCTTCGCGGGCTTCTTGACGCCTATGAACTCGCCGGAAGCCTCGTTGCGCTTGCTCGCGCTGCTCCTCGATGCCCTCGCGGGCCAACTCTCGAAAGTCGTTCAGCCCCTCGGGCTCCTTTTGAGGAGGAGGCTTTTTTAGGTAGATCCTTTTCTCTTATGTCTGCCCCTTTCGGAGCGCCTGCTCATTCATCAGCGAGACGATTGAGGTGCTCCCATAGACGATTGAATACTTCACGTTTTGCTTCATCCATAGCCGAGTCGCGGATCAGCGCCGCCTCGGCAGCATCCTTGCGAAGCTTTTCAATGGAGGCTTGATAATCCTTCACGTTATTTCGGCGGCTGCAAGCCGGGCGAATTGATCCAGATCGCAGCGCGGGCCGTGGTGTCAGCCTGTCCCGCCTTGCGAAGCAGCTCGTCTTTCTCTGCGCCAGGCGGGAGAGACGACGCCTTTTCTCGCGCATCCTTGGCGAACGACGCGAGCCGATCTTTGAGCGATCTTGTTTGCTTGAAACGACGCCGACTTGCCATGGCGCGCTCCTATCCTTCGAGGAAGGCGGGAGCGCTACCGGCGTTCTCATCACAGATAAAAGCCACGGACCGGGCTGTGATAGAACACAGACTACCATAGTCCAGAAACGGTTTCGCTATCGAAGATTAAATTCGCAGGGCGAGAGAATCGGCTCAAATTACTCAAAATGTGCACTTCACGACGTTTTCGATCCGAGCATTCCATCGCAGCCATCCTGATACGGCTGCGATGTCCGCAGTCAAAATGCGAAGAACTCCACCGGAGCATGGAGCGTCTTGATGTCATTGGTGATCCCATGGCGTTCCTCTTGATTGGATCCTCCTGCGAGAGCTCTCGTTCGAGCCGCTCGCGGAGGGACCGCCAGAATTCCGGTGCGAGCTTCGCGGCCATGACCTCGACGACCGCGATATCGTCGCGCTCGGTCGTGTCGCCGCTGCGCCACAGGCCCTTTGCAGGGGCCCGGATGTAGCTGGTAGCCCCGCCGAACTCGTCGGTCAGCTTCTGCAGGAATTTGTCGAACCATTCCTTGGAAACCGGCTCGCCCTTGCCGGTCTCCTTCGGCACGAGGATCTGCACGACGTAGGAACGGTTCATCAGAGGGACCTAGCCCGGCCGTCGGCCGGCCAGTTGGCGAGAAGCGTTTCGGTCGTGACGCACTCCACCTGCTGGCCGAACCGGTTCATGTAGATCTTCATCATGGAATCATGCGTCTCGTCGGCCGAGCTGCAAAGCGCATCGACGACGAGGATCACGCGGAAGCCCCAGTCGACCGCGCCCAATACGGTTGCGAGGACGCAAACGTCGGTTTCGCCGCCTGTGACGATGACGGTTTCGACGCCGGCTTCGCGAAGTTGCGCATGCAGGCCGCTCCCTGTCCAAGGCGAGTAGACGTACTTGTCGAAAGTGCGCGCGGGCGGGACGAAGCGGGCGAGCTCCTGCACCAGATCGACCATTTCCGGCCCGAGCCGGTCGATAGTCATCGAACTCCAGCGTTCGTAGTAGCGCCGCCACATGCCGGCGCCCTGGCCTGGGCTTTGCGCCGGGATGAAGCGCGTGAAGATTGTCCGCTCGGGATGGGCGGAGGTGATCGCGACGACGTTCGGCAGGACGCGCGGCAGCCACGGCATCGTCCAATCCGTACCTCCCGCGAACATCCGCTGCATGTCGACGCAGAGATGGACTGCGTTCCGGGGAGCGCCGTAGTGGAGTTCGTCACCCTTCGTCATGGACCTGTCCTCAAAAGCCAGCTCCAACGGAGGTGTAGCGGCTTGGTTCCTCCGGCTTGCCACGGGGCTATAGCGAAGGAAGCGTTTTTGATATCCATCAGGCAGGATGACTCTGCCACTTGTCCGCCCGCTCGCACCACGTCCATGACGCCGCATCTGAATGCAGGGTCCGTTTTTATCGGCACACGACCTGCCTTTTTAGGCCGGTCCTGAAGCGATCGATGAGCACGCAGGGCGTCCGCAGGCCCGTCAGCTCGACGATCGCGTACAATCCGTGTGCCGAGCGGCATCTTTTCAAGGTCCGGGTGGCATCGCCGTCGACGCCGTTCCCCTTTCATCAGCGTAATATGGTCTGCACCGGCTTGCTGAAGCCGCGTCCGCCCCCTTCATGGTCAATTGGACGAGCAGCACCTCGGGCACCGTGATTCCCGCGTCTCGGATCCAGTCGTAGGCACGTTCTGGATGTTCCATGAGGATGGGCTGGGCCAGATCGAGGCAGACCCCGCAGGGGCTGAAATTCCGCGGAGTCGTCGCGCCGTCGAAGGTCGCCAGTTCGCCCGCGAGCGCGTACCAGCGGAACTGGCCGACTTCCGGCTCGAAGATGCTGATGCCGGCGGAGTGAGCCCCGCAGATTTCCATGCCGAGTTTGACCAGCCGGGGCAGCACCTCATCCGGATGGTCGGACATCACCTCAGCAAGGTTCTGAATGGCAAGTTTTTCGCGCAGGAAGTCAGGCGCGGCAGTCTGGCGGTCGGCGAGCTGCTCCGTGATGAAGACGGCGGCGATCGGATCGGGAAGCCGGACCTGCGATCGCATGACACACCCCCGGATTTGTCGATAGCACATCGTGACACTATCAGGCCGCCCTTACCACCAAGTCCGCAAGCAGATCTCGCCGCTCCCGGCTAAGGAACGTCGGGGGTTCCAGCCCGTTATCAGGCGCCGTTCGGAACCTACCCTACCCGGAGCGACGCGGACACTAGCAGCCTTCGATCCTCCCTCCTTGGCCGAGCGCCCGGGCGGACGAGCACTTTGATGACTTAGTTCTGCGCATGAGAGACTGTCCCAGAATGTTTGGAGAGCCATTCGAATGGATGCGGCGATCGAACCGAAGGTCCAGAGGCGAAAGACGTTCCGCGTCCGCAACTTTCTCTCGACGCTGGGACCAGGCCTCATCACCGGCGCGTCCGACGATGATCCGTCCGGGATAGGCACCTACAGCCAGGCCGGCGCGCAGCTTGGGTTCGGCATCGGTTGGACCATGCTGCTCTCTTACCCCCTCATGGCTGCGATCCAGGAGATCTCCGGACGGATAGGGCGAGTGACCGGCCACGGCATCGCGGGGAATGTATGCCGGAACTTCGGCGCAGCTTGGGTCTGGAGTCTGGTGGGACTGCTTTTCGTCGCCAATACGATCAACATCGCCGCCGATCTCGGCGCGATGGCGGACGCGCTGAAGCTTTTGATCGGAGGTCCCGGCATCGCCTACGTGGTGCTGTTCGGCACTCTGTCGGTCCTCGCCCAAATCTTCTTCAATTACGACCGGTACGTGTCCGTGCTGAAGTGGTTGACGCTTAGCTTGTTCGCCTACGTGATCGCTCTCGCCGTCGTAAAGGTGCCTTGGGGGGAGGCGCTGAAGGGCGTCCTAATCCCCCGCGTAAGCTGGGACGCTGCGTTTTTGACGACGCTCGTCGCCATTCTCGGCACGACGATATCGCCTTATCTCTTCGTCTGGCAGTCGTCGCAAGAAGCCGAGGAGCAGCGAATCGACGCCGACAAGAAGCCTTTGAAGAAGGATTCGTCTGACGCACCCGAAGAATTCCGGCGTATCCGGCTGGACACGATGATCGGCATGGCCTTCTCAAACCTCATCGCCCTTTCCATCATCGTGACGACCGCGGCGACGCTTCACGCCCAGGGCAAGACCGACGTCGAAAGTTCGGCGCAAGCGGCGGAAGCCTTGAAGCCGATCGCAGGTCCTTTCGCCGGGCTCATCTTCGCGCTCGGCATCGTCGGGACCGGACTGTTGGCGATCCCTGTCCTGGCCGGCTCAACTGCATACGCCATTGGCGAAGGACGTCGCTGGAAGGTCGGTCTGTCCCGTAAGCCGAAGGAGGCCATCGCGTTCTACTCCGTGCTGGCACTTTCGGGGTTCTGCGGTATCGGGCTCAACTTCACCCCGATTGATCCGATCAAAGCCCTCTATTGGAGCGCTGTGGTCAACGGAGTGCTGGCCGCGCCTGTGATGGTCCTTCTCATGGTGCTCGTCCGGCGACCGAAGGTCATGGGCAAGCTTGTCGTCACCGGGCCCTTGTACTGGTTGGGCTGGGCGGCGACCGCCGCGATGGCTCTCTGCATCGTTGGCATGGTCGCCACGATGTTCATGGGCTCGTCGTCTTAGAACTTGAGTGTGGTCCTGAGGCCGAACACCGAAGCGTTCTTGAGAATCTTCCCCGCCAGCGGGCCGACGGGTAATGTTGCTCCACCGCCGGGGTGGACGATGTATTGAAAGTTCGGCTGTACCGTCCAGCCATCCCTGATCTGATACTGATAGACGGCCGTCAGCAGTCCTTCGAATCTTCGGATCGGCCAGCTTGGATTGACCAACGTCCGGTAGTCGGCGTCGAGCGCCTGCGCCCGTTTTGAGACATGCGCATAACCCGCGGCGATCCCGAATTTGTCGTCGGGCCGGTCGTCGCGAAGGCCGGTGAACTCGAGGCCGGCATCGGCGTAGAGATCGATCAGGTTGCGATCGGCGGGCGCGCCAGCGGCCCTTGCGAAGACACCGATCCCACGATCGTCGCTGTGAGGCACCCGGTAGATCTGTTGCTCGAACACTGCCCAGCCACCGATATCTCCTGCCAGCAATAGAGGCTCCGCGCTAGTGCCGGGAGCGGCGAACGAGACGCCATTAGACGCGAGCTGTTGATCGGCGAAAGAGCCGAAATGGCGCCAGCCGCCCAACTTGACCTGGCCGGTCAGGTTCGGGTCGCCCTTCTTGTTGTTCCAGGCGTACTGGATTTGACCTAGAAGCAACGGCGGATCGTTGACGCGAAAATTCACGCCGTAGCGATTGCGCTGCTGCGGGTCGCCTGAGCCGGGTCCGGCTTGGTCGCCGTCGAAGATCCCGCCCAGAAGCGAAAGTTGGTCAGTCACGTTGACCAGCAGCCTTGCGCCCATAGCCGCCAAAGGTGGCGACGGTCCGCCGCTGGGAAGATCCAGCGAGGTGATCGCGGGCCAACCCATCGAGGCGTTGGTGAACACGTCAGTATATTTGGTGTTGAAGAATTCGCTGTCGGCGGCAAGCTGGCCGACTTTCAACGAGACTTTCTTTGCGCCCCATTGCTTCTCGAAATAGGCTTCGTAAAGTCGCGTCGACGGCAAGGCCTCGATGCCGCTGACGACGAAGAAGTTCTGAAGATTACTGCGCGATAGACCGTCGCCATGGATCTGGAACATGTTGGCGTGAAAAGTGAGCTTGTCGATGCCGACGAGCTTCTGCAGGTCGACATCCACCGCGAGGTTGAGGCGACCTTCGTAAATAGCGCCCTGTTTCAGGCCGCCGGTAGCGTTACCAAACGCCTCGCCTATGTAAGTGGCCGCGAACTTCACGCCGTACTTCTGCAGCGGATTGGGCAGAATGCCGAGCGTCTTTTCCTCCACGGTGCTCTCACCCGTGTCCGGATCGGCCGGCTTGTCGTCGTCGGTCTTCTTGTCCTCCTGGGCCGCGGCGCCAGCTGCCAGGAGCATGACTACCGACATCGAAAAAACGACCTGCCTATAGGCTCGGTGAGGTCTCGACACGCGACTTCCTGATCTCGAAGATAGCCTTACGAATTGCCCGATATTGCAAGGTAAGTCCACCGTCGAGCCAATTTCCAAAAAGGTCGGTCAGACCAACTGGCCTATCGCAATCGCTAACATTTTTGAATCGCGGCACGCGAAATGTTGGTTATGATGGGGTCTTCCCTTCTGGGGGCATTCATGTTCGATCCGACAACTGCTGCGCTATTGCGCGCGGTCTTAGACGAAGTTTGCGAGAGCGTTTCGCACCGCGAGATCGGAGCGCGTACCCATGTTGCCTCAAAAATACTGGAGGCTGCTACCAAAGGTGAGGTATTGCTGGAAGAACTCAGGCAGGTAGGCCGTGATGCCCTTTCGCGCGCACCCACGATGTGGCGCTGATCGGTCGAGGCGGGCGTGAATTTCCAGGTCACGGTGCTGAAGATCCTGGTGAGCTATTCGGACGGCTTCGCCCTCATGGAAGATCTCAAGCGCGACATGGCCATCCTGGCGACCAGTGGCCGCGAATGGGCGGATCGAACCAAGCGCCTCGCCGCCCGGGCTCCGGATCTCGACATCTTTTCACAAGGGCTGGTCGAACGCATCAGCGGCGGATGGCAGATCACGGCCAATGGGAGGGCAGTGCTCGAGTTCATGGAAGCTCGCCCCGCTGCGCCCGAACCGATTCAGGCGCCTTTCGTCGAGGAGGCTACGGCTCCGATAGTCACTCCAAACCAGCTTCCTCCCCTGCCTCAGCCTACTGACCGTGCCAAGCGGCGCCGCGAACGCCGCGAACGTCGTCGCGAGGCGCGCGAACGGGCGAGGGCGAACGCCTCCTGAGGTGATATCGAGGAAAAAAAAGAAACCGCCAGCTGGGCGCGGCGGCTTGGTTAGTCCCGGACTGTCGATTGCCTCCCCAGCCCTAAGCGTACCGCCGTTATCTTGTTTCCGGCCATGCCCGCCCGACTACCGAGCGCGTATCGATTCGGCGGTGGGGTTGCCGGGTTGTGCACCAGGCTCTTACAAAGTCTGTAAGGCGCGAAACGATGTGGACGGGAGCCGAATCCGCGCGGTATCGCCACCCGCAACCGCTCCGCCGGCCCGCACCAGCACCCCGCATTTGAATGGTGGGCCTGTTTCTGCCGACGAGAGCAAGTGCCGCTTCAGGCCGGCCCGAAAGCGGTCGATGAGGACGCTGGGCGTCCGGAGGCCGGTCAGTTCTACGATCGCCGTGACGAGTCGATCGCGGTCGCTGTCCTTGGCGGCCTAGAGCACGCGATCGGCCGCCGCCACGAGGGAGCCGCAGTCCATCGCAACTTGGAGGGCATGTTGGTCGCGCCGAGGCTCACCTCGCGAGGGGGAGACTCGCCCCGTTCCTTGTTGTCCGGGAGACTAAGGCCCAGCTTGAGGGCGGCGAGCATGTTGCAGACGGGTCGTCCGCCAATCTCCGCCGCTTCCCGGACCTGAGGGACATAAGAGAGCGAAGCCGGGAAAGCGGCGATGCCGCCGACGTGGGCGGCGATAGAACCGGACGTGGACGGTTCAGCGGAGTACTCAGGGCCGTTCCTCCGTGCCTCTGCGGAAGGATTCGCCAGACCTGTTTGTCCTGCTTTCGAGCGTTCTTGATCGCGAGAGCGCCGGACGAGCAACTAGGAACGATCCAACCAAAGGCGAGTTCGTCCTCGAAGCAGTGTCCAAAAATAAGCCCAAGAGGATGAACATGACGCGATCGGTGGATGAGCTACGACGCGAGTCCGAGCGTAACCGGGCGGAGCTGGCGGCCACGGTCGACCGTCTGAAGCAGGGACTATCCGACACGAAGCAGGATCTGCGTCACATGGTCACGCCTCAGCGAATTAAATCGGAAGTGTCGGACTATGTGAGCGACACGGCTCAAGGCTGGGTCAAAGAGCTCAAACAGAAAATGATGAATAACCCGCTGGGCGCGGTCGCCGCGGGTACCGCGGTGGCTGTGCCGCTGCTGCGATTGGCCCGAGGGGTGCCCCTGCCGCTTCTCATGATTACTGCGGGCCTCGCTCTTACCTCCAAGAGCGTGCGCGACCGGGCTGCTGAAGCGGTGTCGCCCGTGATGGATGGAGCCAGTCGGTTTATCGACGAAACTGCCGAGAGGGTGCAGGAAGCAAAAAGTGGGGCGCAGGCGAAACTCTCCGAGTCCCAAGGGCGGGCCGCTGCTGCGGTCAACGATGCCATGGATGCGGCCAAGACATCAGCCGACGACCTCAAGGCTCGAGCAACGGAGGCCGCAGGGGCGATCGGTGACAACATCACCAGAGGGATGGACGCCATCAAGGATTCGGCGAACGCCGCCCCAGAACAAGCGCGTCAGATCATCGGTGATAATGCCGCGCTGATCGGAGGACTTGGCATCGCCATCGGCGCAATAATCGCGGCGGCCCTGCCGGAAACGAGGTTCGAAGACCGGACGGCCGGCCCCGCCAGCGATAGCCTGAAGCGCGCTGCAGGCGAAGCAGCTGAATCCGGTTTCGAGACGGCCAAGGATGCGACGTTGTCGGCCGCCGATGCCGCGACAAGGAGCGTGAGTGAAGCCGATCTGGGGCGGCACGCGAGCCGTATGACCCGGAATCTGGCCGATAACCTCAAGGAAGCGGCCGCAGAAGTTGTCGACGCGGCGTTCAGCCCCTCCCGAAATTCTAGCACCTGAGAGACACAACATGAGCGATTCAGACGTCATCAAGCCGGCCAACTTCAACAAAGGTAAGAGCAACTCCTCCATCGGTCTGAAGGAACAGATCGGCGATGCAGGGGCCGAGATAAAGCAGCGCGCCGGAGAAGCCCTGCAGGCATCGGCGGACATGGCACGGGACAAGTTCAGCGAAGCCACCGATGCAGCCAAGAACGTCGCCAGCGGCACCGTCGACCAGATCCAAGAACGGGCACGAGAACAGCAGCAGACCAGCGCCGATTTCATCCAGCGCTTGGCCGGAAACTTCCGCCAGGCCGCCGGCGCATTCCAAACTGACGTGCCATTTGCCGCACGCGGTATCAACTCAGCCGCCGATTATGTGGAAGACGCGGCCGCAAAGGTTCGCGACGGCAGCTTTCGCGACCTCGTCGACGGTGCGACCGACTTTGCGAAGCGACAACCCGCGGCTTTTCTTGGCCTGTCTGTCTTGGCTGGGTTCGCCGCTGTACGGTTTCTGAAGGCTTCGGGCTCGGCGACAGGCGCGGAAGCTGGCTCATCCGGCGGCCGAGCCGCTTATGCGAGCAAGGACTTCGGTGGCCAGACCTCTACGGGATCACCGACCGGACAGCAGCAGAAGCCACCTTCGCAGGACGGCAGCGCATCATGAGCATCGAGCACGACATCGAAACGGGGAAAAGCGATCTTAGCAACATTTCGGGCCTTGTCGGAGATGCGCTGGTTCAGGTCACGAAGCTTTTCCAGAATGAGGTCGACCTGGCGAAGACCGAACTTGGCGAAAAGGTGCAAAGGCTCGGCAAAGCATTTGGACTTTTGGCCGGGGGCGCCGTCCTTGTCATCCCGGCCATCGTCATGGCGTTGTTCGCCCTGGCATCCGCGTTGATCAACGGGGGGTGGTCGCCAACACTAGCCTACCTAACTTCCGCGATTGTCGCCGCTGCCATATCGGGCGCTTTGTTTGCCATGGGCATCAAGCGGCTGGACGCGCGCAGCCTGGCTCCGCGGGAGACCATAAGGCAGCTTGAAAAGGACAAAGACACCGTGAAGGGAATGATGCGATGAGCGGCCCGCAAACCGGCTTTTTTGATAGTTTCCTTGCTGCAGCCCGAGAGAACCCGCTTTCCGCCGCGCTGATCGGCGGCGGAGCACTTTGGCTGATGCTCGGGGACGCGAAGTTGAAGGGGGCTGCGCGATCCGCGGCCACCGTCGCATCAGACGTCGTCGGCGCCGGTGCGACCAATCTGCGGGCTGCAGCCTCGGGCTTGCAGCGGACCGCAGCGCCTCCGACCGCCCCGGACATGGATCATGAAGGGAGCGGTTCGCGCGGGACGGTAGATACAGCCGCCGATACTGCGGTCGGCTCGATGTCTGATGCAACGGACAGCGTCCGCGACCGCTTCGACGAAGGCGTGGCTTACGCTCGCGAACAGTTCGCCCAGATGGGAAGTCCTCTACCGACAGCAGACACCTTGGCGAAAGCTCAGTCTTCAATCGGCGACGTCATGGAGAAACAGCCCCTGGTAATCGGCGCCGTTGGCTTGGCGATAGGCGCAGCACTTGCGAGCGCATTTCGAACGTCTCAGATAGAAGACAACTACATCGGCGAGGTCAGCGACGAAGTGAAGGATGATCTGAGCAGGCGCGGATCCGCCGTGTCTCAGGCGCTGCGCGAAGCTGCCGATACGCTCGTGGCCGAAGCGAGCGACATGGGAGCCGAGGCAGTCGATCGGATGAGGCAAGCGGGGACTGATGCCACCCAGGCCGCGAAGGAAAAGACCAAACAGTTGTGAGAGTTGCCGGCCCATGCTTCCAACCTCTCGCGCAACCACGATCCCCCGTTTGGAAAATGGAGCCTAACATGAGCCGCGGAATGCCATCCATGACTGCCCTTTTGGGCATGCTCGCAATCGCGGGTTACCAAAATCGCGCAAGTTAGCGGACATGTTTCGCAACGCTACCTCCGGTGGGAAAGGCTTGCGCAGGAACACGTTCCCGCCGGACGAGGCGCGACCGGCGAAAAGCCGATGGCGTAGATAACCCGCAATCCCGGATCCTGCTTGAGCGTTCGGCGATCTGCCATCCATCGACGCTTCCCAGCAGTTGCACGTCGGTGATGAGAACATCGGCGGCGCTTCGCCCGCACGATGCCAGTGCCTCTCCGCCGGTCGAGGCGTGGATGACGTCGAGCCTCCACCACGAGCTCCCGGATCAGCGAGTCATACTCGACGAAGAGTATGCGCACCAGCCGCTCCTTTCGGTCTGAAATTCTGCAACGTCTTTCGAACGGTCCCGCCTGAGCGTCGTTCCCTCGAGCTGCCAAGAGTGGAAGACCAGACGACTCACATCGGATTCATAGGAGGGGTACCTGCCATTCTTCCTCGCCCGGAGGTCCGCGTGAAACTAGGTCGCTGAAATCCTATGAGCGAAGCCGCTCTTGTTCGCGCACGACGTCTTTCGCCTGTTTGTCGGATCTGAGGCCTAGGTAGACGGGCTGGCGCAGTTCACCCTTGGTGGTCCACTCTGCGAACTTTACCTCGGCTACCAAGAAAGGTCTCACCCAGGTCGTGACTGTCTCATCCTTCACTTTCGCAGGAAAAGGCGACTTCGCCATTTGCAGCCGGGTTAGCCTGGAGTGAAGCTCCGCCAACGTTTGGTGACTGAAGCCCGTTCCCACATGCCCGATGTACCGCCAGGACTCCTTCTCCCTGACAGCAAGAACTAAGGCACCGAAGAAAGGCCTGGTGCGCCTTGGCGCCGTGAAGCCGACGATGACGACCTCCTGGCGCTTCGCGGTCTTGATCTTGAGCCAGTCCGGAGTCCGGCTTCCGGACGCGTATGCACCGTCGATGCGCTTCGCCATGATGCCTTCGAGCCCATCGCGCTCGGCCTCAGCGAAGAACTTCCTGCCCTTCCCCTTGCGGTGGCGGCTAAAACCGATCAGCCCGTGGCGCGGCAGAATGGTTTTGAGCCGCTCCTTGCGTTCGAGGAGAGGCCGCTTCCGCAGATCTTCTCCATTCGCGAACATGAGATCGAAGGCGAAATACAGCAGCTTCGCTTCATGGCGGAGGGCATTCTGAAGCAACTGGAAATGAGATACTCCGTCTTTTCCGATCGCGACCAACTCGCCATCGATTACGGCGTCGCCCTTCACCATCTCGAGCGCTGCGGCCACCTCGGTATAGCTGCGGCTGATAAGCTTGCCGTTGCGGCTGTAGAGAGCGGCCCTGCCGTCCCTGATTTCGGCAATCATACGGAAGCCGTCGTATTTGTCTTCGAAGACCCAGGCGGGATCGTCGAACGGATCATCTGTCAAGGTCGCGAGCATCGGCTGCAGGCGTTTCGGCAAACTCGACGTGCGGCCCATTCAGTTCTCCAAAACGTCCACCGGACGAACGCTCCGAGAGCATTGTCGGAGTGTACTTCGATGAGCGGACCTTCGTTGGCTCAGGACCGCTTCGCAGATGAGCCAGTGGCGGACGCCACGCCGGGTCTTACATTACCCTTTTTGTTTTTCTTTTGCGCTTCTTCCATCGGAGCTTTTAGATCGTTCTTCAAAGCGGTCAGCGCCCTTAGCTAGATCGTGTCCCGACTTGGTCTCGTTTTTCGCTAAGGGCGCTGACCGCT
>Ga0209148_1001205_pt1 | contig 14708 bp, 2 predicted proteins | sample AraplaCol_mMF_r2_2_FD_184288 | JGI IMG/M metagenome (GOLD analysis project Ga0209148, IMG submission 184288) | Arabidopsis root microbial communities from North Carolina, USA - plate scrape CL_Col_mMF_r2 (SPAdes) (version 2) | ecosystem: Host-associated > Plants > Roots > Endosphere | place: USA...
TTGCCGCTCGGGCGGGAAACTGGCGGAGAGGATGGCGAGGCTGCCGGGCATCATCAGGGCGGCACCGATTCCCTGCATGGCGCGGGCCATGATCAGCGTCAAGGGATCGGGGGCAAGGCCGCAGGTTGCCGAGGCCAAGGCGAACAACACGATGCCGACGCCGAAGACCCGTCGCCGCCCATAGAGATCGCCGATCGACCCGCCGGTCAGGATCAGGGCTGAGAGAAAGAGGGTATAGGCCTCGACCACCCACTGCGCCTGGGCAAAGGAGGCATTGAGGCTGTGCTGCAGGACCGGCAAGGCGACATTGACGATGGTCATGTCGATGAAGGCCATGCCGGAGGCGATGATGGTGGCGGCGAGGACCCACTTCTCCTGGCTGCGGCTGATGCGGGCGGTGGCTGGCTTGGCCGCCATGTCCTGACTGCTGGTCATGTAATCCGGTGAGCTTGCGGCTGGCGACGGGCCTTGGTCGAGAAAACAGATGCCGCCGCGTCGCGTCGCGGCTGGGAAGCGGATGGTGCGTGATGACGGACGGAGGCGCAAGGGCGCTGCATCGTCGCCGCCATCGTTGATGTTCTCTTCAAGCCTGGAAGCGGGGTTTGCCATGCGCGATCATTGTCGGTGGTTGGCGTTTTTTTCCCGCGCGCCGGTTCGCTTTTATGGCTGAGACGTTGAGGAAAGGCATTCCCGTTTTCCGGAATATCGGCTTACTCGCTGTATACAGCTTGACCGAAGCGGAGAACGATTGCAAGGGGTGCGATCGAGATGGGTATATCGGGCTGTTGTCGGATCGGACAGCGGCAGGGCCGAGACGGTGGGGGATAATGGCGCGCATTGCCTCGGAGCTCGCACTATTCCGTCTGGACCAAGCGGGAGGATAAAGGCTGCATATAGAATAGGTGCCGGGCGCGTGCGGATCATGACCTGGATTGACGATGACAGCTGATGATGACCGGGCTGCGACATTTCCGGTTTGATGAGCCGGTTTGTGGCCTGCGTCATGGCGAATCAGCGAGAAAGACGCCATGCTATTGGGGCGGCCATGATTTTGACATCTTTAGCGTGTAGAAGATCATTCCGGCCGGTTTATACGGGTCGGGCAGGAAGGCGCGAAATGGCGTGGCGGGGAAGTTGGGGTTGGCTGGCAGCAATCGCTCTGTTGCTGTCGGCTTGGGGGCTTGCGCCGGCATCGGCCGCCGGTCCGAGTTTCGATTGCACCGCCGCCCAAGCACCGATTGAGAGGCTTATCTGCAGCGATAGCAGCCTCTCGCAAGCCGATTTCGATATGACGCAGGCTTATAAAGCGCTGCGCCAGACGCTGGATGCCAAGGGCCGCGCCGATCTCCTGCAGGTGCAGCGGCGCTGGCTGCAATCCCGCTTCACTGATTGCAAGATTCCCGTTTCAGGGGAAATTCCCGCTCCCAGCGTGAGCGGCCTCGCGACCTGTCTCAATGGCCTTTATGTTGCGCGCATCAAGGCCTTGGGCGAGGCGCAGGCGGCCAATAAGAACGCCGCCAATAATAGCAGCACGGCTAATAAAACGGCGGCGGCCCCCACTGCCGCTACGACCAGCGCGCCTGTTGCCCCGCAACCAGCGACGTCGCCGACCCCGCAACCCGAATCGTCATCGGCCAGTGCGGCTGCAGGGGCGGCTGAAACAGTCAAGACGGCTCGTCTCGACCAGACAGTCTTCACCGCGGCCGGGCGGCAGGAAACCTTGCTGACAGTCGGCCAGTTCGGGCGCTATGCGCTGACCACCCATAGCGGCCAGGGGACGGCACTGCAGCTGATCGATCGCATGGCAGGGCCCGGCGACCTGTTCGGCGTGCCGGGATCCAGCGATGGGCGGATCGACACCTTCCTCGATCACGGCGTCTATAAAGTGGTGCTGCAGGCCAGCGACAAGGGCAGCGGTGAGGCGGAGCTTGACGTCCATCCTTTTGCCGAGCTGAACGGCCCGACGGTTCCGCTGCTCACCGAGCTGAAGCTGGTACAGGGCGATCTGGACGACTTCCAGCAGCGGTCCTACTGGCTCGACATCACTGAGCGGCGCACCGTCGCCATCGAGGCAGCCGGCCGTAATCTTGCCGATCTGCGGCTATGGCGCGATGGCAACTGGCTGGTGGATGCGACACCGCAAGCTGTCGACAGCGAGCCGGAACCCGGCAAACCACTCAATGTCCGCCGCCTGGTGACGGTGTTGGAGCCGGGTCTCTATCTGCTCTCGGCTTATGGCGGACCGGCTGTCGCCTGGGCCAAGACCTCGGATGCGCATCCTTTCTACCTGCGCATGGGCATTCCCAGCATCGCCGAGGGCGGCCGCCAGGAGCATATCGCCAGCCCCTTCGGCATCGACCGCTATCTGATACCGGCCTCGGCCAATTACTTCCGACTGGAACTGCCGGAAGCCGAGGCCGCCGCACTCTCGGTCGCGGATTACAGCGAAAGCAATCCCTTTGCCGAGGGTGATCGCGAGGTCATCACCAAGAAATCCGTGCCGCCGGTTGCCGAGATCGGGAACGAGAGCAAAACCACCGGGCTGAAGCTGGTCACCATCAACCGTGAAGCCGGCAAGCCTTATCTGCTGCAGCATTTCAAGTCGGTCGAGCGCTATTACTTCAAGGAGAGCGGCGATTACTGGCTGAGCACGCTGCATTCCGGCTACGGCGATGACAGCATTGATGCGACGCCGGTGCTGACCGAACAATTCCCCAACCAGCCCGAGACCATCTTCCAGGCGCAGGCGCCGGAACTGAATGCCCAGGCGCGCTGGACCCGGCGCTTCAATCTGCTGGACACCGCCACGGCCTATTTCCACGTGACCCAGGCCGGCACCTATATGATAGAGGCGGCGACTGCCGCGCAGAGCCAAGGCAATACGCAGGGGCAGGGCAGTGCGCAGGGTAACACCGCAGCGGCGCAAGGGACTGCAGCGCCAGCGAATGGCGGTGCGATCGCAGAATATCGCTTCGAGCCAATGATCGAGCTGGCTGCCAATTATCAGGCGCCCGACTTCCAGCCGGCCGGCCAGGGATGGCAGCTGGAGCCCGGCTATTATGTGCTCACCATGCGCCCGAAGAATAACGGCAAGGGCATCCTGACCGTGACCGTGCGGGGGACGGCCGCGCAGCCGGGCGGCCCGGATGATGCCGGCCAGGCCAAGGTGACGAGCGCCACCTGGCCCAGTGTCGCGCTGAACGATGGTGCCGATTACACGCTCTATCTCAACCGCCAGCCGGGCGTCGAAGCCGGCGTCGTGCTGCGCAGCCTGCCGATCGATCTCAGCGAAGACCTGCCGGTCAATCTCCCCCGCGGCCAGAGCGTCGACGTGCCGATCCGTGCGACGGCGGGTGACACGGTGACAGCGATCGGTGAAGACGGGCAGCCGGCACCTCTCGCCGTCGATCATGGCAGCGCGGTGACGGCCTGGACGGTGACCGATGGCGATCATGTCGTCACCCTCGCGAACAAGGGCGACAAACCGGCCTTCGTGACGCTGCATGAAACACCAGCGGCCCTGGCAGCCGAAACGCCCTTGCCGCCGATCACTGCCGACCGCCTGGCGGCCATTCCGGTCTTCCCGGCCCTCGGCGCGGAGGCACCGGCTTATTTCGACATCGCCAAGGACGAAAAGAAGACCTTCGCACTGTCGATCAAGCAGCCTGGCCTCTATCGTCTGGAATCCGCCGGTCTGTTGCAGACCGAAGGCGCCATCCGCACCCGCATCATCCTGGCGCTCGATCGCCAGTCGAATAACGGTACTGGCCGCAACTTCCTCATCCAGCAATATCTTGGCGAGGGCGATTATCAGCTGACCTTGAATGCCCAGGGCCAGACCCGCGGCCATATGGGTGTCGGGCTGACGCCGACGGTGCTGGATGACGGCGGCCAGCTGTCGGCGGATCTGCCGGCCCGGCACAGCCTGCAAGCCGGGCACGGCCTGCGCTACAGCTTCACCATACCGGCGGAGGGGCACTACCATCTGCGCGCGCTCGGCCTCAACCGTGGCTTCACCATGCGGCTCGAAGACGCCGATGGGTGGCCGATCGTGCAGCCGGGTGTTGCCGCCGACTATGACGACACATTGCGCGCCGGGACCTATCATCTCGTCATCCTGCCGCAGGCGGTCGATGCCAAGGTGGTGACCCTGCTGGAAGCGCAGCCGGTAGCGCCGGTGCTCAGCGGTCATGGTCCGCATCCGCTACCACTGAATGCGGTGACGTCCTATCAATGGCACGAGCCGGAGGCCGGGCAGCCGCGCACGCCCGACAGCTGGCAGTTCACGCTGGGCGGTGGCACCCAGCTCAGCATCGACCTGCCGCGCGGTCTCAAGGGCAGCGTCCATACTGCCAAGAACGATGCCGTGCCCTTGCCGGAAGTGAATGGCGGCGAGACCTGGACCCATGATCTCCCGGCCGGCGACTATCAGCTCGATGTCAGCAGCCGGCAGCCCAACAACCGGCTTGATTACACCATCGATATCCGGACCGGCGCCTTGATCGCCGGGCAGCAGCGCAAGGTGACGGCACCGGTCGACGTGCCGGTCTCGATCGGCAGCGATGCCATCGTCGAGATTGGCTCCTTTGGCACGCAGGACGTGCGCGGCTGGCTTTATGACGCCCAGAACAATCTGGTCGCCAGCAATGACGACCGGCCGAATGACTGGAATTTCGCCATCGCCGGACGCTTGAAGCCGGGTCAGTACCGCCTGCATGTCGATCCGGTGGGGACTGCCAAAGCCGAGACGACGGTGTCGGTCTATCAGTCGGAAGAACGGCACGAGCCTGACCTGCAGATCGGCACGGATGTCAGTCTGAGCGGCGCCGGTACCCATGTGCTGTCGCTGACCATGCCGGACGACAAAGCGCCGACGGCACCCGGTTCGCTTCTCGTCATCTCCGCCAATGCGCCCGGCAACGTCACGGGCCTCAGTCTGGAGCAGAGCGACGGCCATGGCTCCTGGCAGACGCTTGGCGAAATCACCGAGGAGAATCCCTGGCTGGCGGCACCGCTGGCCGGCAAGGCGGATCTGCATTATCGCCTGCGCTTGTGGTCGGCTGATCGCAACACGGCGCCGATCGCCGTGCAAAGCCGCCTGGTCGCGCCGGATGTTGCCAAGCAGGCCGATTTCATGGCCGATGCCGGCATCAAGCTGGTGCCGGTTGCGGGCGTCACGCCACCTTTGGCCATGGCCGCCGTCGGCTTGGCGGCACCGGGCAGTTTCCAGCTGAACCATGCCCCCGATCACCTGCATTGGGCGGACAGTGCCGGCCAGGCTCTCCGCGAAACCGGCACAAATGTGGTCTTCGGGCGGGGCGACCGGCTCTATTTTGCCGCCCGGCAACCGGCTACAGGCAATATGGCCGTTGCGGCTTCCCGCCTGGTGCCGAGCGCTGCCGGTATCACCTTGGCTCTGCCCGACCGGAGCAATGCCGTTGCCGGCATCACGGTAACCGTGCTCGACAACAGTGCCGGCGGGAACAAGCCGGTTCTCTGGCTGGCTGAATCGCGGCTGGGCCAGCCGGGCATTGCTTTCACGGATGATCTTGCAACGGCTGAAACCCGCTATTTCGGCGTCGCCGCTGCGGATCAGTCCGCCATCGCCGTGACGATGGACGAGCAGGCATCGCCGGTCGCCCTGGAGGTCTGGAATGCCGGCCAGCCCGGCAGGGCCCTGCCGGTGAGCCTGCGGCGGTTCGATTTCGCCGCGCCGAAGCGCGAGACCTTGGATTGGTCGGTCGTCGATCGCGCTTTGGGCGCCCGCCAGACTCTGGCCCTGGATCTGCCGAAGGGGGCAAAGCGTTTGCAACTGGCCTTGCCGCCGCAGACGGCCATGCTGCTGCAGGCGGCGGGGCAGCGGGACCAGCTGGTCTGGTCGGGTGCTGATGGCCTGGCGCTCAGCGAAGATAGTGGCGCCGAACGTCTGCTGCTGCTGAATGCCGGCGGTGCCATCGGCCATATCGGTATCAGCCTTGCGCCGCTCACCCTCGGCGATGCCTTGCCGGCCTTGGGAAGCGGCCATGTTGTCAAGCAATATGCCGCCGCTTCGGGAACCTCGCGCCTGACGCTGACCTTGTCCGATAGCGAGCGCCGCCAGATCCGGCAGGGGCAATCGCTCAGCCTGCATGTGGCCGGCGCCGTACAACGGGCGACGTTGCTCAGCCAGGATGGTTCCGTCTATGGCGGGGCGCAGATGCCGGTCACCGATGACGGGGTTGTCGATATCGCTCATGATGCCGGGCTGGTCGTTGCCTGGGTGGAGGGCGGGGACCGCCTGTTGAACGGCGAGAGCGATGATCAGGCGCTGGCGGTGAGTGCCGCCAGCATCGTCCCGCTGACCGGCAATTCACGGCGGCTGACCTTCCGCGTCCAGCAGCCGAAGCTGCTGCATCTGAAGACGACGGCGCCGGTCCTGGCTTTCGTGCCGGGTCTCGGCAAGGACAATGTGGCGCAGGAACGCCTGCAGGTCTTCCCCAATGGCGCGGATGTCAGTCTCTATCTGCCCAAGGACGAGAGCAATATCCGGTTGCAATCGGCAGCACCTGGCGACCTGTCGGGCACGGCGGAAATCGCCATGACGGATATCCTGCCGATCAACGAAGGACTGGGCCCACGTTTGCGCCTGGCACCCGGCGAATCCCGTCTGTTCTCCTTCACCCTGACCGATGAGCGCGATATCGGCGTTGGTGTCGCCGGTTCGGCCGATGTGGCCCATTGCCGCCTGCTGGATGCCGATGGCGCGGAAATCGGCAGTGGTGTCGTGCAGATGCAACATCTCAAGGCCGGCACCTATCTCTTGGCGGTGGACATGCCGATGGATGGCACGACGATCGACGTCCAGCCCGCACTTGTCGGCATTGCCAAGCCGGATGGCAGCCCGCCTGACGATGTCAAGCGGGCCTATCTCGAATTAGCCGGGCTCAAGCCCAAACAACAGGAGTAATCATCGTGGCGCGCTTTCGGTTCTTGCCGCAGTCGGGCCGTTCCTTTCTGCCGCTGATTGCCAGCCTTGTTTTCCTGCTGACCGCCGCCAGCGGCCTGGTCGATGACCGGCAGCATGCGGCCTGGGCGCAGGACAATAGCGGCGGTAATCAGGCGCAGGGTGCCAGTGACCAGGGCGCCACCGATCAGGGCGATTCCGCGAATGACAATGGCGGCCAGTCGTCGGAAGGGAACGATGGTGACAATTCCGGCGGCGATAATGCTTCCGGTGACGCTTCCTCTGATCAGAATTCCGCCGATCAGAATTCCGGTGATGCTCAGGCGGAGGGCGACCAGGACCAGTCCGGTGAGCAACAGCCTGCGGCGAGCGGTGGCGGCATGGTCGATACCGGGACCGCTGTCGCCCGGCCGGCCGGCGCCGTCGTGGTGCCCGACAAATTCCTGCGCCGGTGGGATCCGATCACGTTCTTCTTCGACCAGGATACCGGGCCGGCCACCGGTGGGGCGGAAGACCATCCGGAAAAATATGCGACCATCCAGCCGGCCCATGCCGGTGCGGCCACCTGGCTCAATGCCCGGACGCTGCAATTCCGTCCGGCCGAGCCCTGGCCGCCGCTGACCAAATATACGCTGACCATCGGCAAGCATGTGACCACGCTGGCGACGTTGATGTCGGCACCAAGTTCGACCTTGCCGAAGAACGGCGCCGCCGATCTTGATCCGGTGAAGTCGATCGCGCTTACTCTGGCGGAACCGCTGGATGCGACGGAACTGGCGAAGCTCGTCACCATCGAATTGCGGCCTTTGCCCGGCATTGATGGCGAGCATGCGCGCATCCTGACCGCGGAGGACTTTGACGTCAAAGCCATGGAGCGCAAGGATCGCAATGCACCGGCGCAATATGTCATCAACCTGCATGACCCGATTCCGGGCGGGACGCGTGCTCTGCTGCATCTGCGCCTCTCGACCGAGAGCAATCTCGCCGGCGGCTTCCAGGACATCTCCTTCAGCACCGCCGAGCCGTTCCATCTGACCCAGTTCGGCTGTTCGACCGAGCGCTTCCCGGTGCCACCGGCCGGGGCCACCTATGACCGGCAGCAGGCGATCACCTGTCCGGCCGGCGACCGCGCCGTCACTGTGCAGTTCTCCGCCAATCTGCAGCAGATCGGCCCGATTGCCGCCCGCAACCTGATCCGCATCACCCCGGCGGTCGATGACCTGGCCTATGCCACCGTCAACAATGTGCTCTCCGTGACTGGCAAGTTCACCGCCGGCACGCTCTATCAGGTTCGCCTGGAGCCGAGCGCCGTTACCGATGCTCAGGGGCGCGGCCTGCAGATGTCGGCGCCGAGCCAAGGCTTCATCGCTTTTGCTGAGCGCCCGAGCTTCCTCAACTGGCGCAGCAATGCCGGCATCCTCGAGCGCTTCGGTCCACAGATGCTGCCGCTGCAGGGGCGGGGCTTCGACAAGGTCGATCTGCGCATCCACAAGATCGACCCGCTTGATCGCTCCTTCTGGCCGTTCCCCGGCAACCCGGTGGCGGTCGATGATGCCAAGCAGCCGCCGGCCCCCGGTGAGCGCCCGCAGCCTTTCACCAGCGCCGAGCGCTATATCTCCGCCAGCGAGCTTGGCCAGCAGATCAAGGCGCTGGGATCGCCCAGTGTTTCCGATCTCGTCAATCTGCCGCTGAAGAAGGGCGGGGCGGCGGCGAAATTCGGCCTCGATCTGGCGCCTTATCTCAGCAAGATCAGCGGCGAGAAGACGGCCGGTACTTATCTGGTCGGGTTGCGTCAGTTGGACAGCTCGACCCAGCGCATCTGGGTCAGGGTGCAGGTGACGGATCTCAGCCTCTCGGCCATCGACGAGGCAGATCGTGAACATTTCGTCGTCACCTCGCTCTCGACCGGCGCGCCGGTCGCCGATGCCAAGATCACCATTGAAGGCGATCGCCATGGCGATTGGGTGGAGATCGCCTCCGGCACCAGTGGCGCCGATGGCGCCTTTGAATGGAAGGCGCCGGGCAAGAGCGACGACAGCGCCGCCATCCGCCGCATCATCGTCAGCAAGGGTGATGATATCCTGGTGCTCGATCCCAGCCGCGGGCCGGACATCTACGCCGACAACAACTGGCAGGCCTCGCGCGACACCTGGCTGCAATGGACCCAGGATGCCCTGACCGGCCGCAGCGAACCGGATCGTGACCTGGTTCATATCTTCACCGAACGGCCGATCTATCGCCCTGAGGAGCCGGTCCATATCAAGGGCTTCCTGCGCCATTACAGCGCCGGCAACCTGACGCGCTATAGCGGCAAGGCAACGCTGATCATCACCGGCCCGGACAAGACCGAATGGCGGCGCGACGTCACCGTCAACGAGAATGGCAGCTTCTACGACCTCTTCGATGAGAAGACGGAGGCGACCGGCGATTACAGCGTCAAGCTGGAAGTGCCGGTGCTCGGCGGCGTGGAAACCATCGGCGGCATGAGCTTCAAGAAGGACGCCTATCGCCTGCCGACCTTTGAGGTGCAGCTGACCGGTCCAGACCAGACCGGCTCCGACAAGGCCTTCCAGATCAAGCTTGCCGCCACTTATTACGCCGGCGGCGTGGTGGCGGACCGGCCGATCCATTGGCGGGTGACGCAATTCCCTTATGATTATGCGCCGTCACACCGGGATGGCTTCTTCTATTCGACCGATGCGCGTTTCTCCGGCCTTGGCGAGTTCAAGTCCTCGCCGGTGCTGGAACGCGAGGCGCGCACCGATGCTCAGGGTGGTGCCACGCTCGATCTCGACCCCGGCATCGAGCCGACCGCACAACCGCGCAGCTATGTGGTCGAGGCGACGGTGGTGGGCGAGGACGACCAGACCGTCACCTATACGAAGCAGATCAATTCGGTGCCGCCTTTCGCTATCGGCGTGAAGGTGCCGCGTTATCTCGACAAGGCACCGACCGTCGATCCGGAAATCGTCCTGGAAGGGCCTGATGGCAAGCCGCTGGCCGGCCAGGACGTGACGGTGCAATTGTTGAAGCGCCGCTGGGTGTCGCAGCTGCAGGCCAGCGATTTCAGCCAGGGTACGGCAAAATACGTGACCGAGACCGTCGATGAGACGGTGTCAGAGCAGCATATCACCAGCACCGCCGATGTGCAGAAGCTGAGCCTGAAGCTGGATGGAGCAGGCGTCTATATCGTCCGCGTCGAGGGCCGCGATGGGCTCGGCCGCAGCGAGAGTGTCAGCGTCGATCTCTTTGCCGATGGCGGCACACCGGTGACCTGGTCGCGCCCGCCGGCCCAGGTCTTCAAGGTGACGACCGAGCAGCCGCAATATGCCGCGGGTGAAACCGCGACCTTCGTGCTGGAAAGCCCGTTCCAGACCGCGGAGGCGCTGGCGATCGTCGAGCAGCCGGATGCCCGCAACCATTACGAATGGGTGCCGGTGCGCAATGGTGTCGGCCGTTTCAAGCTGCCGATCGAGGCCAGTTATCTGCCGCGCCTGCCGGTGCATTTCCTGCTGATGCGCGGGCGTTTGCCGGGCAATCCGGCTGCCGACCAGATCGATCTCGGCCGGCCGCAGACCTTGGCCGCGACCAACTGGCTGTCGATCAAGCCGGCGAAGAACCTGGTCAATATCAAGCTCGATTATCCCGACAAGGCGATACCGGGCCAGGAACTGACCATGAAGATCAGCCTGACCGATGATGCCGGCCAGCCGATCCCGGGCGAGGTGACCTTGTGGATGGTCGACCAGGCGGTGCTGGCGCTGGCCGAGGAGCAGCGTCTCGACCCCTTGCCGGATTTCATCGTCGACCGGGCGAGCCGCATGCAATTGCGCGATACCCGCAATCTTGCGGTCGGCGGCATGCCGCTGGAGGAGGATCCCGGCGGTGACGAGGGCGAGCAGGAGAAGAAGTCGCTGCTCGACAATGTGACGATCCGCAAGAACTTCACCCCGGTGCCCTATTACAATCCCAACATCACGGTGGGGCCCAGTGGCACGGTCGAGGTGAAGATCAAGCTCGCCGACAGCCTCACGGTCTTCAAGGTGCGCGCAAAGGCGGTCAGCGGTGATGCCCGCTTCGGTTTTTCCACGGGTACATTGAAGGTGCGCCTGCCGCTGATGGTGCAGCCGGCTTTGCCGCGCTTCGTCCGCCCGGGTGACCAGTTCAGCCTGGCGGCACTCGGCCGCATCATCGAAGGCGATGGCGGCAAGGGCCAGGCTGAGGTCAAGGTCGATGGCCTTGACCTCAGTGGCAAGCCGACCAGTGATCTCGATCTGCTGGCGGATAAACCCGTCAAGATCGGGTTCCCGGTCAGCGTGCCGACGCCCGGTTATACCGATAAGGGGCAATTGCAGCGCCAGTCGGTCAACGTGACCCTCGGCGTCGAGCGGATGTCGGACCATGCCAAGGATGCCTTCAGCATCGACCTGCCGCTGCGGCCGGACCGGCGGCCGGTGACAACACGGCAGCTTGCGGATCTGCAGCCGGGCCAGCCGGTGACGATCCCGGCCATCACCGATGAGATCCGCAAGGGTACCTTGAACCGGGTCGTGCTGCTGTCATCGCAGCCGGCGCTGCTGCGGATGTCGGCGGGGCTCAGCTATCTGCAGGCCTATCCCTATGGCTGCACCGAGCAGCGCATCAGCAACACCCGTGCCGAACTGGCCCTGCGCCGGTTCAACGATGTGCTGTTGCTGGATGGCTCGCTGGGACGCCTCGACAAGGACGTGGCCGATACCATGGACTATATCGAGAAGGCGACCAGTGACGCCGGCCTGGTCAGCTTCTGGCCGGGTTCGCGCGGCTATGTCTTCCTGACCGCCTGGTCGGTGCAGTTCATGGTCGAGGCCCGTGAGGCCGGCTATACGGTGAAGACGGACGCGTTCGACAAGCTCACCAGTGCCCTGAAGCAGTCGCTGCGCTCGGATTACAGTAATTTCGTCTCCGGTGCCGAATATGCCGAGCGGGTCTGGGCGCTGACGGCACTGGCGGAAGCGGGCCAGATCGACAATGCCTATGCGGCGGAACTCGCCACCCGCAGCCAGTTTCTCGATCTCGAGAGCCTGGCCGGCGTCACCCAGGCCCTGGCGCAATCCTCGGTCAGCGATCCGGCGACGATCGGCGATCTCAGCGGCAAATTGTGGCATGGGCTCGTTACCCGGCTTTATCAGGGCAAGGAGATCTATGGCGGGCTGCAGAGCAATGCCCTGGCCGGCAGCCAGCTGATCCTGCCCTCGGAGACGCGCACCGTGGCGCAGGTCCTGCGCGCCGTCGCGACCACCAACAAGTCGAGCACCAGTGCCGCCGATGTGGCGAAGCAGCAATTGCTGGTCAATGCCCTGGTGACTTTGGGACGGGGCGATGGTTGGGGTACCACCAATGCCAATGCCGAGGCGCTGCTGGCGCTGGCGCAGTTCATCGGCCAGCAGCCAGCTTCGATGCCAAGCCAGGCGGTCGCTCTCACGGTCGATGGCAAGGATCAGACGATGCAGCTCGGCGGCGACAAGCCGATGCAGCGCCTGACTAATCCAGGCGCCGGCAAGATCGGCGTGGCTTTGGACAAGGCGGCAAGCGCGGCCACGGTCGGCCTGCTGGTCGATACCTCCTATCTGCCGGCGGCGGATGGCAGCAAGACGCAGGCGCATGCGGAAGGCCTGGTGGTCAATCGCGAGAGCCTGAAGATCCAGCAGGATGACGTGCCGCCGGTACGTCTCGCCCTCGATGCGCCGGGCAAGGAGGTTGCCCTCAAGGTCGGTGATGTCGTCGAGGAACATGTCGAAGTGGTCAATCCGGCCGATCGCTTCCAGGTCGCCGTGGTCATTCCGCTGGCCTCCGGCATGGAGCCGCTCAATCCCGGCCTCGCCACCGCACCGCCCGAGGCGAAGCCGTTGAACGAGAACACTCTGGTGCCGTCTTATGTCGCCTTCCTCGATGACCAGGTTGCCTATTTCTATGACGAGCTGCCGAAGGGAACCTATCAGTTCTTCTTCCGCACCCGTGCCCAGATTCCCGGCCGCTTCATCCAGCCCGCTGCCTATGGCGAGCTGATGTATGACGGCACGGTCAACGGCAACAGCAACGGTGCCCTGGTGACGATCACACCGGCGGCCGCGAACTGAGCGGGCTGGCCGTATGCGTCAGGCATCCCCCCACCCTAACCCTCCCCCACAAGGGGGGAGGGGACGACAGTCGTCGGCGCGAGGAACAGGACCACGCGCCAAATATTCCCTCCCCCCTTGTGGGGGAGGGTTAGGGTGGGGGGTGTTGGCCGATGCAGTTCTGAAGTGCCGACATGGCCTATTCCATCAAGTCCATCAGGTAGGTCGTCTGCTGACGCTGACGCGTCGCCGCCGGATATTCGGATTAATCGGCACCACCGTCATCGCGCTCTTCTGCTGGGGCTATTTCAGCGCTGCGTTGATCGCGCCGCCGCCCACACCTTTGCTGCTTGATCGCTCCGGCCAATATCTGGCCCAGATCCCAGCGGCAGGCGATCTCGGCTATGGCTATTGGCCGGTCGCGGATCTGCCGCCGCGGGTGGTCGCGGCAACCTTGTCGCTGGAGGACCGCCGCTTCTGGTCGCATCCGGGTGTCGATCCCGTCGCCATCCTGCGCGCCATCACCCAGAACATGGCGAGTGGCCGGCGCATCTCCGGCGCCTCGACCCTGGCAATGCAGGTCGCGCGCATGCAGGATCCCGGGCCGCGCGATCTCCGCCATAAGCTCAGCGAGGCGGTGACCGCCTTCTTCATCACCCTGCGCTATGGGCATGAGGCGGTATTGAAGCAGTATCTGCGCCTTGTCCCCTATGGCAATGGCAGCCACGGCATCGCCCATGCTGCACGTTTCTATCTCGACAAGCCGGTCGCGGACCTGAGCTGGGCGGAGATCGCCTTCCTCGCGGCGATCCCCCAGGCGCCGAGCCGGATGAACCCGCTTTCCTTTCAGGCGCGGGCGGCGGCGCTCATCCGCGGTCATCGCATCCTCGACGCCTTGGCGGCCAATCATGTCATCACGCCGACGGAATATTCGCTGGCCAATGTGCAGCTCGACAATCTGCCGTTGATCCGCCGGCAGTCGCGTCCCGACGAGACATTGCATGCGATCCTCAATCTGCAGCAACTGGTGGCGGCCAATCGGAGCGCGGATGACAGCAGGGCCGACCCGCGTGTCTTCACGACGATCAATCCCGATATCCAGGCAGAGGTCGATCGCCAGACCGGCCGCTATCTCGCGCGTTGGCGCAATAATGGCGCCGAACAGGCGGCGGTGATCGTCACCATGGTGCAGACCGGCGAAGTGCTGGCCTGGCAGGGCTCTGCCGATTATTACGGCTCCAAGGCGGGCGCCATCGACTTCGCCCAGACCGAGCGCTCGCCGGGCAGCACCCTGAAGCCCTTCATCTATGCGCTGGCACTGGACCGGGGCGCGATCACGCCCAGTACACCGATGCAGGACAGCGCGCTCGATGCCGGCACCATCGAGAATGCCGACCGCGACTATCTCGGCACGCTGATGCCGCGCCAGGCGCTGGCGAATTCACGCAACGTGCCGGCCGCCAATCTCGTCAAGACCATGGGTCTCGACGAGACCTATCTCTATCTGCGCCTGCTCGGTATTCACAACGAGGACCGCCCGGCCGCTTATTACGGCCTCTCCATGGCGATCGGCGCTTTGCCGACGACCCTGGAGCGCCTGGTGCGGGCTTATGGCGCGCTCGCCAATGATGGCGTCATGCGCGATCTCGTCTGGTACCAGGGCCAGC
>Ga0209148_1001206_pt1 | contig 14695 bp, 12 predicted proteins | sample AraplaCol_mMF_r2_2_FD_184288 | JGI IMG/M metagenome (GOLD analysis project Ga0209148, IMG submission 184288) | Arabidopsis root microbial communities from North Carolina, USA - plate scrape CL_Col_mMF_r2 (SPAdes) (version 2) | ecosystem: Host-associated > Plants > Roots > Endosphere | place...
CCCGTATGTTGCCGGACGCCGAGCCGCGAATGCATGCCGAGGTCTTTGTCGCTTTCCAGCGTCTGCGCTCCAGCCTGCAGCAGAGCCCGCGGCTGCCCGAGCCCGTTTTCCCCGGCATCCCGGAGCTGATCGAGCGCCTGGATCACCCCGCGGTTTTTCTCGGCATTGCCACCGGCAAGGGTTATGCCTCGCTACAGGCGGTATTGGCCGAACACGGCTGGTCACGACGCTTTCACACCCTTCAGACCGGCGACCGCCGTCGTGGCAAGCCGCATCCCGAGATGATGTTGCAGGCGATGGCCGAGACCGGGGTGGTGCCTGAGGAGGCGGTCATGCTGGGCGACACTGCCTTCGATATCGAGATGGCGCGGGCTGCCGGCAGCCGGGCGATCGGCGTTTCCTGGGGCTATCATGCCCGGGCCGACCTGACACAGGCCGGCGCCGAGGCCATTATCGACTATCCAAGCGAGCTGTTTGGCGCTTTGCGGAGCCTCGCCTGACGACGTCTGGTGCGGGATGGACCCCGCCAATTGCCAGCCATCCCGATTGCCGTCTACCGGGCGGCCAGTTACAGTCTTGCTGACCTGAAAACGCACATCTCCAGCGGGGAACCCGACCTCCCATGCGCCTGAAAACCGTCCTGTCCGCTCTCGGCATTCTCCTGGTCGCCCTGGTACTGGTGATCTATGCGGTCGTCCGTTCGATCGACTTCAACGCCTATAAGGACCTGGTCGCGCAGCAGGTGAAAGTGGCACTCGGCCGCGACCTGGTGATTGCTGGCGATGTCTCGGTCGAGTTCGGCCTGGTACCGCACCTCACCGCCCGGCAGATCACCTTGCACAATGCCGATTGGAGCGACCAGCCGCAGATGGTGTCGGTCGACAAGCTGGATGCCTCCGTCGAATTACTGCCGCTGCTGTTCGAGCAGATTCATATCCGCCAGCTGACCCTGAGCGGTGGTGCCGTCATCCTGGAGCGCAACGATAAAGGGGGGGGCAACTGGAGCTTCACGACGCCGACCAGCAGTGCCGGCGGCACGACGCCGCTGCCCGACGTCGGTCGCGTTAAGCTGGAGAAGGTGCAGCTGCGTTACCGTGACCCGGTCCACAGCCTGGACCGGACGCTGGTGGTTGATCAATTCAGTGCTGAATCTGCTGGCTCTGGCGGTGCGATCTCCTGGTTGCTGCAGGGCGCCATCGGCAGCAATGCCATCGATCTGAAGGGAACCCTGGGGTCGATCGGCCAAATGGTCAACGGGCCGTTCCCCATCACCCTCAAGGGCTCGATCGGCGACGTCGCGCTGCAAAGCCGCGCCAATATCGCCAGTTTGTCGACCTTGCGTGGCCTCGATATAGACCTCGAGGCGAGCGGTAGCGATCTCGCCAAGCTCAATCCGCTTCTCGGCACCAATCTCGGCCAGACCCCGGCCTTCAAGATCGCCACCCATCTTGCCGACCAGGATGGCGGCTATCACTTCGACCACATCGCCATCGCCTTCGGCCAGAGCAACATTTCCGGCGATGTCACGGCATCGCTCGCCGGTGATCAGCCGCTGGTCAAGGCGCAGCTGGCGTCAGACCGGCTCGATCTGGCCGATTTCGGCTTTGCCCCGGCCGACAACAAGAGCACGCCGGCCGCCAGTAACGGCCGGTTGTTCTCAACTGATCCCTGGCATTTCGATTTCCTGCGTGGTGTCGATGCCGATATCGGTTTGACCATCGGTGAATTGCTGCGCGGGCAATCGATCCTCAAGGATGGCAAGCTGGCGATGAAGCTTGATCACGGCACGCTGACAGTAAACTCGTTCAGTGCCCAGATCGATCAAGGGCAGGTCAATGCGACGGGCAGCCTGAAAGCGGCGACCGATCAGCCGGTACTGGAGCTGGCGGTCAAAGGCAGCAACATCGCCTCCGGTCCTGTGCTGGCCTCAGCAGGCCTTGCCGATGTGTTGAACGCCGGTGCCGTCAATCTCGATCTCGCCGTCAAGGGGCCAGCGGTTTCCGAGCATGCGCTGATGGCGGGCCTCGACGGCGGCCTGCGCTTTACGACCGGCTCCGGCAGCCTCAAGAATAGTTTCGCACAATTCCTGCTGGCAGATCTCACCAAGCTGATTTCCTTCGGCGGCACCTCAGATGCGACCCGCATCAATTGCCTCGCCGGCGCGTTCGACATCGCCCATGGTGTTGCCAAGACACATAGCCTGGTCATGGATACGCCGGGCGCGGCGGTGCTCGGTATCGGCGACATCAATCTCGGCGCCGAGACATTGCAGATGCGGGTCGATTCCAGATCGAAGCAGGTCAGCCTCGCTGCGCTGGCCGTGCCGATGTTCATCAGCGGCAGCCTGCAACATCCCAGCGTCTCGCCCGATCCGGTTGGCGCCCTTGCCAATACCGGCAACTTCGTCGTCGACACGGCGAATACGGTGACCTTCGGTACGCTGAACGAAGTCACCGGTCTCGGTTCGGGCGCGACCTCGGTCAATGCCTGTGCCGTCGCTTCCGCCGCCAGTGCCAAGCAGGCGAGCCCCGGCGAGAAGATCAAGCAGGGCGCCGAAGCCGTCGGCTCCGGCGCCAAGCAGGTCATTCAAGGCGCTGGCGAAGGGGCGGGCAATGCCGCGAAGAGCCTCGGTAACGACATCAATTCCGGCTTGAAGTCGCTGTTTGGTAACTGAAGGAAATATCTCTGTTGAGTACCGCCACCACCAATTTTCCTCGGCGCTTCTATCGCCAGGTCGATGTCGCACCGGCCGAACAGGGCTGGCAGATCACGCTTGATGGCAAGTTCCTGCGGTCACCGGCCAAGGCCGAGCTGATCCTGCCGACCGAGCAACTGGCTGCTGCCGTTCGGGCCGAGTGGGATGCCCAGCAGGAGCACGTCGTGCCGCACACGATGCCGCTGATGCAGCTCGCCAGCACCACGATCGATCGCGTCGCGCATAACCGGGACAGGGTTGCAGCGGAGGCAGCCGGCTATGCGGGCAGCGATCTCCTGTGCTACCGGGTCGACCATCCCGAGGAACTGGCCGAGCGCCAGACGCAGATCTGGCAGCCGCTGCTCGACTGGGCCAATCATCGTTTCGACACCGCCTTGCAGCCGACCACCGGGATCATCGCCATTGCACAATCGCCTGCCAGCCTGGCGCAATATGAGCGGGTCCTGCGGGCGCTCGGTCCCTGGCAACTGACGGCGGTGGCGAGTCTCACCGGTTCGACCGGCTCTCTGGTTCTGGCCCTTGCGATCCTAGAGCGGCATCTGACGTCCGAGCAGGCGGTGCAGGCGGCACAGCTCGACGAATTGTTCCAGGCGGAACGCTGGGGAGACGATACCGAGGCCGTGCAGCGCAGGCAGACTCTGGCCGCGGACATCGCCGATGCTGCCCGCTTCCTGGCCTTGCTCGCATGACCGAGCCCGCAGGGTCATAACTTGGATAGAAATCTGTTAGCGCGAACAGGCGTATCAGCCCAGCACGAACAGCTGTGTATTTCTTCTAGGCAAAGCCCCTGGCCTATGGCAGCTTCTCGCTACTGCAACATGACAAAGAAAAGACGACGACATCTCAAATTCGGGGCTGAGATGAACGGACGGAACGGGGATCATTGAAGATGCAAGACATTCTGAAGCGCTTGGAAGAAAAGCGGGCCGCTGCGCGTGCAGGCGGCGGCGAAAAGCGTGTCGCGGCGCAACATGCCAAGGGGCGTTTGACCGCCCGTGAGCGCATTGAGTTGCTGCTGGATCCCGATTCCTTCGAAGAATGGGACATGTTCGTCGAGCACCGTTGCGCTGATTTCGGCATGTCCGAAAACAAGGTGCCGGGCGACGGCGTCGTCACCGGCTATGGCGAGATCAACGGCCGTCTGGTCTTCGTCTTCAGCCAGGATTTCACGGTCTTCGGCGGTTCGCTCTCGGAAGCCCATGCCGAGAAGATCTGCAAGGTGATGGACCAGGCGATGCGGGTTGGCGCGCCGGTCATCGGCCTCAACGATTCCGGCGGCGCTCGTATCCAGGAAGGTGTCGCCTCGCTGGCCGGTTACGCGGAGGTCTTTCAGCGCAACATCACCGCTTCCGGTGTGGTGCCGCAGATCTCCCTGGTGATGGGGGCCTGTGCCGGCGGCGCGGTCTATTCGCCCGCCATGACCGACTTCATCTTCATGGTGAAGGATTCGTCCTACATGTTCGTCACCGGTCCCGATGTGGTGAAGACGGTGACTCATGAGACCGTGACCTTCGAACAGCTCGGCGGCGCGCTCACCCATACCCAGACGTCAGGCGTTGCTGATCTAGCTTTTGAGAACGATGTCGAAGCCCTGCTGCAGCTGCGCCGCTTCGTCGATTTCCTGCCGGCCTCGAACCGGGAAAAGTCGCCGATCCGCGTGACGCCGGACCCGATCGACCGCGACGAGCTGTCGCTCGATACGCTGATCCCGGCCAATCCGAACAAGCCCTATGACATGCATGAGCTGATCCGCAAGGTCGCCGATGAAGGCGATTTCTTCGAGGTCCAGCCGGAATTCGCCAAGAACATCCTCACCGGCTTCGCGCGCATGGGCGGCGAGACGGTGGGCATCGTCGCCAACCAGCCGATGGTGCTGGCGGGTTGCCTCGATATCGACAGCAGCCGCAAGGCGGCGCGCTTCGTGCGCTTCTGCGACTGCTTCAATATCCCCATCATCACCTTCGTCGACGTGCCGGGCTTCCTGCCGGGCACGGCGCAGGAGCATGGCGGCATCATCAAGCACGGCGCCAAGCTGCTCTTCGCCTATGGTGAGGCGACCGTGCCGAAGATCACCGTCATCACCCGCAAGGCCTATGGCGGCGCCTATGACGTCATGAGCTCGAAACATATCAGGGGCGACGTCAATTTCGCCTGGCCCTCGGCTGAAATCGCCGTGATGGGGCCGAAGGGGGCGGTGGAGATCATCTTCCGCGCGGATATCGGCGACAAGGACAAGATCGCCGCCCGCACGGATGAGTATCGCGAGAAATTCGCCAATCCCTTCGTCGCCGGTGCGCGTGGTTTCATCGATGACGTGATCATGCCGCATTCGACCCGCAAGCGCCTCTGCCGTTCGCTTGCCATGTTGCGTGACAAGCAATTGAGCAATCCCTGGAAGAAGCACGACAATATCCCCCTTTGACCGGCAAGACGGATCGTCGGGAAGCGGAACGTCGAGAAAGCGGATTGCCGAGGAAAAAATGGCCAAGATGTTCAAGAAGATTCTGATTGCCAATCGCGGGGAGATTGCCTGCCGTGTCATGCGCACGGCCCGGGCCATGGGAATCAAGACGGTGGCGGTCTATTCCGACGCCGATGCCGATGCCTTGCATGTGCGCGAGGCGGATAAGGCGGTGCATATCGGCGAAGCGCCGGCGGCCAAGAGCTATCTGCTGATCGACCGGATTGTCGAAGCCTGTGTCAAGACCGGTGCCGAAGCGGTGCATCCGGGCTACGGTTTTCTCTCCGAGAACATGAAATTCGCCGAGGCCCTGAAGAAGGCCGGCATTGCCTTCATCGGCCCCGATCCGCATGCCATCTTCGCCATGGGCGACAAGATCGAATCAAAGAAACTCGCCAAGGAAGCCGGCGTCAGCACCGTGCCCGGCTATCTCGGCGTCATCAAGGATGCCGAAGAGGCAGCACAGATCGCCCGCGAGATCGGCTATCCGGTGATGATCAAGGCTTCCGCCGGCGGCGGCGGCAAGGGCATGCGCATCGCCCATAACGATCAGGAGGCGCGTGACGGCTTCCGCTCGGCCACCAATGAGGCCAAAGCGAGTTTTGCCGATGACCGCGTGTTCGTTGAGAAATTCGTCACCGATCCCCGCCATATCGAGATCCAGGTCCTGGCCGATGGCCATGGCAATTGCCTCTATCTCGGCGAACGCGAATGTTCGATCCAGCGCCGCCACCAGAAGGTGATCGAGGAGGCGCCGAGCCCCTTCCTCGACGAGCGCACGCGCCAGGCGATGGGCGAGCAGGCTGTCGCCCTGGCCAAGGCGGTCAAATACAAGTCGGCCGGCACCGTCGAGTTCATCGTCGACAGCAAGCGCAATTTCTACTTCCTGGAAATGAACACGCGCCTGCAAGTCGAGCATCCGGTAACGGAGATGGTGACCGGCCTCGATCTCGTCGAGCAGATGATCAAGGTTGCCGCCGGCGAGAAGCTGGCAATGAAGCAATCGGATATCAAGCTCAAGGGCTGGGCGATCGAATCCCGCGTCTATGCCGAGGATCCGCTGCGCAATTTCCTGCCCTCGACCGGTCGCCTGGTACGTTACCGTGAGCCGGTCGAAGGACCTGTCGTACGGGTCGATAGCGGTGTCTATGAAGGCGCCGAGATCAGCATGTTCTATGATCCGATGATCGCCAAGCTGGTGACCTATGGCGAGGATCGCGGCGCTGCCATCAGCGCCATGCGCGAGGCGCTGGACTCGTTCTATATCCGCGGCCTCGGCCACAACATCGGTTTCCTCTCCGCTTTGATGGCGCATCCGCGCTTCCAGGCCGGACGCCTGACGACCGGCTTCATTGCTGAGGAATTTCCCGACGGCTTCCACGGCGTCGAGCTCACCGAGAACGAGATGGCCGATCTCGTCGCCGTTGCCGCCATCGTGCATCAGACGCAGGCGCGCCGCGCCATGGCGGCGAAGCCGCATTTCCGCACGCGGGAATCGCCGGTCAACGGCCATTGGGTGGTCAAGGTCGGCAAGCTGACACGGCCGGTGAGCCTGGTGGAGACCGCTTCGGGGACGGCGGTCATCGACGGCAAGCGCAGTTGCGAGATCGTCAGTAACTGGCAGCTCGATCAGGTGTTGTTCAGCGGCCGCATCGACGGCCGTCTGGTGACGATGCAGGTGGAGCGTGATGGTATCGGCTATCACATGTCCTATGCCGGTGCCCAGCTGAAGGTGCAGGTGCTGTTGCCGCGTGCAGCTACTCTGGCCGAGCTGATGATCGAAAAGACGCCGCCCGACATGTCGAAATACCTGCTCTCGCCGATGCCGGGCCTGCTGGTCTCGCTGGCGGTCAAGGAAGGGCAGGAGGTCAAGGCGGGCCAGGAACTGGCCGTGGTCGAGGCGATGAAGATGGAAAACCTGCTGCGGGCCGAGCGTGACGGCAAGGTCGTCACGTTGCGTGCCAAGCCGGGCGACAGTCTCGCCGTCGACCAGATCATCATGGAGTTCGCCGGATGAGCGACAGCCCCGTCAATCTGCCGGCCGGTCACAAGGCGGTACGCCTGCGTATCGAAGGTCGCGTCCAGGGCGTAAGCTACCGGATGTGGACGGTCGCGGAAGCCTCCGCCCGCGGCCTCACCGGCTGGGTGCGCAACCGCAAGGACGGTTCGGTTGAGGCGCTGGTCATCGGCCACAGCGTCAAGGTGGATGAGGTGATCGAGCTGTGCCATCGCGGCCCGAGCCTCGCCCGCGTCACCTCCGTCACGGTCGACCCAGCCCAGGGCATCGCCGCCGATGATTTCCGCGAGATGCCGACGGTTTGATGGCGGACGGCGCCGATTTCGCTAACTTCACAGCGTCAATGCGGGGCATGTCGCTGTCGCATATCTGGCGCGGCCATGGTTCGGCCATCTTCCTGGAATTCGGTGTGCTGATGCCGGTCTCAAGGCGCAAAGGCGCGGCCGGCAATCCCATCGGGGAGTTCTCCCTGATGGTGGAGTGGAGCTGGCGCCTTGAAGGCGCCCAGGTAATTGTCTGTGGCAGTTGGTCCGATGAAGCCCTCTGGCCGGAGAGCTTCGCCACCCTCTATGGCACGACGGTGCTTGACGTCGCGCTGTTCGGCCAGATCCCGGAAATCTGCGTGCATCTCTCCAATCAGTCGCGCGTCGTATCCTTTGCCACACGGGAAGGCGACCCCGCCTGGACGCTGTTCGACAATCGTCAGCCTGTCCGCCGGTGGCTCGCGATAGCGGGCGGCAAGCTGCGTCTTGAACAGGGCGAACGGCCGGGCAGACTGCACGCGTAGTTCATGTAAACGTTGTCGGTATGCTTGATCACGCGATGAGACATGCCCAAGGCGCCTGTGCTTTTTACGTGCCTGATGCCTCAAGATTGAAACTTCCGGATCGATTCAGGTGTCGCCGGGGTGAAAAAATTGACCAGATTGCCATCCGGATCGCGAAAAAGCAGCGACCTGTTGCCCCAGGGCATAGTGGTTGGCGCCTGTACCAGGGTATCGCCGATGATGGTCGCTAGCTGCTGATAAGTGGCATCGACGTTATCGACCCGAAACTCGATGATGGCACTGTGGTTGTCGGCGGGCCGGGCGATGTCACCGCCGAAGGACTGCAGGGTGCGGGTGCTGCCGATCGCCAATGTGCCGGCCGGCGTCGTTAGCTCGCCAAAATCCTCCGTATACATCGTCATCGTGAGGCCGGTGACCTGCTCGTAAAAGCGCCGGAGGCGCAGAATGTTGGCGGTGATAAGGCGGGTCGAGACGAAATTCATGGTAACTCTCCTTCAGGCTGGGAAATCGCGTTGGCAGATGCGATCGTTCCTAACCCAGGGCTGCTGCCAGCGTGGTGGCAGCAGGAAGGACGAGGGCGATGCGGCGGGCCGACCGGCTGTTCCAGATCATCCAGGTATTACGCCGTTCGAGCCGGCCGATAACGGCTGAACAACTCGCGGCTGAGCTCGAGATATCCAAACGCACGGTCTATCGCGATATCAGTGACCTGATGGCTCAGCGTGTGCCGATCACCGGTGAGGCCGGGTTTGGTTACGTGCTTGATCGCGGCTATGACATGCCACCGCTCATGCTGACGCCGGATGAACTCGAGGCTGTGGTGCTGGGGGCGCAATGGGTGGCGGAGAAGGGCGACCGTGTGCTGGCCGCCGCTGCCCGCGACCTTGTTGCCAAGATCACGGTAGCCGTTCCGGACAGGCTGCGGCCTTTCATCGAGCAACCGAGCACAGGCGTGCCCGCCGGGCGTGTGGGTGCGCCGGGTGGCCTCGACCTTCCGCGGACACGGCTCTGGATCCGTGACGGCAAGAAGATCTCCATCCGTTATCGCGATGAACACGACAGGGAGAGTGAGCGGCTGATCTGGCCGGTGATCATCGGTTACGCAGAGACAGTCCGGCTGCTGGCCGCCTGGTGCGAACTGCGCCAGGACTTCCGGCATTTCCGCACCGACCGTGTCGTCGCGGCAAGTTTTCTCGATGACCGCTGTGGCTGGCAGCCCCCAGAGCTCCGCCGCCGCTGGAAGCAGCATTTTGCGGCCCAGCGGCAAATTGCCGACGATGGCAAGGCAAAGGGGTAAGGTGGCTGAGCCGGCTGCGGCAGGTCAGCCGAACACCTCGCCAAACGTCTCCCGCAGGACCATGTCCACCTCCGGCAGCGTGATGAGCTGGCCGAGCTTCGTGATCGAGGTGACGCCGAAGGGCTGGGTCTCGGTCTGGTGGATGCCGCAGGGCACGATGCCGCCGAAATGGCTGAGATCGGGATCGACATTGATGGCGATGCCGTGGAAGGTCACCCAGCGCCGCACCCGGACGCCGATGGCGGCGATCTTGTCCTCGCGGGCGCCATCCGCCACCCATATGCCAACCCGGCCCTCGCGCCGCTCGCCGCGGATATTGAGCCGGTCGAGTGTCCTGATCACCCATTCCTCCAGGTCGCGGACATAACGCCGCAGATCCTGGCCGCGCTGGTTGAGATCCAGCATGACATAGGCGATGCGCTGGCCGGGGCCGTGATAGGTGTACTGGCCGCCGCGGCCGCTGGCATAGACCGGGAAGCGCTCTGGCGCCAGCAGGTCGCCGGCCTGGGCACTGGTGCCCGCCGTATAGAGGGGCGGATGCTCGAGCAGCCAGACCTGTTCCGGGGCGCGGCCCTCGATGATCGCCTGGACTCGGGCTTCCATCTCCGCCACGGCCTCCGGATAGGCCACCAGATCGTCGGAAATCCGCCAATCAACCAAGGATTTAGCCGGCCCGGACGAATTTAGGGCAGGTTTTTGGCGGGGGGCACCATTTCCGGCCATGCTTGCGTGCTTTCTTCCTTGATCACCCAATGCCGATTTGCTATTCCCCCTGCCGGGCCAAGGCAAGGGCTTCTTGCCGAGTTGAAATCTGGCCCAACAGCCATGGAATGCGGTCGTGGCGGAATTGGTAGACGCGCAGCGTTGAGGTCGCTGTGGGGCAACCCGTGGAAGTTCGAGTCTTCTCGACCGCACCATCTGGCCTGATCCGGAGCTTCAGCTCCCGGCCGATAACTCCCTGAAAAAAATGAACAGATTCTCATTCCCTCCTGGCCTTGCCGGGGCGGGCCGCTATAATCCGCGCCGTTAACCGACAAAATCATGACGGCGGGGCAATAGCATGGCTGACGAAAGCCTGAAGGCAGCGGCGCTGGATTATCACCGGCGACCGAAACCAGGCAAACTGGCGATCATGGCGACCAAGCCGCTGGCCAACCAGCGCGACCTGGCTTTGGCTTATTCCCCCGGTGTCGCCGCCGCCTGCGAGGCGATCGTCGCCGATTCAGGCGCCGCCGCGGAAATGACCAGCCGGGCCAATCTGGTGGCTGTCATCAGCAACGGCACCGCTGTGCTTGGCCTCGGCTCGATCGGCCCTCTGGCTGCCAAGCCGGTGATGGAAGGGAAAGCTGTCCTTTTCAAGAAATTCGCCGATATCGACGTCTTCGATATCGAGATCAATGAGACCGATCCGGACAAGTTCGTCGACATCGTCGCCGCCCTGGAGCCGACCTTCGGCGGCATCAATCTGGAAGACATCAAGGCGCCCGAATGCTTCGAGATCGAGAAGAAGCTGAAGGAACGCATGAAGATCCCGGTGATGCATGACGACCAGCACGGCACGGCGATCATCGTCGCCGCTGCCATGGTCAACGGCCTCGCTGTGGTCGGCAAGAAGATCGAGGATATCAAGCTAGTGGCCTCGGGTGCCGGTGCTGCCGCGCTCGCTTGCCTCGACCTCCTGGTGGCGATGGGGCTGCCGATCGAGAACGTATTCGTTACCGATATCGCCGGCGTGGTCTATGAGGGCCGCAAGGAACTGATGGACCCGCGCAAGGCACGTTATGCCAAGAAGACCAATGCCCGGAGCCTGAGCGATATCATCGCCGGCGCCGATGTCTTCCTCGGCCTCTCGGCGCCTCGCGTCGTCACCAAGGAGATGGTCGCCAGCATGGGCGAGCGGCCGCTGATTTTTGCGCTCGCCAATCCGACGCCGGAGATCATGCCGGAGGATGTCAAATCCGTTCGTCCCGATGCCATCATCGCCACCGGCCGCTCGGATTATCCGAACCAGGTCAATAACGTCCTCTGCTTCCCCTACATCTTCCGGGGTGCGCTCGACGTTGGTGCAACCGCAATCAACGAAGCCATGAAAGTTGCCTGCGTGCAGGCGATTGCGGCACTGGCGCGCGCCGACGTCTCCGATGTCGTCGCCAATGCCTATGCTGAGCAGGAACTGCAATTCGGCGCCGACTACATCATCCCCAAGCCGTTCGATCCGCGCCTGATCGTGGAGATCGCACCTGCCGTCGCCAAGGCGGCGATGGAAAGCGGTGTCGCCACTCGGCCGATCGTGGACTGGGAAGCCTATCGCGACCAGCTGTCGCAATTCGTCTTCCGTTCCGGCCTCGTCATGAAGCCGATCTTCGACCGGGCCCGGCGCGATCCGCGCCGTATCGTCTATGCCGAGGGTGAGGATGAGCGCGTCTTGCGAGCGGCACAGACGGTGGTCGATGAACATATCGGCAAACCGATCCTGATCGGCCGTCGCGCGGTGGTGGAGAAGCGTATCGAGCGCTTAGGGCTGCGAATCAAGATCGGCGAGACGGTCGAGCTCTGCGATCCGGAAAACGATCCGCGCTATCACGATTACTGGACTCATTATCACCGCTTGACCGAGCGCAAGGGCATCTCGCCCGATGATGCGCGTACCATCGTGCGCACGCGCAACACGGTGATTGCCTCGCTGATGGTGAAGCGTGGCGAGGCTGAGGCATTGATCTGCGGTACGGTCGGCCGCTTCCACCGCCATCTCGAACATGTCAATGACATCATCGGCAAGGCGAATGGGGCCTGCAATTACGCCACCATGACCGGCCTCATCCTGCAGACCGGTACCTTCTTCATCGCCGATACCGAGGTGACGCCGGAACCCTCGGAACAGGAGATCGCCAACACGACCCTGCTGTCGGCGGAAATGATTCGCCGCTTCGGCATCGCGCCGAAGGCGGCCTTGCTGTCACATTCCAATTTTGGCGCCTCGAATTCCGAGAGTGCCCGCAAGATGCGCCGGGCCTTGGGCCTCGTGCTGCAGCGCGATCCCGATCTCGAAGTCGAAGGCGAGATGCGTGCCGATTCTGCCGTCAGCGAATTGCTGCGCGAACGCTTGTTCCCCAATTCGCGGCTGACCGGCCGGGCCAACCTGCTGATCATGCCCAACCTCGATGCCGCCAATATCACTTTCAACCTGCTGCGCTATCTAGGTGAGGGGACCTCGATCGGTCCGATCCTGCTGGGCACCGCCAAGCCGGCGCACATCCTGGCACCCTCGATCTCGGTACGCGGCATCGTCAATGTCAGTGCCATCGCCGTTGCCGAGGTGCAGGATCGCAAGCCGCAACGGGTCTATGGCGGTGCTGCCGCCAAGGCTTGATTAATCGAGGGCCTGATCAATCGATAAAAACTCGCGCCAACAAAGACGCGCGAACAAAACACAAAACAAAAACACTGGGAGAACTGAAATGTCCCGTCGCCTGATTTCCTCCGGCTCCGCTTTCGAAAAGACCGCCGGCTATTCCCGTGCCGTGGTCGATGGCGACTGGGTCTTCGTCTCCGGCACCACCGGTTTCGATTATGCCAAGATGTCGATCTCCGAAGATATCGTCGAGCAGACGCATCAGACCTTCCGCAACATCTCTGCTGCCCTGGAACAGGCCGGTGTCAGCCTGAAGGACGTGGTGCGCGCGCGCTATATCCTGACCGATGCCGCCGACTGGCAAAAGGTGGCGCCGGTCTTTGGTGAATATTTCGGCGATATCCGCCCGGCCAACACCACCATCGTCTGCGGCCTCGTTGATGCGCGCATGAAGATCGAGATCGAGGTCACGGCGAAAAAGGCCGGCTGATATGGCGGCTAGCCCCGGGCGCACTGTCCTGGTGACGGGCGCCAATCGCGGCATCGGCCTGGAATTCGCCCGGCAATATGCCGCCGATGGCTGGACCGTCATTGCCTGCTGCCGCAAGCCACAACTGGCTGATGCCTTGCGCGGGCTGGTTGGCGAGGTCGATGTGCTGCCGCTGGATCTCCAGGAAGAGACACAGATCCGCAGCCTGGCGACCACGCTGAAGGGCCGGTCGATCGATCTTCTGATCAACAATGCCGGCCTCTATGGCAACCAGGAACACTTCGGGACGACAGATACGGCCAATTGGCTCAATCTGTTCCAGGTGAATTGCATCGCGCCCCTGCATCTCATCGAACGGCTGCTGCCCAATCTCACTGCCGCCAAACAGCCCAAGGCGATCTCCATCAGCACCGGCATGGCCTCGATCGGCGACGGCCCCGCCGGTGGCAGCTATGCCTATCGCACCTCCAAGACGGCGCTCAACATGGCGATGGCGAATGCCGCGGCGGATCTGCGCGGCAAGCTGATCCTGGCAGTGCTGTCGCCCGGCTGGGTGCAGACAGATATGGGCGGGGCGCACGCGCCGGTGAAGGTACAGGACAGCGTCGCCGGCATGCGCAAGGTGATTGCCGGCCTTGCAGCGACCGATAGCGGCAAGTTCTTCAACTATGATGGCAGGGTACTGCCCTGGTAGATCAAGACTGATGGCCGCATCGACCTGAAACAAGCAAAGGTGTCGACATGAACGCTCTACCGGAAAAGCAGCTGGATCCGACGATGGTGCAGAAGATCATCGCCGCCGTCGATGCCGGCTTCGAGCGACAGGTGGCGCTGACCGAAGAGGTGGTGCGCTTCCCGTCACTGCGCGGGCAGGAGGCAACGGCGCAGGATTTCATGGCGCAGCAATACCGGCAGCGTGGCTTTGATGTCGATCACTGGCGCATCGATGTCGATGACATCAAGCATCTGCCGGGCTTCTCGCCGGTCGCGGTCTCCTATGACAATGCCTATAACGTGGTCGGTGCCCATCGGCCGAAAGCGGTTACCGGCAAGTCTCTGATCCTCAATGGCCATATTGATGTCGTGCCGACCGGACCGCTGGAATTGTGGACGCGATCCCCCTTCGAAACCTGGCGCGAGGGCGACTGGCTCTATGGCCGCGGCAGTGGCGACATGAAGGCCGGGCTCATCTGCTCGCTGGCGGCCTTCGATGCGCTGGCGGGCCTTGGCCTGCAGCCGGCCGCACCGGTCTATTTCCAGTCGGTGACGGAAGAGGAATGCACTGGCAATGGCGCGCTCGCCTGCCTGCAACGTGGCTATCGCGCCGATGCGGCACTCATTCCCGAACCTTCCGACAAGTGCCTGTCGATCGGCCAGCTCGGTGTCATGTGGTTCCAGGTCAAGCTGCGCGGTCGCCCAGCCCATGTCGGCTGGGCAGGGACCGGCGCTAATGCCATCGAGGCAAGCTTCCCCATCATCGCCGCACTGCATGAGCTCGAGGCCAAGTGGAACGCGGCGCCGCATGCGAATTGGGGCCATCATCCGCATCCGGTGAATTTCGTCGTCAGCAAGATC
>Ga0209148_1001207_pt1 | contig 14693 bp, 13 predicted proteins | sample AraplaCol_mMF_r2_2_FD_184288 | JGI IMG/M metagenome (GOLD analysis project Ga0209148, IMG submission 184288) | Arabidopsis root microbial communities from North Carolina, USA - plate scrape CL_Col_mMF_r2 (SPAdes) (version 2) | ecosystem: Host-associated > Plants > Roots > Endosphere | place...
CACGCAACGTGGCGGCGGGGCGGCTGTCCTTCACTACCGAACTTGCGTCCGCGGTTGACGGCGCCGACGCGGTGTTCATTGCAGTCGGCACGCCGTCGCGCAAGGCGGACGGCCATGCCGATTTGTCCTACGTCTATGCCGCTGCGAAGGAGATCGCCGAATCGATCACTGGTCCGGTCGTGATCGTCACCAAGTCGACCGTGCCGGTCGGTACCGGCGACGAGGTCGAGCGGATCGTGCGCGCGGCCAACCCAAAGGCGGACGTTTCGATCGTCTCCAATCCTGAATTCCTGCGCGAGGGCGCCGCGATCGAGGATTTCATGAAGCCCGACCGTGTCGTGCTGGGCACCGACGACGATCGCGCGCGCGGTATCATGCAGAAGATCTATGCCCCGTTCGAAGGGCCGACGTCGCCTCTGCTCTTCACCGCCCGGCGCACAAGCGAGCTGATCAAATACGCTGCCAACGCCTTTCTCTCGATCAAGATCACCTTCATCAATGAGGTCGCCGATCTGTGCGAGGCGGTCGGCGCCGACGTCCGCGACGTGTCGCGCGGCATCGGTCTCGACAACCGCATCGGGTCGAAGTTCCTGAACGCAGGTCCTGGCTATGGCGGCTCCTGCTTTCCCAAGGACACGCTGGCCCTGCTCAAGACGGCGGAGGATTTCGCCTCGCCGATCCGCGTGGTCGACGTGGTCGTGCAGGTCAACGAGACCCGCAAGCGCGCGATGGGCCGCAAGGTCTTGAAGGCGATGGGCGGTGATCCGCGGGGCAGGACGGTCGCTATCCTGGGCCTGACCTTCAAGCCCAACACCGACGATATGCGCGAGGCGCCCTCGCTCTCGATCATCCGCGCGCTGCAGGATGCCGGCTGCAAGATCCGGGCACACGATCCGGAAGGCGAGGAGCAGGCACGCGAGCTGCTGAGCGACGTCGCTTTCTGTGCGGACGCCTATGACGCGGCCAAGGGCGCGGACGCGGTGGCGCTCGTCACCGAATGGGACGAATATCGCCATCTTGACCTAAAAAAACTGGCAGGCGCGATGGCGACGCCGATCTTCTTGGATCTGCGCAACATCTATAGCCGCGCCGAGGCGGAACAGGCCGGATTCATTTATGAGGCAGTCGGACGAGGCGCGAAGGAACCAGCTGGTCCCCGGGAATAAACGGGCCCGCAACGATGTCCATGCTCTGTTAACCCGTAGGTGCCCATTGGCAGCGCGGTGGGAACAAGCTATTCGATCGGTATCGTATGAGCCTTGCGGCGTTTGAGTTCAGGTCTGGTGTAACGAATGGCTGACGCTGACATCGCCGCTATGGACCAATCTCTGCCGCAAAAATCGAACGGGGTTCCGCCCTGGTTGACGACGCATTGGCTGCTGTGGCTCGGCCTCGCCGCCATCACGCTTCCGACGATGATCGCGGTGGCGCGCCAATCCTGGTCAACCGAGCAAGGTGCGCACGGCCCGATCGTGCTCGCCACCGGCATCTGGCTGATCCATCAGCTTCGCCACGAGATCGCGCCGCTGATGAAGCGGGGCAACCTCGCGCTTGCCTTCGTGCTGCTGGTGCCGTGCCTGATCCTCTACGTGGTGGCGCGGATCACCACCACGCTCGAGTTGGAGGGGCTGGGCCTCTACCTCTGCCTGATCGTAGCCTTCTATGCTTATTGCGGCACCGCAGTGATGCGGCTGCTCTGGTTTCCCACTTTCTATTTCATCTTCCTGTTCCCGCCGCCCGATAGCCTCGTCGCAACGCTGACCCAGCCGCTCAAGATCAACATCTCGCGCGCGGCGGTGGCATTGCTGGATGCATGCGGCATGACGATCGCGCGCAAAGGCGTGATCATCCAGGTCGATCAATATGACATCCTGGTCGCGGCCGCCTGCGCGGGACTGAATTCGATCATCAGCCTGTCGGCGATCGGCCTCTTCTATATCTACGTCCGCCACAATGCGAACTGGCGCTATGCGCTTCTGCTGATGATCGCGATCCTGCCGGTCGCGGTGCTCGCAAATTTCGTGCGTGTTGTACTGCTGATCCTGATCACCGACTTCGCGGGCGATGCCTGGGCGCAGGGCTTCCTCCACGGCTTTGCGGGCATGGTGATGTTCGCGGTCGCGCTGCTCAGCATCTTCGGCATCGACCGGTTGGCCGAACCAATCCGCCAGCGCCTGGCAACGCGGGACGCGCGAATATGAGCGAGACCGGGGATAATTTCCTGCCGAGCCGGCGCGACCTGCTGATCGGCGGCGCGTCGCTGGCCGCCGCGGGCACGGCCTTCGCGCGCATGCCGCACGATCCGATGATGCTGATCGGCAAGGACCAGCTCGACAAGATCATCCCGCTCAAGATCGACAATTGGTCGTTCGACACGACCAGCGGCCTGGTGCTGCCGCCGCCGGATCAGCTTGCGCGGCTTCTCTACGACCAGCAAGTCGCGCGGTCTTACACCTCGCCCGATCAGCTGCCGGTGATGCTGCTGCTCGCTTATGGCAGCAGCCAGAGCGGCATGCTCCAGATCCACCGCCCGGAAATCTGCTATCCGGCAAGCGGGTTCAAGCTCACCGAGACCCAGGTCACCGCGATCCCGCTGGCGTCGGGCCATGCGCTGCCGTCGCGCAGCTTCACCGCCAACAGCGACACGCGGGTCGAACAGGTGCTTTACTGGACGCGGATCGGCGAATTGGTACCAACCGGCTGGTGGACCCAACGCCTCGCGGTGGTCCGTTCCAACCTCCATGGCCGGATTCCCGACGGCTTGCTGGTCCGCCTGTCGACCGTCTCGAGCGACGCCGCCCAGGCCGATGCCACGCTCAAGAAATTTGCAGGCGCAATGCTGGATGCGATGCCGCTGGCAACCCGCCGGATGCTGATCGGACCGATCGCGGGTTGAGGATAGGAAAGTAAGTGGGCTCGTGCGATATAGTCGCACAAATATTCGCCGCGGGGGCGGCAATCTTAGGAGTGAAAAAATGTCGAAGCGCCTAGCAATAAGCACGATGTGCGCAGCCGCGGCTTTGCTAGCCGGTTGTCATAAGGGGGCACCCGAGGGGCAGGTTGCGGCCACGGTCAACGGCGAAGAAGTGACGCTCCAGGAACTCAATACCGAGATTCAGGCGTCGAACATTCCGCAGAACATGGACAAGAAGGTCGCGCAGCAGCAGGCGCTGCAGCACATCATCGACCGCAAGCTCCTGCTTGCCGCGGCGCGCGACAGGAAGATCGACAAGAGCCCGGAATTCCAGGCGCAGAAGCAGCGCGCGGATGAGCTGCTGCTCGCCCAGACCTACGCCAAGCAGCAGCTGGCGGCGGTCCCGGTGCCGACCGATGGCGACATCCAGAAGTTCATGGCCGATCACCCCAACGCCTTCTCCAGCCGCGAGGCGCTGCAGCTCGACCAGATCCGGTTCCGGCCGAACCCGAACGACGTCAAGAAGCTCGCGGTAATTCAGGCCGACCACAATCTCGATGCGGTCGCGGCGCACCTGACTGGCCTCGGCATCAAGTTCGATCGCGTCAAGGCGGGCCTCGACACCGCGCAGGTGCCGACTGACCTGATCAAGGCGATCAACAACCTCCCCGCGGGCGAGCCGTTCGTGCTGCCGACCAACGGCATCATCACGGTCAACGTGGTGGTCGGTCACCAGCCGATCCCGACCGATCCTGCGCAGGCACGCCAAGGCGCGGTTGGCGCATGGCGTAACCAGCAGTTCACCAAGCTGCTCGGCGACCAGATCAAGCAGCTCAAGGACAGCGCGAAGATCACCTACCAGAACGGCTTCGCCCCGCCGCCGGAAAAGAAGCCGGGCACGCCCGGCCTGCCCGCCGCAGCCGGCGGCGCTCCCGCCGCCAAGTAAGGCTTCGACCCAAAAAGAAAGGGGGCGGCACTCTCGTGAGCGCCGCCCCCTTTTTTATTAGGCATCGGCCCGATCAGTAATAGCCGCCATAGCCGTAGGCGAAGCCGTAGCCATATTCGTCGGCGAACAACTGGCTGCGATAGCGGTTGAGCACCGCGCCCATGAACGGCGTGGGCGATAGCAGGCGGATCGTCTCCTGCACCTGCTTGCGCGTGGTCTTGCCGTCCTCGACCACCAGGATGAATCCGTCGAGATGCTGGCCGATGATGACTGCATCGTCGTCGGCGAAGATCGGCGGCATATCGACGATCACGACCGAATTCTTGGGCAGCGCACGCAAGCTCTCGAACATCTGCGTGCCGGCCGCGCTGGTCAGCAATTCGCCGGTGGCTACATCGCGCCGATAGCCGGGAACCACCACCAGCCGCTCCTCATTGATGCGGCGCGCGATCTGACCCATGTCCGGCTGCTCGCCCGATAGGAAGTCGTGGACGCCCCATCCCTCACCATCGAAGGAAAAGCGGCCCCATACCGCGGGCCGATGCAGATCGAGGTCGATCAAATAGACGTCGAAATCGGCGATGCGCGACAAGGCCGCAGCCATGTTGGACGCGACGAAGGTCTTGCCGACATTGGGAGCCGCCGACGTGACGCCGATCAGCTTGATGTCGCGCTCTTCCATCTGACGCACGATCTGCGAGCGCATCAGCTTGAAGGGGCGCGCGCGCGTATCCGCGTTGCGGAAGCCGACGATATTCTGATCCTCGAACTGCTCGGGCAGCACATCGAGCGCCTCGATCTTCTCGATCGGCGGAAACAGGGCTGCCTGGACCGTCTTCTCTGCATTCATCGACGCGGAACTCCAGCCATGTATCGGAAAGGAAAAGCGGTCATGCCCGCACCGCCGCATTGGATTTGCGCCGCACGCGACGCTCGATCATCTGCGCGATCCAGCTTGGCCGCAGATCGAAATCGGGGATCACTGCGAGCGGCGCCTCGCCAGTCACGTTGCGCAGTGCCGCAGTACCGCGGATCGGGCGCATCACCAGCTCGATCAGCAGCACCAGAGCCAGGCCTAGGCCGAAGCCGCCGGCGATCGATCCCGCGATAATCAGCGGTCGGTTCGGGCGTAGCGGATGGTCGGGCACGACCGGCGGATCGGACAGGGTCAGACGTTCGCCCTTCTGCTCCGATTCCATGCGCGCCTGGATCTGCGCCGCCTGCAGTTTGACGCCAATCCCGCGATATTGATCGCGCAGCACGTCGGCAGCCTTCTCGAGCTGATCGAGCTGAGAGGCGATCGCCGGCGCCTTAGCCGCCGCTGCATGATAAGCGGCGGAGTTAGAGGCGGCCATGTTGCGCGCCTGGTTGAGCGCCGCGATCTGCGCCCGGTTGGCCTGGATCTGCGCCTGGATCGGGTCGGTCTGCATCTTGGTCGATGCGTCCTTCTTCGCCGCCTCAAGCTGCGCCTTGGCGGCGATCACGTCGGGGTGGGAATCGGAGAAGCGCGCCTGCGCCACGCGGAGCTGGGCTTCCGCCTGGGCGACCGCCTGGTTCTGGACACCGCCATTGTCCTGCGCGGTTGCGAGCTTCGAATTCTGGGCCTGGATCGCAGCGATCTGCGATTCGATCTGCGATCCGTCCGCGCCTGCGTTGCCCGAAAGGCCATTGAGCGCGAGGATCGGGCCATATTGGCCGCGAATCTGCGTCGAGCGCTGTTCAAGTTGCGCGATCTGCGCCTGAATCTGGTTGGCCTGTTCGGTCAGGAAGTTGACCGTATCGGTCGCCTGGCTGACCTGCGTGCTCGCGTCCGCCTCGAGGAAGTGGTCAACGAACTGCTGCGCGACCGCCTGCGCCTTGATCGGATTGTCATAATCGAACGCGACCGTGATCGCGATCGTATTGGCGAGGCCGAGATTCTTCTTGCTGGGCGTGGCCCCCATCGCGACCCCGTTGTCGACCGCCTGGATGGTGGTGTCGTCACGCATCTTGTCGACGATCTTCGACAAGGGAAGCGTCCGCTGCTCGCGCGGATAAAGTCCGTACGTGCGGATCAGCCGGATCAGGTCCTGGCGGCTCAGCACGCGTTCGCGCGCGCGCGCAATGCGCTGACCGATCATGTCGCTGACCTGGTTGCCCCCGCCACTGCCCGAAAGCGCGCTGATCAGGTCGTCCGGAACCTGCTGCGATTCGATCAGCACGGTTGCCGAGGATTCGTAGACCGGATGCATCAGGAAGGCGGTCACCAATCCCGCTATCGTCGCGACCATCACGGGAAGGATCACAAACCAGCGGCGCTGCCACACCATGGCGGGAAGCGACGAGACGAATCCGCCCCCCGCGCCGCTTTCTTCCGTCTCTGGTGTCTGCGTAGCCATTTACATCCTTCCAAGCTTGGCTTTGACGTGAACCGTCGCTTCATACGAATGAGCGTCGGAATAGCCGGTCAGGGTACGCGATCTGTACTGGCCGCCAAAACCGGCGGAAATACGCTGCGTGAGATCCCGATCATAGGTCGCGGTGCCCACCAGCGCGTTGGTATTGCGCAGTACCGAGACGCCCGTGCGGGAGAAGCTGCCCGACGAATCCTTCAGATATTGTGCATCCAGCACCAGATGGCTGCGCTCGCTGAGATCATGGTTTACGCTGGCGTTGACGCTGGTCGTCGTTCGCAGCGGGCCGAAGCCGCTCGGCGCAGTGTCGCGGCTCACTTTCAGACAAAGACGCGTGCGCGGGTAGGTACCGCATAAATTGAGCCCAAGCCCCAGGCTGGTGCTCGATTTCGCGAACGGACCATCGATATGCGAAAAGACCACGCCGACATGGCCGTCCACCTCCCAGGCGGCAGAAAGCTGGCGCTTGGCGGTGAGCGCGGGCTGGACCGTGCGGCTGTCCGGATAAATCTTGGAGCGCACCGAGCTGACGCTGACTTGCGCGCCCAACGAGGTCCTCGCGTCGAGGACATGGGTGTAGCCACCATTCACCCCATATTGTGTGTAGCTGCTCAGAATGCTGCCCAAGGCGGGATCCTGAGAGGCACCGTAGCTCTGGCGCGAAACCTGTGTCCCATAGCTGATCTGATCGCGGGCGGTGGCCTGCCACTGGAGCTGATATGCACCAGACAAGGTGGTGGTACGCCGCCCGATATCGAGCGGATCGGAGATCGCCACCGTGGGATCGGTGATCGTATCCCGATTGGTGGTCTGAAAATTGGCCGTCAGCGTCTGCGACAGGAACTGCGTGAACCGGTCCGCACGCACGAATCCAATATTGCCCGAATCGGTATGGCCGAAATCGTGTAGATAGCTATCGCGGCTATATTTGCCTTGGAGCGTCGTCGTCGAACGCGCCGTCTGATAGATAAGATTCGGCGCGATCGAGAGAGAGGAGAATATCGATCCCTCGGTCAGGCCAGGGGCCAGGAAGGGATTGGTGCCATAGCCGATCTCGCTCTGCGCGACCGCATTGAACTGCACGGATTGAGCCGCTGCTGGCGCTGCCATGGCGGCGCCTAGCAGGACGAGACATACAGCCTTCACGGAACGATGACCGTGTCGCCCGCCTGGATCAGCGGAACGCTACCCGGCGTCATGTCACTATCCGACGGCTTGCCTTTGAAGATCGGGCCCAGATGCGTGCGGATCACCTGCGAGTGGCCATTGGTGGTGCGCATGATGATGATGTGGTCGATATCGGCGAAGTCGGTCGGCCCGCCCGCCTGCGCGAGCGCGTTCAACACGTTGACGTACCGCGTGGGGGAGAAATTGCCCGGCGCGCGCACCTTGCCGATTACGGAATATTGCATGCCGGCAGGTGCCGCGACCGACACGGTCACCTGCTGCGGCACGCCCTTATATTGCGGCGCAAGCAGCTTCGCGAGGACGTCCTCAATCTCATTGGGCGTATGGCCGGCGGCCTGGATCGTGCCCGCCAGCGGGAAGGCGAACGTGCCGTCGGGCAGCACTGTCAGGTTGCGCTGCAGGCGTTCGTCGCCCCAGACATAGATGATGAGCTGGTCGCCGGGGCTGATGTGATAGGTGCTGGCGGCGGGCTTGGCACCCGCGACCGGCGCATCGGCTTGCGCCAATGCTGCGGCAGGAAGCGCAAGAGAAGCGGCGGCAAGCGCGATCGCGGCTGTCATCCTCATCGTCGAATTAACCCCTTTCAGTGGCGAGCGTGTCTCGCACTTGCGAATATGCTTTTCCAGCGTTTATGTGCCGCATGGGTTCCCGCACCGGATCAGGACCATTTCGGTATCGATTCAATTCCCGAATCCGCCCTTGCATCCAAAAGTTGAACCGGCGGTTACTACGGACCGTGCGCCTGACTGTTCCCTCCCCGTATCGAAAATCCATATGCCCGTAATTTCCCGCCGAATCATCGCCGCATCGGCTTTGTGCCTGTCGCTCGTGATGGGCGGCTGCCATTCGGGCATGGAGAAAGCGGACGCCTGGGAAGGGCAATATGACCGGGCGATGAGCAATCAAGCCTATCCCTACGCGTTGCTCGCGATCAAGAAGTCGCTGAGCTACGACGACACGACAGCACGCCGGTACATCAAGATGGCCGAGCTCCAGCTGCAGATGGGCCAGCCGGCAGGCGCGGCCGCATCCTTTCAGGCCGCGCTCGACCTTGAGCCCGACAATATCGAGGCGCTCGAGAATCTGTCGATCCTGGCGGTACGCGGCGGACAATTCGATGCGGCACAGCGTTATATCGATCCGCTGCTTTCGTTGAATCCGAACGACCCGGCTGGATTGCTCGCCAGCGGTGCGATCGCGCTTGGTCAGCGCCATTTTTCCGAGGCATCCAGGCTGTCCGACCGCATCATCCAGGCGCTGCCCGACCGCGCCGATGGCTATGTCCTCAAGGCGCGCGCGCTCGACGGCCTGGGCAAGACGCGCGAGGCGATCGACCTGCTCGAAAAGCGCGCCACCCTGGCCGAGGATCCGCGCGACTATCTGTTCCAGATCATGACCTTCTATCGCCATGTGGGCGACATGCAGGGCATCCGCGCCACAGCGATCAAGATGATGCCGCTTTATCCCAACGATCCGCGCTATGCGATCGAGGCTGCGCGCGCGTATGCCGCAACCGGCAAGCAGGACAAGGTTCATGAGATCGTCGACGACCTGCTTAATCGCTTTCACAATAATCCCGACGTGCTGATCGCGATCGGCGATTTCTGGCGCGATACCCAACCGATCGCGGTGGCACGGACCGAGGTGCTCAAGGTCGCGACCGGCGCGCCGCCGCGCGTGCGTTCCGCGCTCGCGGATCAGCTGATCGACATGGGTGATCCCCAGAATGCGCTGAAATTGCTGGCCAGTCTCGCGCCGGACGAGGTGACCGGGCGCAATGTGGATGCACAGACGCATTATGCGCGCGCGCTGCTCGCCACCGGCCAGATCGCGCAAGCGCAAGCCAAGGTCGATGCGGTTCTGCAGTTCGACGAGAATAATCCGGAGGCTTTGTTGGTCCGTTCAAGGATCAAGCTGCAGGCCAAGGATTATCGTGGCGCCTTCACCGATGCACAGCTCGTCGCCAACGACGACGACAGTAATGAGGAGGCGGCCCTGCTGGTCGCGCAAATCTATGCGGCGCAAGGAAATCAAGTGCTGGCGGCAGGTGCATTCGGCACAGCGCGGCAGAAATTCCCCGACAGTTCGGACGCGCTCAAGGCGGAAGTCGACTGGCTGCTGTCGCAGAAGCGCACCGAGGAAGCCGCACAGCGCGCGGTGTCCTTCTATCGCGGGCATCCGCGTAGTGGCCCGGCCAAGACCATCGCCAACGCCGTCTGCAGCAAGACGCGAGCGATGGCCTGCGGCCTGGCCGCACCAAGCGTGGTAAAGATGCTGGGATAGTGACCTCAGGCGCGCGTCGGGGGTTTTCAGCCGGACGCGCAATCGATAGCGGCGAAGCTGCCGACGGGCGGCACCTATAGGAACGATTCTATGCCGGTGAAATTGGTGCGCCCCCGCCGCTTCGGCGACGAGCGCGGCTGGTTCAGCGAAACCTACAATCAGGCACGCTATGCCGAGATGGGGATCGGCTGCACCTTTGTGCAGGACAATCATTCGATGTCGCGCGACGTGGGCGTGCTGCGCGGGCTGCACTGGCAGGCGCCCCCCAACGGCCAGGACAAACTGGTGCGTTGCGTGCGCGGCCGCATCTGGGACGTCGCGGTTGATGCGCGGCGCGGATCGCCGACTTTCGGCCAATGGGTCGCGGCCGAATTGTCGGCCGAGAACGGCCATCAATTGTTCGTGCCCGTCGGCTTCGCGCACGGCTTCGTCACGATGGAGCCCAACAGCGAGGTCGAATATAAGGTGAGCGGCCTTTATGCGCCGGAATGCGAGGGCGGCGTGATCTGGAACGATCCCAATCTCGCACTGCCGTGGCCGTTGCCGCCGCAGGGCCCAACTTTGTCCTCCAAGGACGAAATCCTGCCCCCCCTATCCGAGACGACGAGCCCGTTCGACTATGACGGCCGCCCCCTGGAGCCGATCGACGCATGACCGACCAGAAGCCGCTTCGTATTCTCGTCACCGGCGGCGCCGGATTCATCGGTTCGGCGCTGGTGCGCCATCTGGTGCGCGATACGCCGCATGAGGTGCTCAACCTCGACAAGCTGACTTATGCGGGCAACCTCGCCAGCCTGGAGCCGATCGCCAATCAGCCTCGCTACCGCTTCGTCCAGGCGGACATCTGCGACACGGCCGCAGTGGCGAAAGCCATCGGGGATTATCGCCCCGACGTGATCACGCACTTGGCCGCCGAGAGTCATGTCGACCGTTCGATCGACGGGCCTGCCGATTTTATCCAGACCAACGTCGTCGGCACCTTCACCATGCTGTCGGCCGCGCTCGACTATTGGCGTGCGCTCGACGACGATGCCAAGGCTGCCTTCCGTTTTCACCACATCTCGACCGACGAAGTTTTCGGCACGCTAGGTGACGATGGCTTCTTCACCGAAGAGACGCCTTACGATCCGCATTCGCCTTATTCGGCATCCAAGGCGTCGTCCGACCATCTCGTCCGCGCCTGGCACGATACGTATGGCCTGCCGGTGCTGATCACCAATTGCTCGAATAATTACGGGCCCTATCACTTCCCCGAAAAGCTGATCCCGTTGATGATCATCAAGGCGCTCGCGGGCGAAGCCCTGCCGATCTACGGCAAGGGCCTTAATGTGCGCGACTGGCTGTTCGTGGAGGATCATGCGCGCGCGCTGACGGCCGTGTTCGAGCGCGGCGTTCCGGGGCAGAGCTACATCATCGGCGGGCGTGCCGAGCGCAAGAATATCGAGGTCGTCACGCGTATCTGCGAGACGCTCGATACGATCCGTACTCGCGCCGACGGCAAATCCTACAAAGACCAATTCACCTACGTCGCCGACCGGCCGGGCCATGATCTCCGTTACGCGATCGACCCCGGCAAGATCGAGCGCGAGCTGGGCTGGACCGCGCAGGAAAGCTTCGACAGTGGGATAGAGCGCACGATCCGTTGGTATCTCGACAATGAGGAATGGTGGCGTCCTCTGGTCGAGGAAAAGGGCGCGATCAAGCGCGTGGGCCTCAAGGGCTGATGGGCCCCATCCTCGTCACAGGCGGATCGGGCCAGGTCGGCGGCGCACTGGCGCGGCTGGCCGGTTCCGATGTCGAGATCGTGGCGCCCGCCCGCGACACGCTCGATTTGACCGACCCCAAGGCGTTGGCGACGATCGTCGGCGCACGGCCCTGGGCGGCGATCGTCAATTGCGCGGCCTATACCGCGGTAGACAAGGCCGAGAACGACGTTGTTGCGGCCTGGCAGGTGAATGCGCTTGCCCCCGCCGCGCTGGCGTCGGCGAGCGCCGCCGCGGGCATCCCCATCCTCCACATCTCGACCGATTATGTATTCAGCGGCGCCAAGCCGGACGCTTATGTCGAGGACGATCCCGTGGCGCCGCTTGGCGTCTACGGCGCTTCCAAGCTGGGCGGCGAACTCGCGGTGCGGAGCGCCAATCCGCGCCACATCATCCTGCGCACCGCCTGGGTGGTGAGTGCAACCGGCAACAATTTCGTCAAGACGATGCTCCGGCTTGGCGCCGAACGCCCGCACTTGCGCGTCGTCGCCGACCAGAAGGGTTGCCCGACCTCGGCCGACGACATCGCGCGCGCGGTCCTGGCAGTTCTGCCCCGTATCGGGGATGGACCCTTCGGCACCTACCATTTCGTCAATGCGGGCGAGGCCACCTGGCATGCGCTGGCCGAGGCCGTGTTCGCGCGCGCGGCGCGGCACGGGCGGCCTGCGCCATCGGTAGAGCCGATCGCGACCAGCGACTATCCCACCCCCGCCGCCCGGCCTGCCAATTCACGGCTGGCGACCGACAAGATCGCGCGCGACTTTGGTGTTTCTCCGCGCGACTGGCATGAGGCAATCGACGAGATCGTCGATACGCTCCTGAAGGAAGCAGCATAAATGAAGGGCATCATACTCGCCGGCGGCAGTGGCACGCGGCTCCATCCCGCGACGCTTGCGATCAACAAGCAGTTGCTGCCCATCTACGATAAGCCGATGATCTATTATCCGATGTCGGTTCTGATGCTCGCCGGCATCCGCGAGGTGCTGATCATCTCGTCGCCCGAATATCTCGACAATTACAGGCGGCTGTTCGAGGACGGCAGCCAGTTCGGGATCGAAATCAGCTATGCGGTCCAGCCCAAACCCGAAGGCCTCGCGCAGGCCTTCCTGATCGGCGAGGCCTTCCTCGCCGGCGGTCCCGGCGCTCTCGTGCTGGGCGATAACATCTTCTTCGGCGCGGATCTCGGACCGCGGCTGCGCAAGGTGCGCGAGCGCACGTATGGGGCGACCGTCTTCTCCTATCGGGTCGATCAGCCCCAGGCCTATGGCGTGGTTGAGCTGGATGCCGAGGGCCGTGCGCTTTCGATCGAAGAGAAACCCACGCAACCCAAGTCCAACCAGGCGGTCACCGGCCTTTACTTCTACGATTCGCGCGTGTGCGAATTCGCGCATCAGGTTCGCCCCTCCGCGCGCGGGGAGCTAGAGATCACCGACCTCAATCGCATCTACATGGAAAAGGGCGAATTGTTCGTCGAACAATTGTCGCGCGGCCATGCCTGGCTCGACACAGGAACACATGACAGCCTGCTTGAGGCGAGCGAGTTCGTGCGCACCGTCCAGCATCGCCAGGGTCTGCAGATAGCCTGCCTTGAGGAAATCGCGTTCGACGCGGGCTTCATCTCCGCCGACCAGCTTCGCAAACGGGGCGAGGCCTTCGCCAAAACCGGTTACGGCCAATATCTGCTCAAGCTGGCCGAACAGCAGGGCTGAAAAGAAGGGCCGCCGGTCCTGAGACCGACGGCCCAATCTCTGTCAGCGAACGCTCGCTTACGCCGCGTACAGATCCCTTTGGCGACGGCCAGCCCGCATCACGAGGCCAACCACGCCGAAACCAGCAAAGAGCATGACCCAGGTCGAAATCTCCGGAACCTGGGGCGTCGCCGCAAACGAGCCTGAGCCTGAGAAACGGGTATTGGAAGCTGAACTGCCCAAGGTCGCCGAGAATTGGGGGCTCGCACCCGAAAAAGAGAAAGAGAAATTCTCGCTCACGATATTACTGAAGTCGAGAAAGTCCGATGTGTAGGTGATAGCCGAATCGTCGTTGCTCCTGAAGGTGAACGACCCACTGCTCTGGCTGGCATCCAGCTCGGCATTGGTGAAGGTGACTGTCAGAAGGTTGGTATGAGCGTTGAGCCCCTCGGCTGCCGGAGTGGTGCGCAGGATCGTGATTGAGCCGCTGCCGAACATCTGGATACGACCGTTAGGAGTGCTCGTTGCGGTCGTGCCACTGTTTGACAGGAAATCGACCGAGAGCCCTGCATCCTGCGGCGAACTCAGATCGGCCGGCAGATCGTCCGCGCTTAACAGGAAGAAAACCGGGATCGCCCCAGGATCGTTCGAAGCGGTCGAGGACGTCGAGTAGATTTCCGCGCCCTTACCGGTCGCGCTATCCTCATTCTTGTAACGGAACAGGCGCTGCCCGCTATCCTGCTGCAAAAATTGGCCGAATGTGATCGGGTCTTGGGCGAAGGCCGGCGCGCCGCTTCCCGCAAGCAATATAATGGCCGCCAGTATCGCAAAGCGGTTCATCATTCCCCCCAACGACTCGAACCGTGACAACCGAGTCATTCTACCCGATAGGACCGGTGATGCAATAGATCCTTAGCAAGATGTTAATAACAAGCCAAAGCTATAGGGCGGTTCGCTTTTATCGATCTGACGGCCGAGGGCGCTTGTTCCACTTTAAGGAGAACTTGCTGCGCATGCGAAGCGCTCGACCTTAATCTTGGTGTGGATTCAGCCGCAGGAGCGGACAAATTGCGGAAAAATCCTGTTCCCGCTTCGATTTACACGTCATTGAGGCCGCTGGCGGGCGGTTGCGCGTTGACACTGTCATGCTGATGGTGTTGTCGCTGGACCGGCTCCCGCAGCGGAGCAATCGGGGAGCATCAGTGCGGCAAGCATGCAGCGAACGGAAACCAACGCCGGCCTGAGCCGATCGGTGGCGATCTTCGCACGCGCCGGATCGAGTCTCCCATGAACGACGCCTCACCACGCGCTCCGGTCAAAGCGCGCGTCGATCTTTCGGAGATCCAGTCGCTTCGCGTCCGGCTGTGCCTGATGATTCTGGTGGTCGACTGCCTGACCATCCTGGCGGGCTGCCTGATCGGCAATTTCCTGCGCTTCGGCGATCCATTCGCGACCGCGGGCATCAACCTGTTCGCGGTGGTTCTACCGATCTTCGTCGGTGTCGCCATCAACAGCGAC
>Ga0209148_1001208_pt1 | contig 14673 bp, 11 predicted proteins | sample AraplaCol_mMF_r2_2_FD_184288 | JGI IMG/M metagenome (GOLD analysis project Ga0209148, IMG submission 184288) | Arabidopsis root microbial communities from North Carolina, USA - plate scrape CL_Col_mMF_r2 (SPAdes) (version 2) | ecosystem: Host-associated > Plants > Roots > Endosphere | place...
TTGCGCAACGGCCCGTAGACGACGCCCGTCGTATCAGACGGGGTCTCGTGGTAGTAAGGCGGCGACATCTGCGCCGGGGGCGGCGGATCGGCGATCTCCGGCAGGTCCGGCAGGTCGTCGTCCGGCTCCGGTTCCGGCTCCAGCTCGGGGTCCGGGGCAGGTTGGATGACCGGCGGCGGGTCTTGCACGGCCACGGGCGGCAGCGCCAGGTCGGGCGGTGGATCGTCGTTCATCACGCCGCCGCAGCAGCATCTCATGCTTCTCTCCTCAGGTCGGCGGCGTTCGCCGGGCGCCGGAACAGGGCATAGCGGTCCAGGTGGTCCATCACGAGCCGGTGCAGCCGGCGCGCCTTGTCGTCCGGTGGCGCGGACGCCTGCAATGCGGGCGTGATCCAGGCATACAGGGGATCGCGCTCGACGTGGGTGCCGGCCATGCAGGTCAGCACCAGCCAGCAGGACATGCTTTCCGGACCCAGGCCGTGCGCCTGCACACGCGCCGCGCTGCGCGCCAGCGCATCGCCGAGCGTGCGCCGCGACAGGCTGCGGTAATAGGCGGGATACAGGCGGTACAGCGTGCGCGCGGGGTCGCCGCGTGTCAGTTCATCGAAGCCGGTGCGGCGGATGCGCAGCAGCGCAGCCTGGTAGCGCCGGCCGTCGGCTCCGGCCGTGTCGCGCAGGAACGTGCCGGCTGCGCCGTACAAATCGTGCATGCGCGCGGCCGGGCTGGACGCGCGCGCGTCGTCCAGGATTGCCGCAGCCCAGGGCAGCAGCGGATCCTCGTCGAAATACGATCCCAGCAAAAACATCAGGCGCACCCAGCGCCGCACCTCCGCCGTGCGCAGGAAACCATGGCGGCGGGCGCGCGCCACGCCCAGCGCGATGGCGCTTTCCACGAGGTCCGGGCCGAGGATCCGGCAGTCTTCGCCGAACTGCAGGTGCACGTCGGCCAGCACGTTCTGCCGCAGGCGGGCTGCGCGCATCGCGGCAAGCTGTTCGGAACGGAGGATCAACATGGGCTGGCGGGAAGTCGGCGATGTTGCCGATAATACACGATGAGTGCGGCAACTCCCATACTAAAAGGCGCTCGGAGGCGGGGGGCTAATTTTGGCTGAAAACCACAACCCGGGCGGAAAAAAAGAAAACCCGCTGACGAATCAGAGGGTTATCGGAATTATGGCGGGGCGGAGTCTACCGAACAATTGTCGGAAACCCGTATGGATACAGAGGTATGACGGTATTGTGGTCCGGAGTTACCCCGATTGTTACCCCCTGATGGGCTGGGCTTCTCGGAATTCGTCGTGTCGTGTGGGTGCCACGACATTCCGCTTCGAGCAGCAAACTTCACGCTAGTCAGCGGCTGGGCCTGCGCTCGAAGCAGGGCTCGCGCTCTACCGCGCGAGCATATTGTGCTGCTGCGCGTACTCGAGCAGCGCGTCGTTCATCCGCGTTTGCCAGCCTTCGCCGGTGGCCTTGAACGCGCTAACCACCCGGGCGTCGAGGCGAAGGCTGGTGGGCACCTTCGTGACGTCTTGCAGCGGTCGGCCGCGGCCGCGTGCGGGTTTGAACTGCGCCAGCTCGGCGTCGGTCAGAGGCTGGGCGTCCGGATCGGACAGCGCTGCGGCAGTGATCGCCGCGTCTTCCTCGGGCGTGGGGAGAATCGTCCCCGGCTTAAGTTTCGGCATACTGTTTCACCTCCCTCAGGTTGGCCTTGCGCAGACTGATGATGCGACGGCCGTCGGTGCGATCGACATACACGACAACGTACAGACGGTCCTCGATGTAGCCAATCGCGCACATGCGGGCTTCCCCGTATTCCTTGCGCTCATCGGCCCACACCAGTGCGTCATCCCATTCGAAGTCGACTGCGGCGCCCAGGGATACACCGTGCTTGCTGGTGTTGCTCTGGTCCTTGGCGAGATCAAACGTGATGTGCATGGAATTATTGTATATACGGAAAAAGAAAGAGGCAAGGAATTTCTGTATATACGGTTATTACATACGGTCGACGGCAGCGACACTCGGGATGGTCTTGCACTTGCATCGAACAGCTCCAACGCTCGAGACGGAGCCAGCGGCGCTGGCTGGAACCAGGTCTGAGCTGTCCTGCTCGGACGCTAATCAACGCCGGCGCCAAGACCGTGCTTTTGGAGGAATGCCTGGAACGCTTCGAGGTGCTGAGCGAGCTCTTCTTCTGCTTTCCTAACATGCTGTCGACCTGAATGTATAGCTCGCTGGCCTTCGACGCATCGAGACGATGGCTGGTTGAGGTAGTGAGCAAGTATTTGTGTACCAGATCAATCCAGCTCCTTGTCATCTCGAGCATACCAACGACCAGTCGATCGAGTCCCAGCGTGCAGCGCTGTCGGGCGGTCGAACCTTCGACAAAGAGTTTAAAGATGAGGGAGTGTCTGGCGCAGTGCCTGCTGCTGATCGCCCTGGCTTTGCCAAGATGCTTGAGTTCGTTCGGGAAGGTGATGTGGTGTATGTGTACGCTGTCAACCGTCTAGGGCCGACGCTATCGACATTCAGATGACCGTGCGGAAGCTGATTGATAAAGGTGTGACAGTGGACGTTCACGGTTTGGGTCCGATCGGTCGTGGTGTCGGGGAGCAAATCGTTGCAGTGCTGGCTCAGATAGCGAATATGGAGCGTGAGAAAATCATAGCGCGCACAGCAGCGGGGCGTGAAACCGCAATCGCGTCGCTCGCGGCGACTGGTAAAACTCATCGGGGCAAAGACAGCATGGGGCGCCCGGTGAAGGGCGACAAAGCCGCCGTGCTAGCGTGGCGCGCAGAGACTGGCGCGAGCATTCGACTGACCGCTGAACACTTCCAGTTGTCGGAAGCAACAGTAAAGCGATATACAGCAAAAGCCAAAGCGGCATAATTCATGCCAGCTCAAGCAAGTGATGTGGGAGCGCGACAGCTTGTACAAGCGATTAGCTACGTACAGCGCCGAATCACTCTTGGTCTGAGCGCTGGACTAGTCTGGATCGATTTGAACGAAAATCTGAAGCTGCGTGCTCTCTGTCAGTATTTACTTTTACAAGATCAGCAGGATAGAGTGTAGTTACAACAACTGCAATCTGCCACAATGTCAAAACAGTAAGAATGAAAAACGAGAATCCTCGCAGAAACGCAAGATACTGCATGGCCTGTGGTATGTGTTTAATTATCGGAGCAATAATCCCTGCGAAAAGGACGCAAATTAATATTATGGTGGAGCAACCGGCAGGATAGAGCAACAAGCCAACATTTGGACTATTTCTGTCAGTTCCAGCCGGGCGACCAAACGATAATTTCATCCTTTCCGGATAGACAATCGCAAGCCAAGCCCCGACAACAGCAAAGATGATTGACGATGTTGTCCTTAATGCTTCGAATAACGGCCACTGTTCCGCAAAAGGAATCTTCTGGCCGACGTAAGCACTAAAACAGCACAGTGCGGCAGCGAAAATTCCCAAAAACGCGAGCAGAATTTTGATCTTCATCTAGTCAAGTAGCTTCAATATGTCTGCTTGTTGCCCGGACAATGCGTCCATAAGTGACGCGAGATCAAGTGCCTCTTCATTAATTCGGGTCAGGTTAAGATTAAACCAGCCTGCGGCGGATTCCCTGCCAATCCAGCGCGGGGAATCTTCGCCTTTCAGCTGAAAACCCATGTCATCCCAGCCGAGAGAGTCCGGATCAGTCGCCTCCGCTTCGATCATTGCCGCTAACTCTTCTCTAGAAGGACTGTACTCTAGTTCAAGGTAGGCTGTTTGATTAATCAGAGCTTGCGTGTTAGCAGTATCAGACCGCAGCCATCTTAAGGCAGATTGCATAAATGTCAGATCGAGCGGTTTAATGGCGGTTACCCGCCCGCGTCTCACTACTTTCTTTATATCGGCCCATTTTTCCAGCAGGTAATCCGTATTGCCCGATTTCGGGTAGGAGCGCAATTTGAAACGAGGATGAAGTTTTTTGGGTTTGCCATCGTTCAAATTGGTGTAGCCCAAGACTTTTGCGTCCGGTTGCCCTGGTTTATCCCATACCGCATAGCTCGTGAATTCTGACATAAAGCGACCGATATAATCAGCCATTCCAGTCTATCCAGTTATCGACCTTTTAAATCGAAGCGAAGCGACAACATTTCGTGCAGGAATGATCCAGAAGTAAGTTGCGTACCCCGGTATGCTATTCTTTTCGATCGAGTTAAGATGAACTTTCGGGTCACCAACTTTTGAATCCATAGGCACAGAGGCAACCCCGGCCTCGTGGGATGGAACCTCGTTCCAAGTGCTCATCAGCCAGCTTCCGTTACCACCCAGCAGGCCAAAAAGGTAGACAGGGTAACGCTCGCCTTCAGCTTCAAATAGTTTAGTCTCCGCCAAACTAGACAACCCACTGCTCCACAGTTGAAGTTGTGCCATCGTGTCTGCAAGAGACCCAAATTCAGGGGTTCCCTCGCCGTGTTTGTAAAAACCACAGCGCGAGACCTGTGAGAAGCTGATCCTTACCTCTTCCACTGCCATATCCACCTCATCGAAAAGTGCAGAATAACCAATATTTTCCATGGTGGCAACATCAGTTGACACCAGATGAGGTTCGTGTTGCAACATGTTCCGATCGGTTGAGCCTTAGCGCGGGAGAGGCGTAGATCGCGAGCCATGCTGTGGGCCTTCAAGGTTTCATTATGTCGTTTTTTGTCGGCGCGCTGGGTATCTCGCAGCGCGTCAACCATTTGTTCGAGTTCATCAATACGCGCGCCCAGTTACATGTCTTTGCGTGCGGTGTTAAACACGTCATCAAGCGTGATTAGCGGGGCTGTGGGCGTTTCTTTTTGGTCGGACATAGGTTGCTGCCTAATTTCTGTAAACGCTTGACGGAGAGCAATTGAAAGCGTTTGCGCAGCAATCGTCGCATCCTTGATGCTGGCGGTACGCAGTGCTGCGGTAGATTTCCTTGGAGGCGAAGCGGCGCTGGAGGTCCGCCGGCACTGCCATGCGGAAGTAAAGGATTCCGTACCTATTGCGATGTAACGATGATGCGACTCTGATAGCCATGTACGACCTGTCTTGGGACATTCATTTGGGACACCAAGTCAGATCGCACATGCAAAAAATAGAAAAGCCGCTGAAGAATCAGCGGCTTATCGGAATACTGGTGGAGGCGGAGGGAATCGAACCCTCGTCCGCAAGCACTCTACAGACAGTTCTACATACTTAGCACTATCTTTTAATTTAACCTGGACATTGGGGATGTGCACCCTCTGTACAAGCGAGTTACCTTAAATTTCGGAAGCAACCAAGTAACCCGGTTGAGTCCTAGCCTCTGTAAATGACTCTACTTGCCTTGCGGCCCACCCCAGAGGCGAGGTAGTGTAGAGCTAGCAGCGATTAAGCTGCGAGTGCGTACGAGTTATCGTTTGCAGTTATTGATTTCTGGATGTATTTACGAGGTAACCAGCCCTCGGTATGCCCTGTTCTGCTTTGCAACCCACGTCGAAGCCAGGTCGCCCCCAGAAAGAGAGTGTTCATTGTACCGCAATCGGCCAGTGAGCGGAGGGCCTTGACGCGCCCTCACACCCGATATGGGTGCGAGGTGCGGAGAATCAAGGCCTGGGTCGTTCAACGGCCCTGGTTCTGGTTGGCGATCTGGTTGCCCAGCATGCCGCCGCCAATGATGCCGGCCACCGTGGCCAGTTTGCGGCCGTTGCCGCTGCCGACCTGGTTGCCCAGCAGGCCGCCGACGACGGCGCCCGTGCCGATGGCGACGTAGTTCGGCTGCGGCGCCGGACGCGGTGCCGGTTCGCGATAGGCCGGCGCATCGTTCTGGGCGTAGCTCGTGTGGTGCACGGTGTGTTTCGGTTTTGCCGGCACTTCCTTGATCACGGTTTCCTTGATCACGACCGGCGCCGGCTGGGCGCTCGCGACGGCCTGCTGCGCATAGGCGCCTTGCGTCGGCTGGGCGTAGGCGGACTGCAGCGGCTGCGCGCCCTGCGGCGCTTCCGCGGCCATCGGCAGTGCGCCGGCCGGTGCGCCGGCGTAGGCCGGGTTGGTCTGGGCCGTCGCGGCGCCCGCCTCAGGTGCGCTGTGCGAGCTCGGCAGGAGGCCGGTGATCGCGGCCGCGCCGGCCAGGCTGACGACGATGACGGACACTGCGGCAGCGGCCATCAGCGGGTGGATGCGGGAGGTGGCGGTCTTGATCGTTTCCATTTTTTTGCTCCTGTGACGTTGTTGTCGTATGGCTCTAGATTACTCAGAGGCACTGTGGAGAGATAGACAGTGAGCTGTATCAATCGTAAAGATATGTAAATGCCGAGCCGGAAGATTGTGAGCGTGATCTAACGAAGAGCACGAGTGTGATCTAACGAAGAGCAGGGCGCAGGCAGCATATTTGCAACTAACCGATTAGCGAGCGCGACACCGATAGAAACAAGGCCGCCAAGGATCGGCGAGAGGGCGCAGGCAAAAGGGGGATCGATGGCGCCACGTCCTGCCCGCCGTGGCAGGCGGGACGCGGCGCCATGCGGGTGAATCAGGCCGCCTTGTCGGCAGCCCTGGCGGCATCCGCCAGGTCCAGCAACGTCCGCAGCAAATGGCGCGGCGTATCGAGTTGATAATCGGCGCCCCAGGTCGCCGGATCGATGGCGCCGCAATAGCCCCAGTTGCAGGCCACGGTGACCATGCCGGCCGCGCGGCCCGCTTCGACGTCGCGCTGGTCGTCGCCCACGTACCAGCAGTGGGCTGGATCGATGTCCAGACGGCGGGCGGCTTCCAGCAGCGGGGCGGGGTGCGGTTTCGAGTGCGGCGTCGTGTCGCCCGAGATCACGCAGCCGGCGTGCGCGAGGCCGATCATCGGCACGAGCGGGTCGGTAAAACGCGCCGACTTGTTGGTGACGATGCCCCACGCCATGCCAGCGGCCGTGATGCCGTCCAGCAGGTCGGGCACGCCGTCGAACAGCGTGCTGTGCACGGCCATCGCCGACTGGTAGCGCTCGAACCATTGGTCGCGCAGTTCGTCGAAGCCTTCGTCGCCCGGTGCCAGGCCGAAGGCGGCGCCGATCATGCCGCGGGCGCCGTGCGAGGCGGTCGGGCGCAGCAGGGCGTACGGCGTCGGTTCCAGGCCGCGCTCGGTGCGCATCCAGTTGACGGCGGCCGCGAGGTCGGGCGCGGTGTCGGCCAGGGTGCCGTCGAGGTCGAACAGGACGGCGCGCGGCGCGGGCAGGGGAGAAGGAAAGGTCATGAGACTGTACTTAAAGCGGTTTGCTGCAGGCCACCATGTAGTTGACGTCGGTGTCCTGGTTCAGCGAATAGATCTTGGTCAGCGGGTTGTACGTCAGGCCCTTCAGCCCGTCGACGATGAGGCCGGCGTCGCGCGCGAAGTTCGACAGTTCGGCCGGCGTGATGAATTTGGCATAGTCGTGGGTGCCGCGCGGCAGCATGCGCAGCACGTATTCGGCGCCGACGACGGCGAACAGATACGATTTGACGTTGCGGTTCAAGGTCGAGAAGAACACACGTCCGCCCGGTTTGACGAGGGTCGCGGCGGCGCGCACGATGGCGGCCGGGTCCGGGACGTGCTCGAGCATTTCCATGCAGGTCACGACGTCGAACCGGCCCGGCTCTTCCGCGGCCATGTCCTCGGCTGCGATCAGCTTGTAGCGGACTTCCACGCCCGATTCCAGGCTGTGCAGGTCGGCCACCTTGAGGGCTTTTTTCGACAGGTCGATGCCCGTGACCCTGGCGCCCTTGCGCGCCATGGATTCAGCCAGGATGCCGCCGCCGCAGCCGATGTCGATGACGTCCTTGCCCGCCAGGGGCACGCGCGCGTTGATCCATTCCAGGCGCAACGGGTTGATGTCGTGCAGCGGACGGAATTCGGACGTCGGGTCCCACCAGCGGTGGGCCAGCTCACTGAACTTCTGGATCTCTAATGGATCGGCATTGGTCGTCGTAGTCATAGGACGGAATGATAGCGGAAATGGGTCGCCGGCACGGATGGGGTCGCGAAAAAAAACACAGGGCCGGCACGGCATATGGGACGTCGAAAAACGGTAGGTTTTTCGACGTCACCATAAAAAAACCCCGCCGAAGCGGGGTTGTTCTGGCGCCAGGCAGGATTACTGCTGCTGGCTGCCGCGGGTACCGACGACTTCGATTTCCACGCGGCGGTTCTTCGCACGGCCGGCGGCGCTCTTGTTGTCGGCGACCGGCTGTTTCTCGCCCTTGCCTTCGGTGTAGACGCGCTTCGCTTCCACGCCCTTGCTCTGCAGATAAGCTTTGACGGCTTCGGCGCGGCGCACGGACAGTTTCTGGTTGTATTCATCGGTGCCGACCGAGTCGGTGTGGCCGACGGCGATGATGACTTCCAGGTTGATGTCTTTCAGCTTGCCGACCAGGTCGTCCAGCGACGCCTTGCCGGCCGGCTTCAGCACGGCCTTGTCGAAGTCGAAGAACGCGTCAGCCGAGTAGCTCACTTTTTCCGAGGTCGGGACCGGTGCTGCTACCGGAGCCGGAGCCGGGGCAGGTGCCGGAGCGGCGACCGGCGGTGGCGGCGGTGCGACGCACTTGCCGTTCTCCAGGTGCTCGGGTTCAACGCACAGCGGTGCGTCGCAGCCCGGGACCGCGTCGGCCGGGGTCCAGTAGCCGGTGCGCCAGCACAGGCCGAACGGGTCGCGGGCGATGACACCACGGGCATCCTGCACGTAAGCGCTGTACGGCGTGCGAGCGTGAATATCGGTGGTCAGCGGCGCATACGGCGGCGCGCTTTGCGCGGATGCGCTGCCCGCCATCGCGGCCGTAGCTGCGAATACGAGAGTTGCCAATTTATTCATATTTCTTCTTCCTTTCGGTAAAATCTTCTAGCAGCGAAACTGCTCAGAGGCAATAAGACGTGAGCATAATATTAACATCGAGACAGCACGTCGATTCCGCATTGTGAAACAAGCAATTAACGTCTCGGCCATTTTGCCACATACGCCACATCCGCACGAACAGCCGCCTACCAATTGCAGTGCATGGTATTTGTCGCGTTGTTTCTGCGCAACAAGGTGTCGGCAAGCGCATGCAAGCTTGACGAACGTTTATGACAGGAATGTGTCAACACGTTAATTGTGCCAGTTTGCTATCGCCTCCGCTTGCCGGCGAAATGCGTTGCTGGTAGGTCGGCCGTGGTAAAATCATGGGCTTGGAATTCAACAAATCAGCCTGAAGGCGCCGACCCGCACAATGGATCAATTCGCAAAAGAAACAGTTCCAATTTCCCTGGAAGAAGAGATGCGCAAGAGCTACCTCGATTACGCCATGAGCGTGATCGTGGGCCGCGCTCTGCCGGACGTGCGCGACGGTTTGAAGCCCGTGCACCGCCGCGTGCTGTACGCAATGCACGAGATGAACAACGTGTGGAATCGCCCCTATCTCAAGTGCGCACGCGTGGTCGGCGACACGATGGGTAAGTACCACCCGCACGGCGACGCCTCGATCTACGACACCCTGGTCCGCATGGCCCAGGATTTCTCGCTGCGCTACACCCTGGTGGACGGGCAGGGCAACTTCGGTTCGATCGACGGCGACAGCGCCGCGGCGATGCGCTACACCGAGTGCCGCCTGGACAAGATCTCGAACGAGCTGCTGGCCGATATCGACAAGGACACCGTCGACTTCCAGCCGAACTATGACGGCAAGGAAAAAGAACCGACCGTCCTGCCGACGCGCATCCCGAACCTGCTGATCAACGGCTCGTCCGGCATCGCGGTCGGCATGGCGACGAACATCCCGCCGCACAACCTGTCGGAAGTGATCAGCGGCGCGCTGCACGTCCTGCGCAATCCGGATTGCACGATCGACGAGCTGATCGAGCTGATCCCGGCGCCGGACTTCCCGACCGCCGGCATCATCTACGGCGTCTCCGGCGTGCGCGACGGTTATCGCACGGGCCGCGGCCGCGTCGTGATGCGCGCCAAGACGCACTTCGAGGAATACGGCAAGGATGGCGGCCGCATCGCGATCATCGTCGACGAGCTGCCGTACCAGGTCAACAAGAAATCGCTGCTGGAGCGCATCGCCGAAAACGTGCGCGACAAGAAGCTGGAAGGCATTTCCGACATCCGCGACGAGTCCGACAAATCGGGCATGCGCGTCGTGATCGAGCTGAAGCGTGGCGAAGTGCCGGAAGTCGTGCTGAACAACCTGTACAAGCAGACCCAGCTGCAGGACACGTTCGGCATGAACATGGTGGCCCTCGTCAACGGCCAGCCGAAGCTGCTGAATCTCAAGCAGATGCTGGAGTGCTTCCTGTCGCACCGCCGCGAAGTGGTCACGCGCCGCACCGTGTTCGAGCTGCGCAAGGCGCGCGAACGCGGCCACATGCTGGAAGGCCTGGCCGTCGCGCTGGCCAACATCGACGACTTCATCGCGATCATCAAGGCTGCGCCGACGCCGCCTGTCGCGAAGACGGAACTGATGGCGCGCGCCTGGGATTCGTCCCTCGTGCGCGAGATGCTGAGCCGCACCGAACTGGGCGCGTCCGGCGGCATCGAGGCGTTCCGCCCCGAGCACCTGCCGAAGCACTATGGCATGCAGACCGATGGCCTGTACAAGCTGTCGGACGAGCAGGCCCAGGAAATCCTGCAGATGCGCCTGCAGCGCCTGACCGGCCTGGAGCAGGACAAGATCATCAACGAGTACCGCGACGTGATGCTGCACATCGCCGACCTGCTCGACATCCTGGCCCGCCCGGAGCGCGTCACGCAGATCATCACGGACGAGATGCTGCACGTGAAGTCCGAGTACGCCGACAACGGCAAGGACACGCGCCGCTCCGCGATCGAGCACAACGCGTCCGACCTGGAGACGGAAGACCTGATCACGCCGCAGGACATGGTCGTCACGCTGTCGCACACGGGTTACATGAAGTCGCAGCCGATTTCCGAATACCGCGCGCAGAAGCGCGGCGGCCGCGGCAAGCAGGCGATGGCGACGAAGGACGAGGACTGGATCGACCAGCTGTTCATCGCCAACACGCACGACTACATGCTGTGCTTCAGTAACCGCGGCCGGATGTACTGGCTGAAGGTATGGGAAGTGCCGCAGGGTTCGCGCAACTCGCGCGGCAAGCCGATCGTCAACATGTTCCCGCTGCAGGACGGCGAGAAGATCACGGTGATCCTGCCGCTGTCGGGCGAGAACTCGACGTTCCCGGAAGATCACTACGTGTTCATGTCGACGAGCCTCGGCACGGTCAAGAAGACGCCGCTGCGCGACTTTTCCAATCCGCGCAAGGCCGGCATCATCGCCGTCGACCTGGACGATGGCGACTTCCTGATCGGCGCCGCCCTCACGGACGGCAAGCACGACGTGATGCTGTTCTCGGACGCCGGCAAGGCCGTGCGTTTCGACGAGAACGACGTGCGCCCGATGGGCCGCACGGCGCGCGGCGTGCGCGGCATGAACCTGGAAGAGGGCCAGAACGTGATCGCGCTGCTGGTCGCCGAGAACGAGCAGCAGTCGGTGCTGACCGCGACCGAGAACGGCTTCGGCAAGCGCACCCCGATCACGGAGTACACCCGCCACGGCCGCGGCACGAAGGGCATGATCGCGATCCAGACGTCCGAGCGCAACGGTAAAGTCGTCGCCGCGACCCTGGTCAACGAGACGGACGAGATCATGCTGATCACGACCGGCGGCGTGCTGATCCGCACCCGCGTGGCCGAGATCCGCGAGATGGGCCGTGCGACCCAGGGCGTGACCTTGATCGCGGTGGAAGACGGCACCAGGCTGTCCGGCCTGCAGCGCGTGGTCGAGACCGACCTCGAGGAAACCGAGCTGGAACCGGCGCCGGAATAAGCCGGTTCCGCCGCCAGGAAGCCGCCGCGCGCCCAGCGCCGGCGGCTTTTTTAATTCGGAGTCGACAATTCGGGGTCAGAGCCCGGTTTTGAGTAATTGCCTTTTCGCAATGCGGTGCCATGCGGCGAAATGGCAGCGGTTGAGGATTTTTTGCAAGTTTCGTGCGAAAATCGAGGAACCCGCATTGTCATGCCGGGAACGCAAGCCCCCGCTCCAGCTCTCATCAAGGATATTCGTGAAGAAATCTCTCGCCGCCATCGCCTCCGCCATTGTCGTCACCAGCGTACGGGGGCAGGCGCGATGAACCAGGTCTATAACTTCTCCGCCGGCCCGGCCGTCCTGCCGAAGGAAGTCCTGCGCCAGGCCGCCGACGAGATGCTGGACTGGCACGGCAGCGGCATGTCCGTGATGGAGATGAGCCATCGCGGTCCGGAATTCATCTCGATCGCGCAGCAGGCCGAAGCCGACCTGCGCGAGCTGCTGGCGGTGCCGGCCAATTACAAGGTGCTGTTCATGCAGGGCGGCGGACTCGGCCAGAACGCCATCACGCCGCTGAACATGCTCGGCCGCAAGGCGCACGGTGCCGCGGGCGGACCGGCCACCATCGATTTCGTCCACACCGGTTCGTGGTCGGGCAAGTCGATCAAGGAAGCGCGGCGCTACGCCAACGTGAACGTCGCGGCGTCGGGCGAGGCGAGCCGCTTCACGACCGTGCCGCCGCAGGAGACGTGGACGCTGAGCGCGGACGCCGCCTACCTGCACCTGTGCACCAACGAGACCATCGACGGCGTCGAGATCGACTACGTGCCGACGGTGCAGGGCGATACGCCGCTCGTCGTCGACATGTCCTCGCACATCCTGTCGCGCCGGATCGACGTGTCGCGGTACGGCGTGATCTTCGCCGGCGCGCAGAAGAACATCGGCCCGGCCGGCCTGACGATCACGATCGTGCGCGACGACCTGCTCGATCACGCGCTGCCGATCTGCCCCGGCGTGTTCAACTGGCGCGCCGTGGCCGAGGCGGATTCGATGCTGAACACGCCGCCGACGTACGCGATCTATATCGCGGGCCTCGTGTTCGCGCATCTGAAAAAACTGGGCGGCGTGGCCGAGATGGAACGCCGCAACATCGAAAAAGCGCGCCTGCTGTATGCGGCGCTGGACGCCGACGACTTCTACCAGAATCGTGTGGCGCCCGAATATCGCTCGCGCATGAACGTACCGTTCTACCTGCGCGATGAGTCGTTGAACGAACAATTCCTGGCCGGCGCCAAAGCGCGCGGCTTGCTGCAACTGAAGGGCCACAAGTCCGTCGGCGGTATGCGGGCATCGATCTACAACGCGATGCCGATCGAGGGCGTGCAAGCCCTGATCGATTATTTGAACGAGTTCGCGGGGCGCTGAGTCGCCCGCTACCCGTCGTTCCCGCGCAGGCGGGAACCCAAGGCGAGCCTCCGGAGGCTGAAGCGCCGGCATGTCGGTGCGCGTAGAAACTGGGCTCCCGCCTGCGCGGGGGCGACGGATGAGGGTCGCCAGCGAACCGAAACCCATGAGCAGACAATGACAGACAAACTGAAACCCCTGCGCGAACAGATCGATGCGATCGACGCGCAAATCCTCGAACTCCTCTCCCGCCGCGGCAGGGTCGCGCAGGAAGTCGGCCACGTGAAGGCCGAGACGAACGCCCCGGTGTTCCGCCCCGAGCGCGAGGCGCAGGTGCTGCGCGGCGTCGCCGAGCGCAATCCCGGTCCGCTGAAGAACCAGGACGTGCAGACCATCTTCCGCGAGATCATGTCGTCCTGCCGCGCGCTGGAAAAGCGCGTGACGGTCGCGTTCCTCGGCCCCACCGGCACGTTCAGCGAACAGGCCGTGTTCCAGCAGTTCGGCAGCGCCGTGCAAGGGCTGCCGTGCGTGTCGATCGACGAGGTGTTCCGCGCCACCGAGGCCGGCACGGCCGACTACGGCGTCGTCCCGGTCGAGAACTCGTCCGAGGGCGCCATCAACCGCACGCTCGACCTGATGCTCGCGACCACGACGATCATCAGCGGCGAAGTGTCGATCCCCGTGCACCACAGCCTCATGACGAAGACGGGCAGCATGGACGGCGTGAAGGTCGTCTGCGCCCATTCGCAGGCGCTGGCCCAGTGCCAGGTGTGGCTCAACCTGCACCATCCGGGCATCGAACGGCGCGCCGTCGCGTCGAACGCGGAAGCCGCCGTGCTGGCGAGCCAGGATGCGGCCATCGCCGCGATCGCCAGCGAGATGGCCGGCGAACAGTACAAGCTCGGCGTCGTCCAGGCGCACATCCAGGACGACCCGCACAACCGCACGCGCTTCCTGATCATCGGCAGCCAGGCCACGGGCCCGTCCGGCCGTGACCGCACGTCGATCGTGCTGGCCGTGCCGAACAAGGCCGGCGCCGTCTACAGCCTGCTCGCGCCGCTGGCCAAGCACGGCGTGTCGATGACGCGCTTCGAATCGCGTCCGGCCCGGATCGGCACGTGGGAGTACTACTTCTACGTCGACGTCGAAGGCCACATCGCCGAGGCCGCGGTCGGCCGCGCGCTCGAAGAGCTCAAGGACAATGCCGCCTTCTTCAAGGTGCTGGGGTCGTATCCGGTCGGCCTCTGAGTCACGAACATCACACACTACCGCCAAGAGAATCCCATGTCGCAATTCGGTCCAGACTACGTCCGCGCCATCGCCCCCTACCAGGCGGGCAAACCCATTTCCGAAGTCGCCCGCGAGTTCGGCCTCGACGAAGCCAACATCGTCAAGCTGGCGTCCAACGAAAACCCGTTCGGCGTGCCCGAATCGGCCAAGGCCGCGATGCTTGCTGCCGCCACT
>Ga0209148_1001211_pt1 | contig 14618 bp, 12 predicted proteins | sample AraplaCol_mMF_r2_2_FD_184288 | JGI IMG/M metagenome (GOLD analysis project Ga0209148, IMG submission 184288) | Arabidopsis root microbial communities from North Carolina, USA - plate scrape CL_Col_mMF_r2 (SPAdes) (version 2) | ecosystem: Host-associated > Plants > Roots > Endosphere | place...
ACGCCGAGATCTGTACTATGGGCGAAGGTACCGTCTCATGCATGCCGAGGAGCTTCGCGCCGGTCATGTTCTTAGGCCTGAACCATCGAACGCACCGTGCGTACACGATTTGGGCGGGTTTGTCAAGGGCAGTTCGATGCTGGCGGTGCTCGTTCAGCCAACGCCGAGATGTCTGCTATGGTGTGGAAAGCAGGCACTAGCGTCGCGTGATATGACACGTCTTCTCGTCGTAGTGCGGAAAGCCCATCCGCAGCGGCGGCAGGGTGACCGTCTGTCCGCGCAGGAATACCGGCAAATAGCCTCTCGCGTCGAGGGCAGCGCAAGCGGGCGCGGCTCTGCGTGCCGGCTCCTGCAGCACGTAAAAGGTCAGTCGGGTTAGGGACGGCAGCGGTTCCGTTAAGTTTTCATAGCGAAGAGGCTTGCTGTTTAGCGTTGCCTCTGCAGGGTACGCGTCCTGAGGATTGTCTCACCGGAAAACGTGCAGGGTGACGTTCGATAGCCCCCAGCGGCGGATTGACCGTGCGGCGCTCGCCGGTATCCACACATCGAAGGCCGCCCACTCGCGCCCTAGCACCCATTTCGCCGGCTATTTCTTCCGCATTTCAAGGAATAACGGCAGCACCCCTGCGGTCATGGTTAACGCGGATTTTTCCGCCCGACATGGTCGGCCAAATTTGGTTTCAACAGGGAGTATCAGTCAGGTGCCATATCTTTCGACGCCAGCATCCCTTTCCGCATTCGCAGCCGGAACAAGGGCTTCTGCCACTGGAAAACAGCCGCGATCGGCGTCGCATAGGCTGGTCCATTTCATGATCGCGGCAAGTATCATTTCCGCAATTGCCGCCACCGCCAGCGCGAAAACCATCCCGACGGCGCCCACCATGCGCGAGGTCGACTATGAGGCCACGTTCAACGACTTTAAAACGCCTCCTCAAGAAGTTCACGATTCCAAGTCCACCAGTGATCCCACCAGCGCGGCAGCGGCATCGCTGCATGTGGGCGCCATTCGGAAAGGAACGAGCCTCCCGGGCGAGCTGTCCAAAAGTGAGTTCGACGTTTCCGCTGTCTCGGCGTTCGGCAAGCTTGGGGTAGCGATCTCCGGCTCGACCCTAAGCACCAATCTTAATCAGTCCCTCTTGTTAAAGGTGGAGGCGACTGCGCAGACAAACGACAAGTGGATGGTGGTCAGCAAGAATAAAGCCCTTAATGATGGAACGCATCATGTCATTGAACACGGCTCTTTAACGCTTAGCGGATCTTTTCAGGCGCACGCGAGCGGACCGAATAATTCTGACAAAGATTTTTCCAATTCAGGTGCCGGTATCGGCGTTTTTGTTGAAGGAACCGGTGTTACGCTTCCAGACGGAATTGCCGGCTCCACGTCAGCCAGCGTATGCCATAGTGGTTGCAGGCCACCGAACGACACACCACTCGTAAAGGTTGTTAACTACACCCTCGATATGACGTATGGAAAATCGGAAGATATAAATATCAGCTTGAGGCTTGATGCCAACTCTCTCTCCCAGAATTTTTCATCTGTTACGAATTCGCCGACATCTTCGGACTTTTCAGGCGATTTCATCCATACCCTGGCCTGGAATTCGGGTATGTATTTTACCGATGAAGATGGCAACGCCCTCAATCCGGACGATTTCACCTTCAGCGCGGCGTCGGGATTTGATTATATGCACCCGACCTTCGGCACGGGCAGCGTTCCCGAACCCGCCAGCTGGGCCCTTATGCTGGGCGGCTTCGGCATGATGGGCAGCGCCATGCGCAGGGCCAAGCGCAAGACTGTCGCCTTCCAGGCGGTGTAGAAACCCCGATAAGGCGTCGTCAAACCTGAGGAGGCGACGCCTTATCGGACCGTCTTGGGAGGATCTATGTCGGACGGCGCCGGGCTTGGAACACCGTCCCGGGCGGGAGGAAGGAAAGTGCATTCTTTCCAAAAAGGTCATCCCCCACTGGCCGAACGCAATGGGGCCAGCACCGAAATTCCCGGCGAGCCTTCGCACGGCAGTCCGGCATTTCGCCCGAGCACGGCCTCTCCGCCCCTCCGGGGGAGCCGGGCATTTCAGGTCGCGCCAGTGGCGGCCGCACTCGCCTATCCCTTTCTCTTGGACGGCTTCCATGCCTCGCTCGCATTGGTGCGGCCGGCAGGCCCGCTCCTGGCCGCGATCTGGCTGGCCGCGGCGATGACGATACCGCTGATTGCAGATGGAGGTTCGACAACTGAATCCGCCCAATTGGCAACGTTTCGATGCGCGAACGACCGAGATCGACGTGCGGATTCGCCGATCCGCTGCGACACATTCACGCCACCGATTTAACGGGAAGCCCGCTAATGCTGACAATCTGACGATGAGAAACGCCTGCTTCCCGTTTTCCCACGTTGGCGATCCCAAAGTGCCGCCGCGCCAGGGCACGCGGCGGCACATCTCCCGTCCTTTCGGGCCGGAGTTTAGCTAAAGCTAACGGCAAGCTTGCGACGCCTGCGCATTGTTACGCCGACGAGGCCAAAACCGCCGAGCATCATCGCCCAAGAAGCCGGTTCCGGAACTGCACCGGCACCACCGGTGCCGCCCGAGCCGCCGGGAGCTGTCGGGTCGTCCGTGATCGAGAAATCAAAGTTCGCGTCTTCGAACCCGCTCGAAACGAGGGCATCGCTTTCCCTATTGAAGATTTCCAGCGAGTAGGTCTTGCCCTTTGTGAGATGGAACTGAAGGGTCGACCTTAATGCGTCGGTGCCATGGAAGCCGTCGAAGAGCGTTGGCGGGTCAAAGTCGCCGTTTTCGTCGAGTGGGTTCTCGACAAGCGCCGCGTCCCAATCGCCTAGCCCGAGCGGAGTATCGCCGAAGGCGAGGATGGTGGAAGAGAGCGTCAGCATGCCATCGGCGGTAGCGGTGAAGTTGTAATCGAAATCGCGGCCGGTCGCTAAGCCGAAGCGGCCTGGTACGTCGTTTGCAAAGTCTACGCCCGACAGGTCTCCGAACTGAGCAACGTAGGTTTCCACAACATGGAAATTTCCGTGATCTGCGTCCGTCCATTTTGCGGTGGCAGTCGACGTCGTGGTGTCGTCACCCGAACCCTCCGGCCCGGCCACCGTGACGGTGCTGGTCGCCCTATTACCGATCGAAGTCAGGGGTGCCTTCATCGGATTGCTCTTGCCCCACCCATCGATCGAGGTCACCCCGTGGTTGCCGGTGTTCCCAGCGCCGAAGATCATCCCGGCAAAGCTGACTGTGGTGCTGCTCAGTGGCGTTGCGGCCATAGATGGCGTGGCAAGCCCCATCGAGGCGGCAAGCGACAGTAACGATGGCATGACTTTCAGTTTAGATTTCACAACTATCTCCCTTGGCGACATCGCCGCAGGCGAGGACCGAGTTCGGGCGTTGTTTATTCCAGAGATGGTAGAGGGTCCGTGCCGGCGGGACGGCGGACCTAGCAAGGCGAGCGTAGCGCAGCCCGCTTAACCAACCAATCTCGGTCGTTGGTCGCAGGATGGCCTCGCTGAAGCTTACGACCCAATTTTCAGCCGTTCGAAATTCTGCGGGTATATTGGCTCCTAACCAATCATAACCCATCTGGCGGTCGAGGGCCGATAATCGTCGCGCAAGTGGGCGTTCGTGGTCTCCGCCCAGGCGATGTCCGCATTTCGTACCTAGAACTCGAAAGCTGTCTGTCCGCAACCGGCCAAATATACGCCCGTCCGAATGCGGCCCGGTTACCTGGCCGGGCTCACCGTAAGGCAGACGCGAAATCCCCTCTTTCCCGTATGGCCACTGCATCCAGTTCGAGCCACTTCGCCATCAGTGCCAGTTCGGCCTTGAGCCGCTGGGCGGTTTCGGGCGGCGCGCCATCCTCGCGATGCGCGCTCTGCACGATCAGCGTGCCCGCCTGGCGATCGGCCTTGAGGTCGACGCGGGCAACGAGCCGGCCGTCCATCAGGAAGGGCAGCACATAATAGCCATGCACGCGCTTTTCGGCGGGGAAGTAGATTTCGATCCGGTAGCGCGTGTCGAACATCCGCTCGGTGCGCGCGCGTTCCCAGATCAAGGGGTCGAACGGGCAAAGCAAGGCCTGGCCTGCGATCCGGCGCGGGATCTTGGCGTCGCGATGGAGATAGGCCTGCTGCTTCCAGCCACGCACGCTGACGGGCAACAGGGTGCCGTCCTCGACCAGTTCGTCGATGCGGGGCAAAGCGTCGCCTGGCTTCAGGCGGAAATAGTCGCGGAGGTCGCCTGCGGTGGCGATGCCGAGAGCGCGGGCGGATCGGGCGAGCAATGCGCGTTGCGCCTCCGCTTCGGTCGGGGTCGGGATGTCCAGAATGTCGCGGGGCAGGACGCGTTCGGGCAGGTCGTAGACGCGCTCGAAGCTGGTGCGGCGCGTCTTCGTGGTGATCTGGCCCGACCAGAAGAGATATTCGAGCGCCTGCTTGCTCTCGCTCCAGCCCCACCAGCCGCCTTGCCCGCGTGTCTCGGCAATGTCGGAGGCGGCGAGCGGGCCCTCATCAGCGATGCGCTTGAGGATCGCGTCGGCCTCGGCGCGGCGTTCGTGCGCGAAGGGTTTCACATTGCCCCAGACGCCGATGCCGCGTTCGGCGCGCGCCATTCGCCAGCGGAGCAGAGGCTGGACGTCGAGCGGCAGCAGGCTAGCTTCGTGCGCCCAATATTCGAACAGGCGCCGCTTCGATTTCGGGCCCCAGGCGACCAGATCGAGCGCCTCGCGCGGATAGGCGCCGAGACGCGAGAAGAGCGGCATATAATGCGCGCGGACCAGCACGTTGACGCTGTCGATCTGGTGGAGCGCGAGCCGTTCGATCACGCGGCGCAGATGCACCTGGCCGATGGCGCCCGAAGGCCGCGCCTGGCCGAAGCCCTGCGCCGCGAGCGCGATCCGCCGCGCCTCGGCTGGAGACAGGCTGTCCTTCAGTCCTGATCGTCCGCTTCGTGCCCGGCCAGTTCCATGAAGGTCCGCGCGGCGTCGCGGTCGGCCTCGTCCTTGAAGGCGACGTCGAGATCGGGCGCGGCGCCGAGCATGTGGAGCAAGGCCCACATCGCAAAGCGCCGCCCGCGATCCTTCTGCAGGCCGAAGTCAACGCGCAGCCGCTCGGTCCCGGCGGCGAGCGCGGCGGGCGGGATCGCGGCGATATCGTCCGTGCCGAAATAATGCCGGAGCTGATCGTCGAGGAGCATGGCTTGCTCCTACCCCGCCATTGCCGATCAACGCTAGGCGAAGATTTCGGTCAAATGATCGGTGCGCGGACCGTCCCGCCGTTCCTTGAGTGCGGCGTAAAGCGCGCATTGGAGTGCGGCGAGGAAGCCGGTTGTGAGCGTTTCCAGGAGTAGTTGCATCGAGAAGGCCGCGGGCTGAAGCGTGAAATCCTGCATTGCGACCGAAACGCCGGTGATCGGGGCCAGGAGAGCGACGCTGAGAAGGAACAGCAAAATCTGCCCGACCCCGCTCAGGATCAATAATCCGAGGATGCCAAGACGCACGCCTTCGGTCAGTTCACTGCTGCGCCCGAATGCCGCGTTGATACCCGTATCCTCATTGGCCACCACCGCGCCGACGACCGACCATCGCGTTGCCACGAAGAAATACGGAATCAAGAAAGCGGCCGCCGCCAGCATGCAGCCAAGGGCCTTTAGGAAACCTACGGCGATAAGCTGCGGTAGACGGCGCAAGCCGGATGTCATGCCCGTCTCGTTCCGGATGAGGCTGCCGATCAGCAGGCCGGCTGCAATTGTCTCGCAAATCTCCGACAGGAATGCCGTCTCGAAACTAACCAGCGATCGCGGCCAGCCATGGGCAATCTGCACCGAGACGGCGTAGTACACCGAACGCGTCGGCAAACCTCCGACCAGGAACGCCACGCCAAATATCTTGAGGGGAAATTGCCCGATCATCGCGAAGGTGCGGCGGAGTATGCCGCCTATCTTGAGCGGTCGTGCATCGGCTTGTTCCATCACGCCGCCTCCCAAGCTTTTCGCGTGCCAATCGACGGCGGCCATACATGACCGCCGTCATGATCGTCGTTCAGGCGAAGATGTCGCTGAGCTTGCTGTCTTCCGGGCCGTCCTTCCATTCGCGCAGTTCGACGAACAGCGAGGTGATCAGGGCGGAAGAGAAGGCGCTCGCCAGCGTCAGGACGATCGCGTTCATGATGATTGCGGGAAGCGATGTGGCGATTGCCGGATTTGCGTAGGAAAGGCCGATCGTCACGGTCGAAACCAAAACGCCGACCAACCCGATGCCCATGCCGATCAGCAAGATCAGCAGGAACAGTCCGAAAATCGTCCAGCGTGCGCCACGGGTAAGCTCCTGCGCGCGGCTGAACGCGCCAAATATGCCGATCCGCTCCTCGACCGTGATCGGGACCACGACCGACCACATCACCGCCAGCATGATGCCGGGCACGATCAGAAGGATCATGCCCAGCATCACAGCGATGCCGAACAGGATCGATACCACGATCACCGGCACGGCGCGCCGGAGCGCGACGCTGAGACATTCGCCGAGGCTGGCGCGGTGGCCCTGGCTGTAGGCGACGGTGGCGCGAGTGATGCAGCCGCTTACCAGCGACCGCGAAATCATGGAAACAAGGCCGACAGCGAGAGCACCGAGCGCCGCGGCGCGGATCGCGTCGCCGCTCTCGGCCGCCGCGGTGGCGAGGTTCGTGCCGATCAGGATCGAATAGAGCAATTGCGGCCCTGCGCCCAGCACCAGCGCGACGCCGAATACGACCAGTGGGTTGTTGCCCATCACGCCAAAGGCGCGGCTGAAAACGCTTCCGATCGAAACCGATCGATCCTTGATGTCCGCCATGTCACGGCTCCCCTGTCTGCCGTCGCCCCCGACGGTCCCGAATCCGCAGCATGACGGGCCTGCAAGCCGCTGTCCAGCTTGGATAAATGCCTCCATTTTGGCTAGCATCTTCCGATATTTTTGACCGTTGCGGCGGGCCGGTCATGCGATACACAGGAGCGAGAGGATTGGGGGTTTCGTCATCGCGGATCAGGCTCAGAGCGCTGCCGAACGCTTCGCCGCTGCGCATCGCGCGTTGCGCGCCAATTCCGATATCCAGTTCGATCTCCATCGCCGCGCGGCGCCGATCAAGCCGCCGGCATGGCTGCGCGCGTTCGGCGAATGGCTGCGCAGCATCTTCCGGCCGATCGGCCGCTTCCTCGAGTGGCTGGGCAGCTTCATCCCCGACGCGCCTTATGCGCGGATCATCTTCTGGACGCTGCTGGCGGCGGCGGTGGCGGCGCTGCTCTGGATGATCTGGACGCGCGCGCACGAAGGCCAATGGCGGATGCCGCGCCTGCGCCGGCCCGGATTGCCCGAGATGGTCGAGGCCGAGGAAGAATGGCAGCCCGAGGCCGCGCCGGTGCGCGCCTGGCTGGAGGAGGCCGACGTGCTGGCGGCCGAGGGGCGCTTCGCCGAGGCGGCGCATCATCTGTTGCTGCGTAGTGTCGAGGATATCGGCCGGCGGCGGCCGGGGCTGGTCCAGCCCGCGCTCACCAGCCGCGACCTCGCGAGCGCGCCCGTATTGCCGCAGCGCGCGCGCCAGCTTTTCTCCGGCATCGCCGCGGTGGTCGAGCGCAGCCTGTTCGGTGGCCGCGCGGTCGATGCGGACGATTGGGCCGAATGCCGCGCGGCCTATGCCGATTTCGCCAAGACCGCTGCCTGGAAGGCCGCATGAGCGACCTGTCGATCAATCCGCGCAAGACCGCTCGCAGCGACGTGTTCCGCATGCGCACGGTCGCCTTGATGCTGGTGATCGGCATCATGGGCTTCGTCGGCACATTGGTGATTGGGGCGTTCGCGCCCGATTTGCGCAGCGGCCACAATGGCGGGACGCATGCCCTGTCCAACGCCGCGGTCGGCTTCAGCGGGATCGTCCAGCTTGCGGAGGCGACCGGGCGCAACCCGCAAATCATCCGCAGCCCGCACCAGTTCGATACCGAGGATCTGCTGGTGGTCACGCCCGATCAGGGTTTCGACAATATCACCGCGATCATGGAGGCGCGCGCCGCTAAGCCGACACTCTACGTGCTGCCCAAATGGACCACGGTCGAGGATCCGGATCATAAAGGCTGGGTCCGGATCGCAGGGGTGACCTTCCCGGAGGATCCGGGCAGCCTGTTCTCCCCGCGGACCGAGTTCATCATCCATCGCCGGCGGAGCGGCGGCGGCCCGCTGGTGGCGAGCCGCGATTTCGACCGCAGCATTCAGTTCGCGGCTCCGCGCGTGCTGCAGGTCATCACCGCGAAGAAGACGGGCAAGGACGAGAAACGGCAAAAGGTCGTGCCCCTGCTGACCGACGGGAAGGGCGGGGCGGTGCTGGTGCGGATCGGCGACGGGCCGACCTATGTGCTGGCCGATCCCGACCTCATGTCCAACGCCGGGATCAAGAATGCGCATCAGGCCGCCGCGGCGCTGGCGATGCTCGACTGGATGAATTCGACCGGCGCGACCACAATCAATTTCGACGTGACGCTGAACGGCTTCGGCCATTCGCAAAGCCCGCTCAAGCTGGCCTTCACGCCGCCTTTCCTGGCGATGACATTGGCGCTGGCAGTGGTGCTGCTGCTGGTCGGTTGGCACGCGCTGGGGCGGTTCGGGCCGATCCGCCCGCGTGCGCGTGCGATCGGCTTCGGCAAGACGGCCCTGGTCGAGAACAGCGCCAAGCTGATCCGCCGCGCGGGCCGCGAGACGCAATTGGGCGGACGGTACGCGCAGATGATCCGCGAGCGCGCGGTCGCGACCTTCGGCGTGCCTGCGCGGCTGAAGGATGCGGCGCTCGACGCCTATCTCGACAAGCTTGGCGCGTGGCGCGGGCATCGCTTCAGCGAGCTCGCGCGCACCGCGGAAAATACTCAGGACCGGGACCAGTTGGTGGCCGCTGCCCAAGCGCTCCACCAATGGCAGAAGGAGAAAAAGGCGTGAAGGTGGAACAGGTTCAGGCGCTCGGCGAGGCGATACGGGCCGAGGTCGCCAAGGCCGTGGTCGGGCAGGACGAGACGCTCGATTTCATGCTGGTCGCCTTGTTCGCGGGTGGGCATGTGCTCCTCGAGGGGCCGCCGGGGACGGCCAAGACGCTGCTGGCGCACAGCTTCGCGCGGGCGGTCGGGTTGGAATTCAAGCGCATCCAGTTCACGCCCGATCTGATGCCGGGCGACATCATCGGCGCCAACCTGTTCAACTTCCAGAGCTCGACCTTCACGCTGACGCGCGGGCCGATCTTCACCGATCTGCTGCTGGCGGACGAGATCAACCGCACCCCGCCCAAGACGCAGGCGGCGTTGCTGGAGGCGATGCAGGAGCGCACGGTCACGATCGACGGGCAGAGCCTGGCGCTGGGCGATCATTTCATGGTGATCGCGACACAGAATCCGATCGAGCAGCAGGGCGTCTATCCCTTGCCCGAAGCGCAGCTCGACCGCTTCCTGTTCAAGCAGCGGGTCGATTATCCGAGCGCGGAGGAGGAGCGCCGCATCATCGCGACGCACGGTGCGCGCCAGGATGCGATGTCGCCCGAGGATTGGGGCGTGGCGCGCAAGGCCAATGCCCGGACGATCGCGCAGGCGATCAAGGCGGTGCACGAGGTGAAGCTGGTCGACGAGGTGGTCGACTATATCGGGGCGCTGATCCGGGGCACGCGCACCGTCGCCGACCTGGAAAGCGGGGCGAGCCCGCGTGCGGGCGCGATGCTGGCGGGCGCGGCGCGGGCGCGGGCGGCGATGGACGGGCGCGATTTCGTGATCCCCGACGACGTAAAGGCGCTGAGCCGAGCGCTGCTGCGTCACCGCCTGATCCTGTCGCCGGCGGCCGAGATTGACGGGCGTACGGTCGAGGAAGTGGTGACCGGCATCATCGAGAGCATCGAGGCGCCGCGTTGATATCGCCCACGCGCCTTTCGATCTGGGCGACGGCGGCGGGCGTGCCCGTCTGCCTGCTGGTCGGCGTGCTGCTGCCGCGTCTCTGGTTTGCCGGGCTGGCATGGCCGTTCGCGATCCTGGGGCTGACCCTGGTCGATGCGCTGATCGGGGCGAGCCCGCGCCGGGCGACGCTGGACGTGACCATGCCAAAGACCGCGCCGGTCGGCGGCGATGCGGATGCAGCGATCACGGTGAAGATTGCCGGCGGCGCCGTGCCGCGCTGGTGCGAGGTCGCGCTGGAAGGCGATCCGCTTCTGACGATGAGCGATGAGGGCCGGCAATGGATCGCGCTGGAGGGCGGCGCAGGCGAGGCGGTTTTGCCGATCGTCGCGATCCGCCGCGGCACCGCGCGCGTCGAAAGATTGTGGCTTCGCTGGACCGGGCCTCTCGGCCTCGTCTGGAAGCAGACGCAGCGCGCGACGAGCCTGCGCACATTGATCCTGCCCGACGTGCGGCCGGTGCGTGAGAACGGCGCGCGCATCTTCGAGCGCCATGCGCTGCAGGGGCTGTTGTCGCAGATCGATCGGGGCGACGGCGCGGATTTCGATGCTCTGGTCGAATTCCGGTCGGGGATGGATCGGCGCGCAATCGACTGGAAACAGTCGGCGCGCCACCTCAAGCTGCATGCCAAGGAATATCGGTCCGAGCGCAACAGCCAGATCGTGTTCGCGGTCGATTGCGGGCGGCAGATGAGCGAACCAGTGGCGGGCCTGCCGCGCGTCGACCGTGCGGTTTCGGCGATGCTGCTCACCGCGTGGATCGTGCTCAAACTGGGCGATCGGGTCGCGCTCCATGCGTTCGACAGCCGTCCGCGCATCGCCTCGGGCCTGATCAGCGGGACGGCGGCCTTCCCCGAATTGCAGGGCCTTGCCGCCGATATCGATTATGGCAGCGACGAAACCAATTACACGTTCGCGCTGACGAAGCTGACGACCGCGCTCAAGCGGCGTTCGATGATCGTCCTGTTCACCGAATTCACCGATCTGACCTCGGCCGAATTCATGGTGCGCGCCGCCGCGCGGCTGGTCGAGACGCATTTGCTTCTGGTGGTGGTGTTCCGCGACGATGAGCTCGAAGGCCTGATCGATGCCGCGCCGGAAAGCGCGGACGACGTGACGCGCGCGGTCACCGCAGCCGCTTTGCTGCGCGATCGGCAATTGGTGCTGCTGCGGCTGCGCCATCTGGGCGCACATGTGATCGAGAGCCCCTATAGTCAGGTCGCCGAGCGGCTGGTCGCGGCCTATGTCGACCTGAAGCGAAGGGATTTGCTGTGAACGCGCCCGTCGACATGCCGCTGGTCAATGCCAGCCGCTTCCGGGCGGCGCACGAGATCGACTGGCAGCGGCTGGAAGGCATCGTCAACCGGATCGAACGGCGCGGCATCGGCGCGCTGACCGAGGACGATCTGCTGATGCTGCCCTTGCTCTATCGGTCGACCTTGTCGTCGCTTTCGGTCGCGCGCGAAACCTCACTCGACCGCGCTCTGGTCGTGTATCTGGAGAACCTCTGCACGCGCGCTTATTTCCAGATCTACGGCGTGCCGACGAGTTTCTGGACGCAGCTCAAGCTTTTCTTCCTGCGCGGCTGGCCGGAGGCGGTGCGCGGGCTGTGGCGCGAGACTTTGGCGTCCTTCCTGCTCACCGTCGTGTGCGCGCTCGCGGCGTTCCTGCTCGTGATGCACGATCCCAGCCTGTTTTACGCGATCATGCCGGACAGCATGGCGCAGGGGCGCGATCCGTCAGCGAGCGCGCAGGCGCTGCGCGACACGCTCTACAATAGCAGCCGCCATCAGGAAGACGGGCTCGCGGTGTTCGCGACAGCCCTGTTCACGCACAATGCGCAGATCGCGATTTTCTCCTTCGCCTTGGGCTTCGCCTTCGCGATCCCGACCGTGCTGCTCATCGCCTATAACGGCCTGATGCTGGGCGCCTTCCTGGCGGTGTTCGCGTCCAAGGGGCTGGGGTTCGAGGCAGCGGGGTGGCTCACCATCCACGGCACCACGGAGATATTCGCGATCATATTGTCGGGCGCGGCGGGCTTCCGGATCGGCACCGCGATCGCCTTTCCGGGGCGGGCAGGGCGCACCGATTTCGCCTTCTCGGTCGGACGCCAGGCGTCGGTTGCGATGGGCGGGGCGGTGGTGATGCTGATCGTGGCGGGCATCCTCGAAGGGATTGGCCGCCAGACGATCCAGGTCGACTGGATCCGTTATGCGATCGGGATCACCGTGTTGATCGGCTGGCTCACCTACTTCTATTTCCCACGGAAACGCCATGTGGCCGTTTCGTAAGCGCGGAGAGCCCAAGCCGCCGCGCACCTTGCGGCGCAGCTTCGTCACGCCCGAGGGCGTCGACCTTCAGCTCGAGCTGGGCAGCGCGGGCGCGCGCGCCGCGGCGTTCATGCTCGACGCCTTCCTGATGCTGGTGATCCTGATTCTGGTCACGATTGCGGTCGCCTATCTGGTCGAGGGCGGCAAGGATCAAATCCTGACGATCCTGTGGCTGATCGGCTTCTTCGTGCTGCGCAATGGCTGGTTCGTCCTGTTCGAGATCAGCGGGCGCGGCGCCACACCGGGCAAGATGGCGCTGGGCCTGCGCGTGGTTGCGCGCGACGGCGCGCCGCTAACCGGTGGTGCGGTGATCGCGCGCAACGCGATGCGCGAGATCGAGGTGTTTCTGCCGCTTTCCTTCCTTGCCTTCCAGGCGAGCCACGATGCGGCGGATGCCTTCCTGGTGATCTTCGCGCTGTCATGGACCTGTATCTTCCTGTTCTTCCCGCTGATGAACCGCGATCGCTTGCGGATCGGCGACCTGGTCGGCGGAACCTGGGTGGTGCGGACCACGCGCACCAAGCTCGGCGCCGACATCGGTGCGGATGTGAGCCGGAGCGCGGAGGATGTGGTTCGCCCGCGGCGCAATTTCACTGACGCTGCGCTCGACCTGTACGGCGTCTATGAATTGCAGACGCTGGAAGAGGTGCTGCGCGTCGGCCGGCCCGAGGCGATCGCGACGGTGGCGGCGGCGGTGCGCACCAAAGCCGGGTTGGCCGATGACGGCGACGACCAGGGCTTCCTCACCGATTATTACCGCGCCTTGTGCGTGCGGCTGGAGCGCGGCATGATGCTGGGCCGTCGCCGCGACAACAAGTTCGCGCCCACGGTCAGCCGGCGCGGCTGAGCGCGATCAGAATTTCTTCTTGAGCATGACGCGCAGCGTGCCGCTGCGCTCCTTTTCGGCGGCGCGCACGCTCAATTCGGTGCCGATCGACCAGCTACTGAGGTTGAACTGATTGGCGAGCGCGAGGCTATATTCCTCGCGGCCCCAATCGAGCGTCTCGATCCCGAACAGGCCCGGCCCGGCAATGTCGGCATAGTCGACCGTCTGGCGGCCCGATTTGTCGAATTCGTGACTCCATTCCGCGCGGATCGAAGGCATGTAGCTGCCGCCCGCCATCGGCATGGTCAGCGATAATTTGCCGCCGACCACGCTGGTGAGCGAACGCACGACCCTCCGCCCGAAGCGCAGGTCGTAGAGGTCCGCATCGCTTTCGGTGTAAGAGTCGAGCACCGCGCGCTCATAATCGCCGCGTCCGTAGACCGACCAGCGCATCTTGCCGGCGGTGCGGTCGATCCCGGTCGAGAACGAGAGGAAGCCGAGCGTGCCGTCGCGCGAGCCGCGCGCGATGTCGCCGGTCTCGGTCACCGTCCGGCGCGTATGGAAGCGGATGTCACCGTAGCCACCGACACCATCGATGAAGCTGCCCTCGGTCGGCGTCGCACTGAAGTAAGCGGCGCCGATCGCGCTGTGGCCCGACACGCGCCCGCCATCGTCGGGCAGCTTGGTCACGTTGAAGGCATAGCCGCCGCCCAGGCCGAGGATCAGCCCGTTCGCAACCTTCATGTCCGCGCCGCCGCTTAGACCCGAGGTGGCGACGTGCATGCGGGCGCGGTTGCTGGTGGCGTCGCGCTGGCCCAGTTCGAGCGCGCCTCCCGTCCAGACAGCGAGCATCTGATTGCCGTCCGATCCGCCGCCACCGCCGGCTGCCGCTTTGGTCGGTGTGCCCGCCGCCGCGGCATCGCCGGATGCGTCGGTGGTGCCGCGCGGACGCTCGTTGGACAGGATGTCGAGCCCGTGCGGCCGGTTATTGTCGCGCGGGTCGTCGGCGACCGTGCGCCCGATTAGGGCATCCAGCGCGAGGCGCGCGCCCATGTCCGAACGGTGGCCGCCGCGGCCGTGCAGATCCTCGGTCCGCCGCATGAAATTTTCGACCTGGGTGCGCGAGAAGTCGCGCGCGGTTTCCGCCTGTGCGTCGCTGATCGCGCGGATGCGCGGGTCGGCGGACGGGTCGGGCCGCGCGGTGACGGTGATCGTCGCGGTGGACGCGGCCGACATGCCGAACGCGTTCTTGAGCTGATAGGTGACGACGATCCTGCCGCCGAAATGCGGCTTGGGCGTCACGTCGAGTCGATAGGTCGGCGCTTCCGCGGTTCCACCCTGGACGATCGTGGCGTCCGCCGAATCCGCCGGGCTGGTGGAAACCAGCATCGCGCCGGTGAAGGGGCCGTTGGTCGCGCCCGCCGTCAGGTCGATCGATACGCGCTGATTGTCGATCGTGGTCGCCGTCTTGGGCTGCGCGACAGGGGCGCTGCCCAGCACGGTGATCGACACCTCCGCT
>Ga0209148_1001212_pt1 | contig 14607 bp, 14 predicted proteins | sample AraplaCol_mMF_r2_2_FD_184288 | JGI IMG/M metagenome (GOLD analysis project Ga0209148, IMG submission 184288) | Arabidopsis root microbial communities from North Carolina, USA - plate scrape CL_Col_mMF_r2 (SPAdes) (version 2) | ecosystem: Host-associated > Plants > Roots > Endosphere | place...
CCCGGAGCCGGGCGCCCTCCGCGGCGGGCAGGCCCGGGATCACGGCGCTGGTCCCGGCGGAGGCGGTGTGGAGTTTCAGCGTGCAGAGCCCCAGCGCCCGCTCCACGGGTCCGGCCGCGATGTCCACGTACTGCATCCGGCCGTAGGGCACCACCAGGGTGCGCTGGAAGAGGATGCCGCGGCGGATCAGCAGGTCATCGAGGCGTTCGGCGTAGCCGACGGCGCGGACCTGGCGCGGAATCAGCACCAGCCGCCAGAGGGCCAACAGCAGGTAGGCGGACGGCAGCGCGACGGCGAACCACAGCGGCGGCCACCGCCACGCTCCAGCAAGCACCAGCGCCAGGGGCACGGCCAGGGCTGCGGTGACGAGCACGGTCTCGGCGCCCCAGCCCAGCAGGCGGGCCGTCAGGTAGCGCGGCGAGACCCGCAGCCAGGAGATGCCCGGCGGATCAATCGCCTCGGTAGGCATATTCGCCTTCGGCTTCCGGTTTTCCGCGTTTCCCGGCCACCCCCGGGGGTTTGCCGGCGTCGCCGTCCTCCGGCGGGATGCGGCAGAACCGCTCCACCATCAGCCCCACCACGATCATCACCAGGCCGCCGCCGGCCATGGCCGCAATCTGCCAGGTGATGGCCTGGCCGCTGCGGACATTCCAGAGCCGGAGCTGGTCCATGAAGATCCCGGCATGCCAGCCGAGCAGCATGGCGCCGGTGTACGCGCAGGCCTGGGCGAGGACCAGGGTCCAGGCGGCCAGGATGGGGTTCAGCAGCTGCTTCTTCTTGCCGTTGCGCCAGCGCAGCACCCGGATGCCCAGCACCAGGGTCAGGACCACGATCACGCCCATGGTGATCAGGCCGGTCAGCGGCAGCACCGGGGTGGCCAGGCTGTAGCGGGCCGCCAGCAGGGTCGCGGCCCAGCCGGCGGCGGCAAGGCCGACGCCGATCACCAGGAGCACCAGCGGGTTGGTCAGCTTCATGACGACACCGCCGGGCCGTTGGCGCCGTTGAGTTCCTCGAAGCCGTCGAAGGGGGCCAGGTCCCGGAAGTCGGCGGCCCGGACGGCGAGGTCGGCGACGCGTTCGCCGCCCAGTTCCGCCGCGGGGTCGATCAGGGACCACGGGTACAGCACGAAGGCCCGCTCGGCCGCGCGCGGGTGCGGCAGCGTCAGGACCGGGTCGTCGCTGACCAGCTCGCCGTAGGTGACGATGTCCACATCCAGGGTGCGGGGGCCCCAGTGGACCTCCCGGACCCGGTGGTGCTTGCGTTCCACGGCGTGGCAGTGGTCCAGGAGCTGGCGCGGGGATAGGGAGGTCTCGACGGCGATGACCATGTTCAGGAAGTCAGGCTGGTTGGGCGGTCCGCCCACGGCCTTGGTCTGCACGATCGGCGAGATGGCCAGCAACCGCACCTCCGGCGGGTCGACGAGGTCGGCGACGGCGGCGGAGAGGGTGTCGTTCCGGGCGCCGAGGTTGCTGCCGAGGGCCAGGACGGCGCGGGTATACGTGGCGGGTTCCGGCTGGGCCGGGGCGTGCGCGGCGGAGCTCATGGGCGTTCCCGGTGCACGCTGACGGCCACGTCGCCGAAGTGGACCTGGATCGGGGCCTTGGGCTTGTGCACGGTGATGTCCACGGCGGTGACCGGGAAGCGTTCCAGCAGGTCCTCGGCGATCCGGACGGCCAGGGCCTCGATCAGGTTCACCGGGGCGCCGGTGATCCAGCCACGGATGCATTCGGCCACCTCACCGTAATGCGCCGTGTCCAGCACGTCGTCGCTCGCGGCGGCGGCGGTGAAGTCCAGGTGCAGGACGGCGTCGACGATGAAGGGCTGCCCCTCGCGCCGTTCGAAGTCGAACACGCCGTGGTGCCCGACGGCGGTGACGCCGCTGAGCGTGATCCGGTCCATGGTTCCGCCGGCCTAGCTGTTGCCGGACGGGGTCATCCGGGCGGCGGCCTTGACCGCGTCAAGGTTCGGCCCGACGTCGTGGACCCGGACGGCCCAGGCGCCGCGGAAGGCGCTGATCGCGGTGATGGCGGCGGTGGCGGCGTCGCGGTCCTCGGGGGCGGCGGCCTTGCCGGCGACCGTGAGGAGGCTGCCCAGAAAACGCTTCCGGGATGCGGCCACCAGCACCTTGTGGCCCATCGCCTGCAGAACGTCCAAGTGCTGCAGGAGCTCCCAGTTCTGGGCTTCGTTCTTGGCGAAGCCCAGTCCCGGGTCCACGATGATCTGCTCCGGCGCGGCGCCGGCGGCGACCAGCTTGTCGCGGACGCCGGCCAGCTCGGCCGCCACGTCGGCGGCGACGTCCCGGTAGTCGGTCAGGGAGTCCATGGTGCGGGCGTCCCCGCGGCGGTGGGTGAGGACGTAGGGCACCTTGCTGCGGGCCACGAGTTCCACCATCTCCGGTTCGATGGTCAGGCCGGAGACGTCGTTGATGATGGCGGCGCCGGCGGCCAGGGCCGCCTCGGCCGTGGCGGCGTGGGTGGTGTCGATGCTGACCAAAGCGCCGGCCTTCACCAGCGCCTCGATCACGGGCAGCACGCGGCGCTGTTCCTCGTCCGGGGTGACCTCGGCGGCGCCGGGGCGGGTGGACTCGCCGCCGACGTCGATGATGTCCGCGCCGGCGTAGTACATCCGCAGCCCGGCGGAGATGGCCTGTTCCGGGGTGGCGTGCCGGCCGCCGTCGCTGAACGAGTCGGGGGTGACGTTGAGGATTCCCATGACCAGGGTGCGGTTCGTGGGCAGGTCCTTGAAGGCGGCGGCCGGCCTCGGCTTCCGCAGCACGGGCAGCGGCGAGGTGGCAGGCCCGGTTCCGGGGGCTGCGGCGAGGGAGTCCATAGTGTGTCTTTCTTACCTTCCGAGGATGAGGCTCATGGCTTCGGCGCGGGTGGCCGGGTCATGCAGTTGCCCACGGACCGCGCTGGTGACGGTCTTCGCGCCGGGTTTGCGGATGCCGCGCATCGACATGCACAGATGCTCGCATTCGACGACGACGATCGCGCCGCGGGGCTTGAGGTGGGTGGTGAGCGCCTCGACGATCTGGGTGGTGAGCCGTTCCTGCACCTGCGGGCGGCGGGCGAACAGGTCCACCAGCCGGGCCAGCTTGCTCAGGCCGGTGACCTTGCCGTCGTGCGAGGGGATGTACCCGACGTGCGCGACGCCGTGGAACGGCACCAGGTGGTGTTCACAGGTGGAGTAGAACGGGATGTCCTTGACCAGGACCAGTTCCTCGTGGTCCAGGTCGAAGGTGGTGGCGAGGATTTCGGCCGGGTCGTGGTGCAGGCCGGCGAACATTTCCGCGTAGGCCTTGGCCACCCGCTTCGGGGTGTCCAGCAGGCCGCTGCGGTCCGGGTCTTCGCCGATGGCGAGCAGGATTTCGCGCACCGCCGCCTCGATCCGGGGCCGGTCCACCAGGGTGGCGGTGCCGCCGTCGGCCCCTGCCGGCCCGGAATTCTCCGGGCGGAAGGGAGCGGCGGCGGCCGAAACGTCGTCGTCGTCGAAGTAGGAAGTCACAGCAAAAGCCTAGCCGGGAAGGCCGTCAGGCCCCAGATCCGTGGTCCCGCCCTGGAAGGGCTCCTGGCCGGGGACGCCCTGGGCGTGCGGCGGGCGGGTGTCCAGCGGTTCCTCCAGGCGGGCCTGGGTGGCTTCCTCCTGCGCCTCCCGTTCGGCCTTCTCATGGCGGGACTCCACCGGGCCGACGTCGTGGATGGGCCGGGTCTCCTTGGAGAGCCAGATCTCGCGGAAGTCGCGCTTGCGGATATCCGCGAAGACCTGGGCGATCTCGTTCTGGTTCAGGGTCTCGCGCTCGAGCAGCTCGAGGGCCAGCTGGTCCAGGACATCGCGGTTGGCGGTCAGGATCTCGTACGCCTCGTCGTGGGCGTTTTCGATCAGGCGGCGGACCTCCTCGTCAACGACGTAGGCGATCTGGTCCGAGTAGTTGCGCTCGTGCCCGGCGTCGCGGCCCAGGAACGGCTCGCCGCCGCCCTGGCCGAGGCGGACCGCGCCGACGCGCTCACTCATGCCATATTCGGTGACCATCTTCCGGGCGATGCCGGTGGCCTTCTCGATGTCGTTGGAGGCGCCGGTGGAGGGGTCGTGGAAGACCAGTTCCTCGGCGACGCGGCCGCCCATGGCGTAGGCCATCTGGTCCAGGAGCTCGTTGCGGGTCACGGAGTACTTGTCGTTCTCCGGCACCACCATGGTGTAGCCGAGGGCCCGGCCGCGGGGCAGGATGGTGATCTTGGTGACCGGGGCCGAGTTCCGCAGTGCCGCGGCGACGAGGGCATGGCCGCCTTCGTGGTAGGCGGTGACCTTGCGCTCGTGTTCCTTCATGACGCGGCTGCGCTTCTGCGGGCCGGCCATGACGCGGTCGATTGCCTCGTCCAGCGCGCGGTCGTCGATCAGGTTCGCGTTGGAGCGTGCGGTGAGCAGCGCGGCCTCGTTGAGCACGTTGGCCAGGTCGGCGCCGGTGTAGCCGGGGGTCTTCTTGGCCACGGCCTTGAGGTCGACGCCGGGAGCCATCGGCTTGCCCTTGGCGTGGACCTTGAGGATCTGGTCACGGCCGATCAGGTCCGGGGCCTCGACGGAGATCTGTCGGTCGAAGCGGCCGGGGCGCAGCAGCGCCGGGTCCAGCACGTCGGGCCGGTTGGTGGCGGCAATCAGGATGACGTTGGTCTTGACGTCGAAGCCGTCCATCTCCACGAGGAGCTGGTTGAGGGTCTGCTCGCGTTCGTCGTTGCCGCCGCCGATGCCGGCGCCGCGGTGACGGCCGACGGCGTCGATCTCGTCGACGAAGATGATCGCCGGGGAGTTGGACTTGGCCTGTTCGAAGAGGTCGCGGACGCGGGAGGCACCGACGCCGACGAACATTTCGACGAAGTCCGAGCCGGAGATGGAGAAGAAGGGCACGCCGGCCTCGCCGGCGACGGCGCGGGCCAGCAGCGTCTTACCGGTGCCGGGAGGGCCGTAGAGCAGCACGCCCTTGGGGATCTTGGCTCCGACGGCCTGGAACTTGGCCGGTTCCTGGAGGAATTCCTTGATTTCCTGGAGTTCCTCGACGGCCTCGTCCGCGCCGGCGACGTCGCTGAAGGTCACCTGCGGCATGTCCTTGTTGACCATCTTGGCCTTGGACTTGCCGAACTGCATGACCTTGGAGCCGCCGCCCTGCATCCGGGAGAGCAGGAACCAGAAGAGCACACCCAGCAGCAGGACCGGAACCAGCAGGGAGAACAGGCCGGAGAACCAGTTGCTCTCGACCGGCTGGTCGGTGAAGCCGCTCGGCGGCTTGGAGTCCGTGACGGCCTTGACGACGTCGGCCGCGCGGGCGTTGACGAAGTAGAACTGGACGTTCTTGCCCTTGTCCTGGCCGTCGATCTGCAGATTGTCCTTCAGGACCAGGTCCACGCGGTTCTCGGCGTCGAAAATCTTGGCCTGTTCAACCTTGCCGCCGTCGGTCAGGAGCGCCAGGCCCTTGTCCGTGTCGATGCGGCTCGACCCGCCCGGGGCGAGGGTGGCAAAGGCCAGCAGGAGCATGCCGATGACGACGACAATCCAGATGCCGGGGCCCTTGAAGAAACTCTTAGCTTTCATCTGATCGGGGGCTGGCCCCGTCCCTCCTGGTAGTGCTGCACGGCGTCCCATGGGCGCGCGTGTGGTGCTGCGTCAGTCTAGCTATACACCGTCGCTGTACCTCACGCACGGTCGGGATCAAAAGTTCCCTATGGGCGTAGGGGAGGGCGGGGTCCGGCCCGGCCGCCGGGTCCCTTGGGCGCCGGCGGCGGCGCGGCGGACTTACTCGTAGACGTGCGGGGCGAGGGTGCCCACGAAGTCCAGGTTGCGGTACTTCTCTGCGTAGTCCAGGCCGTAGCCGACGACGAATTCGTTCGGAATGTCGTAGCCGACGTACTTGACGTCGATCTGGACCTTGGCCGCGGTGGGCTTGCGGAAGGCGGTGCAGATTTCCACCGACGCGGTGCCGCGGGACTCCAGGTTGGTCTTCAGCCAGGACAGGGTCAGGCCGGAGTCGATGATGTCCTCGACGATCAGGACGTCCTTGCCCATCAGGTCCGTGTCCAGGTCCTTGAGGATCCGGACGACGCCGGAGGACTGGGTGCCGGAGCCGTAGGAGGAAACGGCCATCCAGTCCATGGAGACATGGCTGTGCAGCGCGCGGGCGAGGTCGGCCATGACCATCACGGCGCCCTTGAGCACGCCGACGATCAGCAGCTCGCGGCCCTCGTAGTCCCGGTCGATCTCTGCGGCGAGTTCGGTGATGCGGGACTGGATCTGTTCCTTGGAGTAGAGAACGTGCTTAAGGTCCGCCTGGACGTCGTTTGAATCCACCAATGGCTCCTGTGTAGATGCGGGTGCGACTAATCTTGGGGCCGTTTGTGAGGCCGGAATACTAGCTTCCCACAGCGGGCCGCCTCGCGGGGAACGCCGCCGGCGGCCGGGCCGGCCTCCGCGGGCCGGCCGGGCGTCTGGCCGGCCGCTTCTTCGGCCGCCTCCCCGGCGGCCGCCTGCAGCTGGGCGAGCGAGAGCCGGTAGACGCTGACGCCGCCGGGCAGCTGCACGGGACCGGCCGATCCCCGGCGCCGCAGCAGGTCCTCGGCGGCGAGCAGGCGCTGGTGGCTGGGCTGCTGGCCACCGACCTCGGCCGCGGCCTTCGCGATCACCCGAAACCTGAGCGCGGCCGGCAGGGCGCGGAGCTCGTCCTCGGGCAGGCCGAGGTCCCCGCCGTCGTAGGTCTTCAGCGTGAGGTACGTGTCGTTCGCCACGGAGTCCAGGTAGTCGGCGTCGGCCTGCAGGATGGCGGCGGTGCGGGCCAGGGACTCGGCGACGCCGGGGCCCAGTTTCTCCTCCAGCATCGGCAGGACCTCCACCCGGGTGCGGGAACGGGCGAAGGCGGGGTCGGCATTGCTCGGGTCGTGCCAGGGATCCAGGTCTTCGGCCGCACAGATTTCCAGCGTCTCGGCCCGCCGCAGGCCGAGGAACGGCCGGAGAAGCCGCCCGCGGGCCGGCCGCATGCCGGCCAGGGAGCGGGTGCCGGAGCCGCGGGCCAGGCCAAGCAGGACCTGTTCGGCCTGGTCGTCCAGGGTGTGGCCGAGCAGGATGGCCTGCGCCCCGGCGTCGTCAGCCGCCGCGTCCAGGGCGGCGTGCCGGGCTTCCCGGGCGGCCGCCTCGGGCCCCATCCCGGTTGCGGCGACCGTGACGGTCCGGATCTCCACGGGAGCGAGTCCCAGCTCCCGCAGCGCCGCGGCGGCGGTCCGGGCGACCTCGGCGGAGCCGGGCTGCAGCTGGTGGTCGACGACGACGGCGCCGACGCTGATCGGGTGGCCGTCCACGTGGCCGCGGCGGGCGAAGTACGCCGCGGCGGCGGCGAGCGCCAGGGAGTCGGGACCGCCGCTGCAGGCGACGAGGACGCGTTCGGGGTAGCCGGCGTCGGCGAGGGCGGTCTCGAGCAGCTTCCGCGCCTTGCCCAGCACTGGCGAGAGGCGGCCTGGCCGGCGCCGGCCGGCGGGACGGGCTACGTGTCCGCTGGCGGGCCCGCTGGTGTAGTCGTGGGCGTCCGCGGTGGCGGGTTGGTTCGTGGGGGGCATGCCGCTTAGAGGCCCATCCGTTCGACCCAGAGCTTGGAGTCGTGGATTTCGGGTTCGGTGGGCAGGTGGTCCGCGGATTCCCAGACCCGGTTGAACCCGGCCATGCCGACGGTATCCACCACCTCGCGGACGAACTTGGAGCCGTCGCTGTACTGGCGCATCTTGGCGTCCAGGCCGAGCAGGCTGCGGATGAACTTCTCCACCGCGCCACGGTCCTTGCCGCGGGCGTTGAAGCGCTGCCGGATGGTCTTCACGGACGGCACGATGCTGGCGTCCACGGCATCCATGACCACGTTGGCGTGGCCCTCGAGCAGGCTCATCACGGCGGTCAGGTGCGAGATCGCGGCCTTCTCCTCCGGGTCCTGCAGCAGGTCCAGGATGGCGCCGCGGCCGGGGGCGGCCCCGGGAGCGGACCGGTCCTTGAGCGACCTGGCTGCCGCGGCTGCGCGTTCCATGATCGAGTCGACGTTGCCCAGCAGGTGCCCGCTGAGGCCCTCGATCTGGTCCAGCATGTGGTGCCTCAACCAGGGTGCGGCGGCGAACTGGACCCTGTGGGTCTGCTCGTGCAGGCAGACCCAGAGCCGGAAGTCTTCGGGTGCGACGTTCAGTTCCCGTTCCACCGAGATGATGTTCGGCGCCACCAGCAGCAGGCGGCCGGCGGCCGGGGCGGTAGAGCCGGGGGCCAGGGCGGAGAACGGGTCGTACTGGCCGAGGACCTTGCTGGAGAGGAAGGCCAGGATGGCGCCGAGCTGGCTGCCGGTGATGGCGCCGCCGACGCTCGCGCTGCCGGGGCCGATGCTGCCGCGGCGGCCCTCCAGCATCTTCTCGATGGCGGGCTGCAGCATGACGGCGAAGCTCTGGGTGTTGGCCTTGGCCCAGGAGGCGCGGTCCACCACCAGGACGGAGGAGTCGCGCAGGTCCCGGGCGGCCTCCAGGCCGGTGATGTCGTGGACGTGCGGGACGGAGAGGTCGGCCATCAGGCGGAGGTTCTCCACCGCGGCTCCGATTTCCTTGGCCCCGAGCGTGGGACCGGCCGGCGTGAGCCGCGCGGCCGTGGACGCCGCGAGCTCCCAATTCACCAGGGCCTGGGCCTGGGCTGACGTCTCTGCTGATCCGGCGCGCGAGGGGGTCTCCATAGTCCCCATCAGATCACAGGGCCCGGGCCGCCGCACAGGACTCCGCCCCACCGGGCCCGTTTCGACGGTTCGGGCAACTCCCTCAGCGGCAGCCGCAGGCCGCGAGGGTGGAGGCGGTCCGGTCCAGGGCCTCCTTGTTGCCGGCCGCCCCCGGGGTCAGGCCATTGCCGATGAAGGAGAAGACCAGGAGCCGGCCGTCGGCGTCCACCACGTAGCCGCTCAGGGCGATCACGGAGTTCAGCGTTCCGGTCTTGGCCCGGACCAGGCCCGCGCCGGCGGCGGTGGTGGCGTCCGTGTACCGGCTGCCGAGCGTGCCGGTCAGACCGGCCACCGGGAAGCCGGCCAGGGCGGAGCGCAGCCGGGTGTCGGGGCCGTTGGTCATGGCCCGGACCAGCTCCGTGAGCTGCCGGGCGGTGACCCGGTTCTCCAGGGTGAGCCCGGCCAGGTCCGCGGCGTGCAGGGTGTCGGTGGGGATCTTGAGTTCCTGCAGCTGCTTCAAGACGGCGGCGATGGCGCCTTCGCCGCTGCCCGGCTGCCCACTGGCCAGTGCCACCATCCGGCCCATGACCTCGGAGAGGTAGTTGTCCGAGGTGCGCAGCAGCAGGTCCACCTGTTCGCCGACGGTCGCGGATTCGGCCTCGGCCAGCACCGCCCCGGCGCGAGGGCCGGCATCCGCCGCTTCGGACGAACCATCTGACGATCCGTCGGACGCGCCGCCGTCGCCCTTCTCTGCCGGATCACTGCCTCCCTGGCCCTTGCTGCCCACGTCCCGCGTGGGCGCCTTCGCGCGCACGACGCCGGGTGCCACGGTGATGCCAGCCTCGCCGAGCCGGGCGGCGAAGGCCTCGGCGGCGGTCATGGCCGCGTCCTGCGGCCGGGCCCCGGCGGTGCTTCCGGGCGCGAACCGGGCCCCGTTCAGTGCCAGCGGGAACAGCGGCGCCACCTCGCCGGCGGCCACGTCATCCGGGCTCCAGGCGGGGCTGAGCGACGGGCCGGTGAAGAGTGAATCGTCCAGCTGCACGGTGACCGGACCGGTCACACCTGCCCGCCGGAGGGCCGTGACGGTCGACTTGGCCAGGGTCGCCAGGCCGGCGTGGCCCAGCACCGCGTCCGGGGCGGAATCCCCGGCGCCCAGCAGCACGTCCCCGCCGCCGGTGAGGACGACGGTGCCGGGGGTGGCACCTGCGATCACCCGGGTGGTGAAGCGGCTGTCCGGGCCGAGGGTTCGGAAGGCCGCGGCCGCGGTGAGCAGTTTGATGTTCGATGCCGGCGCCCGGCCCTCGTCGCCCGCCCGGTCGAAGAGGACCTCGCCAGTGACGGCGTCCTGCACCATGCCGGTGAAGGTGCCGCCGCCGTCGGTCTTCAGGGTGGCGTTGAGCCGCTCCGCGAGGGTGGCCGCGTTGGGGACGGGGGCGGCGTCGTCGAGCGGTTTAACCGCGCCGGGCACGGCGGTGAGGGCCGACGGCGGAAGCTGCCACGGGCCCGCCGCGGGCACTGCCGGGGGACGGGACGGCCCGGCGAATCCGGGGCCGAGGGCGAAGCCGGCGGGGATCACGAGCGCGATGACCAGCAGCCCCAGCAGCACGGCCGGAACGCTCCGGCGCCACCCGGCGGCCCGGGAATCCTGCCCGCGCGGGCTCGTTGTGCGTGTCATGGTGCTGATGGTCCTTAGTTCCGAAATGTCCCCACTAGTTCCTGAAACCAGGGCCTGTCGCTATATCCTCAATAATAGTCGGCGGTACCGGGTGGCCTTTTTGGGGCGCCAGCCCGTGCCGCGCACCCCCTTACATCCGTCGAGGAGCATTCCATGAAGCATGACGTGACCATCGAGATCCCCAAGGGATCGCGCGTCAAGTACGAAGTCGACCACGAGACCGGCCGCGTCCGCCTGGACCGCGTCCTGTTCACCTCCATGCAGTACCCGACGCACTACGGTTTCTTCGAGAACACCCTGGGCGAGGACGGCGACCCGTTGGACGCCCTGGTCCTGCTGCAGGACTTCGACCTGCACCCCGGCGTGATTGTCGAGGCCCGCCCGATTGGCGTGTTCAACATGACCGACGACGGCGGCGGGGACGCCAAGGTCCTCTGCGTGCCGGCCGACGCCCGCTTCGACCACATCAACGAGATCAGCGACGTCAGCGAGTTCCTGATCAAGGAAATCGAGCACTTCTTCACCCGTTACAAGGACCTGGAGCCGGGCAAGTGGGTCAAGGCCGAGGGCTGGGGCGACCGCGCCGCCGCCGAAGCCGAGCTGGAAGCCTCAATCAAGCGCTTCGTTCCGCACGCTCACTAAGGCCGCGTCGGTAAACGACACTGCTTTCAGTTTTCTCCTGCCGGGGCCACCCGCGCCGACCGCCCATCTGGGGCGGCGGCGCCGGGTGGCCTCCGGCGTTTAACGGCCGAGCCTTGATCAGCGGCGGACACTGCCAGCCGCGAATCAGGAAGATGTGAAATCGTTGGTTCATGACCACCGAGCCCGCGTTTAACCCGCCCTGCGGCCCCGTGACCGGCTGGCACGACGGCGAGGTGCTGCGCGCCACCGGCATCCCCTATGCCTCGGCCGCCCGGTTCCAGCCGCCGGCACCGGCCCCGGGATGGACCGCGCCCTTCGCAGCGACCACCCTCTCCCCCGCCTGCCCGCAGGCCCCGGTGCCGTTCCTGGATGACATCCTGGGCACCCGGTACGGCGAACTGCCCGGCAGCGAAGACTGCCAGCGGCTCTCCATCACCATCCCTGCGGGCCTGGCCCCGGACGAGCGGGTCCCGGTGATGGTGTGGCTGCACGGCGGCTCCTACACCTCCGGCTCGGGCGACCTGGCCATCTTCGACCCCAAAGCCCTGGTGGCGGAGAACCGGGTAATCGTCGTCTCGGTCACCTACCGGCTTGGCCTCTTCGGCTACCTCGCCGCCGGCGACGGCCGCCCGGCGAACCTGGGGCTGCTGGACCAGCTGGAAGCCTTCCGCTGGGTCCGCCGCAACATCGCAGCGTTCGGGGGCGACCCGGATAACGTGACCGCTTTCGGCCAGTCCGCGGGCGGGGATGCCGTCGCCCACCTGATGGCCGTGCCGGAGGCGCCGTCGCTGTTCCGCCGCGCCATCATCCAGAGCGCCCCGCTGGGCATCACCCGCGGACGCGACAAGATGAGCGCCGCGATGGGGGCCGCGGCCCAACACGTCACCGAGGACACCCCGGCACTCGATGTTGTGGCCGCCGAGGCCCGGGTGGTGCGGGCGGCCCGGAAGTTCGGGCTGGCCTCCGCCATGCCGTTCGGCACCCAGTACGGCCACGAACCGCTGCCGCCCGAGGCCGCCATCGAGCAGGCCTGGGACGCCACCGCCCCCGGGATCGAGGTCCTGATCGGGCACACCACGGAGGAGGCGCGGATGTTCCTGCCGCGCAACCGCATCGTGGGCCGGATCGGCCGGGTCCCGGTGCTGGGGAACGCCGTCGTCAAGGCCATCAACTGGGCGGTCACGGAGGCCGTCTACGGCCGGGCGTCCCGGAAGTTCGCCCGCCGCCACGTCCGCGCGGGCGGCCGCGCGCACCGCTACCTGCTCTCCTGGCACGCCCCGGGCAACATCTACGGCGCCGCCCACACCGTGGACCTGCCGCTGCTCTTCGGCGACGAGCAGACCTGGGCCGGGGTGGGCCTGCTCGCGGGCGCCAGCTGGGAGGACGTCAACGTCCCGGGCAAGGCGATGCGGTCGCTCTGGGCCCGCTTCGCCTCCGGTGAAGGGCTCGACAACGACGGCGGAATCCCCGGCGCGCTCCGCTACCGGGCGGTCTAAGCCGTGCGGACCCTCGGGGTGGACCTCGCCGCGGCGACCAAGAAGACCGCGGCCGCCATCCTCGAGTGGGAGGGCGGGACGGCAACGCTGGTGCACCTGGACCTCGACGTTGACGACGCCGAGATCGTCCGGCTCTTCGGCAGCTGCGCCATGACGGGCATCGACTGCCCGGTGGGCTGGCCCGGCGCGTTCCTGCCCTTCATCGCCGCGCACCTGGCCGGGGAGCCGCACCCGGTGCTGGACTATGACGGCATCGAGGGCCGCCGGCTGCTCGCGTACCGGGAGACGGACCGGTTCACTACCGGACTGACCGGATTGATCCCGTTGAGTGTGTCCGCGGACCGGCTGGCGCACCCGGCGATGCGCTGCGCGGTGATCCAGGCCAAGATTGCCCGGGAGCACGGGCTGCAGCCGCGGGATGGCAGCGGCCGGCTGGCCGAGGTGTACCCGGCGGGGTCGCTGAAGACCTGGGGGCTCCTGGCCCGCGGGTACAAGGGCCGGGGCGCGCCCGAGGCGGAGCGGCTGGGCGGGCTGCTGGCCGCGCTGCGCGAGGCTGCGCCGTGGCTGGACCTTGCCGGAAACGAGGAACGCCTGGCCGGGTCCGATGACCTGTTCGACGCCGTCATCGCGGCCCTCACGGCCCGGGCCGTGGTGGTGGGGGCAACCGTCGGGCCGGATGAAACCCACGCCGCGGCGGCACGGACCGAGGGCTGGATCCACGTGCCAACGGGCGGCCTGGAGGCCCTCGTAGACGCCGGATAAACGCCGTGGGAGCGCGGATGCTGTCCGTTTGCGGCGGCACGGCCACCGGGTAGTGTGGCATCCAGAATGTTCACCCTGACGATCAATCAGACCGACAGCCGTCACGACGGCGACCGCGTGCCGCAGCTCCTCAAGGACCTGCGGCACATTCCGGCGCGCCTCGATTTCGACCGGTCCGTCGAGGATGAGGTCCAGGGCATCGTGGATTGCCCGCGACAGGCCGTGGACGCGGCGCTGATCGCCCTGCGCACCGGCGCCTGGTACGTCGGGATCGGCGTCGGGCCGGTCAACGAGCCGCTGCCCAACCAGATCAAGGACGCCTCCGGCCACGGGCTGGTCTACGCCCGGCGGGCCGTGGACCGGCTGCGCAACGGCAAGGAGCGCATCCCGGTGGCCGTCGAGGGTCCGCTGGCCGAGCTGGCCGCGGAGGCGGAGGCGGTGCTGCGCCTGCTGGGCCAGATCGTGCACGACCGGAGCGCGGCGGAATGGCGGGTCCTGGACCTGCTGACGCCCGGCGTCCGGGGCCAGCAGAAGGCCGTGGCCGAGGAACTCGGCATCACCACGCAGGCGGTGAGCAAGGCCGTGGCGCGGGCCCAGTGGAACGAGGAGCACGCCGCACGGCCCGCGGCCGCCCGGTTGCTTTCCCTGATCCTTGAGGTGCGCTAGAGCAGACTGCGCAGCACGTGGGCCGCGCCGTCCTCGAACACCGAGTGGGTGACCTCGTCCGCGGCGGCAATGACCTCGGCGGGAGCCTGGCCCATGGCTACCCCGCGCCGGGCCCAGGTCAACATCTCGATGTCGTTCCGGCCATCGCCGACCGCCACGGTGCGGTGCGCCCCGATGCTCAGCCGGCCGCGGAGCTGCTCCAGCGCGCTGGCCTTGGTGACGCCAGCCGCGGCGATGTCCAGCCAGGCGGTCCAGCCCACCGAGTAGGTGACACCGGCGAGCCCGACGTGCCGGATCGCAGCGTTGAATTCCTCCGGGGTGTTCTCCGAGCTGAATACCACGACGCGCACGGCGGTGGCCTCCAGCATGGTCTGGAAGTCCACGCCGATGGCCTCGACGCCGAAGCTGGCGTCCTGGAAGCGCTCGGTGGAGAGGAAGTTGCCGTCGGCGTCCTCGAGGGCGTACTTGGCGGAGGGCAGCCGCTTCCGGAGTGCCCGCAGCGCGGGTCCGGGATCGAAGGTGGCCCTGTGCAGCACCTCATAGCCGTCTGCGAGTCCGGAGTCGACGCGGAGGGTGACGCCGCCGTTGGAGCAGACGGCGTAGCCGGTCTCGATGCCGATGTGCTCGATGATGGGCAGCGTGGCGCCGAGGGAGCGGCCGGT
>Ga0209148_1001213_pt1 | contig 14606 bp, 10 predicted proteins | sample AraplaCol_mMF_r2_2_FD_184288 | JGI IMG/M metagenome (GOLD analysis project Ga0209148, IMG submission 184288) | Arabidopsis root microbial communities from North Carolina, USA - plate scrape CL_Col_mMF_r2 (SPAdes) (version 2) | ecosystem: Host-associated > Plants > Roots > Endosphere | place...
TGGCAACGACACCATCACCGGCAGCCAGGGCAACGACACCCTGATCGGCGGCGATGGCAACGACAAGGTCACCGGCGGCCGCGGCAACGACGTCGCGCTCCTCGGCGCGGGTGACGATCTCTTCACGTGGAATCCCGGTGACGGCAGCGATACCGTCGAGGGCGGGGCGGGAACGGATACGCTTGTGTTCAACGGCTCCAATGTGGCCGAGAACATGTCGATCTCGGCGAACGGAGCCCGTGCGCTTCTCAGCCGTGACGTCGGCGCTGTGACCATGGATCTCAATGGCGTCGAACACGTGCAGATCGCTGCGGCCGGTGGCGCCGACAACATCACAGTCAACGACCTCACCGGCACCGACGTCACGCAAGTCGCGATCGACCTCAGCGCAGGTCCGGGCAGTCAGACCGGCGACGGTGCCGCGGACCGCGTGACGGTCAATGGCACTGCTGGCGATGACACCATCAAGATCGCCACCTCAGGCGGATCGATCGTGGTCAATGGCCTGGCCGCACAGGTCACGATCGCGCACGCCGATGCCGGTGACGTGCTCGCCGTCAATGGTGGAGGTGGCAACGACGTCATCGATGCTTCCGCGATCAAGGCCGGCCAGCTCGCCAGCCTCAACATCAACGGCGGCGACGGCAACGACATCATTACCGGAAGCGCCGGCAACGACGTCGTGGCGGGCGGACGCGGCAATGACGTCGCCAACCTCGGCGCCGGTGACGATACGTTCGTCTGGAATCCCGGCGATGGCAGCGACACCGTCGAAGGCGGCAAGGGCACTGACACGCTGCTGTTCAACGGTGCCAACATCAACGAGAACATCAACATCTCGGCCAATGGTGACCGGGTGCTGTTCACCCGCGACGTCGCCAACATTGCGATGGACCTGCACGGGGTCGAACACATCGACTTCAATGCCCTCGGCGGTGCCGACAACATCACCGTCAACGATCTCTCCGGCACCGGCGTGAACCAGGTCAATCTCGACCTCGGCGCCAATGATGGCGCCGCCGATACCGTGACCGTCAACGGTACCGCCGGCAACGACGTCATCACGGTGACCGAGCACGACGGCATCATCACGGTGTCCGGGCTTGGCCAGGACATCAACATCACCGATGCGGGCGCCGGCGACCGGCTCGTCATCAACGGCCTCGACGGCGATGACGTCATCACGGCCTCAGGCCTGCACGGCGGCATCCAGCTCGTCGCTGCCGGGGGCAACGGTGATGACGTCCTGATCGGTAGCCCCGGTAACGACACGCTGCTGGGTGGGGCAGGCGACGATGTTCTGATCGGCGGTGGTGGTCAGGACGTCCTCGATGGCGGCAGCGGAAACAACGTCGTGATCAATGGGGGCGGGGCATTCGCGGCCGCGATGTTGCTCAACCAGGCCATGGCGGCGAGCTTCGTTCCCGCAGGCGACGGCCATGGCGCGATGCCGCTGGCCGATCCGCACACGGCGCAGACCCAGACGCTCGCTCCGCCGCAGCACGCCTGAGCTTTGATGAAAGCCGCTGTTGCACCGATGGAGGTGCGCTCCCTCTCCCGCTTGCGGGAGAGGGGTGGGGAGAGGGTGTCTCCGCAACGGGGCAAGCCCGACTTGGAGAACGTCCATGACGACGCACGCGGTCTCGATCGATACCGGGCTCGACGCGCTCCTGACCTTGCTTCACCTGCAAGGCGTGGCGGCCGATCGCGATCAGCTCAGGCACCGGCAAGGTGCGGCCAGCTTCGGCGCAGCGGACATCATCCGCTGCGCCAGATCTCTCGGGCTGAAAGCCCGAACCTATCGTACGCAGTGGAGCCGTCTGGCGGACAGCCCGCTGCCCGCGATCGCGATGCTGCGTGATGGCAGTTTTATGGTCATCGCCAAGGCCTCGGCCGACAAGGTGCTGGTGCAGTCTCCGCAGGCGCAGCGGCCGGTGTTCATGGAGCGCGACGAGTTTGCCGTGCTGTGGGACGGCGGGTTGATCCTGATGTCCCGGCGCGCCGGGCTGTCCGACCTCGGACGCCGCTTCGACATCACCTGGTTCATCGGCGCGATCGGCAAATACAGGCGGCTGCTGGGCGAGGTGGTGGCGGCCTCGTTCTTCCTCCAGCTCTTTGCGCTGGTCTCGCCGCTGTTCTTCCAGGTCGTGATCGACAAGGTGCTGGTGCACCGCTCGCTATCCACGCTCGATGTGCTCGTCATCGGCCTTGTCGTCGTCTCGGCGTTCGACACCGTGCTCGGCATCCTCCGCAACTATTTGTTCTCACACACCACCAACCGCATCGACGTCGAGCTGGGTGCGCGCCTGTTCAATCATCTGCTGGCGCTGCCGATGGCCTGGTTTCAGGCAAGGCGCGTCGGCGATTCCGTGGCGCGGGTGCGCGAGCTCGAGAACATCAGAAATTTCATCACCTCATCGTCGCTGACGCTGTTGATCGACCTGGTCTTCACGTCGGTGTTCCTGGCGGTGATGTTCGCCTATTCGCCCGTCATGACCTGCATCGTGCTGGCCTCATTTCCGTTCTACATCGCGATCTCGGCGGTGGCGACGCCGCTGTTTCGCCGCCGGCTGGAGGAGAAATTCCGCCGCGGTGCCGAGAACCAGGCGTTCCTCGTCGAGAGCGTCAGCGGCATCGAGACGCTGAAGGCGATGGCGGTCGAGCCACAGATGCAGCGCCGCTGGGAGGAGCAGCTCGCTGCTTACGTTTCGGCGAGCTTTGGCGTCACCAGCCTCGGCAACACCGCAAGCCAACTCGTGCAGTTCGTCAGCAAGGTCGTGACGGCTGCGATCCTCTATGTCGGTGCGCGGCTGGTGATCGGGGATGCCCTGACCGTCGGCGAACTCGTGGCGTTCAACATCTTTGCGGGGCGCGTCTCGGCGCCGGTGCTGCGGCTGGCCCAGGTGTGGCAGGATTTTCACCAGGCGCGGCTCTCGATCGCTCGTCTTGGCGACATTCTCAACAGCGCGGCGGAGCCGGCCTATTCCGCTGGCCGCGCCGGGTTGCCACCGCTCCGGGGCAACATTCGCTTCGAGCATGTCGCCTTTCGCTACCGGCTCGAAGGGCCGGAAATCCTGCACGACGTCTCGTTCGATATTCCGGCCGGCCAGACCGTCGGCATCGTCGGCTCCTCGGGCTCGGGCAAGAGCACCTTCGCAAAGCTGGTGCAGCGGCTCTACGTGCCGCAGAGCGGTCGCGTGCTGATCGACGGCATGGATCTGGTGATGACTGAACCAGCCTGGTTGCGGCGGCAGATCGGCGTCGTGCTTCAGGAGAACATGCTGTTCAACCGCTCGGTGCGCGACAACATCGCGCTGGCCGATCCGACCCTGCCGATGGACCGCATCATGGCGGCGGCAAGGCTTGCGGGCGCGCATGATTTCATTCTGGAGCTGCCCGAGGGCTACGATACCGTGGTCGGTGAGCGCGGCTCGACACTCTCGGGCGGGCAGCGCCAGCGCATCGCGATCGCCCGCGCACTGGTGACCAATCCGCACATCCTGATTTTCGACGAAGCGACCAGCGCGCTCGACTATGAGAGCGAGCGGATCATCCATGACAACATGAAGGAGATCGCGAAGGGGCGCACCGTCCTGATCATCGCGCATCGTCTCTCCACCGTCCGAGGCGCCGATCGCATCTTCACGCTGGAGCATGGCCGTCTGGTCGAGGACGGCACGCATGACGCGCTCATCAGGAACGGCGGCCGCTATGCGACCCTGCACCGGCTTCAGGGAGGCATTTATGAAGTCGGCTAGATCGGCGCCGGCCTCGAAGCCGGAATCATCGGTCATTCCCTTCAGGAGCGGGAAGAGCCGGCGAGCCGTGGAAACCGCCTTCCTGCCGGCGGCGCTGGAAATCACCGAGAGCCCGCCGTCGCCCGTCGGCCGCGCCATCGCGATAGTGCTGATGGCGCTTTTCTGCGCCGCGCTTCTATGGTCGGCGGTTGGCACGATCGACATTGTGGCGTCTGCGACCGGCAAGGTCGTGTCGAGCGGACGAAGCAAGGTGGTGCAGCCATTCGAAACCGGCGTGGTGCGCGCCATCCACGTGCAGGACGGGCAAGCGGTCAAATCGGGCGATCTGCTGATCGAGCTCGATCCGACCGTGAACGCAGCCGAGCGTGACCATCTGCATGACGATCTCATGGCCGAACGGCTCAACAGCGCGCGCCTCCGCGCTGCACTGGCCGCCGGCGACAACGATCCAGCCGATCTCGTTCCCCCAGATGATACCGATCCGTTGCTGGTCGCGACGCAGCAGCAGCTTCTGACCAGCCAGGCCGGCGAGCACCGTGCCAAGCTCGCCTCGCTCGAGCGCCAGGAGGCGCAGAAGGAGGCCGAGCATCAGACCATCGCGGCGACGATCCACAAGCTTGATGCTCTGCTCCCCGTGACCGAGCAGCGTGTCGATATCCGCAGGACGCTGATGGAGAAGGAGATCGGCTCGAAGCTGACGTACTACGAGACGCTTCAGCTCCAGATCGAGCAGCAGGAGGAGCTTGGAGTCCAGCGCAGCCGCTTGAAGGAAGCCGAGTCGGCCGTTGCCGCGATCCGGGAGACCCGCATTCAGGCGGTGGCCGAATATCGCAAAAGCCTGTCTGACGAGCTCGCCAAGAGCGAGCAAAAGGCCAATGGCCTCGCGCGTGATCTGGTCAAGGCGCAGCAGCGGACGAAGCTCCAGCTCCTGACGTCGCCGGTCGACGGTGTCGTGCAGCAGCTCGCGGTTCATACCGTCGGCGGCGTGGTCACGCCGGCGCAGTCGCTGCTCGTGGTCGTGCCGTCAGACACGCACCTCGAAATCGAGGCGATGATCTCCAATCGCGACATCGGCTTCGTCGAGGCCGGCCAGGGCGCCGCAATCAAGATCGACACCTTCAACTTTACCCGCTACGGCCTGCTGCAAGGCCGCGTGGTGAGCGTCTCGCAGGATGCGATCATCCGCGATCGTCCGCCGGAGCGCGGCGGCCGCGCGCCTGAAGCGCAGCACGACAGCAGCGAGCCCAGCGGGCAGGAGCTCAGCTACAGCGCGACCATCGCGCTCGATCGCACCCAGATGCAGGTGGATGACCGGCTCGTCAACCTGGCGCCCGGAATGGCAGTGACCATCGAGATCAGGACCGGCTCGCGCACCATCCTGAGCTACCTGCTGTCGCCGCTCCAGCGCTACCGGCATGAGATCATGCGGGAACGCTAGGTTCGCAGAATTATCTTCGCTATTTCAATGGGTTGCGTTGCGTCGCCGGGTTTCTGCCGGCAGCGGCCCGGCTACTGTGCATGGGGTTGTTTTGCAGTTCTGGTCTAGCTGGCGGCCTCGTCGAACTGCGCGCTCGCCTCGAGCCATTGCTCTTCCGCGCGCGCCAGCGCGTCGGCGGCATTGGCGCGTGCCTTCGACAATTGTGCGGCCTGCTTGGGATCGCGCGTGAAGATGTCGGGAAGGGCGAGCGCGGTGTCGATCTTGGTAATGATCTCGGTGACGCGGGCGATTTCGGCCTCGGCCTCGGCGATGCGCTTCTTCAGCGAGCCGCGATTGTCCGATTTCGGCTTTGGCTTTTCGATTTGAGCGCTGCGCTCGCGCGGCGCAGGATCGGCGTTGCGGGCGGACAGCACCAGACGGCGATACTCGTCGAGGTCGCCGTCGTAGTTGGTGACGGTGCGGTCGGCGACGATCCAGAGCTGGTCGGCGCAGGCCTCGATCAGATAGCGGTCGTGCGAGACCATGATGATCGCGCCGGGAAACTCGTTGATGGCTTCGGCGAGCGCCGCGCGGCTGTCGATGTCGAGATGGTTGGTCGGCTCGTCCAGGATGATCATGTTGGGGCCGAAGAAGGTGGCGAGCCCCAGCAGCAGCCGCGCCTTCTCGCCGCCCGACAGTTTTCCCGCCTTGGTGTCGGCGGCCTTGCCGGAGAAGCCGATCGCGCCGGCGCGGGCCCGTACCTTGGCCTCGGGCGCCTCGCTCCCCATCAGCTTGCGGACGTGGTCGTAAGTCGAGGCGTCCTCGTTCAGTTCGTCGAGCTGATGCTGTGCGAAATAGGCGATCGACAGCTTGTCGGCGCGTGTGACCTTGCCCGAGAAGGGCGCCAGACGCGCGGCGAGTAGCTTGACCAGGGTCGACTTGCCGTTGCCGTTGGCACCTAACAGCGCGATGCGGTCGTCATTGTCGATGCGCAGCGTCACGCGGGTGAGCACGGGCATCGCCGGATCGTAGCCGACCGAAGCATTGTCGACGGCGATGATCGGTGGCGACAGCAATTTCTCCGGCGTGGGGAAGGTGATCTCGCGCACGTCCTCGGTGACGAGCGCGGTGATCGGCTTCAGCCGTTCCAGCATTTTCACGCGAGACTGTGCCTGGCGCGCCTTGGACGCCTTGGCCTTGAAACGGTCGACGAAGGCCTGCAGGCGGGCGCGTTCGGCCTCCTGGCGCTTGACGGCCTTGGCATCGAGCAGCTCGCGCGCTGCGCGCTGCTCCTCGAAGGAGGAGTAGCCGCCCTTGTAGAGCGTGAGCTTGCCGCGCTCCAGATGCAGGATCTGGTCGACCGAGCTTTCAAGCAGGTCGCGGTCGTGGCTGATCACGATCACCGTGCGCGGATAGTGCGCCAGATGATCCTCCAGCCACAGCGTGCCTTCGAGGTCGAGATAGTTGGTGGGCTCGTCGAGCAGCAACAGATCGGGGGCCGCGAACAGTGTCGCGGCCAGCGCGACGCGCATGCGCCAGCCGCCGGAGAATTCGGCGCAGGGGCGCAGCTGGTCTGCGGCGGAAAAGCCGAGGCCCGAGAGAATCGCGGCGGCGCGGCTCGGCGCCGAATGCGCATCGATGTCGACGAGCCGGGTCTGGATCTCGGCAATCCGGTGTGGATCGGTGGCGGTGTCGGCCTCAGTGAGCAGCGCTTCGCGCTCGAGGTCGGCCTTGAGCACGACCGAGATCAGGCTTTCGGGCCCGTTCGGGGCTTCCTGCGCCAGGCTGCCCACGCGCCAGCGGGGTGGCAGGGTCACCGAGCCGTGTTCGGCCGAAAGCTCGCCGCGGATCACCTTGAACAGCGTCGATTTGCCGGTGCCGTTGCGCCCGACCATGCCGACGCGCGCGCCGGGTGTGATCTGCACGGAGCTGTCGTCGATCAGAAGGCGTCCGGCAAGACGGACGGAAAGGTCGGTGATGGTGAGCATGCGGCCTTGTCACCGCAAGGCGCCGCGAACGCAACCCGTTTTTCTGTGACCGCTTCTTCCTCAGTGCGCGCCGGGGTCGCGGTCGCGCTTCCTCAGCTCGTTCAAAAGCTGCTCGAGATGCGTCGGGAGGCGGGGTTCGGGGCGAAGGCTCTGCTGAAGCCGTTCGCCCACGGCATCGCAGATCGAGCGGCTGGTGCGCCGGTCCATCTGTTCGCTGTCGTCGGCAAAAAGGCTCGGCATCTCATGGTTCCCAGTGTTCAAAGTAACGACACGGTACCAAGTCATTGGCCCCCCAAATAGTTTCGCCGAGCGTTGGGGATGGCTGGCATTCTAGTAAAAATTGTATGAATCCGCCGTATCTGCCCAAATACAAGGCCCCGGTGGGGGGATCACCGGGGCCTCTCTGGGAAGGTACTGCAGGGGGGGAACAGTACCTCAGGTCGTCAGGGAATGTGCTGTCGGGCTCAGTAGCAGCGGTTGATCAGGCGCCAGCGGGGTCCCCAGGGGGTCGGGACCAGCCGGCGCACATAGCAGCCGCCGTAACCGTAAGCGACGGGCGCGGCATAGACGCGCGGTCCGCCCCAGCCCCAGCCGCCGCCGTGGTACCAGCCGCCGCCATGCCAGCCCCAGCCGCCATGCCAGTGAGCGGAGGCGGAGGTGGGGGCGAGTGCGGCCCCCAGGGCGACCGCGGCGACTGCAGCGAGCGAAAGTTTCCTCAACATCGTGATCTCCTCAAAACTGCCGGCGCGGGGCTATCGCGTCGATGGAAAGGCCGCCGAAACGGTCCGCCTGGTCAGAAGGCTTTGGTTTCGATGGAGCTGACGATACGCCAGCGAGGCTGAACCAACCCCTGACGGGGCCTTCAGATTGGGTTCATCTGCGTGAAATCGTTGTAATCCATGTTGGAATCCGGCTCGCGACCCGCGGGGACGCGCCTTCGGCGCATTCCGGCACTCGCTTGCCGGATCGCGAAGGCGCCGATATAAGCCCCGCAACTCCGAACCACCCTTTTTTCTCTTCAAGGACAAGATCATGGCCATCGAACGCACTTTCTCGATCATCAAGCCCGACGCCACCGCGCGTAACCTGACCGGCGCCGTGAACGCCGTGATCGAGAAGGCGGGCCTGCGCATCGTCGCGCAGAAGCGCATCCGCATGACCAAGGAACAGGCCGAAACCTTCTACGCCGTCCACAAGGCCCGTCCGTTCTTCGGTGAGCTCGTCGAGTTCATGACCTCGGGTCCGGTCGTGGTTCAGGTGCTGGAAGCCGAGAACGCCATCGCCAAGTACCGCGACGCCATGGGCGCGACCGATCCGTCGAAGGCGGCCGAGGGCACCATCCGCAAGCTCTACGCCAAGTCGATCGGCGAGAACTCGGCTCACGGCTCGGATGCTCCGGAGACCGCCGCGATCGAGATCGCGCAGTTCTTCTCGGGCAACGAGATCGTCGGCTAACCAGCCGATCGGTTAAGTCGACAGGGGACTCATTGTGAACTGGCTCGGGCAGATCTTCGATCCCGCCACGATCGGGGCATTCTTCACCCAGTTCCGCAATGAGATGGCCGAGCCGACCTTCTGGATTGCGGTCGGCAAGATCATCTGGATCAATATCCTGCTCTCCGGCGACAATGCGCTGGTGATTGCACTCGCGTGCCGTGGCCTCAAGCCGCGGCACCGGCTGTGGGGAATGGTGCTTGGCGCGGGCGCCGCCGTGCTGCTGCGGATCATCTTCACCGGCGTCGTCGCAAGCCTGATGGCGCTGCCGTACCTGAAGCTCGTCGGCGGTCTCGCGCTGATCGTGATCGCGGCAAAGCTGCTGGTGCCTGAAAACGACGAGGAGGACGTCGAGTCCGCCTCGCATCTGTGGCAGGCGGTGCAGATCGTTGTCGTCGCCGACATCGTCATGAGCCTGGACAACGTCATCGCGGTTGCCGCTGCCGCCAATGGCAGCGTGCCGCTCCTGGTTCTCGGCCTTGCCATCAGCGTGCCGCTGATCGTCGCCGGCGCGGCGGTGATCATGGCGCTGCTGTCGAAACTGCCGATCCTGGTCTGGGCCGGTGCGGCGCTGCTCGGCTGGATCGCCGGCGAGGTGATCGCGACCGATCCCGGCATCGCGCCGAAGCTGCATTCGCTCTCCGAGGGTCCGTTCGGCATCTCGCTGGACCGGATGCTCGGCACTCTGCATATCCCGCCGCAATTCGCCCATGGCGGTGATGGCGCCGAATATCTCTGCGCCGCGCTCGGTGTCATCGTCGTGCTGCTGGTCGGCTCAATCTGGCGCCGGCGCAGCCTGCAGGCCGCTGCGCTCGAAGCCTCCGAGGCGCACGCCAAGGCGTCTGCCGAGTAACAAAGGCGTCTGCCGGATAATCGCTACCGTCGTACGATCGAACCGCTGCGTCCGATCAGGCGGGCGAGCTGCTTGAAGCGGCTGCCGACGCGGTCGGCGACGAGATCGCCGAGGCGGTGCTCGAACACCAACATGAGACTGCGCCCCTGGCTGCGGAAATGCGTTGCGGGCAACACACCCGGACGCGCGGCCGAGATCAGATGCGCGACGCGGAATGCCGCACCGAGCAGCCTGGCGCGTTCGAGCTGCGCCGGCGTCAGCAATTCCTGCATGGTCAGCGGCGGCTGGTTCTCCTCGCTGAGGCCTGCATAACGATAGAACACCGACAGTCCGACGAAGGCGCGCTCGCGGTGGTCGATCGCGCCGAAATTGGCATTGACCACGAGGCTCAGCGTCTGCTCGCCGCGATGATCAGGATGCACGCGCCAGCCGATGTCTGACAGCAGACAGGCGGTGTGGCGCAAGCGGCGGTCCTCTTCGGTCTCGCGCAGCTTCACCACGCGCGCGAGCCGATCGGTCCAGGCGATCAGCTCGCGCGCGTGCTTGGCCGAGCGTGACAATAGCTGGTTCAGCTCTTCGGCCGCGCAGATCAGCCCGTCCTTGTTGCGCTCGGTCTCCGGCAGCTTCTCATGCAGCAGGCCCTCGCGCACGCCGAAGGTCGAGAACACGATGGTTTTCGGCTTTGCAACGCGGATGATGTGCTCGAGCACCAGCGCTGCGTAGGTGAGGAGAGGGCGCCGCGCATCCGCGACGACCTCGATGTCAGCGAGCATGTTGGCGGCGGCGAGGCGCCGCAGGCGGCGGGCAAAATCGAGCGCCTCGGCCGCCTGTATTGAATAGCCGTGCATTACCTGGAGCGGGTAGCCGCTCTGGATGATGTGGATGCGCGCAAGCGCGCGCCAGGTGCCGCCGACGGCGTAGAAAGTGCGACCGCGACCGGCGGTGAGCAGGTCGACCCCGTCGATTGCCTCGCGCACGATGCGGTCGGCGCGCTTGAGTGATTTATGCGCGAGATCCTGCAGCGCGAGGCCGCCGAGCGGTAGCGTCACGCCGCTGCGCACGCTGTTCCTGCGCACGTCGATCAGTTCGAGCGAACCGCCGCCGAGATCGCCGACGATGCCGTCGGGATAGTGGATGCCCGAGATCACGCCGAGCGCCGAAAGCCGTGCCTCGCGCGGTCCGGACAGGATCTCGATCTTTACGGCGCAGATGCGCTCGGCCTTCGCGATGAAGTCGGGGCCGTTGGACGCATCGCGGCAGGCTGCGGTCGCGATCGCGAACACGCGGCCGACCTGCATCACGCGGCACAATGCGCGAAAGCGCTTTAGCGATGTCAGCGCCTTGTCGACGGCGTCAGGCGCGAGCAGGCCCGTGCTCTGCACCTCGCGCCCGAGGCCGCACAGCGTCTTCTCGTTGAAGATCGGGATCAGGCTCCGTGCCAGCGCCTCGTAGACGACGAGACGAACCGAGTTGGAGCCGATGTCGATGACCGCGACGCTAGCGCCACGCTTGCGCGGCCGTTTCACGGCAAAGATCTCCGGTCAGGACTGATGGCGTTCGTTTCGGCGCGTGAGACGGCGCGGCGAGGATTCCTTGAGCGACTTTCCACGGCCAGACAGACTCGGATTTGTCATGAAGTAATTGTGCACGTTGAAAGGCTCCTCGCCCTTCGCGGCCTTCATACGCGTTGAGGACCCGTCCGGCAACAATTGCCAGCTCTGCTCATTGTCCTTGAGATTCGCGACCATGATCTGTTCGAGAACCTGCTGATGCACCGTGGGATTTTGCAGCGGGCACAGCACCTCGACACGCCGGTCGAGGTTGCGCGGCATCATATCGGCCGACGAGATATACACAGCCGCTTTCGCGCTCGGCAGGCCCTGGCCCATGCCGAAGCAGTAGATTCGGCCATGTTCCAGGAACCGACCGATGATCGACTTGACGCGGATGTTCTCCGACAGGCCGGGAATGCCGGGGCGCAGGCAGCAGATGCCGCGCACCACCAGCTCGACCTGCACGCCGGCCTGCGAGGCTTCATAAAGCGCGTCGATGATATCGGGATCGACAAGCGCATTCATCTTCATCCAGACCGCGCCGGGCTTGCCGTGACGTGCGTGCTCGGTCTCGCCCTGGATGTGCTCGATGATGCGCTTGCGCAGGGTCAGCGGCGACACTGCCATCTTTTCCAGATCGCTCGGCGCGGCATAGCCTGTGATGAAGTTGAACACGCGCGCAGCGTCGCGGCCGATGGTCGGCTCCGAGGTGAAGTAGGAGAGGTCGGTATAAATACGCGCGGTGACCGGATGATAATTGCCGGTGCCCGTATGGACGTAGGTGGTGAGGCTGCCGCCCTCGCGGCGCACCACCATCGAGAGCTTGGCGTGCGTCTTCAGCTCGAGGAAGCCGTAAACGACTTGCACGCCGGCGCGCTCGAGGTCGCGCGCCCAGCGGATGTTGGCCTCTTCGTCGAAGCGCGCCTTCAATTCAATCAGCGCGGTGACGGACTTGCCGGCTTCCGCCGCTTCGGCAAGCGTGCGCACGATCGGCGAGTTGTTGGAGGTTCGGTAGAGCGTCTGCTTGATCGCGACGACGTCGGGGTCGCGCGCGGCCTGTTGCAGGAACTGCACCACGACGTCGAAGGATTCGTAGGGATGATGGACGATCAGGTCCTTCTGCCTGATGGCCGCGAAGATGTCGCCGCCATGCTCGCGCACGCGCTCGGGATGGCGTGGTACGTAAGGGGTGAATTCGAGGTCGGGCCGGTCGAGGCGGGTGAGCTGTGACAGCTCGTTCATGGCGAGCACGCCGTCGACCAGGAACACCTCGTCGTCGGCCGCCGACAGCGCGTGCTGCACGAAGCTGCGCAGCTGCTCCGGCATCTTGGCGTCAATCTCGAGGCGGATCACCGATCCGCGGCGGCGGCGTTTCAGCGCTGTCTCGAACAGGCGAACGAGGTCTTCGGCCTCTTCCTCGATTTCCAGCTCGGAGTCGCGGATGATGCGGAAGGCACCTTGGCCATGGAGACTGTAGCCCGGGAACAGGCGGTTGATGAAAAGTCCGGTCAACTGCTCCAGCGAGATCAGGCGGACCTTGCCCTCGGCCGGCAGGCGGATGAAGCGATCGATCTTGCCGGGCATGCGGATCAGCGCATTCATCGGCTTGCCGTCGGCCTCGCGCGTCAGCTGCAGCGCGATGGTGAAGCCGAGGCTCGGTATGAACGGGAAGGGGTGGGCCGGATCGATCGCCAGCGGCGTCAGCAGCGGGAACACATTGTTGAGGAAGTAGTCCTCGAGCCAGGTCCGTTCCGCCTTGGTGACCTCTTTGCCATCAACCAGCACGATGCCGACGTCGGCCAGTGTGCTGCGCAGGTCGCGCCAGATCGCCTGCTGATCGCTCGCGAGTTGCGAGACGGTGCGGTTGATCAGCGCGAGCTGCTCGGACGGGGTCAGGCCGTCAGGGGCACGCTCGGCAATACCCTCGCGGACCTGCGCCTTGATACCGGCGACGCGGACCATGAAGAACTCGTCGAGGTTATTGGCCGATATCGACAGAAATCGCACCCGCTCCAGCATCGGGTGGCTGGGGTTGACCGATTCCTCCAGGACGCGGCGGTTGAAATGCAGCCAGGACAGCTCGCGATTGATGAATCGCTCCGGGCTTGAGGCGATCGCCGGCAGGCCCTCGGTCTCCGTGGCTTTCTCTTTTGTTTCAATAGCTTGCGCGGAGTCCATGAGAAGTCGGTCCATCCAGTTCGCCCCAATTTGCGACTTATGCGCAAAATCGGCCGGAGCATGTGTTAATGCGATGACGTTTCGATGACATTGATGTTCCGCGGCCGCGACGCGTCAAGCGGGGCCGAAGGCCCAGGTCACACGGGGGCGCTCTAAACGTCCCGAAGCAGCTCGGCGGCCAGCGCCCTTGTGACGGGGCGGCCGAGCCGCAGCGCCTCGCTGTCGAGCAGTTCCACGGCATGGCGTGCGGCGGCCGAAGAGCGCTCGAGCCGGGTCGCGAGGTAGCTCACCACGGCCTCGTCCACCGTGAGCTGGCGGTCGGCGCAGAACTTGACGATCAGGCCGCGGAACAGCTGGTCATCCGGTGGCGCGAGCGAAATCACAGGGATGGTCCGAAGCCGGGAGCGCAGGTCGCGGAGCTCGACGTCCACCGCCGCGGGCACCTCGCGTCCGGTGAACAGCACATAGGCACCGTCCTCGCGGGCGAGGTTCATGAGATGGAAGAGGGCGCGCTCGTCGAAATCCCCGGCCTTGAGATCCTCGACCACCAGCGCGCCGGTCGCGAGCGCGCCAGGGACGGCTGGGGCGCTCAGCGCGCTGGCCTTGGTCGATCGGGCTCCGGCTTCCTCGGCCCAGATCGTGGCGAGGTGGCTCTTGCCCGAGCCTTCCGGGCCGGCAAGCCACATGACCCGGTTCGGCCATTCCGGCCAGCTGTCGATCAGGGCGAGACCGGCGGCATTGGCTGGGCCCTCGAGGAAATTGTCCCGGCTGAGGCTCTCCGCATGCGGAAGCGAAAACGCCAATTGTCGGGGATGAACGCGGCCTGCCACGCTTGCTTTGCTCCGTGCCGGCGCGCCGGCCTTGTCTGACGAGATTCGACGTACTCGATCGGGAGTTGGCCTTTTGCGGGGCCGCATCCGCTCTCATTTGGCTTCGATCGTGCTCATGTGCCGCAGCCACTCCACGAGATAGAGCGACACCGAGGACAGGGTGAACACCGTGACGAGGCCCATCAGCACTATATCATACGGCGACGGCTTGAAGCCGAAGGCGAGGGCGGCCAGCACTAGCGCCGCATACGCCACCTGTGCCGCTGTGTTTAGCTTGGATACTTTCGACGGCCTCATCTCGACCGGCTTATCGAACAGCCAGGACACGATCACAGCCGTCACGATCATGATGTCGCGGGATACCACCAGGATCACGATCCAGCGTGGGATGTCGCCCCAGATGCCAAGCGACAGGTAGATCGACACCAGCAGCGCCTTGTCGGCCAGCGGATCGAGCAGGGCGCCGAGCTCGCTGGTCATGTTGAAGCGCTTGGCCAGAAAGCCGTCGACGGCGTCGCTGATGCCCGCGATCAGG
>Ga0209148_1001214_pt1 | contig 14603 bp, 13 predicted proteins | sample AraplaCol_mMF_r2_2_FD_184288 | JGI IMG/M metagenome (GOLD analysis project Ga0209148, IMG submission 184288) | Arabidopsis root microbial communities from North Carolina, USA - plate scrape CL_Col_mMF_r2 (SPAdes) (version 2) | ecosystem: Host-associated > Plants > Roots > Endosphere | place...
AGCTTCGACAAGGCAGTGGAAGGCAAAACGATCAATCTGGCCGGCACCTATACGACGGAATTCGTGAAAGCAGCCAAGTAATGAACGCCCCTGCAATCGAACTCAATAACGTCGCGCGCAAATTCGTCAGCCCGGAGGGCAAGGTCACGCTGGCCCTGCGCGACTTCAGCCTGCAGGTGCGCGAGGGCGAGTTCTGCGCCATCGTCGGCCCGACCGGGTGCGGCAAGTCGACCACCCTGGGCATGATCACCGGACTGAACCCGCCATCGTCCGGTTCGGTGAAGGTGTTCGGCAAGCCGGTCACCGGCATCGACCCGAACATCGGCTTCGTGTTCCAGGCCGATGCGGTGTTCCCCTGGAAGAGCGTGCTCGACAACGTGGCAAGCGGTCCGGTCTTTCGTGGCATGGACCGCAGCGCCGCGCGCGACAAGGCGGCCGACTGGATACGCCGCGTCGGCCTGGCCGGCTTCGAACACCATTATCCGCACCAGCTGTCGGGCGGCATGCGCAAGCGCGTGGCGCTGGCGCAGACCTTTATCAACGAACCGGCGATCCTGCTGATGGACGAACCGTTCTCGGCGCTGGACGTGCAGACCCGCGCCATGATGCAGGAAGAGCTGCTCGGCCTGTGGTCGGAGCGCAAGGCCTCGGTCGTCTTCGTGACGCACGACATCGACGAGGCGATCACGCTGGCCGATCGGGTGGTGGTGTTGACCAAGGGGCCTGGTTCCGTCAAGAGTGTGTACGACATTCCGTTGCCGCGTCCACGCGTGGCGGAAGCGCGCTATACCCCTGAGTTCATCGAATTGTCCCGCCAGCTCTGGGCTGATTTGAAGGCAGAAGTCTGTATTTAAAAGAAACACATCATGAACACGACAACATCTACCATGACGCCCGTCATGCCCAGCGCCGAAGAGCGCAAGGCCATGCAACGGGTACGGAATTACAGGCACCTGGTGATCGGGCTGCGGATCGGCCTTGCGGTCGCCGTGATCGCGGCCTGGGAGTTCAGCGTCCGGCTCGGCTGGCTCGATCCCTTCTTCTTTTCGCAGCCGAGCGCCATCTATCAGCAACTGGTCACCTGGTTCACCGAAGGGACGGGGCAAGGCCCGCTGTGGAGCGAGCTGCTCGTGACGATGGAGGAAACCGCGCTCGGGTTCCTGATCGGCAGCGTGCTGGGCATCGTCTGCGGCATCGTCCTGGGACGCAACAGACTGGCAGCCGACGTCTTCAGCGTCTACATCAAGGTCGCCAATGCGATACCGCGCGTCGTGCTGGGCTCGATCTTCATCATCATGTTCGGTCTCGGCATGGGCTCGAAGGTGGCGCTGGCCGTCGTGATGGTGTTCTTCGTGGTGTTCGGGAATGCCTTCCAGGGCGTGCGCGAAGCGGACCGCAACATGATCGCGAACGCCTACATCCTGGGCGCCAACGCACGCCAGGTGACCTATTCGGTAGTGCTGCCTTCGGCGCTGAGCTGGATCCTGGCCAGCCTTCACGTCAGCTTCGGCTTCGCGCTGGTCGGCGCCGTCGTCGGCGAATTCCTCGGCGCACGCCATGGCATCGGCCTGCTGATCTCGACGGCGCAAGGCACCTTCAACGCCGCCGGTGTGTTCGCGGCGATGATCGTCCTGGCAGTCGTGGCGCTGGCGGCGGAATATCTGCTGACGGCCATCGAGAACAAGCTGCTGAAGTGGAAGCCGCCCCAGTTCGTTGAAATGGGCATGTAGACCGATCCGCGCATGGCCCGGTAACGATGTGTCAAGCTCAGTGCACGCGCGGCAGCGTCACCCGGAAGCAGCAGCCGCCCGCGCCGTTCGGCAGGCATTGCGCATCGCCGCCGTGGTGGCGCGCGATCTGGCGCACCAGGGACAGGCCAAGGCCGACGCCGCCGGCCGTTTCGCTCGCGCCGGCAACCCGGTAGAAGGGCTCGAAGACGCGCTCGCGCTCGGCCTCCGGGATGCCGGGGCCGCCGTCGCACACGTCGAGCCGGAGCGCCGCCGCGCCGGCCGCGGACAGGCGCACGTCGACGTTTGATCCGGCGCCGTAACGCACCGCGTTTTCGACGAGGTTGCGCACCATGCGGCGCAGCAGCTTCGGCTCGCCCATCATGCTGTGGGCGCCGGCCTGCAGCGTTGCGCCCACGCGCGCGCATTCCTCGGCCAGCAGCCCGGTCAGGTCGACTTCCTCGGGCGGCGCCATGACGGCACCGACGGCGTCGAGGCGGCTGGCGAGCAGCAGCTCGTCGATCAGCTGGTCGAGTTCGGCGACGTTGCGCCGCAGCTCTGCTTGAATCGTGGGTGCCGCCGGCCCGGCCATCAATTCGGCGGCCATGCGGATGCGCGCGAGCGGCGAGCGCAGTTCGTGCGAGGCGTTGGCCAGCAGCGACTTCTGCGCGCCGACCAGCGCCTCGATGCGCGCCGCCGCGCCGTTGAAGCTGGCGGCAAGATGCGCCACTTCGTCCTCGCCTTCCACCGCCACGCGCGTGTCGAGCTGCCCGTCGCCCCACGCTTCCACGCTGCGCTGCAGCCGTTCGAGGCGGCGCGTCAGCCGGCGCACGACAGGGTAGGCGCCCGCCGCGACGACCAGCGCGATCGCGACGAGCAGCACGACGAAGCCCATCGCGTGCAGGCGCGGGCCGACGATCGCCAGGCCCGCGCGGGCCGGACCGAAGCGCAGGTGGGCGAGGCCGAACAGCACGGCGGCCGTCAGCAGGCTGGCCAGCAAGGCGAGGTAGAAGCGCACGAACAGGCGCCGTCCGGGCGCCGCGCGCAGGGCCGGCCGCGGTGTGGAATCAGGCATCGTGCACCTTGGCGAACACGTAGCCGACGCCGCGGACGGTGATGATGCGGCGCGGCTGCTTCGCGTCGTCCTCGATGGCGGCGCGCAGGCGGCCGATGTGGACGTCGATCGAACGGTCGAAGGGATCGAATGCCTGCCCCTTGACCGCGTCGAGGAGCTGCTCGCGCGACAGCACCCGGCCGGCCCGTTCGGCCAGGGCGACCAGCAGGTCGAACTGGTAGGCGGTCAGCGCGCGCGCCTCGCCGTCGAGCCGCGCGACGCGTGCGCCGAGGTCGATGGCGAGGCGGCCGAAGCGCAGCACCCGGGACTCCGGTTCGGCCGCCAGCGGCGGGCGGCGCAGCACGGCGCGCAGTCGCGCCAGCAGCTCGCGTGGCTCGAACGGTTTGGGAAGGTAATCGTCGGCCCCGATTTCGAGGCCGACGACGCGGTCGAACGGATCGCCCTTTGCCGTCAACATCATGATCGGGACGGCGCGCAGCGGCGCGGCGAGCGTACGGATCCGGCGGCACACGTCGAGGCCATCGGCATCCGGCAGCATCAGGTCGAGCAGGACCAGCGCGATGGCGTCGCCGTCCTGCTCCAGCGTGGCGATGCCCGCCTGGGCGCTGGCGGCATGCCGGACCTCGAAACCGTGCGGCGCGAGGTAGGTCGCGACCATGCCGGCCAGGCGCGCGTCGTCTTCGATCATCAGGACTTGCTGGACCATGCGGGCATCATACCTCACTGCATATGTGCCTTCAGTTGCTCGGCAAACTTCACCCGCTGCTCGGGCGTGAGCACGTCGGCGGCGTCCTCGATGGCGGCGAGGATGCGCCGGCTCATGAGGTCCATCCGCTGGATCTGTTCGACGCGCAGCTGTTCGAGCGCGGCGCGGTCGATCACCGCCGCCGTCAGGAGCGCATGCGCGCGGGCGTGCGCCTGGCGGAACTGGTCGTGGGTCGGGCGCAGCTCGGCCATGGCGGCCTTGGCGATCGCCGCCACCCGTGCCTTCTGGTCCGGGCTCGCGTCGGCCGCGAACTGCTCGACCATATGGTCGATATGCGCGTCCATGGCCGCCGGGTCCATCGCCATGAGTCCGGCGTGACCGTGGTGGCCGTGATGGCCGGGCAGGGCGGGCAGACCGTTGGCCATGCTGACACCGGCGACGCCGGCCGCCGCAGCCAGCGCGGCGGCAACCAGCCAGCGCCGCCTGGCGCGCGCTGCGGGAACGATGGTGCTGCCGGGCTTGCTGTCGTCGTGCGTATTCATGGGGCGCCTTTCTGTAAGTGGAGATTCCCACTTTGAGGCTGCCGTTTTGCGGATATGTGTGTGGCGCGTAAAGATTTGTAAAGCCGGCTTGGGCGCGCAAAAAAGCAAAAAGCCCACGAACCGAAGTTCGTGGGCTTTCTGGTAATACTGGTAGGCCGTGCGGGGCTCGAACCTGCGACCAACGGATTAAAAGTCCGCTGCTCTACCAACTGAGCTAACGACCCGACGGGCAACATTATAGCGGCTTGCGGGCCCGCGGCCAAGCGCTTTCGTGAAAATCGGCAACAATTGCCAGGTACGCAGGCAAATGCCGGGCGTGCGGGGCCTCCCGAATTCCCGCCATTACGGTTGAATTCCGGTATGATAAGTTGATTTTCAGATACTAAAACCGTGCCGTGATCCCGACCGACTCCGATACCGCCAACGACCTGTCCCTGCGCGCCCTGAATCTCGTCAACAGCGGGATCATCGTGCTCGACGCACACCACAAGATCGTGCTCTGGAACGGCTGGATGGTGCCGCGTTCCGCCCGCGCCGCCGCGCGCGTGCGCGAGCGCCCGCTGTTCGAGGTGTTCCCCGAACTGCGCGGTTCGCGCGTCGAAGCGGCCGTGCTGGCCGCGCTGACCGATGGCGCGAGCACGGCCGTCCCGCAAACGGAAAGCGGCGCCCCTTTCCCGCTGCGCGAGGCGGGCAGCTTCGACGGACCGCGCATCGAACAGGCCGTCACGGTAACGCCGTTCCGCGACGGCGAGCAGCGCTACTGCTTGATCGAGATCCGCGACGTCAGCGGCACCGTCGAACGCGAAAAGCGCCTGCTCGATCACGCCGAATCGCTGCGCGCCCGGTCCTACGTCGACGGCCTCACCGGCATTGCCAACCGCCGCTACTTCGACGTCGCGCTGGACCGCGAACTGCGCCGCGCGCAACGCATGAAGAGCGAGCTGTCGCTGCTGCTGATCGACATCGATTCCTTCAAGGCCTACAACGACCATTTCGGCCACCAGCAGGGCGACGCCTGCCTGGCCACCGTGGCCCAGGCCCTGGCCGCCAAACTGAAGCGCCCGGCCGACGTGGCGGCGCGCTATGGCGGCGAGGAATTCGCGGCGATCCTGCCCGACACGTCGCTCGAGCAGGCCAGGCTGCACGCGAACGCGATCCGCGAACACGTGGCCGGCCTGGCGTTGCCGCATGCGCCGGCGGCCCATTGGCCGATGGTCACGCTGAGCATTGGTGTCGCAAGTTTTGATCGCGAACGCCTGCACGAGGTTCCCGCACTGATCGACGCCGCCGACAAGGCCTTGTATGCGGCAAAGCGTGGCGGCCGTAACCGCGTCGTGGTAGATGGCGACCCGTCTGCCTGATTATCGTGCGGCCCGCGGCGGCCATGTGCATATGCCGTTTCCACGCCGCGCATAGCGATACGGGAAGCGGCCTGCCGCAGCGGGATGCGTGTCATTTCACATCGATCTCATTCGCGGCGAATCGAGACTGTTTCGTGATGCGTCGCCTATAGGCCTTGTGGGTGGCGGGCGCCGCCTTAGACTGAGATTGCCGCTGCAGGCGAGGCCCGCACTGCGGCACCGGAAGGCCAGACACTGCGCTCCCTGGGCGTGGTGCGTGTCCCATACGCCCATCAGTTTCGAAGGAGCGATCATGCGTCCCCTCTCCCTGTTACTTCCCGTATCCCTGCTGCTGCTCGCACCGAGTGCCGGTGCGCAGTCGGGGAGTTATCCACTCACCGCCAACACGCCGATCACGACGGTCGAGGTGACGGCCCAGCCGCGCACCGAAGCCCGGGTCTGGGATTACCAGCTTGAGGCCGTCAGCGGCGCGTACGCGCTGTCGAACGGCTGGCGCCTGAAGGTACAGCCGGCACGCGACGGCATCGTCGCGCAGATCGACAAGCAGCATCCGATGCGCCTCATCGCGCAGTCGCCGGACAGGTTCGTCTCGCGCGACGGCAACGTGATCATGGAATTCAACCGCGGCGATAGTCGCGAGGACATGATGATGAGCTACGTGCCGAGCGACGTCACGAATCCGAACCTGGCCCAGATCATCGTGGTGACGGCGAAGATGGCGCAGCGCTGATTGCGGCGGCCGATCGATGGGTAACGACAACGACCAGGCCAACGCCGGCGCCGGGCTGGCGTCGTCGTTGGATCAGGAGGGCAGGGGGCGAGGCTTGCGGCGCCACACCAGCATCGCAAGCAAACCCAGCCACACCGCCACCATGAGCTGCGCGACGACATCGCCACTGCGGCTGTAGACCGTGCCGCCACGCCCCGTCGGCAGGTCGCCGACCAGCATCGCCGGGCCGCGTATCGTGCGCCGTTCGGCCACGATGCGTCCATGCGCGTCGCTCAGGGTCAGCAATCCTTGCGAGGCCGCGCGCGCCAGGGAAAAGCCGTTCTCGACACTGCGCACCAGCGCCATCCGGCCGTGCAGATAGGCGTCGCGGTCGAAATCCCATGCGGGCACCAGCATGAGGCCGACGTCGCGCCGGCCGTACAGGCGCAGGTCCTGGGCGAAATCCATATCCTTGCAGATGGCGATGCCGGCGTCCTGCCCGTCGACCTGCGTGACCAGTTCGGCCTGGCCCGGCACATATTCCGCTTCCAGACCCGGCACCATGCGCTTTTTCAGATACGTCCGGACCGGGGCATCGGGACGATACAGCGCGGCGATGTTCAGCCGGCCTCCCTGCGCCGCGAAGCCCTCTAAGCCGGCGACGACGACACTGCCCGGCGGCGCCGTCAAGCCGGCGCCGGCCGCCAGCATTTTTTCCGGTATGACGATCGCCGCCGGGCGGTGTGCGGCGGCGGCCCCGACCTGGCGCGCGAACGCGGCGGCGATGGCGGGGCCGGCTTCGGGATGGTCGAACACCTGGCCGGCGTAACGGTCGTCGCTCAGCAAGGCGATACGCAGGGCCGGTCCCGACGGTTGCGCCAGTTGCCAGAACCCGTACAGCAACGCCGCGAGCACCGGCATCGTCCAGGCCAGCGTCGCCGTCACGGCGCGCGGTTGGATGCAGAGTACGGCCAACCCGGCAGGAACCACGGCGGCCAGGAAGGTCAGCCCGCCGAGGCCGGCCAGCGCGGCCGTTTGCAGCAGGGGCACGACATCGGCCAGCGCGTAGCCGAGCGCGCCGAAACTGCCGTTCGGCGACACGAGGCCGCGCAGGTAGTCCGTGGCCGTCGCCATGATCGCGAACCCGAGCACGGCCACGGCGGCCGGAAAGCGCCGGTACAGTGCCCGCATGAACAGGACGGTGAGCGCGAACATCAGTGCCTGATATGCCGCGAGGCCATAGATCATCGGCAGGATGCGGCTATAGAACCAGATCGGACCGGCCTCGCCCATCAATCCGGCCACGAACGCGAGGCCGGCGGCATGCCACGCGCGCGGCGCGCGCAGGGCGGCCACCAGCAAGGGCACGGGGGCCGCGAGCACCAGCCAGCCGAACTGTCCGGTGTCGCGGCTCACCGCCAGCAAGGCGCCCGACAGCAGCGCCGCAAAGATGCTCCATGATGTCATTGTCCGTCCCCCACGAGATAGATGCGCGCCGCCGAGCGCAGGCACAGCGCGGTGAATGCCGGCCGCGACAGGTTGAACCGTCCGGACCGGTGCAAGGCCACGAGTCCTTGCAGCACACCCCAGACCGCCATCGCCAGTTCCAGCGGCGGCCCCGCGCGCACGAGCCCCGCCGCCTGCCCCGCGGCGAGGCGCTGCGCGAAGCCGCCGATGACGGGCGAACGCCCGGCCTCGAAATCGTCCGGATAAATGCGTTCGGCGCGCGTTTTGAGCACGAAGGCGGCATCGAACAACGCCGGTTCGTCCAGTGCGAAATCGACGAAGGCCGTCGCGATGGCCGCGAATCCATCCAGCAGCGGCAGGGCCGCGACAGGCTGGACCCGGCGCTGCCACCGATCGAGCGCGTGCGCGCCCAGCGCCTGCAACAGGGCGGCCTTGTCGGCGAAATGGCGGTACACGGCCATGGGCGTGACCCCTGCCTTCTGGCCGACGGCGCGCAAGCTCAAGCCCTCCAATCCCTTGGCTTCGAGCTCGCTGATGGCGACGGCGAGGATGCGTTCTTTGGTTGTCATGTATACACTGTATACGTAAGATTACCGAAGTGCAAACGAATCCTTGGCGCGCGAGGCTTCGTGTACCGGTTGAATTTTTCCCGAACCGGCTGTACTTTCGGAGTGAGACCTTCCGGCGAGGGGCGAGCAATGTATCGCAGACTATTGACGTACTTGCGAGCACGCGTCACGACGGTGCGCCACGGGCGCACCGGGAGCCTTGCGTTCTGGAAGCAACATATCTGGCGTCTGCTCGCCTGGCCGGTAGGCGCGCTGGTCGTGCTGGGGCTCGGCTGGGTCGTCCTGTTGCAGCAACTGGAGGCGGACCGCCGGCAGCTCGAATTCAAGACGCTGCAGGACGCGCACACCCTCGCCAACGCCTACGCCGAACAGGTCCAGCGCGCGGTCGAGACGGTCGAGCAGACCGCCCGGTTCGTGAAATACGATTGGGAGGCGAGCCAGGGCGACGTCCACCTGGGCTATGCGGACGAGCACGGATTGTTGCTCCATTCGTCGCGCCTGCTCGTGGCGCTGCTCGATGCCGAGGGCCGGGTGTTGACGTCCAGCGCGCCGACGACGATCGCGCCTGCCGCGGCCGCGTACATCCTGCCCCGGGTGCAAAGCGGCATGCCGGTCAATTTTTTCGTGGAAAGCGTGGCGATCGAGGGACGCAGCGGGCCCAGGCACCGGCTCCTCTTCGCGTGGCCATTGTCGAACCGGGACGGCAGGTTCGCGGCCGCGGTCGTCGTCGCGGTCGATCCCGCGTACTTCACGATGGGCGATGCGGAACCGGTGTTCCGCCAGGACGGCCTGCTGGCCATCATCGGCGACGATGGGCTGACGCGGGCGCTGCGCTCGGAGGGGCCGGCAGGCACCATCCGCCGGCCGGCGTTCGTCCATGCATCGCCGCTGAGGATGTCGGCCGGCAGCGTGCTGGTCGATGGACGGGCATGGTTCGGCGACGGCCGGCCCCGCTTCGTCGGCTGGGAACATATCGACCGTCGCGGCGTGAACGCGTTGGTGGGGCTCGACTACCAGACCATCCTCGCGCCGTGGCAGGCGATGCGCCGCGCATGGATCGACAGCGCGTTGCTGGGCTCGGCGACGATCGTGCTGTTCGCGCTGCTCGCGATGATCAATTCGCTGCGTCTGGCGCGCCGGGACCGCGAACTGCGCGTGATCCGCGACACCTACCGGCTGGCCACCGAGGCCAGCAACGAGGGCTTCTACATGCTGCATCCGCAATGGGATGCGCTGGGCGCGGTCAAGGACTTCGAGGTGATCGACTGCAACCGGCGCGCCGCGGAACTGGTGGCGCGCGACCGTCGCGACCTGATCGGCAAGAAGGTCACCGAACTGTATCGAGGCGAAACCCTGGCGCGGCGCATGGACAGCCTGCGGCGCGCGATGGAGAGCGGCTACAACGAGGTGACGCTGGGACGTCCGCAGGAAAACTTTCCGGCCAAATGGGTGACCCTCAAAATGTTCCGCTACGGCGACAACTTGGCCGTCTCGGCCCGCGACGTCACCGAGGAACGCGCCCACGAGGAAGAGCTGCTACGGCGCAGCAACGAAGACCCGCTCACCCGCTTGCCCAACCGCTACTGGGTCGAAGGCCACCTGCGCGACGCCATCGCCCGGGCCGAGCGGGAAAACGCGATGTTTGCGCTGCTGTTCATCGACCTGGACGGCTTCAAGGCGATCAACGACACCTGGGGCCATGCCGCCGGTGACGAGCTGCTGCGCACGGCCGCGCAACGGCTCAAGGAGGCCGTTCGTCCGCACGACTGCGTGACCCGGTTCGGCGGCGACGAATTCGTGATCGTGATCGAGAACGTCACCGACGCCTTCGATGCGGCCCAGGCGAGCGAGCGCATCCAGCGCGCCTTCCGCCGGACCATCCGCATGTCCTACGGCGAGTACGTGCTCGGCGCCTCGATCGGCATCAGCCTGTTTCCGACCGACGGCAAGGAGCCGCGCGAACTGCTGCAGAATGCCGACATCGCGATGTATTCGGCGAAGACGAACGAGCGGGGCAGCTATCGCTTTTTCGACGGCAAGTTCCACGACCAATTGAAGGCGCGCCTCGAACGCATCCGCGAATTGCGCCATGCGCTGGCGCAGGACCAGTTCGTCATGTACTACGAGCCGCGCGTGGACCTGGCGGACGGCTCGATCACCAGCCTGGAGGCGCTCGTGCGCTGGGTCCACCCGACGCGGGGGCTGGTCCCGCCCGCCGAGTTCGTTCCCCTGGTCGAAGAGACCGGACTGGTGCTCAAGCTCGGAGACCTGGTGATCGACAAGGTCTGTGCCCAGTTGGCGCAGTGGGCCAAGACCGGCGACAAGCTGGTGCCCGTGTCGATCAACATCTCGCCGCGCCAGTTCAACGATACCGACGTGGCGCAGACGCTGCGGCAGGCGCTGGAGCTTTATGCGGTGGACCCGCGCCTGGTCGAGGTCGAGCTGACCGAATCCTCGGTGATGAACGAGACGGCCTCGGTCGTCAGCGCGATCCAGGCGATCCGCCAGACCGGGATCAAGGTGCTGCTGGACGATTTCGGCACCGGTTATTCGTCGCTGTCGCAACTGTACAAGCTGAATTTCGACGGCCTCAAGATCGACCGCGCCTTCATCGTCCAGCTCGGCAAGACCGAGGGCGGGGTCGTGATCGTCAGGGCGATCGTGACGATGGCGCGCGCGCTTGCGATGCGGGTCGTGGCGGAAGGCGTTGAGACGATGGAGCAGGTCGACATGCTGCGCGCGCTGGATTGCGACGAGATCCAGGGATACCTGATTTCGAAGGCGATGCCGCCGGCGGAGTTCCAGCCCGTGGCGCGCAATTTCGTGCTGATGGAAGCGTAGGGGAAACAACAACGCCAGCGCGGAGGCTGGCGTTGTTGTTGAATCTGGTAGGCCGTGCGGGGCTCGAACCTGCGACCAACGGATTAAAAGTCCGCTGCTCTACCAACTGAGCTAACGACCCGAAGAAGGCACGCATTATAGCGGCTCGGGCGCCGTTCGCTAAGGGTTTTCTTGTGAATACAACACTTTACTGCCCGCGCTTGACCGGTCGTACCGGCGGCGTCGCGGCGGAGATCGCGAGGCTGCTCAGGACGAAGGCGGCGGCAAACGTGGCGGCGAAGAGGGTCGAGAGAGTACGCATGATGGCTCCTGGCGGTGGCGGGCGGGACGTCCGGTTTCCGTATTGATGCTACCAAGTATAGGTAGCACAGGAGTGTATTTGGTTGCTGAAGGGCAACAACAAGTTCGCAAGAGGAATCAAGGCGCCAGCCTGACGTCCGTGTTGTTCTTGTGTAACTGAAGCGGTATGGAAAGCCCTGGTCTTCGAAAATTGACTTCAGGTAAGCACATAATATTGGCTTCAGCAGCCTGGTGGCATCGCTGCGTTGGTTCCACCACCTCAAGATTACCAACAAGTTACTGGTGGCATTCGTCCCCGTGGTTGCAGTGACTTGTGTAATGGGAATATTTTCAATTATCCAATTGGTCAAGGTCGGCAATTCCTCCGCCGAGATTGCCCAGAACTGGATGCCCGCGACCCGCCACATCGGCGAGGTGCAGACGTCGCTGGCGCGCTTCAGGATTTCGGAAGCGACCCACGTCCTGCAGGAAAGCGAAGTCGAGATGAACGCCGCCGACAAGGCGCTGGCGACCCGTCGCGACATCATGCGCAAGCAGCAGGAAGCGCTGGCTGCCTTGGTGTCCGACCCCGAGGAAAAGCGCATTTATGCAGCGTTCCAGCAGGACCTGGACGCCTATATGGTGGAAAGCGGCAAGCTGACCGCGCTGTCGCATGCCGGCAGCAAGGACGAGGCCCGGGCACTGTTCAAGGGCGCCTCCAACAAGATCTATCGCAAGATCAACGAGGAATTCGAAGCACTGGCCAAGCACAACGACGACGGCAGCCATGCGTCCGAACAGGCCGCCGAGCAGGTTTTCCGCCTGTCGCGCAAGCTGATCATTGGCGCCCTGGTGCTGTCGGTCGGCGTCGGCCTGCTGCTGGCGATGTGGGTGGCGCGCATCGTGGCGAAGCCGTTGAACGAAGCGATCGGCGTGGCGCAGCGGGTGGCGAGCGGCGACCTGACGGCGGATATCGAGGTCCGCAGCCGCGATGAAACCGGCATGGTCATGAGTTCGCTGCGCGACATGAACCAGAGTCTGGCGCATGTGGTAGGCCAGGTACGCGGCTCGACCGACGCGATCGCCACGGCATCGGCGCAAATCGCCAGCGGCAACCTGGACCTGTCGGCCCGCACCGAAGGGCAGGCCAGTTCGCTGGAGGAAACCGCGTCGGCGATGGAGGCGTTGACGACCACCGTGCGGCAGAACGCCGACAATGCGCGCCTCGCCGATCAACTGGCGCAGTCGGCATCCAGCGTGGCGGCCGACGGCGGCAAAGTCGTGGGCGATGTGATCACGACCATGGAGGCGATCAGTGCCGCGTCGCGCAAGATCGTCGATATCATCGGCGTCATCGACGGCATCGCATTCCAGACCAATATCCTGGCCCTGAACGCGGCGGTGGAAGCCGCGCGCGCCGGCGAACAGGGGCGTGGATTCGCGGTCGTCGCATCGGAAGTGCGCAACCTGGCGCAGCGCAGTGCCGTTGCCGCCAAGGAGATCAAGCATTTGATCGAGGACTCGGTCCGGCAGATGGATTCCGGCACGGTGCTGGTGCAGCAGGCCGGCAGTACCATGGACCAGATCGTGGCCAGCGTGCGGCGTGTGAGCGGCGTGGTGGGCGAGATCTCCGCGTCCAGTGTCGAGCAGCGTTCCGGCATCGAAGAAATCAACAAGGCCATCGTGCAAATCGACGAGACCACCCAGCGGAACGCCGCCCTGGTCGAGGAAGCTGCCGCCGCGGCAGCCGCCTTGCAGGAACAGGCGGCGCAACTGGCGACGGTGGTGTCGCGGTTTCGCCTGGCCGATGCGCCGCGTCGGCGCGGGATGTTGCGATCGGCATGATCGGATCCGGCCGGGAAATAAAAACGCCAGCCCGAAGGCTGGCGTTTTTGCTGAATCTTGGTAGGCCGTGCGGGTATCGAACCTGCGACCAACGGATTAATGTTACGTCCCAATATAATCTGACACGGCTACCCTTGTAGAACAACGATTTAGTGCTGGCAGGCCAAGTCAAGCCGGGCTCTAGAAACTTAAACAGAGCTTAGTTCCAGCCATTTTACGTGACCGAGTAAGAATAGAAGCTGAAACGGCGTTGGACGCGTGCGGTTTCTTGCCATCCCGGTCGAAGTTATGCTCATGGTACGCCCAGCACTGGAATCTGCTCCCACGACAGCGTGGCGCCGGCAACGGCGATGAGCAGCATGCCGATGAAAATGCGGCGGTCGAAATTTTCCTTGAAGACGAACCAGGCCAGCATGGCGGTCAGCCCCCTTCCATATTGAGCAGCAACGAGGCCGCCGAGGCGGGCGTCAGGGGCAGCCCGATCATCAGCAGCGCCGGCCCGGCCACACCGCCGGTGGCGATGGCGCCGCCCCGCCAGGCCAAGCCAGCGCGGTCAGCGCCACCGGCCGGTCCTGTTGCGCGCGCTGCACCAGGGCGCGCACCAGATGCCAGGCTAACGCAGCAAACGTAGCCCGTACAATCCGCCCGCCATCGACCCCGGCTTGGCGACGAACTTCACCGTCAGCGACCCGTTGAGCAATTCAGCCGGAATCGCCACATCCTTCGTATAGAACTCCTGCGTATTCTTCTCCAGCGTGACCGTGGCGATCTGCCGGCCATTGACCAGCACATCGAAAGTCGGGCCAGAATCGTCGCCGTTGAAGGTCAACCTCAGGGTCTTCGCTTCCAGCTTGCGGTCGTTCAGCACATAGCTGAACCATCCGCTTGCATTGCGCCAGTGCTTGCCCTTGGCGACGCCAGCGTCGGCGCCCTCGCCCGCAAACGCGTGATCGGACTCCGGCTGCTGCTCGCCCGGCGCCACCTGATCGATGGTCTGCGCGTCGAGGGCGATGCGCTCGGCTTCGGCCTTGCCCGCCGCTTCGCGTGTGTCCTGCGCGCTGGCCGGGGTCGAATACGGCCAGTAGATCATATAGCGCGAATCGTGCAGCCGGAAGAACGGGATGAGTTTCATGACCCCCGCGCCGCCGCCCTGGATCAGCCCCGGCGCGGTGAACGTCATCGGCTCGCCCTTGACCGCCTTGAACTTCTTCACAAAGTCGCGCGTGTCGCTAACGAACATCGGCGCCGCCTCCAGCGGACACACAGGCCCGCTGGGGACTTGGCTCCCCGAATCGCCCGCGAACACGTTGAGCTTCTCGTTGGGGAAGGGCTGCGTCTTGGCCGCCAACACGATCGGCCCGCGCAGCACCGCATAATAGTTCGACTGGTCCGGCAGGCGCTCCAGGGTCGTCCGCATCGGCACGGTCACGTCGACGCGGTCACCCGTGCGCCAGTGACGCGTGAGGCTCACATAGCTGCCCG
>Ga0209148_1001215_pt1 | contig 14597 bp, 8 predicted proteins | sample AraplaCol_mMF_r2_2_FD_184288 | JGI IMG/M metagenome (GOLD analysis project Ga0209148, IMG submission 184288) | Arabidopsis root microbial communities from North Carolina, USA - plate scrape CL_Col_mMF_r2 (SPAdes) (version 2) | ecosystem: Host-associated > Plants > Roots > Endosphere | place: USA...
CGCCGCATCCAGCAAGCCGATCTCCGGCTGATAGATGAAATAGAAGAGCAGACCGGTGACGGTGATGGAAATTGCCGAAGGCACGAAATAGATGGCGCGCCAGAAACGCCGCCACTTCTCCGAGGCAAGGCCCTCGATCATCGCTGCCAGCAGGAAGGCGCCGAAGACCTGGAAGACGATCGAGATCACCGCATAGAGGGCATTGTTCCAGAGCGAGGTCCAGACGACCGGGTCCTGCAGCAGCCGGTCATAGTTGGTGAGGCCGACATTGGTGACCTCGCCGGTATAGATATCCTGGTCCGTGGTGCTGACGATGAAATTATCGACGATCGGATAATAGACGAACCAGCCGATCAGGATCACGGCGGCCGCAATCCAGCGGAAGGAGAAGAGGTTGCGCAAGCGGGGCCTTGGCCGCCCACCTGCGCCGCGCCGTTTAGCGGCACCGGCGAACCCGGTGCCGCTTTTGATCCCTGTCACAGCCATCTTGGTTATTTTTTCGCGTCGGCTGCCGCCGCCTGCTTGACCTTGTCCATGACCTGCTCGGCGGTCATGGAACCGTCAACCAAAGCCTGGAGGTTGGAGAGCCAGGCCTGGGCCACGCGCGGCGAATTCGCCGTGTCGAGCCAGGGCATCAGATAGGAGGCCGACTTCAGCACCTTGAGACCTTCGACCACCGAGGGGCTCATATTGCTTTCCGAGGCACCGCCGACCGTCGCGCTGGGCTGGCCGTAAGGCGGGGCCGAGAGCACCTGGCCGTGTTCCTTCGTGGTGACGAACTTCATGAAGTCGATCGCCAGGGGAATGTTCTTCGAGGCGGTGTTGATCATATACCCTTCGGGAGCACCTTCGACCGCCTTCGGGTCACCCTTGGCATCGGCAGGCGCCGGCAGGACGAAGAAGCCGAAATCGGCTGCCTTCAGGGTCGTGTCGGGGGCAGCACTCTGATCGAACTCGATGATTTCCTGGTAGTACATCGCCGATTTGGTGTTGCTGAAGGCTTGCAGCGCTGAGGCGTAGGAGACGCCGTTCATGGTGGCGCCGTCGGTGCAGCGATCGGAAAGCTCCTTGAACTGCTTCAGGGCGGCGACATAGCCGGGATCGTCATAGGTTGCCGTCTTCGATTCGAAGTCGCGTTCCAGGGTCGCGCGCGGCACGTCGAAGGCGAGCAGCTGGCCGATATAATGGAGTGCCGGCCAGGCTTCCTTGTTGCCGAGCGAGATCGGCGTGATGCCGGCCTTGCGGATGGTGTCGCAATCCGACAGCAGCTGTTCGAAGCTGGTCGGCGCGCTGAGGCCGAGCTTCGTGAAAATCTGCTTGTTGTAGCCCATGAACTTGGCATCGAGATAAAGCGGGATGCCATAATATTTGCCATTGTACTGGAAGGCCTGGACGGCAGCGGGAACCAGCGTCTTGCCCCAGTCGCTGTCGGGGCCGATCACCTTACTGAGATCGACGGCGCGGTTGCCGCGGACGAAATTGCCGCCCCAGCTGCCGGTCCAGGAGAAATAGACATCGGTGAGCGCATTGGAGGCGACCAGCGTCTTGGTCTTGCCCTTGACGCTGTCATCGCTCTCTTGGATCAGCTCCACCTTCACGTCGGGGTGCAGCTTCTCATATTCCTTGGCGAGATCGGTGAAGTAGGGCGACAGTACCTGCAGGCCAAACTTGGTCAGGATCGACAGCTTGCCGCTATATTCGACCTTGGCATCCGGATCAGCGACGACGACCTTGCCGGCGGCATGGCTGGCGCTGGCCGAAAGACCGAGCGCCGAGGCGGCGGCCATGGTGACCGCCGCGATCTGCATTGAACGTTTCATGAGCATCTCCTCCTGTGAAGTTTCTTAGTATTCGACGCGCTTGTAATAGCGGCGCGTGGTGAGCGGATGGTTGCGCAGCACCTCGAGATGGGCGCTGAGGCGCTCCAGCAAAGTGGCGAGCAGAACGGGCGAGATCATGCTGCGGGTCTCGGCCGAGATGCCCGGCAGCTTGACGGCGGCAGCATCGAGGATGCGGACACGGTCGGAATAGCGCTTGGCGAAATTCTCGACGCGGTCGCCCAGCGGACGCAGCGCATCCTCGCCTTTGAAGAGGAAGACGCTGACGCCGGGTTCGACCAGCTCTAGCGTACCGTGGAAGAAGTCGGCGGCATGGACGGGGCGGGTGCGGATCCACTGCATCTCCTCGAGGATGCACATGCCGTAATAATAGGCTTCCGGCCAGACCGAGCCGGCACCGGTGAAGATGTGATAGGTCTCGTCCTTGATGGTCGCGGCGAGCTCGGCGGCGGTGCCTTCATAGGCGGCCTTGGCATCGACCAGCAGCTTCGGCAGGCGCTGCAGCTCGCTGACCGTCGTGTCGAAGTCCTTGTACTCGCCGCGTTCAGCAAGCAAAGCGAGGACGATCAGCAAGGTCTGGAGATAGAAGGATTCCGACGAGGTGTCGTCTTCAGCGAAATTGGTGAAGTTGTAGTCCGCTTCCTGCGCCAGTGGCGTGTCCTTGTGGCCGGTCAGCGAGAAGGTCTTCACGCCGCGCTGCTTCAGGAAGGCGAGCAGTTGCACGCTTTCCTTGGTGGTGCCGGAGAGCGAGGGCATGACCACCAGCGCCTGGCTGTCGAGGCCGGCCGGCGGATTGAGCACGACCTGGGCCGGGAATTGCGCGCTCACCGGAAAAGTCGTGCGGCTCTGTGCCAGTTCAATGGCGGGCAGGGTCAGCAGCTGGACGCCGCCGGTGCCCATGAAGAAGACCCGCTCGATGCCCTCCGACAGCAGCTCGCGCATGATGGACCGCGCTTCGCTGGCGATGGCGACGGCTCCGCTTTGGATTTTGACGAAGCGATCCGGGTCGAAATTGAGCATGTGTTCTTTCCTCATGTTGCGGGTTCACGACGGCGCAGCCCTCCTGGGGGCGCACCGGGCGCGGGAACGGTAACTGATATGAGATCGATCTCACATCGGGTGTGAGATCGATCTCATATCGCAAAGTTAGCCACGGAATCGACATCTTGGCAAGCGCCGTGGCGCGGCCCTTCCGCAAAATCTCAAATTTGTTTGGAACTCGTCAGCGCTTTTTCGGATGCGAAACGGAACCGCGCACGATCAGCCGGGTCGGGAAGGTCATGTGCCGCGGGGCCACGCGTTTGCCGCCCAGACGGTCGAGCAGCAGCTTGGCGGCCAGGGGGCCGATCTCGGCGATCGGCTGGGCGACGACGGTGATCTGCGGGTCGGTGAAGGTGGCGAGATCGAAATCATCGAAGCCGACCAGCGACACATCATGGGGAATCGATAGGCCCATGGAGCGCAGGGCAAGCAAAGCGCCCTGAGTCATCAGGCTGTCGACGGTGAACAGGGCAGTCGGGCGATCACGGCGGCTGAACAGCCGGATGGTGGCCTCGATCGCATGTTCGACCGTCGAACGCGAGACGCCGATCACCGTCTCGTCGAGTGCGATGCCATGTTCCTGAAGGGAGTTCTGATAGCCGGCCAGGCGCTCCTGAGCCGTGGAAATCCGGGATTCGTCGCGCAGCAAGGCGATGCGGCGATGGCCATTCGCGACCAGATAATCGACGACCTCGCGCGCCCCGCCTTCATTATCGACCACGACACTGTCGCAGCGGACATTCTTGGCGATGCGATCGATCAGCACAATTGGCGCCCCTTCGCGTGCCAGCTTCACCACATGTTGGTTGTCGGTCGCAGAAGTAGGGGCCAGGACGAAGCCGCGCACGCTCAGCGAACGCAGGCTTTCCAGCAATTCTTTTTCCTGCTCGACATCTTCCTCGCTGCTGGCGATGAGCAGGTTGTGACGCTGCTTGCGCAGTTCGACTTCGAGGTCATGGGCGATGCGGGCGAAAAACGGATTCTGGATGTCCCCGGGGACGAAGCCGACAATCGGCATTTGCCCGCGGCGCAGCGCCTGGGCAACGCGATTGGCGCGATAGCCGAGCGAATCGGCCGCTTCGTGTATGCGCTTGGCTGTCTCGTCGCCGACATAACCATAGCTGCTGAGTGCCCGCGCGGCTGTCGCCCGCGACACATTCGCCGCCGCGGCGACATCCTTCAGGGTGACCCCTTTGCGTGTCACGAATGCATCCCTCCGGCAGTCTGACGCCGATATCTGGGTCGTTCATCCCAGTCCGTATTTCGCCATTCTTGTGGCACATATCAAATGGATTTCAAATTGCAAGATTAGCCGTTCCTGCGATCATTCGCTAAAAATCGAGCGTCTTGAGCCCGTCCGCGGTTCCTGGGTGTCATTTCCGGTGGCGGAACTTATGGGCACCTTCGCCCTGTTCTTCCCTTCCGCCCCCCGTCTATCTCGTACCGTATTTTTGACCTCCCGATTTTGTGGTCAAGGGACGCGGATTGAGGAAATTCGATTCTCGCTCTATAGACGCTGCACCGCTCCGCGGTCGATTCGCCGGTAATTGTCTTCTGGGTCTTCGCCGTCGGAACTAGGATTCTCGGTTCTATCCGCCGATAACGCCGAGGAGGCACTGCGTATCTTGGAGACCCGCTCATACATTGCGGTTATGGTTACTGATATCGAAATGCCAGGCATGGACGGCCTGGCGCTTTCGCGTGCCGTCCGCTATAGGGGGGCCTCCAATCGAGGTCATCGTCACAACAGGCCGCCAGCGGCCAGATCCTACCGAAATGCCGCTGCGTTGTAAGTTCTACCCAAAGCCAGCCGACATGACGAATCTCGGCGAGGCGATTAAGCGGATCGGCGCATAGGACCGATCGAGAAAAACAGACACATCCCGGCCCGCTTCGATATGGAGAGTGGATGGATGTGGCCTTCGAAGACGTGCGCGCCTGGGCAAAGGCGAGAAGATACCGAATTCATCTGCTTTACGCTTGGTGCGAGAACCCGGATGAAAGTTATATTCTTTGAGGCCTTTTGCATTCTACTGCTGAACTCGTGCCCACTTCCATGTGGGCGATGAAGCCGCAGATGCCATTAGCCATCCCTAGATTCGGCAAGAGGAATTGCTATGGTCCTATCCACATCATTGCCTCTCTAGGTGCGGGGAGCCTCTTCATCTCTACGGCGAGTGTCGGAAACCGCTTGGTCCAGTCGAGGCCGGCCCGGGTGAAGATGCGGACTTTGCCGGCATCGAAGCGGACGCCCAGCCGGTATCCATCGGATTTGATTTCATGAATTCAGTCGCTGCCGGCAGGGGGCGTATCCGCCAGGGTGGCAAGCTGCGGATCCATCTTGGCCGGCGGGGCCTTGCTTTCAGTCTTTCTCGGCTTTCGCGCCATTACCCCTCCAACCAGCCCAGGCCTTAAATGCGAGTGCCGCCAGGAATGTTCCCAAAAGGGGGAACTCGGAACGCCGCCGATCACTTCCTTCTGCTATGATCGCCAGGAGGGCCCCGATGGCACCGCGCAACTTTTGGAAAGGATACCTCAAGCTGTCGCTCGTCACATGCCCGGTCCAGATGAGGCCGGCGACCACAGAAGCCGACAAGGTGAAGTTCCACACGTTGAACCGGAAGACGAAGAACCGGATCGCAGCAGTCTACGTGGACGCCGTGACTGGCAAACCGGTCGAAGAGGAGCAGCAGGTCAAGGGTTACGAGAAGGGCGAAAACGACTACGTCACCTTGGAAGATGACGAACTCGACGCCGTCGCCTTGGAAAGCACCCGGACGATCGACATCGAGAGCTTTGTTCCCGCCGACGGCGTCGAATGGATCTATTACGACAAGCCGCATTACTTGATGCCTGACGGCGAGGTCGGCGAGGAGGCCTTCGCGGTGATCCGCGACGCGATGGCGCGGACCGAGACCGTCGGCATCTCCCGGCTGGTCATGTACCGGCGCGAACGCGCCGTGATGCTCCAGCCGAGGGGCAAAGGCATTATCCTCTGGACGCTGCGCTACGGTGACGAAGTCCGAGATCCCAAGCAGTACTTCTCCAACGTCGAAGAAGTGAAGCCCGACAAGAAGCTCGTCGATCTTGTCCATAAGCTGATCGAAGACAAGACTAAGCCTTGGAGCCCGAACATGGTGGATGACCCCATCCAAGACAAGCTGCTGGATCTTGTCGCCCAGAAGAAAAAGGGCAGGAAAGTGGTCGCGCGCGCCAAGGATGAAGCCGATGAGGGCCAAGGCAGCAACGTGGTCAGCATCATGGATGCATTGAAGGCGAGCATTGCTTCTGGGCGCCGGAAGAAGAGCTGATACGAAGAGTGGAGAACGGCATGGACAGAATCTGGGTGGTGGAACCGACGGCGACGCTCGATGACTCCCGTTGGCAGGGTCGTCGCGTCTGGCGACACATTGTGGTCCGGGCGGAGAACGCCGGTCTTGCTATCCTGACGGCAGAGAAGTTCGCGCTCGAGCATAGCGGCCATGACGGACATCCCGGCAATGAAACCCCGTCCCCTGTGGCCGGCCCGGCGGACGCCAAGCTTTATAAGATCGGCGAGATCAACGAAGAGAAGTTGACGGACTATTCAGGCCGTCAGCCCGCCAAAGAAGCGGCTCGGACGGGCGTGATCGCTGCCGAAATGATGGCTTAAACAAAGCGTAAGACCTAGGCTGCTTTCCCGCGGGTCTTGGCCTTCGTCTTGGCTTTGGTTTTGACTTTGGTCTTCGCCTTCGGAACCGCTTTGGCCTTGCCACCGGCGCGGGCCTTCGCGGGCGTTTTCCCGGCGCTTTGCCGCAAGGCGTCCATCAGGTCGACGACATTGGTCGCGACGGGTACCTTTTTCTTCGGCAGCGGCTTTCCTGCCATCTTGGCTTTGACGAGATCCGCGAGCGCCGCCTCGTATCGATCGTCGAATTCCTTGGGATTGAACTTTCCACGCTTCGTGTCGATGATGTGCTCGGCGAGGTCGAGCATCTCTCCCTTGATCTTCAGGTCCGGTATTTCGTCGAAGGCATCATCGGCCGAACGCACCTCGTACTTGTAGTTGAGCATGGTCGCGATGAGGCCGGGACCGTGGGCTCGGATCAACAAGGTGCGAACGCGGCGGAAGAGCACAGTCTCCGCGATCGCCGCGACGCCGTCCTTCTTGAGGCCCTCGCGGATGAGAAAGAAGGCTTCGGCCGCCGCTTTGCTCGCCGGAGCGAGGTAATACGGTTTGTCGAAATAGACGCTGTCGATGGCACCGCACTCGATAAATGCTTCGATCCTGATGGTCTTGTCGCTTACAGGCATGACGGCCTGGATCTCGTCCGGCTCGAAGATAACGTACTGGTCCTTGTCGATCTCGTAACCTTTGACCTGGTCCTCGCGCTCGACCGGCTTGTCAGTCTCGGCATCGACGAAAATCCGGCGGACACGATGACCCGTATCCCTGTTCAAGGTATGGAGGGCAATCCGTTCAGCCTCCGACGCCGCGGTATAGAGCGCCACATTGCAGCCGAGTTGACCGACCTTGAGAAAGCCTTTCCATTGCGCGCGAGGTGCCATTTCCTATCCTCCGAAGAGAATAACTGCGAGCCATTGCCGGTGTTCCACAGGTGGAACACGCGGCACATTTCCGGCATTGCCTGGCTTATGACATTTCCTGGAATTTGGACCTGTAAATAGCTGGCGACGATTCGAGGTCAGAGGTCCGTATCAGGTCTGGAAACAATCGACAGGAAACGGATGTCACACCGCCTTTGTCGAAAAAGTTGCCTACATGATCCAGGGGTGCATCGCGCGGCCGAGTGGGAGATTGGGTGATGCCAATAATAGGCGGGGCGGGGTCAGCTGTGCTTTCATCGCGACTTTGATGCAGCCGTCTTGCATAGCGCGAAACGTCTTATAGAGATCCGGGCTCTCTTCGAGGGTCGCTCGCTGGGTAATAACGAAAGAAGGGCCGATCTCTCCCTTCTCGGTGCGCTCCAGGAGCGAGGGAAGGTATTTCTGGACCGGCGTTTTCCCATTCGGGAGGTAAGGCCGCGGTTGATAGCCGAGCCCATTGGCGCGCTATCAGGCAACCCGCCATAGGCCCCGACGATGGAGGTCGCGACTTCAACCCGGTCGATCAAGGAGTCGGCCGTCGCCGTGGACGGGCAGCAACTTGTAAGCCGGCATCCTTGATTTGGGATCATGGTGAGGCAGCGGAAGGAGTGGATTTGTCTCCGGGTAGTAAGCTGCGTAGCACCCTGGCGGGACGTCCGTCGCTTTACGATTTGGATGCTTCACTATTTCGCGAGGGCGCATGCAGTGCAGGCAGCGCAGGTACCCAGGTTTCGTCCACTTGTGGATGCGGAATTGCGCGAATTGCGCGCGGTCGGCTTGGGCTATATCGGGACGATGGGCCGCTTTCCCGGCTTCTGATAGATAAAGGGCACACATGTGGGCCTTCCATGTGGGCGAAGCGAACCTCAACTCAGCAGCCGATTAAAGTCGATGCGGCGCCCAAACGGAACGAATGTCCTCACCCGACACTTTACCCCACAGATATCAAAGGTGGCGGTTGTGACCCGATGCTATCCATTTTCGATGTTACCAGGCTTAGCCCCAAAGCAGCAGCGCAGCAGTATGCGAGAGCCAAAGAGCTTGGCTTCGACGGCATTCTAACTTTCCCATTTGAAAACAAATTCGAGGCGGTCGACGTTCCGGCAGACGCATCAGTCGGAAAGCTGGTTTTTATAGCTGGCTTGCCGCCTGATCTCCTCCAGTCTGGATGTACGGAACGATCGGCTAGCATGGGGGTTGAGCGAGGTGCGGTCGATCCCCGCATATTTACCGGGATGCCGCAAGAAGGGTTCAAGTTGACTGAGGTCGAGAATGCGATCTCGGTTTACGAGCAAGTGCTGTCGAAACTAGTATCCGCTGGGTATAGCGGAATGTTCGTCGATGATTCTGTCTTACCTTTTGTCGAGGCCGCTATGACGCGCCTCGCTCTGGCGCGTGACGTACCCACCTTTACGTTCATCGTCGCGGCCACCAAGAACGCCCACCGCCACGAGGAGATGATCTTTCCGCATACCATCCTGCCCAGATCGCTGGAGAGACCGCTTGGTAGCGGCTCCCACTCGATCGCGATGTATGTGGAAAATGCGCCGTCATCTGCCCCATTTCGGGCAATACATGATGTTGACCAGTTGCACCGGTATCTGACGCAGTTGATATGGCTGGCAGCAACAGACGGACCGGCTTGGCGGTGCCCTTGTGGTATGGCCATCGACGACGAAATCTGCCGTACAATCGCAAAGGCCAATTCGTATCGCCGAGCCCATCCGGCGGCCATTGCTCACCGCAACTCACTCAGGCTGAATGCGCCGGATACTGGCCTGTTGGCCGATGTGCTCGGCGCTCGCTCGGATATTCCAGTCCTTCGCCTCATTAATACGGATTTGAACCGGCGGATAACGGTGAAGCCCGCACCGCTTCTGGCGCGATCCGACGGACTGGAACTAAAGAAAACCGGGATTGTAAATGGCGTGGGATCGACCGCGTCCATCGTTCTCGAGCCAGGCGAGATCCGATGGAGCGAATTGCGCAGAAGCGATGCCATCAAAGCGGCCGGGGGCATGGCAGAAGTCCAACTCGAAGAGGCCTTGCAGGCGCCTCGCATCTGCATCGCAAATTTGGAGCCGCGGCCGGAGCAACCGGATGGACTGGTCAAGCGTGTCGTCGGCGAAGAGGTGGTGGTCGAGTGCGACCTGCTATGCGATGGCCATGATTTACTGGGCGGGCGTCTGCTATGGCGACCTGCGGACAGCACAAGCTGGCAGGCTGTTCCGCTCCGTTTCAAAGAAAATGATCGATGGACAGGCTCCTTTACGGCGAGCCGGGTCGGTTTGCACCTCTATTCGCTGGAAGTCTGGCGAGACGATCTCGCCAGTTATCAGCGTGAACTCGCCAAGAAAGCTGCTGCGGGCCAGAATATAGAGCTGGAGATCAAGGAAGGTGAAGAACTGGTACGCCGATCGCAGCAGGCTAGCGCCGATCCTTCGCTGCTTGACCTGTTTCGTGACTGGCACGATCGTTTGACCCGTCTTTTCGGCGCTGAACGCCTTGGCCATATAGAGAATCTACCCCGCATTGGCGGCGATATTGGTCTGCGTTCCTTCGTGACGCGTAGCGACTTGGACGTGGCAGTCTGGATCGACCGCTATTCTGCCGGCTTCTCCGCTTGGTACGAAATTTTCCCGCGCTCGCAAAGCAAATTTCCGGGGCGGCACGGTACTTTCCGCGATGTGATCGATCAGCTGCCGGCCATCCGCGACATGGGCTTCGATACACTTTATTTTCCGCCTATACATCCGATCGGGCGCATCAACCGCAAAGGCCGGAACAACAGCCTGACGGCGGACCCCGATGAACCCGGTAGTCCCTACGCAATCGGCGCAGCGGAGGGCGGCCATGATGCGCTCCATCCGGAACTCGGGACGATGGAGGACTTCCGTCGCCTCAGGCGAGCAGCTGCCGAGCAGGGTATAGAACTGGCGATGGATTTTGCCATCCAATGTGCGCCCGACCACCCCTGGCTCAAGCAACACCCCGAATGGTTCCGCTGGCGTCCCGACGGTACGATCCAGTATGCCGAGAATCCACCGAAGAAATATGAAGATATCGTCAATGTGGATTTCTACGCGCCTGGTGCTCGGCCCTCACTCTGGGTGGCGCTGCGGGATATCGTTTTATTTTGGCGCCGAGAAGGTGTTCGCACTTTCCGGGTCGACAATCCGCATACCAAGCCCTTGCCTTTCTGGCGGTGGCTGATCCGCGATATCCAGGCGGCTTATCCCGACACGGTCTTTCTATCGGAGGCTTTCACGCGTCCTAAGATCATGTATCGACTAGCGGAAATCGGATTCACCCAGTCTTACACCTATTTCACCTGGCGCAACACCAAGCTGGAACTGGAAGACTACCTGACGCAGATAACCGAGGGGGCTTACCGCGAGGTTTTCCGACCGCATTTCTTCGTCAACACGCCAGATATCAATCCGCGGTTTCTGCACGAATCAGGTCGGCCGGGCTTCCTGATCCGGGCGGCTCTTGCTGCAACATTGTCGGGTCTGTGGGGTGTCTATAACGGTTTCGAAGTCTGCGAGGCGAGCGCCTTGCCTGGGAAGGAGGAGTATCTCGATTCAGAGAAGTACCAGTTGCGGCACTGGAATCGCACGGCCCCCGGCAATATTGTCGCCGAGATCACCCAGCTCAATCGCATCAGGCGCGAAAACCCAGCCTTGCACAGCCATCTCGGGCTGATCTTCCTGAAGGCCGATAACGACCAGATTCTCTATTTTTGCAAACGCAGCTACAACAACGATAATGCAGTCCTTGTTGCCATCAATCTCGATCCCTTCCATCAGCAATCCGCCCAGGTCGAGATTCCGTTATGGCTTTGGCAGCAGCCGGATGATGGGGCGCTCAATGCCACCGATCTCCTGACGGGCAAGAACCTCTCCTGGCACGGAAAGATGCAGGTGATTTCCCTCGATCCGTTCCGGAATCCCTATGCTATCTGGCGTATTGCGGGAGGCGCTTGAAGATGAAACCGATGCCGCGCTCCAAGCTTATCTTCCGGCCCGATCCGCTTTGGTACAAGGACGCCATTATCTATCAGGTGCATGTGAAGTCCTTTTTTGACGCAAATGACGACGGCATCGGCGACTTTGCTGGACTGACCGCGAAATTGGACTATCTGGTCGAACTCGGCGTCGACGGCGTCTGGCTGCTTCCGTTTTATCCGTCCCCGCGTCGCGACGACGGCTATGATATCGCCGATTATCGTGACGTCCACCCAGACTATGGCTCTATAGGCGAGTTGCGGCGGTTCATTAGCGCCGCCCACAAGCGCGGCTTAAAAGTCATCACTGAGCTCGTCATCAACCATACTTCCGATCAGCACCATTGGTTCCAGCGCGCACGCCGGGCTAAACCGAACTCGGTATATCGCAACTACTATGTCTGGTCCGATAGCGATGACGTCTATGCGGGTACACGCATCATCTTCGTCGACACAGAGAAGTCGAATTGGACCTGGGATCACGAAGCCGGGGCCTATTTCTGGCACCGCTTCTATAGTCATCAGCCGGATCTCAATTTCGACAACCCACGCGTCATTAAGGAAGTTCTGTCAGTCATGCGCTTTTGGCTGGATATGGGAATCGACGGGCTCCGTCTCGATGCCGTTCCCTATCTTGTTGAACGGGAAGGCACCATCAACGAAAACCTTCCGGAGACGCATGCGGTACTGAAACTGATTCGGCGCAAGCTCGATGAGCGGTACCAATCCAAGATGCTTTTGGCGGAGGCCAATCAGTGGCCCGAAGATGCCGCGCAATATTTTGGCAATGGAGATGAATGCCACATGGCCTTTCATTTCCCACTTATGCCGCGCATCTACATGGCAATTGCACAGGAAGACCGCTTTCCAATCTCAGATATCCTGCGCCAGACGCCGCATCTGCCAGAGAACTGCCAATGGGCCATCTTCCTGCGAAATCATGACGAATTGACGTTGGAAATGGTGACGGACCGCGAGCGTGACTATCTCTGGCAAACCTATGCGACGGATCCCCGCGCACGACTTAATCTCGGGATCCGGCGGCGTCTTGCTCCCCTGGTGGAACATGATCGACGCCGCATCGAGCTGATGAACAGTCTGCTTCTTTCTATGCCCGGAACACCCGTCATTTACTACGGTGACGAAATCGGTATGGGGGATAATATTCATCTGGGCGACCGCGACGGTGTACGGACACCGATGCAATGGTCGCCGGACCGCAACGGGGGCTTCTCCAAAACGGACCCGGCCAGACTGGTGCTGCCTACTATCATGGACCCGCTCTACGGCTATCAGGCTTTGAATGTTGAGGCGCAGAAGAGCGATCCGCATTCTCTATTGAACTGGATGCGGCGGATGCTCTCGGTAAGACGCGAGGAGACCGTCTTTGGACGCGGTGCGTTTCGCCTGCTGGCACCCGGCAACCGCAAGATTCTCGCTTATCTCCGATGTGATGCCGATACGCTTATCTTATGCGTCGGCAATCTTTCCCGCACCGCCCAGGCGGTAGAGCTTGACTTGGCGGAGATGACAGGCCGCATACCGGTCGACCTCGTGGGGTCCGCTTCGTTCCCGCCGATCGGTCAGTTGCCTTATCTCCTCACCTTGCCGCCCTATGGCTTTTACTGGTTCCGCCTGGCAACCGAGGCGGACCTGCCGAAATGGCACAAACCGGCACCCGAGCCGCTTCCTGAACTGGTGACGCTGGTGGTCCGCCGCAATCTTTCTGAAATTGACAGCGATACGCATCGTACGGTTCTGGAGAATGATATCCTGCCAGGCTATTTGGCAATGCGACGCTGGTTCTCCCTCAAGGCCAATGTGCGAGCAAAGGTTCAGATCCTCTATCTGCAGCGCCTGACGGAGGGGCAGCATCCGATCTTCCTCATGGAGGTCCTCGCAACAGTTGGAAAGAACGAAGGCCGCTACCAGATCCCATTAACCGTTCTCTGGGAAGAAGAAATCAAAACGGCGCTGCCGCATCAACTTGCCGTTGCACGCGTCCGCCTCGGCCGGCGGATCGGTGTGCTGACTGACGCGCTCAGCGCCGATCATTTCCTTCCTGTCCTGTTGGGCTATATGGAAGACTCCAACTCCGTGCAGCTCGCCGATGGCCAGATTGAATTTCCCTTCTATGGTACCGAAGGGCTGGCCTTACCAAGCGAATCTCATTCCGTTCGTTATATTGCCGCCGAACAGTCGAACAGTACCGTCATTCTCGACGACAAATTCCTGGTAAAGTTGTTGCGGCGGGTGGCGCCGGGCGTCCATCCTGAGGCAGAGATGGGACGCTTTCTCGCGCAAAAGGGATTCGCTAAAACCGCGACATTGCTCGGTGAGGTGAAAAGGATAGATGCCAGCAGCGTGCCCTATACGCTGGGATTTGTGTATGAGTTCGTCCGCAACCAGGGAGACGCCTGGTCGTGGAGTTTAGACTATCTATCCCGGTTGTTGACCAGCGCCCTCGCGCCCGGCCCGAATGCGGGCATGGAACCGGGAGCGTCGATTGCCGGCTATGAGATGTTCGCGAGATCGCTCGGAATCGCGCTTGCAGAACTTCACAGCTTGCTGGCCCAGGAAACTGAAGACGCTGCCTTCAGGCCTGAGCTAATCGGCGCTCAGGACCTGGACGACTGGCGGCAAGCGGCGGCGGATCAGGTCGCAGCAATGTTCACCGAGCTGGAGCCATTGTCTGGCACAAACACACAGGTGAAAGCCGAAGTGGAGCGCGTTTTCCGGCTGAAGAAGAAAATTGAGCAGCACATCGAGAGCCTGGCGATCGGCGGCGTTCGCTCATTGAAACATCGTATTCACGGCGATTTCCATCTCGGTCAGGTGCTCGTGGCGCCTGCGGATGTCTACATCATCGACTTTGAAGGAGAGCCCTCGAAGGTATTCGAGGCCCGGCGGCAGAAGCATTCGGCTTTGCGCGACGTTGCCGGCCTCATTCGATCATTTGATTACGCGGCAACCACCTCGCTTCAAAGCGGGGCTGAAGCGATGCCCGGAACCGAGCAGATGCGTGCGGAGTTCTTCGAAGAATTCCGGAAACGGGCAACCGTTAGCTTTCTGGAGGCCTACGTGGCCGTCCAGGAGAAAGCAGAGGTTCCCTGGCTGGTTTCGGA
>Ga0209148_1001217_pt1 | contig 14580 bp, 11 predicted proteins | sample AraplaCol_mMF_r2_2_FD_184288 | JGI IMG/M metagenome (GOLD analysis project Ga0209148, IMG submission 184288) | Arabidopsis root microbial communities from North Carolina, USA - plate scrape CL_Col_mMF_r2 (SPAdes) (version 2) | ecosystem: Host-associated > Plants > Roots > Endosphere | place...
GGGCCTTCCGGTGTGGGGTGCTCAAAACCGCTGCTTCAGAAGAACACGGACTTTCGACCGCGCGTACTGCCTGAACTACGAACTGCAAACACAACAACAGGTTCAACACTACACGAGTTGGGTGCGGCCATTTACCACATGACGCGGAGTGCCCCGGCCGGGCGGCTAGGACTGCGGCAGGGCCTGGCGGGCGTCCGCGGCCGACGGCGCCGTTCCCACCTGGGGTTCGGGCGGCGAGGCGGCAGCGGATCCGGTGGGGGCGACGGCCGCACGGTTGCCTTTGACGATGCGGCGCTCGACGGCGCGGCCGGCGGCGACCGAGAGCCGGTGCGCGGGGCCTTCGACGTAGCGGAAGAACAGCTCGGCGACGCCGAAGGATGCCGCCACGCCCAGGACCAGGCCCAGCGGCAGCGAGACGCCGCGCAGCAGGGTGGCGGCGGCCAGGATGATCGGCAGGTGCACCAGGTAGAGGCTGAAGGAGACGCGGCCCAGCCACTGGGCAGCGCCGGTGTCCCCCAGTTTCTTGGCGGAACCGGAGAGCAGGAACACCAGCACGATCAGGGTGGCGCCAACGGTGATGACGGCCTCGACGCCGCGGATGGGCGGTTCGGGGCTGATCCACTCGGCGTTGGCCAGGTAGAGTCCGACGGCGGCCAGCAGCAGCCAGGTCCACCGCGGCCAGGCGCTGGTGAGCTCCCGGATCCGGTCCCGTTCGGCCCCGATGACGGCGCCGATGGCGAATATCGGCATGTAGGTCAACGCCTCGATGTGGAAGACACCGCCGATGACCGCCAGGCCCAGGGCGAGGACGAGCTTGAGGTGCCAGAACCGGCGCCAGCGCAGGGCCGCGAAGACGTAGAGCGGCAGCAGCAGCGAGAACGCGACCTCCCAGCGGAGGGTCCAGAGCGGGGTGTTGATGGTGCTGGCGTTGAGCATCAGCAGGGCGTCGCGGAAGACCTGGCCGGGGTCAGCGGTGGTGACGTACATGTCCGCCCACGGGCTCTGCAGCGGCGAGGGGGTGCGCGGGACCAGCGCCATCAGGACGACGGCGAGAGCCAGGGCCGCCCACGCCGGCAGGTAGAGCCGCAGCAGCCGCTTGGCGTAGTACGGCGCCCAGCTCCTGCCGGGAAGGGACTTGGTGAACGGCAGGATCAGGACGAAGCCGGAGAGCACGAAGAAGACGTGGACGGCCGGGGTGCCGTTCCAGAGGACGTGGAGCGGGGAGAAGACTGCCCACATCTCCGGGCTGGTGAGCCGGGTGGAGCGGTCGTTCGAGACGACGCGGCCGACCCATGGGAGCGTGGAGAGCGCGTGGCAGGCGACCACCACCAAGGCGGCCAGCCCGCGGAGGCCGTCCAGTTGCGTAACTCGGGTGGATCCAGGCTTTTGGGGCATCGATCCATGTTACCAGTCCGTTACATTTGGGCGGCGGGGACGCTTTCGGCGATCTGCTTGATTGCGGCCAGGGTTTTGGGGATGCCGACCAGTGCCTGCTGGGTGCGGTCGGCGATCTGGGCGTCGGCCTTGTCGCCGAACTTTTCCTTGAACATGGCGAGCCCCTCCGGCAGGAATTCCCACGACTCGGTCAGGACCGTCCCGGACTCGGCCGGCGTCATGCTGAAGGCCCAACGGACGTACTTCCCGCCCACCACCCAGGCGAATTCGCGACCGCGCTCCGCGGCCACCACCTCCGAGCGCGTCTCCCAGGTCCGCCCCGGAACCTCGTTGCGGCCGGTGAACCAGGTGCCAACGGTGCCGGCACTGTCCTCGTCATCCCACCAACAGGTTTTGCAGACGGGACTCCACTCGCCGGTGCGGGTGACGTCGGAGACGAGGTCGTAGAGCGCCTCGACGGAGGCGTTGACCGTGACGGATTCCTGGTGCTGGCGGGGGTTCTGAGTCATGGGTCCATCCTTGCAGACGCTCCCCTGTCCGTGCCGATGTCTCTGATGCGGGCCGCCGGACGCCTATCCCCCGCGCGGCCGCAGGCATATCCTGCAGGAAACGTGCTCGTAGCCACCAAGCGTCCCGGAGGTACCCATGGAAATGCCCAAAGCGTCCGCCTCCGACAAGGACCGCTTCCGTTCGCTGGTGCCAGAGCTCCCAGAGGTGGCAATCAAGCCGATGTTCGGAAACCTGGGGGCTTTCGTAAACGGCAACATGTTCGCCGGACTGTTCGGCCCCACCGTCGGCGTGAAGCTCTCCGCGGCGGACACGGCGACGCTCGAAAGTACCGAGCGGACCGTACCCTTCGGGCCGGCCGAGCGCCCCATGGGCGGCTGGACCGGATTGCCGGAAGCTTGGAATGGCGAAGGCGACGGCGACGAGGCGCGCGCCAGGGCGTGGGTGGAGAAGGCTTTCGAGCACGTGGCCGGTCTGCCGCCGAAGGCCCGGAAATCGCCGAGGGCGTCGAAAAAGTAGCCCCGTCCTCGGCGCAGAACCGGCACCTCACCAAGCCGCGGGAACCAGCCGCCCACATATCGCGGCACGGTAATCCCCAGCCGCGCCATGCGTCGGTAGATGGTCGCCCGGCTGATGCCCAGTTCCGCTGCGGCGGCCGCTACGGTGACTCCCGGCCGGGCAAGGCACCGGGCGATCTCGTCCCGCTCCACTGTCTCGATCCGGGTCAGGCGTGGACCCGGTCGGCCCATCAGTGCGGCGGGCAGGTGCCGCACGTCGATGGCTTCGGCGCGCAGGGCTGCGTCCTTGACCACCCCGAACAGCTCGTCGACGTTTCCCGGCCATGCATAGGCGGTCGGCATCCGGGGTATAGTCCACCTCTCGCATCCGCGCCTGGCGGGCGGCGGACCGGGCCAGCGGCATCACGTCGTCGGACCGGTCACGCAGGGCGGGCGCCGGTACCAGGCTCTCCACCAACGCGGCCAGCGGCCCGGGATGGAGGCAAGGTTCTCGGCTGTCACCGCCCACGCGACGGAGGGGGCGACGTCGTCGTCCGGGGCGGGTGACCCGGCGGCCCGGGCGCTCAGCTCCTGCGCCGCCCAGGCCGGGAGCAGGTCGACGTTCTCCACCCGAATTTGTCCCCTCAGACCAGATAAATTCCTTCTCGCCGCTTACAGCCTCGTAGAGCGCTTTTGTGTCTGCCGGCGCTGCGGCGCGGCGCGAGATAGCTCAGGGACTTCTCTGGGCACGGCCTTAGGCCAGGTCCCCCGATGGCGGCTGCGCCAGACCTAGTGGCGCCCCGTGAGCCAGGCTTTCTCCACCCGCAGTTGGTTGCGGTGATGAAGGTTTAGGTTCTCGGGGGCACATGTGGGACGACCATCCAACATGCCTTTTGCCTGCCTGCCTGCCTGCCTTATGAGGCAAACCCGATTTCTTGGGGGACTAAAATCGGCACCATGACACAACTTCCGTTGATATGACTACTACATCACCAAACCACATCAACACGTTGATTGACAGGGGTGCTACCTACATGTAGCATGTTTCTCGGAACTGCAAATGATGCGGTTCCGATTCGATACTTCGCCAGCAACTCGGACTTACTGCAAACAACATGGGTTCTCGGCGAACTACCTACAAGAAGGGCCTATTTCATGACCACTACCCAGCTCGATAGCCGCACAGACGCCGACGGCCGCCCGTCCCGAATGAAGATCCAGGCCGTTACGGTGCCTGGGCGTCAGGCGGTTGCAACGCTCACCCCCGACCTGCTGAAGGAGCTCTCCTTCATATCGACGTACGAGACGAAGGACCCGCGCTCGTCTTCCCCACAGCAGCATGGATACCAGCGCGAGCCCATGGATTCCCGGTTTTCTGCCATCGGCAAGTACTACAACAGCGAGGATCACCGCTTCCTGATCCCCCCGATCATCGCCTCCGCCCGCGTCTATACCCCGGAAGACATCGAGAAATTCAACGAGCTCTTTAACGCCGGTGATATCTCCGGCATCAAGGCGGCGTTCACGAAGTCAGCCTTCTCCATCGTGGACGGCCAGCACCGCCTGGGAGGCCTCTACTACGCCTGGACAAATTTCGACGGCTTTCAGGCGGACGTACCGGTGATGATCTACTACGGCCTGGACTACGCCGAAGAGGCCCGCCTCTTCGACGACATCAACTCGAACCAGCGGAAGCTCCCTAAGGCGCTGATCGAAACGACCAAGCAACATATGGAAGCCGACGAGAACGATAAGAGCCACGCCCAAATCGTCCGTGAGATTGCCTTCGCGGTCGCCCAGGACGGTGATTCGGTCTGGAAGGACAAGATCAACATGACCGGCGCCCGGGATCCCGAGCGTTCGGTGACCTATGAGGGTTTGCGCCGTTCCACCAGCCAGATGTTCCCCGACCGCCTCCTCAAGCGGCTGAACTCCGTCCGCCTCAACCCGGAGGACACCGCAAAGAAGTATTGGGAACTGGTGTCCAAGGCCTGTTGGGCAGCATGGAGCGAGAAGCCCCGCTACATTCTCGACGGAGAGGGCAACCAGGTTGAAGAAAAAGTCCACTACCGCCTTAGGGACCTTGTCGGCGTAGCCTCGCTGGCAAAGCTGGGCGAAGACATCATGAGCACCAGCCTGGACAGGGCCGGCACCAACTTGGACCTGTTCTTCGAGAACCTCGCAGACCTGATCTCCAAGCTCGGCGCCGTGGACTGGGAGAAGGGGGACCGCAACCCTTGGATGAGGGGCCAGGCCGGCTTCGCGGGCCAGAAGGAGCTCTACGAGGTTCTGTACAACCTGGTGTACCTCGATCAGTTGCCGGGCGAAGCAGCCTAAAGCTACGTAAAAAAGAACTGAGGGGCGGCACCTACTGGTGCCGCCCCTCAAAAGTCCAAGCAATGCCGGACTTACTGCGTCTCCCATTCTATACGTCAAGCGGTACGAGCCGAGGCGTACGTCCGCTCCGAGGAAGGTAGGGCACTGCCGGGCGTTGCGGCCCCCAAGGGTGTCCAGGAAAATACCCATGTCACGCGGAAATCAATCCGCCCGCTACACCGCCCGTCAGGCGGTAGACGTCATCGGCAGGTCGAGCTGAGCCAAGCGCCTTCACCCGGCCAGTCTTGGGCGATCAGTCCCGCCAGTCGCGCGCAATCTGTTCCGTTAAACCTGGTCACCTTGGGTGATGGCAAAGGGCCACGACGGCCCAATGACTACCGCATCGTCTCGCAACCTAAACCTCGAGCGTTTACTCCAGAAATTTCCGCTCTCAGTTGGGAGAAAAATCCATCAGGTACGATTCGGTGTCGATCTTACGGAAAACCACGTCGGCAGTGGAGCGGTAACTCGTGAGGGTTTCGGTTGTCACGTATTCACCGCTCGAAAGGCCCAGCCGCGAACGGAAGTATTCGCCCAGTAGGGAGTTTCGCTGCGGCGTCATCAGATTCTTCCCCCCCGTTCCTCCGCACGCCATGAGCATGCTTCTATCATCGTCCGTCCTGACCGTGAATTGCACCCCATCAGGTGGGAAAAACCCTGTTTCTTGCACGTGCACTGGTACAGGGATGTAAGCCTGGTTAGGGTCACGGCCGTCTCGCTGGCCGTGATTGAGACCGGATCGCGTGCCTGTTTGCCCAGTGTGGGAATCGAGGAGAGTCAATCGACGTTCTTCTAGAGTCACTTGATTTTGGCCACTGACATCGATATCTGGGGACTTTTCCGGCCTGAACATGTCTCGATCTCCTTGAAATTCGCGAAAGGGAGCTATCTTCTGATCAAGATTGCCGGCCGTACATCTGGCGGCCATCTGCTCCAAGTGTTGACAGTATTCAAGAGTAGACTCCGGATCCACATTCTGCAGCAACGCTTCGCGCGTGTCGGGCGAAATACTACAAAGCTCTTCGCGTGTAGTTTGCAGAACCCACGGAGAAGTATTTGGCCTATTATTTGCTATGCACACATGCTCCTGCGAGGCCCCCTTCTTGGCATAGAAATGAACACGCACACCTATTTTTTGCTTCGTCTTGAAGCGCCAGCTGGCCATGGCTGGTGTCGCATACTCGCATACGGCAAGAAGCGTGCCGGCATTCAGGAACGGATCGATCAAGCCACGGACAAGGCCAGCTCGAAAGATTTTCGCTCATATTTGCATTGCCAAGAATCCCCGTTCGAACTTGTCTCCGATTCTCGTGGTGGCTCAGCAACATTGCACAGGTCGTTCGTTTCGACTCTCCACGACCGGGCGGCCAACACGGTGCCTAGGGACCAGTTATTCAGTCTTACGTTGTCGACCATGGTGAGTTAGGATCGGCTACCGCAACGGCCCGCTTCGGCCGCCTGCTTCGTAGGAACTCCCTACGGCCCCCAGGACAGGGAGGTGTTACTGGCAAGAATCCGCGATCCGTAGCATTTCGCGCAGCCTCGGTTGACCCGTTGCATGTCATGGGACGCCTTAGCATCTGCGACCCGCATTCGTTCCAAACTAATGTTCGTCGCCGCCCTCTAGTCGGAATCGGCGGCCCACGTTCAGTTCCCCGGTCAGCCGCCGGGCGGACAAAACCGTTCCAAGGACAGCGTCATACGATCAATTAGAGTCCCGCCGAGCTACTGCAGAGCCGGTTTAGTCTTTCGCAGGGGAGACGTCAAGGAATTTCCCCATCGAAGAGTCCTCAATCCTCCGGTAGGAGGTTAGCCAGCGACGGTTCTACAGACTCGTACTCAACGCCCGCGAAGCTGTCGAGTAGAGCCTCAAATATCACCCGAGCCCCATCGGCCGGTACGGCCATTCCAATCTGCTTGCGTACGGACTCCTTGGAACCGTGGAAGATGAACTCGTCGGGGAATGTCTGAAGGCGTGCGCGTTCGCGGTTGGTAAGGGCGCGTGGTTCCGACCAATGATAGATATGGGTACCGCCGCCTCCCGAGCCGGTGACCGTGTAAGCGGGCTTTTGAGGGTGCAACCTTCGGTAGATGGACGACAGCTTAGTTTTGGTCTTGATCTGAAGGTGCTCAGGGATGTCAGCGTGCCAAGCGTTCCCACCGGCCGGGATGTGCTTCAGCCGCTCGATAACGTTAACCGACTGCTTCGTCGGCTCCTGGTTGGTGGCCCACTTCGGGATGCCACTAAGAGCTTTCCCGGCGCTGACATCGCGATCAGTATAGGGATTAGGACTTGGCACTTTAAACTCGACGTCCAGGTCCTTCTTAATGCCGATGACGATCATGCGGTGCCGGGCCTGCGGAACCCCATACTGCTCGAATCGGTAGTAGTGCGGATAGATGCGGTAGCCCGCATCAACCATGTCAGCGAAGATGCGCTTAAGCGCAACCCCGCCGTCGGCGCGGATGCCGCCGACGTTCTCGGCGAGGAACCAGTCGGGCCTAAACTTCTCGAGCGCCTTGATCCCATATGTGTACAGCGGACCGTACTCACCGTCGAAGCCTTTCCGCTCGCCGACGAGGCTAAAGTCGTTGCACGGGAACCCGAAGGCTAGGCCATCGATCCCGCCGATCTTTTCGAGCACCCCGTAGTCCAATTTCCGGATATCGGCATGGACCACTGACTGGTCGTCAGGGTCGCCGCAGATGTTCTGGGCATAGGTGCGACAGGTGTCGGCGTCATAATCCGTGGCCCATTGGTGGACGATCTTGAATCCGGGTCGGGATGCCAGCTTCGCTGCCAGTCCGAGGCCGCCCGGGCCGGAAAACAACTCACCTAGCCGGAAAGTTCGGGTCTCAGTCCTCGTGGACGTGTCTGCGGAGGCTGTGGAGGAGGTTTCGGGTGCGATGGTCACAGGTTCCATCCTATCTGCGCGATCGCCATCTCGCAGCTTAGCAGTCCACGCGCGGCAACACTCTTCCCGGCAGAGTCGGGAAAGTCGCCTCTTGTGGCTACAGTATCGAAAAGCATCAAGACGGTCCGGCGCCATCCCAGGGACCGTTACGGGGTTCAGCACGGCGGTGACTGATGTGCGACCGATTCGCCGCTTCGAAGGCGCCAAGGTTTCTGGAGCGGCGGCAGGGTATTAGGTTATGGCAATGAAGATTGGGGAGGTAGAGCCCGGAGTGCGCGTACCCGAAGCCGATTCGCGTCCAGTATCCTCATCGCGTGGGCGGTAAGTCTTTATGAGCTGGAAAAGTACTCCGCGACATCCGCGGAGGTGATCTCGCGCCCGATCGACCAGAGTTTCCGCAGGTCCTCGTGGGTAAGGTTGCTGTTGGAGTAGCCGCTGATGAGCATGCGCCAGGGCTGGATAGCGATCCCCGATCCTGCAGTTCCCGCTCTAGCGATCACGTTGCGCAACTTCGCGTTGAAGTTTCGGGTGAATCCGCCTGAGACGTACAGGAAGAACTCCAGCGGCTTGCCCTGGACCACGCCGCCATAGTCGGGAACATAGTCGGCGTGCATCCGCAACTGATGGTCGTGCGGTAGGTCGTAGGCGGCATAAGCCTTGGTGTCTATGATGCCGCCCCAAGTCTCGGACCATACCTCCACGTCGGGCACGGTGCCGGTCTGTCCGACATGGCGGGAGCCCAGACCAAAAGTCTGAACCAGGACGTGCGCCGTGGCTTTCTCGAAGTTGATCGCCTCCTCGATGCCGGAAAACGCCATCTGCTCGTATCGGTCGAGGAACGCGCTGATGCCGGCTGCTGGGCTACTGATGAGACTGGACAGCGCTTTCATCACAGTCTGGCGGTCCAGGCCCGTATGGTTTACGACCGCGTCGATGACCTCACCGGTCGGCTCGGTGACGATCTTGGTTGCGTACAGGTGAGTCAACGATGCCGATACCAGACCCAACGTCCTGTCTGCCGTGGACTTGCCGCGGATGTCGCGGATCGCACGCTGGTCCTTCACCATGCCGACTTTCACACCATAGGTGCGTTGGAACGCCTTGGCCGCTTCTTGGGCGGAAAATTTGTCGCCCTCTGGCTCATACATTTTTAGCAGGGGCTTCGAGGACCACTCCTCGATCGCCGCCTCGACCTCCTTCTCCATCGCAGAGTTGAGCGCGGTGACCGTCCTCTCTTTCGCACCGTATTCCTCTCCCGGGGCGGGAGTCGCGAACCCGGTGTAGCGGATCCACTGTGCGGCCGTGTTGGCGACGTCCTTCAAAGATGTGTTGAGTAGCTCCTCTGCGCTCTTATGCGCCCGAGTTCCCGGAGGATTCATCCTCTGCGCGAAGTCCGGATCCAAAGACTCCAGGCCGTAGGCCCTGTAGCTGAGAATACGCCCGGCAATCCTGGCGGCCTCGCGGTCGGAGTGCGATTCTGCGTAGCCGATGACGCACGCGGCTATCTCACGGTCGGTGAGATAGCCGCCAAGGTCAGGGCGCTTCAGCAGTTTCAGGAGCATCACGAAGGGGCGCAACCGGAATTTCCGGTCCACGTCGACGCTTCGGGAAACCGAGAATGCAGAGGGGAACTGATAAGCGAGCACCTGCTTCCGCAGGATTGGGAGAGCATCCTCCTGATCCACCAGCGCTTGGCCGGCCAGCGTCAGGTGCACCTCTTCGTCCGCCTCAGCTGTCTCCCGGTGATAGAAGAAAAGTCCCAGGGAGTACAGCAACTGGGCGTGGGTCCTTCCCCCGCTGCCGCCTCGTCCGACCGCCCGCTCGGTGTGATCCCCGCGGCGTTTGAGATCAAGTTGCTCCAGTCGAGTCTCGAACTCTATTTGAAGATCCCTATTGCCGGTCCACACCTGGCCCGCCCCTACTCCTGCGAATGCCGCCAGCGTCTTAGGTATGCGGATCAGTTTGCGGTGCGGTCGGGTCATCCACCAGTACGGAAGCGCGGGCATGTCTGATCTCCGGGGTTATCTACCTGAATGCATTCCGTTTATCCTATCGGGCCAACCCGCCAATTTCGATCACAGAGTTCTGAGGCGAGCCGCCGCTATTTCCCTTGCTTTATATGGAACGGAAGGGGTCCATCAAGCGGCCCTGCATCGCGTGCCGACGCAGACACTGGGCCGTCGGCAATGTGGTAATGAACACCCATGGCGGCGTCAGTCGTCTACCCACCGTCATTGGCAAGCGATCTGAGGAAGTGAGCCAAAAGTTGGCGATGTCGTCCAAGGGCACCGTCCGTGCGATGCCTTTCTGGTTTACGGATTGATCCACCGCAAGTAGCACGCGACGGATCTGTCTTTGCGTTTTCCATCTTCGCTGATGGCCGCAAAGCTACTATCCGGAACTCGGGCTGGCAGATGCCGCTTTTCAGCATCCTCGTCGGCTATGCCCGACTTTGCGTTGCGGGGACAGAAAGAACCCCAGGACTCCTTGGATTCCTGGGGTTCTTTCTTGTGCGCGGAGGGGGACTTGAACCCCCACCCCCTTTCGAGGACTAGCACCTCAAGCTAGCGCGTCTGCCATTCCGCCACCCGCGCAGGTGGAAATTCCAGAGACATTCCTGCGTTTCGGCAACATGCATCTCTGCGGAGCCGGACAGAACACCCTAACACGAATTTTCCCGGCTCTTCGCCGGGGCCGTGCCTTGCACAGACTCCAATTGTTGATTGCGATGGTAGATCGGCTCGGTGCGTGCCCCCATCCGGAACCCGAATCCGCGCCTTCATGAGATGAAGGAACGGGGGAGGCAGTGGCCCGGCCTAGCATCATGAAGCGACGAGACACGGTTTACGCTCGCCACGGACCACACTCCAGCCCGTACTTGAACGCCCTGTGCGCGTCACCGATTTTCAAGGAAGTGAGGGGTGAATCCTGCCTGAACCAAGAACGATTTGACTCTAGCGGCGTTATTAGTTGTGAAATCGATCCCACCGTCATTAGGTGCAGTCGACTGCGGATTATCCCACAGCGGACAAGTGGCCCACCTTTTGGCGATTTCTCTTATGGCAAGCTTGAGCTCTGCAGTCCATTCGGGAGTGTGGCATACGCCGCTTTTCGGTCTTTCGGCTAGGCCGAGCTTATAGAAAACTAGAGTCGTAAGGGATTCATTGAAAACCCGGTGGCATTCAGCCCACCACTTAGACTTCATGGTGGCGTGAAGCATAGTGGGACCCGTCATTAGCGGACTGCCAAATACCTCCTCGTCGAGAATTTTTACCAGCGTAAGGAGATTCTCCATCTCTGCGTCACGATAATAGTCGGCATCGCTGAATGGCGTGGGATCAGCCTTCAACATGCAGTACATCTCTAAAAACGTCTTCCAGGAACCCTCGGACAGTCCCGCAGCCATCCACCTTGTTCGGTAACCTTCGTCGTCAATAAATGAGGTGAATGCTCCGGCCAACCTGGCCGCCACGTCGGTAGGCTTCTCACCGAGCCATACTGATTTTTCAGATGCCTTTGGATCGTCCCTCATCGCTTGATCGATTTCGGACTCTCGAATTATTCCCCATTTGAGCACCTTGGCACTGTATGGATAGCGGATCTGCCGCACGTCGTCGTGCAAGCGGACCAGGATTTCGTATAGACGCGTCGTGTCCGGCCTCGTAGCGCTCATGAAAGGCCTCCCCCCTCGTGGGCTTCTATGATTACATGCTGACGAAGGGCGCATCGCTCGCCAGGTTCAATATCCCAGATCATGACTGGCATGGGTTCTTCCACGCCGAATGCCAAAGCATGCGAAGTTGCCCGATGGTTACCATCAAAGATAACGACGTGGCCGCATTTATCGATTCGGGCGTTGATGGGGGCGAACGTCGGGAACCCTTCTATCAGGTAGGTGTCGATCATTGTGTAAACGGTCTTTTTGGCTGCTTGCCGAACTTGCGAAGTGTCGTCCGTGAAAAGCTGGTTGCCACGCAGTGTGGTGAGGAACCTTCGCCACTCTTCACCGCCCCGGGATTCTGACACGAGTGGGTATGACTTTCCGATAAATTCTGCATCGCCTATGTCCCACAATGCCGGCAATTTGTACTTGCGATCATTAGGATTGCGTGTGCTATTTTCATGGACGTCGTCGATGTAGCTGGCGAAGCGGGCCCCCATCCGCGCTCTGAGAACTCGAATGTATGACGTTCTCGAATTAAAGTTGTTGCCACGTGACGCATGACAATTCCGACGGTTGGAAGTCTCAAAATCTGGATCTTCCGGCCTGGAGCCTCGCGCAGCCCCATGGATGGGAAGAACATCGGACTCTACCCCCGGGCTCGATGCTCCCACGTTGCCGAAGGGAATCTGATAATGATCAAAATGGATCTCTTTAAGGTCGTAGCCTTCGAAGCCTGCATGATCGAGGCCAAGATCTTCACAGACATAGCAGTTCGAGGAGGCGGCGATCGCCTCTTTCTCCTTCTGTGAGAATCGCTTCCGTGTTTCCGCCACGATAAACTCCTAGTCACTAAACTGAACTTCACCATACCGTCGCAAGTCCAAAAATGTCGGGATGTTCTTGACGTCCATGCGAGCCGACGCGGCCCGGAGTTGACATCAGTCCGCGGACCAAGCACCCGATTCGCGTTGACGCAAGTAGCCGATTCGGCAAGGTCCACGCTGAACTTCACCAAGGTTGCGCTGAAACTGCGCCGGAAGCTTTGGCGCGATGGGGTCTCCACCCCCGGCGTCGGCGGCACCTGCCCGTTAAGGCGGGGAAGTTTGGTGATCTGCGAGCGCAACGAGCGCTTCCTAGTCGCAGTCGCGATGGGCTACGAGTCAAGCCAACTTCCTACCGGCACGGCGCTGCTGGGTGTTGCCCGGTGGAACGGAAATACTGGTTGCAACCCAACGACGCAGGCTGGATCATGCGCTTCTGAAATCGTATGGTCCGGCAGTGCGCCGGCTGGTTGCCTCAACCGCAAACTGGTTGCTTGTCTAGTGGACCCGTGTTGAGAAGAGGGTTATCGCGCCAACTCCATCGAACGGCACAGCGGTGGCGGCCTTCGTCGCGAATATTTAGCTTGAAGCACCACTTATTTGACCGACGAGATATTCTCCACCTTGAAAGCCGGAACGGTTGTGCTTCCCCTCAACTGGGTTTCGTAGCTGAGGGAGCCCAACGACGTCGCCGTAATTCGCACTTCGTCGTCGGCAACGAAACCCTCCAGCCCGGGGCAGGTCGACTTTCCGTCACCGCCGCGGAAGACGGCGTTGTCGCCGTATTCCCACGGCTGTTCCATCTTTTTGAACGAGATGTTGGCCCGGAAAAGGCACTTGCCGGTAGCGGCATCGAACTGCGTTATCCGGGCGTAGATAACCATTACCTGCCCTGCGTGGCTGTCCGGATCCTTGACTAAGAGGGCGAGGTCCCTCTCACTCAATTCCTGGGCTGCGTCGATCTGCGTCTGAGGAACCGGAGAACGGTCCTTCGCTTCGAGTTGCGAAGCAGGCGACGAATTGCCAAGAACTGTTCCGATGACCGCGCACCCGGCGAAGAGCGCAACCGCCGCCAAGGAAACTGCAAGCCAAACGCGTCCCTTCTTTCGCGTCCTGTTCCCCGGCGTGACGCCGGTGCCATTTGGCCGGTTCAGTACGGGACCGTAACTGGGCGGCCTATTCCAGTCATGTTCATCCACCCAGAAAACCCAACCGGCGGGCGCCGGCCCCCACGCGGGGTCGGGCCGCCAACTTGGATCGGGTTGCCACCCTGGCGGCGGAGGCGGCCAGTTCGGTGGCGAGTTGTACCTCTTCATCAGTCGACCCCCATCTGCCAAAGACTTGATAATGATCTTGGCACAATTCGGAGCCTCGGGTGCGACGCTCGCACTTTGGGCTGAATATTTGCGTCCAAGCGATCAATTTCCCAAGGGCGAGTGAGAGGGTGAAACGCCCAGAGCCTCCCATAACTAGAAGGTCTCGTTCGCAATTGGAGCGTCTATCGCAACGACGCCGCAGCTATAGGGTGCCCTTCCACCGCCAAGCCCGCCCGTGCCACAGTAACCGCCATGGAAACCTTCGATCACACGGACGATCTCCAGGGCCCCACCTTCACCGCCACCAACCTCCGCGGCGCAAGGTTCATCCGGGCAGACCTGTCCGGGACGGTAATGCGCGGCGTGGACCTGCTCGGCGCGGACATCGACGCGCCGTGGCTGGCCGAGGACGGGAGCGCGCTGCTCATCAACGGGGTGGACGTGGCGCCCCTGGTGGAGGCCGAACTGAACCGCCGCTTCCCCGGCCGGGCCGAACGGGGCGCCACGGACCCGGACGGGCTGCGGCAGGCCTGGGCCCGGCTGGAGGAGGCGTGGCAGCAGGCCTTGGAGCGCGCAGCGGGGCTGCCGACAGGCGCCGTCGAGGTCCAGGTGGACGGGGAATGGTCCTTCGCGCAGACCCTCCGCCACCTCGTGATGGCCACGGACACCTGGCTGCGCAAGGCCATCCTGGAGATCGAACAGCCGTACCACCCGCTGGGGCAGCCCAACGCGGAATTCGAGACTGACGGGTATGACCTCTCCGTGTTCGCCACCGAACCGCCGCGGTACCAGGATGTCCTGGAAGCGCGACAAGACCGGCAAAAGATGGTCCGGGATTTCCTCGCCTCCATCACGCCCGACGACTTGGACGCGGAGCGCCGCAACCCCTGGGCCCCGGACCACCGGGTGACCGTCCGCTCCTGCCTGCACACCATCCTCAACGAGGAGTGGGATCACCTGCGCTACACCCGCCGCGATCTGGACGCCGTCGAACGCGGCGCCGGCGGTACCCCCGGCACGGAGACCCATAGCAAACAAGTCTGATGAAAAACGGTGGAAAAACCCGGCACTGACTGGGAACCGCGTTCG
>Ga0209148_1001219_pt1 | contig 14567 bp, 18 predicted proteins | sample AraplaCol_mMF_r2_2_FD_184288 | JGI IMG/M metagenome (GOLD analysis project Ga0209148, IMG submission 184288) | Arabidopsis root microbial communities from North Carolina, USA - plate scrape CL_Col_mMF_r2 (SPAdes) (version 2) | ecosystem: Host-associated > Plants > Roots > Endosphere | place...
GTGATCTCGTCGAACGAGTAGTAGTGCTGCGACCAGAACGCCGTGCCCCATGCCTCGTTGAGCGCGTCGATCGTGACGTACTTCTTCTCGAGCCAGACCTGGAAGGCCTTGCCCGAGATGTCGCAGTAGCAGGGCTGGTTGTGACAGCCGTACTCGTTGTGCACGTGCCACATGACGACCGCGGGATGCGAGGAGTAGCGCTCGGCGATCTTCGTCGTCAGCGCGGCGGCCGCACGACGGTAATCGGGATTCGACCCGCAGAACGCCTGCCGCGATCCGTACCCGAGACGCACGCCCGACACCGTGACAGGCAGCGACTCCGGGTAATTGTGCGAGAACCACGGCGGCGGCGACGCGCTGGCGTTCGCCAGGTCGACGCGGATCCCCGACTCGTGCAGCAGATCGAGCACCCGATCCAGCCAGCCGAACTCGTAGACCCCTTCGGTGGGCTCGAGGAGCGCCCACGAGAAGATGCCGACGCTCACGAGATTGACGCCGGCCTCCTTCATCAGCGCGACGTCTTCGGCCCAAACCGAGGGATCCCACTGCTCCGGGTTGTAGTCGCCGCCGAACCCGATGCGAGGCGTTCCGTCGTCGGACAGGAGCCTGCTCAACCGCTCCAGACTCATCCCTTGCTGGCCCCGAGAGTGAGGCCGGCGACGAACTGCTTCTGCAGCACGATGTAGATGATCAGCGTCGGGATGATCGTGATGATCGCGCCCGCGGCCAAGAGGTTGTAATTCGACAAGAACTGCCCTTGCAGGTTGTGGATGGCGGTGGTGATGGGCAAGCGGTTGCCGCTCTGGATCAAGAGCAACGGCCAGAAGAAGTCGTTGTAGATCCAGATCACTTCGAGGGTGCCGAGCGCGGCGAACGCCGGACGCGTCAGGGGCATGATGATCGCCCAGTACTGACGCCACACCCCCGCCCCGTCGACGAACGCCGCCTCGGTCAGATCATGCGGGAGCGCCTTCATGTAGTTCGACAGCACGAAGGTGCAGAACCCGATCTGGAACGCGGTGTCAACGGCGATGACGGCCGTGTAGGTGTTCAGCAGGTTGCCGGAGTCGCTGACGCTGTACGGCAGGTTGAAGTGCTTGAACATCTCGAACAGCGGAGCGGCGAGCACCTGCGGGGGCAGCAGGTTGCCTGCCGTGAACATGATCAGCAGCGTGATGTTGAACTTCCAGCTGAAGCGCGACACCGCGAACGCCATCATCGACGCGAACAACAGGGTCAGGATCACCGTCGGCACGGTGATGATCACCGAGTTGCCGAAGTAGGTCGCGAATCCGCCCTGGTTCCACGCCTGAACGAAGTTGTCGAAGTTGAACGCGCCGCCGAAGCTGAAGTACCCGTACTTGTCGGTGTCTGCCTTCGGCCGGAGCGAGGTGAAGATCGCCCAGACGAGGGGGATCAGCCAGAGCACCGACATGACGAGAAGGAACAGGTGCGTCCCGTACTTCGGGCGCTGCTTCTTCTTCACCCGGGCGGGTGGCCGCGCGGCGGCCGTGCTCGTCGCCAACGATGCTGTCATGACTGATTCCTCGTGAATGTGCGGCTGAGGTAGATGATGATCGGCACCAGCGAGATCACCAGCAGCACCACGGCGAGAGCCGAACCGATTCCGATCACCTGCGCCTCACCGACCAGGAACTGGATGACGAGCGCACTGATCAGCTCCAGGCCGTTCTTGCCGCCGTTGATGATGTACACGATGTCGAATGCGCGCAGCGACTCGATGATCGTGATGACCACGATGACGATGTTGATCGGGCGCATGACCGGAAGGATCACGCGGAAGAAGCTCTGGAACGCGTTGGCCCCGTCGAGCGATGCCGCCTCGCGCAGCGAGGGGTCGACGCCCTTCAGGCCCGCCAGGTACAGGATCATGACATAGCCGGCGTGCCGCCAGGTGGCGGCGATCAACGCCGCCCAGAGGTTGAGGTGGGGATCGCCGAACCAGTCGGCCGCGCGCGGTGTGCCCGAGGTGCCGAGCAAGAAGTTCAGCAGACCGTTGTTCTGCGAGTAGAACAACTGCCAGATCACGCCGATCAGCACCAGCGACAGCATGACCGGGGTGAAGAAGATGCTCTGGTAGATGCGCGATCCCCGGATGTTCTGGTCGAGCACCACGGCGAGCAGCAGCCCCAGCGGGGTCGCGATCACCGCGAGGAACGCCAACCAGATGACGTTGTGCTGCAGGGCCGGCCAGAACTGCGGGTACGTCGTGAAGATGTACTGGTAGTTCGAGATGCCTGCCGGGCGGATGTCCGTGAAGGCGAGCCCGTTCCAGCGCACGAAGGAGAGCAGGATCGAGAGCACCGTCGGGATCCAGACCAGCACGAGCTGGATCAACGTGGGCACCGCGACCATCACGGTGAGCACGATCTTGTCGCGGCGACTGAGCAGGCTGTAACGCCGCCGAAGGCGACGGAGCCCCCGCTCCGTCGCCTCCGGTGCCCGTTCGCCCATGCGAACTGCAGCGGTCATGAAATAAGTGTCTTCTACTGGGCCGCGTAGAGGGCTTTTGCCTGCGCCTCGAGGTTGGCCGTGTCGATGGTGCCGTCCTTCAGGAATCCCTGAAGAGCCGGGATCATGACGTTGTTCGCCATGGCCGGCAGCGCATCACGGTCGAAGAACTGGCTGATGTGCTTCGCGTCGGCGATCACCCCGGCCAGCTTCTTGTTGAAGTCGGAGTACTTCGACGTGTCGGCACCCTTGACGGTCATCAGGTTGGACGTGTCGACCGAGAAGTAGGCCTCCTGGCCCGCGGGCGTACCCATGAACGCCAGGAAGTCGCGGGCGGCCTGGTTGTCGCCGCCCTTCTTGGTGAGCATGAGGCCGTCGATCGGAGCCTCCACCGAGTCCGTGCCCTCGACCGCGATCTCCGGGAACGGGAAGAAGTCGATGTCGGCCAGAACCGCGGGGTCGGTGAACTGCTGGGTCACGAAGGAGCCGAGCAGGTACATGCCGGCCTTCCCGGCGCCGAGCGCCTGCGCGCCCTCCTGCCAGGTGAGACCGAGGGCATCCGGCGACTGGTACGGAAGCAGCTGCTTCCAGTTGTCGAAGACGTCCTTGACCTTCTTCTGGTCCCACGACTCTTTGTGCGCCGTCAGGTCCATGTGGAACTTGTAGCCGTTGGTGCGCATGTTGATGTAGTCGAAGGTGCCCATCGCCGGCCAGCCGTCCTTGTCGGCGAACGCGATCGGGGTCAGACCGTCGGCCTGCATCTTCTTCGCGAGCGCGACGAGGTCGTCGAACTTGGCGGGGACCTCGTAGCCCTTCGCCGCCCAGACGCTCTTGCGGTAGAAGAAGCCCCACGGGTAGTTGTAGTTCGGCACGAAATACTTCTTGCCGTCGTCGCCGGTCGATGCCTGCTGGAGACCGGCGCTGAATCCGCTGCCGATCTTCTTCCACACGTCATCGATGGGCGCCACGAGGCCCTTGTTGGCGTAGAAGCGCATCCGGTAGCCGGCGAACCAGGTGAACACGTCATCCGGGCTGCCCTGAAGGTACGTGTTGATGTTGTTCTGGAAGTCGTTGTGGGCGACCGTGTTGGTCGTGACCTTGTCGCCGGACTTCTTCTGGAAAGCCGAGACGACCGCCGCGTATGCGCGCTTGGGCACGTCGTCCGACGAGCCGGACCCGAAGGTCAGCGTCTTCGAGGCGGTGGAGCCGCCCCCGCCGCCGGTGGTTCCTGTGCACGCGGCCAGGAGCGCGAGCGTGCCCATTCCCACGGCGCCCGAGACGAGAGCGCGACGGCTCATGGTGGTGCCGGTCGCCCGGCTGAACGCACCCATGTTCTCATTGCCCATTCGGATTTACTCCCTTGTAATCAGAAATGCTGTGAACGTCGATCGAGCTATGGCTGACGCGACATCGCCCGGCGCGGCCAAATATACACGTGTAGATGATGAGTACGTCAAGACACGAAAGTGTCGGTGGCCGAACTGTTATCGACGCTAGATGTGCTCGAGGGTGAGCGGGCATCCGCAGGACTGCCGCACGATCAGCTGAGCATCGAAGGTGTAGTGCACGTGACTCGCCGCGTCTCGTCTGTCCAACAGCTCGACGGCGGCGTGGGCCATCTCGCGAACGGGCTGCCGCATCGTGGTCAACGGCGGCCAGCTGAAGGTGGATTCGCTCGAGCCGTCGAACGAGACCACCGCCATGTCTTCGGGGATGCGCAATCCCGCGCGATGCACGGCGTTCATGAAGCCGATCGACATCTCGTCGGACAGCGCGAACACGGCCGTCGGACGATCCGCGGGATCCAGCTCGAGCATGCGCACGCCCGCCTCGAACCCGCCACCGCGCGAGAACGGGGCGCGGACCATCGGCCCCAATGGCAGGCCCGCGCCGGCGAGCGCATCCCGCCAGCCGCGTTCGCGGTCGGCCGTCGTCGACCCGCCGGTGAAACCGGTGACCACGCCGATGCGCTTGTGGCCGTGCCAGATCAGGTGCTCGACCGCCGTGCGCGACGCCGGCAAGAAGTTCGTGCCGACGCTGCCGTGCCCCGGCACCGGGAGCGACCGGTCGAGCAGGACGACGGGGACGCCCGCCGCCCGGGCGACATCCAGATCGGGCTCGTCGAAGTTGCTCGCGAGCAGCAGGCCATCGACTCCGCGCAGCGCCATCTTCGAGATGACCTCGCTCTCGGTGGCGACCGCGAGCGCCGAGTTGGTGAAGATGACCGAGAGTCCGCGCTCAGCGGCCGCCTGCTCGATGGCGTGCGAATACTCCGAGAAGAACTGGTTCGTGATGTCGGCGATGATCAGCCCGATGGTCTCGCTCACGCCGCGCTTCAGGGCTCGAGCGGTGGCGTTTGGCCGGTATCCGAGTTCCTCGATCGCACTCAGCACGCGCTCGCGGGTCTCGGGCGCGACGTTCTTCGGACCCGAATTGACGACATAGCTCACCACCGCAGAGCTCACGCCTGCGAGCTTGGCGACATCGGTCCGGGTCACGGGCCGATCTCGAGGCGATGCCGTCACGTGTGCCTTCTTTTTCGAGTCATCGACACTTCAGGCGGCAGTTTACGGATGCGAGCGGGCGGGCGCTGCTCAGGCACAACGACGATCGGGCGCGACCACCAGGTCGAGGCCCAGGCCGTTCACGCCGGTCCGTCCGGATGGGCGAGATCGTAAGCGCGGCTGACCTTCTGCGGCACCACCATGCGCCAGGCGTCGACGACGAACTCGCGCGCCTCGCCCGGCTCGAGCGCGGCCAGCGTGGCATGCACCCAGTGGTACCGCATGTCCGATTCCGAGGGCAGTTGGAACTTGACCGGATCCCCGCCGACCAGTGCCGCGCGCTCTTCCTTCGGAAATCCGAATCCCATCACCGTCTGGTCGTGCGAGAACGACACGTACACCATCGACCCGACGCGGAACTTCAGCCGCCCGTGCACGTACACGGGGTAGGAGCGCTCCAGCTCGCTACCCAGCGCCAAGACGTCGTCGATGACAGCCACGGTTCCAGGATGCCCCTGAACCGACCCTGCAGACCCCTAGACTCGGGGCCACCCATTACCCCCTAGGAGAAACCAATGGCTGCTGTCTCCATGTCTCGGCGCTCGACCGCCGGAATCATCTTCATCGTGGCGGGGGTGCTTCTCGCACTCGCTGTGCTCCTGCCCTTGGTCGGCGTCGCCGTCGGCGGGTGGTTGGCCGCTATCGCCTTCCTCGCGATCGCGGCGGCGTTCGCTGTTCTCGGCATCGGCGCCGTGAACGCCACGCTCACCAAGGTGCTGCTGATCGCCGCGGCGGTCGGTTGGCTGCTGCTCGCGCTCGTCGCCTTCGGGCTCGCGTTGCCGTCCGTGCTGATCACGATCGCCGCACTCGTCGCCGGCGTCGCCGGTCTGATCGCCGCGATCGTGCTGTATGTCGGCAAGGAGGTGCGCAACCTCCCCGCGGTCATCTTCATCATCACGACCGCGCTCGGCCTGCTCTTCCTGCTGCCGCGCATCGGCGTCTCGATCGCCAGCCTGGCGACCATCATCGCGGTGCTGTTCGCCGCCGGCCTCATCGTCACCGGCGTGCTCTTCGCCCAGAAGGAGCGCGGACGCCGCTGAGGCGCCGTGCATCGCTGAACTGCGACGGGCCGTTCACCTTCGGGTGGGCGGCCCGTTGTTCGTCGGCGGACGTCTCGGCACCGTGCTGACGCGCGATGCCCGGTCAGACGATCAGCCGAAGTTGGGGTAGCCGTACGCGCTGCAATGGAGGTCGCGGGTGGCTGGGTAGAGCTTCAACGAAGCCGGCTGTGTCATCGAGGCGTCCGCGCCGGTCTTGAGGTAGTACAGCGTCGCGGTGGCGCCGCTGGGCTCGCCCGAGGCGTCCGTCTGAAGGGTCCATCGGTTGACGAGTGCGTCGCCGCCGGCGGGTCCGCCCCACCCCGCCGGCGCGAGGTCGCCCGACACCGTGTCGCCGTCCGGGTAGTGCTGGAACGACAGACTCGAATGATGATCGTCGCTCCAGACGAGGATGTCGTGGTGTTTCCCGTCGTTCCAGGCCGCCCACGCCGAGGCGCACAATCCGCCGTGGACGTGCAACCCGGCCGCCGTCCCATCGGCCTCCCAGCCGTCGAAACCGGCCGCAACCGGGAGCGACGCCTTTGCACCACCCTGCCGTGACGTGGAGACCACCTTCACCGTGGCGGTCGTGCCCGCCTTTCCCGCCGTGTAGTGGAACCCGCCGGCGCTGACGCTCTCCAGCGGCTGCAGCTCGTCACCGCCCTCGAGCGAGAGGTGGAGCGGCCCCTTGACGGAACCGCCACCGAGCTTGCGGTGCACCTCGAGCGTGAAGTCCGTGACGCTCTCAGGGGCGACCCGATCCGGCAGATCGGCGACGATCGTGACGCAGCCGCCATCCGTCCATAGCCGGTACAACTGCAGGTACAGGCCCGAGAGGAGCGAGTTGGCGTTGAGCTGGCTGTCGGCCGTCATCCGCTCGGCGTCCTTGGTGCTCAGGCCTGCAGAGCCGCCGAGCTTCTTCGGCGGGTGGGATGCCGGATCCAGCCCGCTCCAGTCGGCGCCGTTCTCGTTGTAGCCCTCGGTGTGCTGGGCCGTGGTGATGTACTTCTTGGCGCCGTCGGCGCCGGTCTCGGTGGTCTGCTGGGTCGTGTCGCTGATCATCTCGGATGGGAACGCGTCCTCCCCGAGCACGCCGTGGATCCTGGCCTTCAGCTCGACGGACCTCGACGACGAGACGCCGCCGCTGGTGCCCGCAACGCTCCGTGTGACGTGCGCCGTCGCATCGAAGTGGCCATCGGCGGTCGGGCAATACGCGCCCTCGTAGGTCACCGACGTCGAAGTGTCGGCACTCGCGCCCCCCGACTCCTGGTGACCATCGTTGGCGATGGTGATGCTCACCGTGCCGTCGCTCTCGCGGCTGATCGTGACGCCGTCCTCGGTGTGCGGCTCGCCAGTTGGGAGCTTCGCGGTGTCGGGATTGTCGAGCGCTCCGCGCACCGCCTCGGGCCCCAGGGATCCGATCATCACGTTCTTGAACCCCTCCAGGTCATCCGAGCGCGACGCGCCAGGTCCGCCCGAGGGAGCACCGAGCGACGTCGCTGACGCGCCGCCCTTGAGGGCGGCCGCGAGCGCGGCCTTGCCGAAGGCGGCGTCCTGGTCGGCAACGGCACCACGCACGGCGTCGAGCCCGGGAACCTTCTTCGCGACCGCGTCGAATTCGTCGAGCACGCCCGAGTACCAGGTGAGCGGCACCGCCGGAGCCTTCGGGTCAGGAGGGGTGAAGGTGAACTTCACGTGGACCGCGTTGGGGTCGGAATGAGGACTCGGGGAACAGGCGGTAAGCGTCAGCCCCAGGGCGACGAGCGTCGCGAGGGCGACACGGCCTCGCGACGTCATGGCGCAACTTTAGGGAGACAGTGCGTCGGGTGTCAGTCTCACAGCGGTATCACGTCAGAACGCTGGTGCTGCTCGTGCTGCCCGACCGACCGCGTAGCCTCTCTTTCATGACCGCCGCGCCCGATCCCGACCACGGATGAGCGCGACCCAGCCAAGCGCGACGGAGCCGCCTGCGCCTCAGCCGACCGCGCCCCAGCCGAGCGACACCTCGCGAATCCAGCGCCGCACCCTCGCCGTTCTCGTCGTCTCGCAGATCGTCGGAATGGTCGGGATCGGCGTCGCCCCGACGATCGGCGTGCTGCTCGCCGAACAGGTCACCGCCAATCCCGCCTGGGCGGGACTCGCCCGCGTGGCGAGCACCCTCGGCGCCGCCATCCTCGGCCTGCCGCTCGGAGCCATCGCGGCACGATGGGGGCGCCGCCGAGCCCTGACCCTGGGATGGCTGATCGCCTCGATCGGGGCATTCATCGTCGTCTATGCGGCTCAGACCCTCTCGGCGGTCGCGCTCTTCCCGGGCCTGCTGCTCGTCGGAGCCGGCTCCGCCGTCAGCCTGCAATCCCGGTTCGCCGCCACCGACCTCGCGGCCCCGCACCACCGTGCACGGGCGCTGGCGCTCGTGGTCTGGGTCGGAACCCTCGGCTCGGTGATCGGGCCCAACCTCGGCGTTCCCGGGATCTGGATCAGCACGGCCACCGGCCTGACCGTGTTCGCCAGTGGGTTCCTGATCGCGGGCACGTTCCTGCTCCTGGGCGGCGGCGTCGTCTTCATCGCGCTGCGACCCGATCCCCTCCTGCTCTCGCGCCACCAGGGATGGACTCAGCCGACCGGCCGACGCCGAGGCGGCATTCGGATGCTCGTTCTCGAACTGCGCACCAACCCGCGCGTGCGGCTCGCCGTGCTCGCGATCGTGACGGCCCAGATCGTGATGGTCTCGGTGATGACGATGTCGCCCGTCCACATGGCCGACGAGGGCGACACGATCACGATCATCGGCATCACGATCAGCCTCCACGTGGCCGGCATGTACGGCCTGGCGCCCGTGGTCGGCATCCTGGTGGATCGCGCCGGTCACCGCATCGCGATGATCGTGGGCATCTGCGTCCTGGTCGCCGCGCTCGTCACCGCCGCGATCGGCTCGGGCACCATGGGAGGGATGATCGCCGCCCTCCTCCTGCTCGGCATCGGCTGGTCGTTCATCAACGTCGCCGGCTCGGCCCTCTTCGCCAACACGGTGGCCGACGAGACCCGCGCGTCGACGCAAGGCGCCGTGGATGCCCTGGCCAACCTCCTCGGAGCGACGGCCGCCTTCGTGGCGGGCCCGCTCCTCGCGGCGACGAGCTTTCCGCTGCTGTCGGAGCTGGCACTGCTGGTGCTGGTGCCGCTTGCGGTCGTGGTGGTGCGGAACCGGGCTTGGGTGGATCACTCGATCGCGTTAGACACCTAAAAACGGGACGGACCGTCGTCGCCGTAAGGCGCTTCGCTGCAGTTCAATCGAGACCCCTGGACCGTCAGCGCAATAATCAGTTCTTTCCAGCCTGTCTCGCGAAGATGGACGACCGGGGCTCGATTCGATCCACTCGGCGGCCGGCCAAAGCGAGGCCACGAAATCAAGTCCGCTGCTGGTCGTCCGAATCATCATCGACAACTCGAGGGGGTCCCGCAGGGTCGAACGAACCACCCTCATTCACCCAGTCGGCAATCTCTGCTGCGTCTTCTCGTTGCATCGGTCGGCGCCGTTGAAAGAGTCGCTCGAGCGCCTCCTTGAACGTCACGACGACGACCAAACGGGCGCGTCGTAGCCGGCCGCACGCGCACCTTCGGCCGCCCGTGCTCCTGCGGGCCCGCCTCCGACGATTGCGATGCCGAGTTCGATGCTCATGGCAGCCACTCCGTTTCCCCAGTGTGACGGATCGCCGCAGGCGCGACGCCGGTGTCCCGCTTCGCGCGGCCCTGGTCGTCGATCAGAGGTGGAGGACCCGCAGGGTCGACGGCTCCGCCCTCATTCACCCAGTCCGCGATCCTGGCAGCTAGTTCTCGTGTGACCGGGCGCGGTTGACGCAACACGGAGGCGACGTTTCTTGTGAAAGTCATGACCTCCACTCCTTCCTGTCTCAGGCTCCGTGGGGCGCGGGGGGAGCGAGCCATCGGCCGCCTTCGCGAGACAAGGGTGTGACGCTCACCACGGCGTCCTCGTTCGTGCAGGGAATCGCGCCGAGTATTCGCGGCGACGCCGGCGGGTCCCACTGAACGGGAACGCCCGGGGCGTCTGGGTCGAGGGCGATCAGCAGCAGCGGCATGTCAAGCCCTGCATAGGACGTGTCGAGTACGTGTTGCACACCGTCTGCGGTCGTCGCATGGATGAAGCCTTCTTCTGCGAGCGACCGACCACGAGTGGCCGCCTCATACGAGCCGAACGGAAGGCTGGCCTCCCAATCGTCGGCAATCGCGACATGGAAGAGCGTCATGCAATAAAAACTACTCCATTCCTCTCAATTCTTGTATCCTCAATCTCATGAAGGACCTGATCGATCGGCACGACGTCGAGGAGTTGATCGCCGCGTTCTATGGGGCAGCCCTCGCCGACCCGCTTATCGGACCGATCTTCACCGACGTCGCCCGCATCGATTTGACGCGGCACCTGCCGATCATGGCCGACTTCTGGGAGACAGTTCTGTTCGGGGCGGGCACGTATCACCGCAACGCTTTGCAGGTGCACCTGGTCCTTCATGCGCGCGCCTCATTGGAGAAGATGCATTTCGCCCGCTGGCTTGGCCTCTGGGAGGCGATGGTTCGCGAGCGATTCGCCGGGGAGAAGGCCGACCTCGCGGTCGTCCAGGCTCATCGCATGGCCGGATCGATCGAGAGACGCCTGGCCGGCCGATCCGGCAGCGACTTCGAAACAATCCGACAGCGCAGTGTCACCTCGGTCGACACTGAACGGCCGATGTTGACGTCCAAGCGATGAGCGGGAAAGCGGACGGCTACCACGCCGCCCTCGCATCCGGAACTCGGCGGCTCATCCTCGACGCATTGACGGCTTCACCGATCCCCCTGGATGCCCAATCGCTCGCCGCGGAAGTCGGTCTCCACGTGACGACGGCCCGGTTCCATCTCGATCAGCTGGAGCGTGCGTCCCTTGTGCGCCGGCAAACCGGCGTACACCAGCGTCGTGGACGACCCAGCGTCCTCTACACGCCGGCCGGCGAGCCGCGCGACGACGTGGCACGAGCTGCCCTCATCGGCGTGCTCGTGGGCGCGCTGAGCGACCGGAGCGACGGTCCTCGTGCGTCGGCTGATGCAGGGCGTCGGTGGGCCGACGACATCAACCCGTCAGGTCGCGACCGAACGGCTGTCACCGAACTTCTGGAGCGGCTCGGCTTTGAGCCGGAGCCTGACCAGGACACGATCCGCCTACGCGCATGCCCCTTCCGCGATGCTGCTCGCGCCCACCCCGAGATCGTCTGCTCGGTCCACCGCGGCCTGCTCGAGCGGGTCGTCCAGAACAGCGACGGCAGCTCCGACCTGGACGTCGGACTCATCCCCTTCGTCGAACCAGGACTTTGCTTGGTGACGCTCACCAGCCGGGGAGATCCGGCCCTGTCTGTGGGAGGGCACACGTGACCTATGTCATCGCGGAGCCATGCATCGACGTGACGGATCGCGCGTGTGTTGATGAGTGCCCCGTGGACTGCATCTACGAGGGCGCCAGATCCCTCTACATCCAGCCGGACGAGTGCATCGACTGCGGAGCTTGCGAGCCGGTTTGCCCGGTGCGGGCGATCTCCTACGAGGACGACATTCCTGACGAGTGGGCGCCGTTCACAGGCGACAACGCGCGATTCTTCTCGGAGCCCTTGCCTGGGCGAGTCGTCGCGATCGGTTCGCCGGGAGGTGCCACGAAGATCGGCCCGGTCCACTCCGATACCCCGCTCGTAACGGCCTTCCCCGACCACCTCAACACCGTCCGGAACACGTCGCAGGAGAGCAGAGATGAATGACACCAGAACTCCGACCGAGGCCCTGACCGACGCCGGTGTCAGCATCTGGCTCGACGACCTCTCGAGAGACCGCATCCACTCCGGCGCACTCCAACGACTCATCGAGGAACGCAACGTGGTCGGGATCACGACCAACCCCACCATCTTCGCCACCGCCATGCGAAGCGGGAATGCCTACCACGCGGAACTGCAGCGACTGGCCGTGGCGAACAACTCAGCCGCCGACGCCGTCTTCGAACTCACGACCGCAGAGGTACGCGATGCGTGCGATGTCTTCCGATCGGTCTTCGATGAGACCGCCCACGTCGATGGCCGGGTCTCCATCGAAGTGAGTCCGGGCGTCGCCCATGACACGGCCGAAACGGTCACCGAAGCCGTGGCTCTCGCCACGGCCGTCGACCGCCCGAACGCGTTCATCAAGATTCCCGCAACCCGGGCCGGACTCGGCGCAATCACCGAATGCATCGCCCAGGGAATCAGCATCAATGTCACGCTGATCTTCAGCCTCGATCGCTTCCGTGAGGTCATCGATGCGTACTACACCGGGCTGGAGCTAGCCGCCGCGGCAGGCCGTGACCTGAGCGAAATCCACTCGGTTGCTTCGTTCTTCGTCTCGCGAGTCGATGTCGAGATCGACAAGCGACTGGATGCTGTCGGCACCGAGCGCGCTGTGTCCTTGAAGGGGCAGGCCGGCATCGCCAACGCCCGACTCGCCTACCAGGCGTTCGAAACGGCGCAGCGCTCACCACGCGCTCAAGCCCTGTTCGCGAACGGAGCCAACACGCAACGTCCGCTATGGGCATCCACCGGTGTGAAGGATCCTGCGACGAGGGACACCGTCTACGTCGAAAGCCTTGTCGCGCCGAGCGTCGTGAACACCATGCCCGAGAAGACTCTCGAAGCGACCTACGATCACGGATCGATTCTTGGGAACACGATCGCCGGCACCTATGAAGCCGCTCGAGCGCATCTGGACGCCCTCGCCGACGTCGGCGTCTCCTACGACGACGCGATGGAGACGCTCGAAGCCGAAGGGATCGAGAAGTTCACCACGTCCTGGGGCGAGTTGCTCGAACTGGTAGGCGCCGCACTGCCTGCCGCTCCGTCAGCGGTTGAGTAGTCCCGCCAGTACCGCCGCCTCGCTGATATCCGCCCACTTCGATGCCGTGATCAGCGTCAGAGTGCCCTGCCCAGCCAGTTCCCGCAGATGACGCAACGCCTCGGCGCGCTCGGGCTCATCCAGTTCCACCTCGTACCGGGAAGTGAATTCTGCGAAGCGGTCAGGATCGTGCGCGTACCACTTCCGCAATTCCGTTGATGGCGACACCTCCTTGCACCACCCATCTAGATGCGCGCGCTCCTTCGAAATACCCCGCGGCCATAGACGATCAACAAGGACACGGGCTCCATCGTCCGCGGTCTGCTCGTCGTATGCCCTGCGCACCCTCACGTCATGCTTTCCGCCACCCATGTTCTCCTCCTCAGTAGGCCGACACGCCCGATCAGGCGATGATGTCCTGGGCAAGCAGATCGCGCAGGCCACGCGCGAACATCTTCTTGCCGCCGTGGGCGGGATGCCGGACGCGTGAAACCGATCGCCCGCTCCTGACCATGCTGTCGTAGGCCACGTTACCGACAGCGACGACCGTGCGGATGGAGAAGATGTGCTCGAGCGCACGCCACGACCACGACCACTCCGCAGCTTCCGCCATCGAGGGTCTTCGGTTGGAGAGCGGGTTGCCCGGGCGGTGCGGGTGGAGCGGATAGGCACTCCACAGCAGTGGCAGGAAGTCGAGTTCTACGAGTGTGTTCCACATGACCGTAGCTGTCGGCTCGGCCGCGACTTGTGTCATATCCTCGGGTACCGAATACCCGTTCGCCGACCCGAATAGGCCGAAATGCGGAATCCCGGTTCGCAGGATCGCGGTATTCGTGAATGGCACGCCGGTGATCCGCATACCGCGGTATCCCGGAGCCTCGCCGACTAGGAGAACCGTCGGGCTCCGCTCCCCGAGCTGTTCGAGATACTGCGTCATGTTCCGACGCCGGACTGCGTTGGCAGGTAGCGAGAAGTCGAACGGATTCACACTGTTCAGACCGGCGCGACCGGAAGCCAGCCGTTAAACGAACGCGTCGATCGAATCGGTCAAGCGAGTTTTGCGACTGTCAGCAGCACCACGGAGTCCTCGACGGCATCCAGAGCATGCGTGCCATCGGGCACGATGAGCAGGTCGCCGGGAGAGCCATTCCATGACACGTCTTCGAAGCGAAGTGTGACCCGGCCCTCCAGCACCTGGACGGTGGCCTCGCCGGGGTTGGCATGCTCCGAGAGTGACTCACCGGCGCGGAGGGCGATCACTGTCTGGCGAAGGCGGTGCTCGTGTCCGCCGTAGACGGTTGACGCGCTGCGGCCACTGGATGCGGTGAGTGCCTTGGCGAGTTCGTGTCGCGCGAGGGCAGGAAGGGCTGTCTTCTGCATGGCCCGCTCCCGACTACGCGATGGGTGTCCCTGTGGTGAGCGTATCAATCAAGGTCGTTCGCCGTGAGGAGGTGAGCCGCCTACCGCGCAGGAGGGCGGGGGCGAGATTTCCGCCCCGCCCTCCCGCGCGTCTCAGCTGAAGTCGGCTCGGTGGTCGACAGCCCACTGCGCTAGGGTGCGAGCGGGTTGCCCGGTGAGGTCGGCCACTGTCGTCGTTGGG
>Ga0209148_1001220_pt1 | contig 14537 bp, 14 predicted proteins | sample AraplaCol_mMF_r2_2_FD_184288 | JGI IMG/M metagenome (GOLD analysis project Ga0209148, IMG submission 184288) | Arabidopsis root microbial communities from North Carolina, USA - plate scrape CL_Col_mMF_r2 (SPAdes) (version 2) | ecosystem: Host-associated > Plants > Roots > Endosphere | place...
GCAATCGACGGCAATGACGACTGGACGCCCTTGCATGCCAAGGTCGCCGCGATCCGCCGCATGGGCGAGGCGCACCGATGGCCGAACTGATCAGCTACGAGCCCGCCACCGGCGCGCTCCTGTGGAAGGGCCCGACCGGTGATGTCGAGGCCGAGGTCGCGGCCGCGCGCGAGGGCTGGATCCAGTGGGCGGCCAAGCCCTTCGAATATCGTGCCGAGACCTTGCGCCGGTTCGCCAACAATGTCCGCGCACATGCCGACGCCTTCGCTGACCTGATCGCGCGCGAGACGGGCAAGCCCCTGTGGGAAGCCAAAGGAGAAGTCGAAAGCGTCGTCGCCAAGGTCGATATCTCCGTCACCGCTTATGCCGAACGCACGCCGCGCAGGCGGATGGAAGGCGCGCTCGGCGCGCGCACCGCGATCCGGCACAAGCCGCATGGCGTGCTGGCAGTGCTGGGCCCCTATAATTTTCCTGCCCATCTGCCCAACGGCCACATCGTGCCGGCCTTGCTCGCCGGCAATGGCGTGATCTTCAAGCCGTCCGAGAAGACGCCTGCCACCGGCGCCTTCCTGGTCGAACGCTTTCACGAGGCGGGCGTACCCGAGGGCGCGCTGCGGCTGGTGCAGGGCGGGGCCGAAGAGGGCAAGGCCCTCGCGGCGCATCTCGACATCGACGGGCTGCTCTTCACCGGATCGGCGCGTGCGGGCGCGTCGCTTAGCCGCCAGTTCGCCGACACGCCGCAGCGCATCCTCGCGCTCGAACTCGGCGGCAACAATCCGATCGTGGTGTGGGAGCCGTCCGACATCCAGGCAGCCGCGACGATCGTGGTGCAATCCGCCTTCCTTTCGGCCGGGCAGCGCTGCACCTGCGCGCGGCGGCTGATCGTTGAGGACGGCAAGGAAGGCCCACTGCTCGACGAGATCAGCAAGATCCTCGATCGCATCATTATCGGCGCGCCGCACGATAATCCCGCGCCGTTCATGGGTCCGGTGATCGACAATGCCTCCGCGATCGGCGTGCTCGACGCCTTCCTCGACTTGATCATGAAGGGCGGCCGCGCGATCCGCCACATGGCCAAGCCCGAATCGGATCGCCCCTTCCTGACGCCCGGGCTGATCGACGTGACCGGCATCGCCAACCGCCCCGACGAGGAGGTGTTCGGCCCGATGCTGCAGATGATCCGCGTGGCCGATTTCGACTCCGCGATCACCGAGGCCAATTCGACCCGCTACGGTCTCGCCGCGAGCGTGATCACCGGAAAGCCCCAGCTCTACGACCGCTTCTGGGCCAATACGCGCGCAGGCGTGATCAACTGGAACCGACCGACCAACGGCGCACCTTCGAACGCGCCGTTCGGCGGGGTCGGCATTTCGGGCAATCATCGCCCGAGCGCTTTCTACGCGGCGGACTATTGCGCTTACCCGGTAACATCGGTCGAGGCCGAGCAGCCGCGCGCCACGATCGGGCAAGGGTTGCTGGAAAGCTGATCAATCCTCCCCGAGCAAAAGCGGGGAGGAAAGCTATCGCCTAGGCCTTACCCAGGCCCATCCGCGCCAGCTCGCGCTCCTTGTCCACGAACTGGTGCTTCAGCGCGCCGCCGAGATGCAGGATCAGCAGGCCGAGGAATATCCAGCCGGCGGTCTCATGCCGGCCTTCGTACAGCTCGTGCGTTTCCTTGAGCTTGGCGGCGCCGTCCGGCTGGTTGGCGATATTGATGATCGGGGGCAGCTTGGGCAGCTCGACCAGGCCCCAGATCATCTCCTTATGCGGCTTGTGCAGCGGCGGCGGCACATCGCCCGGTGCGAGCGGCGCCTGCTGTACCGGACGCTTGTCTGCATGCGCGGAGAGCATCGCCCAGCCTGTCAGCGGCGAGATCAACATCATGCAATAAAGCAGGAAATGCACGACATGCGCGACACCTTTCTCCCAGCCCGCCATCGGCAGATAGGGCGGCGGCTTGTGCGTCAGGCGCCAGCCTATCCGGATCACTGTCAGCGCCAGGATGGTGATTCCCGACGAGACGTGGAATTGAAAAAATGCGCGCGGCAGCACGTCGTGGAAGAGGCCGCTGATCAGATTGTAGAGGATCAGGAGCGCGATCGACCAATGGAGGAGGATCGCTACCCTGGTGTAGCGCAACCGCGCCGCCGCCTGATCCGTCATTCGTCCTGTGTCCCTTCGTCTTTGCCGTGAGTACTTGGTCCCGCGACATGGTTCAACGCGTCGATGCCGCGAAAGTATCTCTAGCGCACCCCCAAGGATCGCTCGATTGCGCGCTTTATTCCCCGGCCCCATCTGCGCCGTCATCATGGCAAGTCTTCTCGACCCCAATGCCCGCGGCAAAGTGATCCTTGTCGGCGCCGGCCCCGGCGACCCCGGCCTGCTCACGGTGCGCGCCGTCGAAGCGCTCAAGTCGGCCGACATAGTCGTGCATGACGGGCTGATCGATTCCCGGGTGTTGGATTACGCGCCCGAGGGCGCACAGCGCATCTCGGTCGCCAAGCAACGCGCGCGCCATACTTTGCCGCAAGAGGCGATCAACGCCTTGATCGTCGCGCATGTGAAAGCGGGCTCGATCGTGGTCCGCCTCAAAGGCGGCGATCCGTTCGTATTCGGGCGCGGCGGCGAGGAAGTCGAAGCGGTGCGCGCCGCCGGCCTGACGGTCGAGGTGGTGCCGGGCGTGTCGGCGGCTTTGGGTTGCGCGGCCGAGGCCATGCTTCCCCTCACCCATCGCGATTGGTCGAGCGCGGTCAGCTTCGTCGCAGGACAGTGCAAGGGCCTGAGCGATCAGGATTGGTCGGGGCTCGCCGGCCAGGGCCGCACGTTGGTTATTTATATGGGCGTCGCCAATGCACGCGCGATCGCCGACAAATTGATGGCGGACGGCGTCGCGCCCGAAATGCCGGTGGCGGTACTCGAACGCGGCACGCTCGATGGCGCGCGCGCGCTCCGTACCCTGCTCGCCGATCTGGGCGACATGGTCGAGCGCGACAGCGTTAAGAGCCCGGCGATCATCGTCGTGGGCGAGGTTGTGCTGTTGTCCGATGCCCAGAACCGGCTCGCGACCTTCGCACGCCAGGCCGAGGCATTCGCATCGTGAAGCTGCTCACCGGCAACAATCTGGTCAATGGCTACGTCATCTGGTGGACCGGCGAGGGCTGGTCGCGCCATGTCGAACAGGCCGCCGACGTCGCCGACAAGGGCGAGCAGATCGCGCAGGTCGAAACCGCCGCCTGCCGCGTAAACAACCCTTACGTGATCGATGCCGAGCCCGGCCCCAACGGCCCGGTGCCGGCGCATATCAAGGAACGCATCCGCGCCACCGGCCCGACCGTGCGCCCGGACCTTGCCCTCAAGCCGGCCGACAGCGACGCCGGGAGCTATGTGATCTGATGTACCGCTACGACCAATATGACCAGGCGATCGTCGACACCCGCGTCGAGGAATTCCGCGATCAGGTCGCGCGCCGTATCGCGGGCGAGATGACCGACGACCAGTTCAAGCCGCTGCGGCTCAAGAATGGTCTCTATCTTCAGCTCCACGCCTACATGCTGCGCGTCGCCATCCCCTATGGCACGATCAATGCGAAACAGCTGCGCGTGCTGGCGCATATCGCGCGAACCTATGATCGGGGCTACGGCCACTTCACCACGCGTCAGAATCTCCAGTTCAACTGGATCAAGCTGGAGGACGCGCCCGACATCCTGGCTGATCTGGCCAAGGTCGAGATGCACGCGATCCAGACCAGTGGCGAGAGCATCCGCAACATCTCCGCCGACCAGTTCGCAGGCGCCGCCGCCGACGAGGTATGCGATCCGCGCCCTTGGGCCGAGCTGATCCGGCAATATACGACCTTCCACCCCGAATTCAGCTACCTGCCGCGCAAGTTCAAGATCGGCCTGACCGCATCGGATAATGACCGCGCCGCGATCCAGCTGCATGATCTGGGGCTGCAGGTCCGGCGTGGGCCGGACGGCGATATCGGCTTTCGCGTCTATGTCGGCGGCGGCATGGGCCGCACCCCCTTCGTCGCGCATCTGATCCGCGATTTCCTGCCCGCGGACTCAATCTGCTCCTATCTCGAAGCGGTCCTGCGCGTGTGGAACCGCCACGGCCGCCGCGACAATATCCACAAGCAGCGGATCAAGATCCTGGTCCACGATCTGGGCGCCCCCGAATTCACGCGCCAGGTCGAGGAAGAGTGGGAATCGATGCGCCATCTGGGCGACGACATGCCGCTCAAGGAATATCATCGGATAGCGGCCTATTTCGCGCCGCCCCCCTTCGAGGACGGGCTGAGCGACGATCTCGATTTGTCGGACCCGCGCTTCGCCGCCTGGGTCGCGCAGAATGTCCATGCGCACAAGCAGCCGGGCTATGCGATCGCGACGATCAGTCTGAAGCCGGTCGACGGCATTCCGGGCGATGTCTCGGCCGACCAGATCGACCTGCTCGCCGATCTGGCGGAGCAATACAGCTTCGACGATCTGCGCCCGACGCATGCGCAAAACCTGACGCTGCCGCACGTGCGCAAGGCCGATCTCTATACGATCTGGCAGAAGCTGGACGCGGCCGGCCTCGCCACCGCCAATCTCGACCTGATCAGCGACATCATCGCCTGCCCGGGTCTCGATTATTGCGGCCTGGCCAATACGCGCTCGATCCCGCTCGCGCAGAAACTGGCCGAGCGTTTCGCCGATCCGGCGCGCCAGCTCGACATCGGCGAATTGAAGCTCAAGATTTCGGGCTGCATCAACGCCTGCGGCCACCATCATGCCGGCCATATCGGCGTGCTCGGGGTCGACCGTAAGGGTACCGAGAATTTTCAGCTGCTCCTCGGCGGATCGGGCGCGGAGGATGCCAGCCTCGGCAAGATCGTCGGCCCCGGCTTCACCGAGGATGGCGTGGTCGATGCAGTCGAACGCGCAGTCGAGAAATATCGCGCCATCCGACAGGATGGCGAACGTTTCCTCGACACCTATCGCCGCGTCGGCGTCGAGCCTTTCAAGGAGGCGATCTATGGTTGAGGTCGCCATTCCCGTCAGTCTGCGCTTCCGCGACGACGAACCCGCCGACGAACCCGGCGTCTCGCTCGACGCCTTCCTCGACCAGCCCAACGCGGTGTCGGTGCGGATCGAGGGTGGCGACGACGTGCGCCGGCTTGGCCCCGCGCTCGACCGGCTGAAGCTGGTCGAGATCGACTTTCCGCGCTTCCGCGACGGGCGCGGCTACTCGTCCGCACGCATCCTGCGCGAGATGGGCTACCAGGGCGAATTGAAGGCGGTCGGCGACGTGCTGGTCGACCAATTGCTGTTCATGCGCCGCTGCGGCTTCGACAGCTTCGGCCCCGATCAGGCGATCGACCTCGACGTCGCCGCCAAGGCGCTCGGTGAATATGATTTCGTTTATCAGCAGGCGGCGGACGGCCGCGTGCCGGTATGGAAATTGCGTCATGGCTGAGCCCGCGCGCAAGCTCGACACGATGGACATGCGTCCGGCCTTTACCCAGGCCGACGTGGATGCGTTGAACGCGCGTTACGCCGGCGTGCCCACGCAGGAAATGCTGCGCGACTTGCTGACGGGTGAGCTGGCCGGACGCGTCGCTTTGGTGTCCTCGTTCGGCACCGAATCCGCGGTCCTGCTCCATCTCGTCAGCGAGATCGACCGCGACATCCCGCTGATCTTCACCAACACCCAGAAGATGTTCGGCGAGACCTTGGCCTATCGCGACGCGCTCACCGAAAAGCTCGGCTTCACCGATCTGCGCGTCTATCGCCCCGATCCCGCATTGCTGGCCAAGAAGGACGAGACCGGTTTGCGCTGGTCCTACGATCCTGACGGCTGCTGCGCGATCCGCAAGGTCGAGCCGCTGCAGCGCGCGCTCAAGGGCTTTGACGCCTGGATTTCGGGCCGCAAGGGCTTCCAGGCGAGCACGCGGGCGGCTCTGCCGTTGTTCGAGCTCGATACCGAACATGCCGACGGTCCCAAGCTCAAGATCAACCCGCTGGCGGGCTGGTCGAAGGACGCACTCAATGCGTATTTCGACGCGTACGAACTGCCGCACCACCCGCTCGAAGCGGAAGGCTATCTCTCGATCGGCTGCTCGCCCTGCACCAGCAGGGTGATGCCGGGTGAGGATCCGCGCGCAGGCCGCTGGCGCGGCTGGGACAAGATCGAATGCGGCATCCATACGCCGATCGATGGGCCGAGCGAGGACGATCCGATCTTCTGACGCCGCACGTCAGACCGCACCTTTCATATGATCGATGAAGGCGCGCAGCTTGGGTAGCATCTGGCGCTTGCCGGGATGGTAGAGGAATACGCCCGGCGTCATCGCCGCGACCTGCGTCAGCAGAGGCTCGAGCCGGCCGTCCGCAATCGCATGCTGCGCGATCGGCTGCGGCACCTGCGCGAGGCCGATGCCGCGCAGCGCAGCGCCCAGCAGGGTCGGATAATCGTGCGCGATCAGCGGACCTGAGAAACTTGCCTCGACCGGCTTGTTGCCTTCGGTGAAATGCCAGGGCGCGATCGTGCCGGTGGACCGGCGCAGGCGCAGGCAGGCATGGTTGCGCAGGTCCTGCAGCCGATCCGGTCGGCCCTTGCGTGCAAGATAATCGGGGCTGCCGACCACCGTCCACGGGAAGGATGGCGTAAGCCGCACCGCAACCATGTCAGGCGCGATGAACTCGCCCATACGGATGCCCGCATCGAACCCGCCCGTCGCCAGATCGACCATCTCCTCGCTCGCGGCGATCTCCAGTTCGATCTCGGGATAGGCCTGGCAGAAGGAGGCAAGCATCGGTTCGATGATGTGCGGCACAACCGATCGCGGCAGTGTCAGCCGCAGCAGACCAGCCGGCCGACTGCCGAGATCGCGCGCCGCCTCCCCCGCCGCAACCAGCTCCTCGAAAGCGGGGCCGGCGCGATCGAGGAAGCGCTGGCCCGCCTCGGTCAATCCCACGCTGCGCGTCGTCCGTACGAACAAGGCCGCGCCCAGCCGCGCCTCAAGGGTCCGGATCGTCTGGCTCACCGCAGATGGGGTCACGCCCAAATCGGCTGCGGCACGCCGGAAATTGCGCCGCCGCGCCACCGCCAAAAACGCCTCGACGCCTTCGAGCGCGCCTTGCCTCACTGTGTAGTTCTGCTTCACAACCTGTGCGTATTAAACCGAATAGTTACAGAGTGGAAGCACGCCTACATCCCGCATCCACGTTTAAAGGATGCTTGCATGACCGAGATATTGGACAAGGTGCGCGACCATTATGGCTCGCGCGAACTGACCGACCGGCTGCGTGCAGCTTTCGCGCCCGAGGATCAGCCGCTCAGCGTCGATCAATTGAGCGCGCTCGATCAGTTCCACACGCGGGGATTGGCCGGCACGTCTGAGCTGGCATCGCTCGCGGGAATCGACGAAACCATGTCCGTCCTGGACGTCGGTTCGGGGATAGGCGGGCCGGCGCGCTACCTTGCCGCGACGCGCGGATGCCGCGTGACGGGCATCGATCTGAGCGCGCCGTTCGTCGATGCCTCGCTGTATCTGACCGAGCGCACCGGCCAGACCGAGAGCGTGTCGTTCGCGGTCGGCAGCGCGCTCGACCTTCCGTTCGAAGATGCGGCTTTCGATGTCGTGCTACTCCAGCATGTGGCGATGAACATCGCTGACCGGGCCGGGCTCTATCGCGAGCTCAGACGGGTGTTGCGACCCGCTGGCCGGCTGGCGATTTCCGACATCGTGCTGAACCTGGGCGATCCACTTTATCCGCTCCCCTGGGCGCGTACGCCCGAGACGAGCTTCCTCCTGACCGCGGGCGAAACCGAACAGGCGATCGAGCAGGCGGGCTTCCGCGCGCGTGACATACGCAACGACAGCGAAGCGGCGAAGATGTGGAGCCTGCAATTACGCGATGCCGGGCCGCCATCGGGGCCCAATCTCGGTCTGGTGATGGGCCCCGGGTTCCGCGACCTCGCCGTCAATCTCGGCCGCAACTTCCTCGAGGACCGGCTCGGGCTGTTCGTCGCCGTCTTCGAAGCCGCCTGACCCCTCGTACATCGGAGGCCTGCAATGACCCCCTCGATCATCTTCAACCTGCACCTTGGCCTCGGCTATGCCTGCTGGCTGTTCTGCTTCGGTGCTGTCTGGCCGCGGCTACGGGCGATGGATCCCGTCCAGGCGCAGCGCCTTATCGCGATGCTGCACAGCTTCCGTATTTTCGGGCTGGTCTTCCTCCTGCCCGGCGTGGTCGGCCCACATTTGCCGCCGCTGCTTGCCAGCTACGCCGCTTATGGCGATTTCGCGACGGGCGCGCTCGCCTTGCTCGCGCTGACAACGGTCCGCTGGCGGCCGCTTTTCTGGGCATTCACGATCGCCTTCAACCTGGTCGGCCCGGCCGACCTGATCATCGATTATTATCACGGCGTCACGCTCGGCCTGCCAGAGATCGCGGGCGAGCTCGGTGGCGGCTATGCGATCGTTATCCTGTACGTGCCGATCCTGATGATCACGCACATCGCGTCCTTTGTGTTGCTGCTGCGTTCGCGCTCCACCGTGCAGGCCGGTTGACGAACGGGGCGGAGAGATGCTCACTCTGTCCCGTCAAAGCCAGGGCGCCCGAAGCACCGGGCGAGACCGGGGAATGCGAAGGGGTCCGAATGAGCCAGCCTAAAGCCTCCGCCGCCCTCCAAGATCTTCACGAAGGCGAATTGAGCCTGCTTGCCGAACTCCGCCGGGTCCGAAGGGGCTTGCGCGAAAAACATGCGGCGGGCGACGACGATCTTACAGTCGGTCAACGCGTCGCCGACAATGTGGCCTCGGGCATGGGTTCGTGGCGCTTCATTATCATACAGTCGATTTTGCTGGCCATCTGGGTGACGCTCAACATCACCGCCTGGGTCAAGCAATGGGACCCCTATCCCTTCATTCTGCTCAATCTGGCCCTGTCGTTCCAGGCGGCCTATGCGGCGCCGATCATCATGATGGCGCAGAACCGCCAGCAGGACATCGACCGCAAGGCCGCCGAGAACGACTATAAGATCAACATCAAGGCCGAACTGGAGATCGAGCTCCTTCACCAGAAGCTCGACCAGCTGCGCGAGCAGGAAGTCGTCCAGCTCAGCCTGGCGGTGAAAGAGTTGAGCGAATTGCTCAACCGGTCCGGCATCTGCGACGACAACGGAAAGAAGGTTGCGCCGGCCCCCGCGAAGAAGCCGGCGGCGCGCAGGACGGTTAAAAAATCAGCTTCCGGATCGTGATCGACACGGTCCGGCCGAGCGGATCCAGGTAAGCTGGCTGATAGCGCAAAGGCGTGTCGCCGTTCACGTCGCGCACGCGCTGGCGCGAATTGAACAGATTGTTCACGCCGAAGCTGATCCGCAGGCCGCGCGCCCAGGTCTTGGTGAGATTCTGGGGCATGCCGCCGACGTCCGCGAAGAAGCGCAGGTTGAACGTGGCGAGACCTGAGAAATGCAGGTCGCCGGTCGTACCCGTGCCATCGCCATGGACGAAAGTGCTGGTCTTGTAATTGCCGTCGAAACGCACGCCGATGCCATTGTTCGAATAGCCGAGCTGGGTCTGGATCTGATGTTCCGACTGTCCGCCGCCCGCGCCCACGGAATCGCCATTGAGCAGATCGAGCAAGGGCACGCCCTGCCGGATCAGCACATCGTCGCGTATCGTCCAATTGTCGTAGATAGCGACCTGCAAGCGGCCCGAGGCCTGGCGGAAGCCGCCACCACCGCCACCGCCAAAGCCGCCGCGACCACCGCCGCCGCGGAAACCGCCGCCACCACCGAAGCCGCCAGGACCACCGCCCGGACCGCCCGGGGGCGGCCCACCAGGGGGCGGACCGGCGTCACCCGGCGCAGGCGCGAACGCGCCGGAAGGCGGCGGCGCGCCATTCTGCGCGGTCTGGGTCGGCGGCGTCTGCTGTGCCTGCGTGGCGGGGGCCTGGCCGTTGGCCGCGGTCTGGCCCGCCGCCGGCGTCTGCCCGTTCGCGGCCTGCTGCTGCTGCCCGCGCTGCTGGAATTGCGCGCGAAGCGCCGCGATATCCTTCTTGTTGCCCGCCAGCGTCGGCTGGAAATTGTTGAAGCGGATTGGCGGCGGCAGGTTCTGGCCCGCCCGGCGCGCCGCGATCCACGCCTCGAACTTCTTCTGGATGATCGACTTCATGTTGATCGAGAAGCTCAGGCCGAGCCGGACCACATCCGACCGCTCACGCTCGAAATTGACCGAACGCGTGTCGATCTGGATCAGGTCGCCGTCCGCGTCCCGCTGAAAGCGATCCGGGAAGGCATTCTCCAGCGCAGCGGTCGGCTCTGGCAAAGAGGCGATCGCGCCGTTGGTGACCGTGTGGAAATAATTGGCGGTGATGGTTAGATCGTTCTTGTCGCCGAACGGCTTGAGCGTGGTCCCGATCTTCCAGACATGGCGGCGATCCTCGCGCAGATCGCGGGTGCCGCCGCTGATCTGCGTCACATCGACCGTTTCGCCCTTCAGATAGTCGAACACACGCACCTGGGGCGTGATCAGGGTCGGATCGCCGATCTGGTCGATCGTCGGCGCATCCTCGGCGCGCGTATAGGATCCGATCAGGTTGATCGCAGCGATCGGCGTCCAGACGAAGCCGCCGCCGAGGTTGGTGAGCGTGCCGAAGTCGGACAGATTGGTCACGGTCACATTGCCGTTGAGCGACAGATTGCCGAGGAAGGAACCGAAGCCGGTGCGGCGGCTGGTGATCGGCAGGTCGAAATTGGCTTGGCCGTTGACGTTGCGGCGACTGAGGTTGCTCGAACTGGCAAAGGCGCCGGTCGAGTTCGCATCGAAACCGGTATATTCCGCGCCGACCTTGATGTTGGTGGTGAAGTCGCCGCCCGGCAGTGCCAACAAGGGCCCACCCGCCAGCGCCTGGAAATTGCCCGAGTTCGAGATCGAATGCGCGCGATTGGTGATTAGCCCGCCAAGATCCCCGCCCGTCACCGCATAGGGATTGGCCGACGGATCGAGCGCGGTGAGGCGCGCCTTGAACGCGCTCGTGTCGATCCCGGTCTCGGTGCGCGTCAGGCTGTCGCTATGGTCGTAATTGCCCGTCACCGACCAGCGCCACTTACCGGTGTCGCCATTGACGGTGAGCCCGCCATGGCCAGTCAGACTGGCAGTGCGCTGATGGAGCGGATCGGTATCGAGATAGCGATAGAGCGTCACCGGATCAGTGAATGGCGAGAAGGGATCGCCCACGGGCAGGGTGAAAGCTGCGCTCGGCAGGCCGCGCAGGCTGTCCCCCGTCGAATAAGACAGGCTGCCGTTGAGCGTCAGCGTCGAGCGCGCGAACACGGGCCGCGCATAAACGAGATTGGTGCTGACCTGCTGCGACGAACCTTTCAGCGTGCGGTCGTGCGTCACGTCGGTGGCATTGGGATTGTTGATCCCCGGCACGAACGCCGACAAGGCCGGCGCTCCACCCGCGGCGGACGTCGGCACGGCAGCGACCGTTACCGGCTGGCCGGCCATCGCGCTGAGCGGATCGATCTGTGTGCTGCCCGGACCGGGCCCGACATTGCCGGTCAGGTCGAATGGCTGCCCCGTGCCGAGGTCGGTGACGTTGCGCTGGCTTTCCAGGAGCTTGGCATTCTCCTGATAGCGCACGTTGGCGGTGAAACGGTTGTCGCCGCGGATGCGAATATAATTGGCTTCGGGGTTGGTGCTGGTGCCGCCGCCTTCGGTCGAGGTAGTCACGCCGCCCTGCCCGACCACTGCCAGAAAGCGCTCGCGCAACACGATGTTCACGACCTTCTGGTCGGCCGAATAGCCGAACTTGAGCGCCACCTCCTCGGGCAGGATTTCGACGCGCGCGATCGCCTCGGTCGGCAGATCGCGGATTTCGCCGAAGCCGGAGATGCGCCGCCCATTGAGCAGGATTACGGGCTGACCACCGCGCCCGCTGGTAGTCTGCGGAGAAAGCTGGTCGAGCAAATCCGAGATATTGTTGACGCCATAGGCGCGCACGTCGGCGGCGTTCAGCGTCTGCTCGGGGGGGATGTCGCCCGGAACCGAGCCGCGCGGCCTTTGCCCCTGGACGACGACTTCTTCCTCGTCGTCGGTGCTGGTTTGCGGCGGCGTCGGGCCCGTAGGCGCTTTCGGCGCGGGCGTGGCGGTGGCTGCCTTGGGCGCCGGCTTGGCCACGGCGGGTGTGGGCGCCGTCGAGGCCTGGGCGAGCGCCATTTCGGGCGTCAGCAGCAGCGGGAATCCAAGCAAAATCGACAGTCGGCGCACAGGCCCCCCTTTGAGCTCTTTTTCGATTACGGCCGCTACACCGGCTCTCCCAAGCGGCTGCGCCCTATAATTGTTTCCTTGAACGAAGGCTTTCGGCTTTCCCGTCGCGGTCGCGAAATTTTTCCCAGTCTCCGGCTGGGTCTTCAATTGTCTGCGGCCGCGAGGATCGTCGTCATCACAATGCGATCCGCAGCATCAGTTCGGCGGCATCGACCAAAGTCGCTTTCTCTTCGGCATTCAACCGTTCGGCCATCCGGTCCGCCAGCCAGTCGCGACGTTTGACCATCTGTTGCATCAGCATGGCGGTGCCCGCCGGGGTGATCGCGATCACGTGGCGCCGCGCATCCTCCGGATCGACTGCGCGGTTGATCAGCCCTTGCTTGTCCAGCCGCGCCAGCAGCCGGCTCAGCGATTGCGGCTGGAGCCCTTCGCGGCGCGCCAGCTCGACCGCGCTCATCGCCCCGCCGCGATGCAGCGAGCCGAGCAGGATAAGTGCGCTGCCGGTCAGTTCGCCGTCCTGCGCGGCCTGACGCATCTCGCGCGCCAGCCGCAGCACCGCCTGGAGGATCAGGCCCTCATTACGCCTCGTTTCGTTCGGGTTCGCCATAATTAATACGCATAGCGTATAAATTTTATCACGGCAAGTTGCGACGAAAACAAACCGGCTTTCTATCGGCAGGATTGCGTGGTCAGATCAGTCCGGCGAGCGGGCTTGACGGGTCGGCATAGCGGCGCTTGCCCATGCGGCCAGCGCGGTAAGCGAGTCGGCCGGCTTCCACCGCAGCCTTCATCGCAGCCGCCATCAGGATAGGATCCTTGGCCTCGGCAATGGCGGTGTTCATCAGCACGCCGTCACAGCCAAGCTCCAGCGCCAGCGCCGCATCCGAGGCGGTACCCACGCCCGCATCGACGATCACAGGGACCTTCGCGCCTTCCACGATCAAGCGGATCGTGACCTGATTCTGGATACCGAGGCCCGAGCCGATCGGCGCGCCCAAGGGCATGATCGCGACCGCGCCTGCATCCTCCAGCCGCTTGGCGGCGATCGGATCGTCGACGCAATAGACCATCGGCAGGAAGCCTTCCTTGGCCAGCGTCTCGGTCGCACGCAGCGTTTCGACCATGTCGGGATAAAGCGTGCGCGCCTCGCCCAGCACCTCCAGCTTGACCAGATCCCAGCCGCCTGCCTCGCGCGCCAGCCGCAAGGTGCGGATCGCCTCCTCGGCGGTGAAGCAGCCTGCGGTGTTGGGCAGGTAGGTGACCTTCCTGGGGTTGATAAAATCGGTCAGCATGGGCGCGTTCGGGTCTGAAACGTTCACGCGCCGCACCGCGACCGTGACGATCTCGGCGCCCGATGCCTCGAGCGCGGCGGCATTCTGCGCGAAATCCTTATATTTGCCCGTGCCAACAATCAGCCGCGAGCGGAAGCTGCGTCCCGCGACCGTCCAGCTATCTTCATCAACAGGTGCGGCATGATCTCCGCCACCTACAAAGTGCACGATCTCCAGTTCATCGCCATCTTCCAGGCAGACCTGCGCGATGGTCGAGCGTGGCACGACCTCCAGGTTGCGCTCCACCGCGACTTTCTCAGGCACCAGCCCAAGCTGGCTCGCGAGATCGGCGATGGACAGGCCCGCCTGAACCCGGCGATGCTCGCCGTTGACCATGATCGAGATAGTGCCGTCGGTGTGGATTGGAGTCGTCATGGCGTTGCATCTAAGATGCCAGGGCGCCGGATGAAACCCATTGCCGTCTTCCCCCGCTGGACGTAGGGCGCACGCTTTGCCAATAGCGCCGCTTAACTTTCAAAAGGGCATCGCTGGATGACCGATAACAATAATAGTTCGATGCAGGTTGACGCTGGGCTGGTTCGCCAGCTCGCCGAACTGCTGGATGATACCCGCCTGACCGAGATCGAGGTTCAGGACGGCGACCGCCGCATCCGCGTGGTGCGCAACGTCGCAGTACCTACGCATGCCGTGGCCGCGCCGGTCGCGGCAGCACCTGCCGCTCCCGCCGCGGCACCGGCTACCGCAGCTACCGCGCCCGCGGGCGACCATCCCGGCACGATCAAGTCGCCGATGGTCGGCACTGCCTATCTCTCGGCGTCGCCCGGCGCCAAGGCCTTCGTCGCGGTGGGCGACACGGTGGCAGCCGGCGACACGTTGCTCATCGTCGAGGCGATGAAAGTGATGAATCCGATCGTCAGCCCGCGTGCCGGCAAGGTCACGCAGCTGATGGTCGACAATGGCCAGCCCGTCGAGTTCGACCA
>Ga0209148_1001222_pt1 | contig 14522 bp, 11 predicted proteins | sample AraplaCol_mMF_r2_2_FD_184288 | JGI IMG/M metagenome (GOLD analysis project Ga0209148, IMG submission 184288) | Arabidopsis root microbial communities from North Carolina, USA - plate scrape CL_Col_mMF_r2 (SPAdes) (version 2) | ecosystem: Host-associated > Plants > Roots > Endosphere | place...
GACGCGGCTCAACCCGACAATCGAGCCCCGTGACCAGCTTGCCCCCCACACGGCCACGACCCCCGCGTGCCGTTCCCCCGACATCTCGACATGTCGTGACGCCTCAGCGCGTCTTTTCCCCCCACCTCAGCACGAAGGAATCCCGATCATGTTGAAGAAAGTCCTTGCCAGCGTCAGCGCCCTCGCGCTCGCGCTCGGCATGATCGCGCTCGTGGCCGGCCCGGCCAGCGCGCATACCGGTGACTTGAGCGCAACCGCGGTCTGTCAAACTGACGGCACCTACAAGGTCACCTACACCCTCACGATCTCTGCGACATCCCTCCCAGGGTCGACCAAGTGGAGCATCGGCACCACGTCGTTCGCTCACACCCCCACCAGCAACTCGGACCTACCCGGAACAGTTCAGCCGGGAACCGTCGCCTCGACGGGCGCGGGCGCTTACGTCCTGGGGACCAAGACACTCCCGGGCTCGTCGACACAAGCCCCGTGGGCGTACGCCTTCACCACGTGGACTGATGGAGTGACCAAGGGATCCGACGGTGGGGATATCTCCCTCGCGGGGAACTGCGGCGACGACACGTCGAAGAAGATCACCCTGTGCCACGCCACCGGGTCGAACTCGAACCCTTACTCGATCACGGATGATTCCGTCAACGCGATCATCAACCACTCCGGTCATGGCGCGCACCCGAACGACATCATCCCGCCGTTCACCTACACCCTTCACGGAACTCCCGGCAGCTACCCGGGACAGAACTGGACCGCTGTCAGCCAGCTGTACTACAACAACGACTGCAACGCGGTCTCGGTGACTCCGACCAAGGTGACCTTCACCGACGCGGTGTGCACGGCTGCGGGCCAGTACGGTGCCGGGAGCTTCACCATCGCGTCGGTTCCGACCGGTGTGCAGTACCAGTACAGCACGACGAGCAACAGCGGCCCGTGGACGAACGTCGGCGCCGGTACGACCACCATCGCGGCCGGAGTCACGGTCTACGTTCAAGCCATCGCGCTCGACGGATACAAGCTCACGGGCACTACCAGCTGGTCGCACACCATCTCTCACCCGACGGCATCCAAGTGCGTGGTCCCGACTGCTCCGACCCTGACGCAGTCGGTGTGCACGACTCCTGGCAACTCGAACCCGGCCAGCTACACGATCCCGGCGTCGACCACCGTCAAGTACCAGATCAAGAACGGTGCGAACTGGAATGACGTCTCGGCGGGCGACCACACGGTGTCGACGTTCCCGACGACGGTCGTCATTCGCGCGGTAGTCATCGGGACGAACATCATCGTGCCGGGGTCGACCACGGAGTGGACCTTCGTGTTCAGCTCGCCCGGTGACTGCAAGGTGACGGTGACGCCGACGGCGGCGACCTTCCACGACGCTGTATGCACCGGTCCCGGTACTTCGAGCGACAACACCTACACGATTCCGTCGAAGACGGGCGTGCACTACCAGGTCAAGGTGGGAAACGGCGCCTGGAGCGACGTTGCGGCCGGCACCTACACGGTGGGTGCGGTGACGATCCACATCCAGGCGCTTCCTGACACGGGATACACCTTGAGCGGGACGACGACGTGGGATCACACCTTCGTATCGCCCGGCGCGTGCCTGGTGTCGACGTCCGTGTCGACGGTGCCCAGCTTCGTCGATGGCACCTGCACGGCTCCTGGCGTTCTGAGCGACTCGAGCTACACGCTGACGGCCACGACTGGCGTCGACTACCAGGTGAGCACCGACAACTCGACGTTCACGCCGGCCAGCGCCGGTACGCACGTCGTGCCTGCGGGAACTCACATCTGGATCACCGCCTCGGCCCAGACGGGGTACCTGCTCACCGGACCGAGCGCCTGGGACCACCTGTTCCCGGCGACGGATTGCACGGTGACCGCCATTCCGGTGGATCCCAGCCACGCAGACCAGACCTGTGTCGTCGGGACTGACGGCAAGGGCAGCTTCGTGAGCGGCTACATCGTCATTCCGAGCACCACGGGCGCGCAGTACTACATCGACGGGAGCCCGGTCTCGGCCGGCAACATCCCCGAGGCGCCCGGTGACTACACCGTGACGGCGACGGCGTTGCCGGGGTACATCCTCAGCGGATACCCAGCAGACGGTTGGCCGGAGCACATCAAGGCGGCCAACGGTTGCGGCAACGTCACTCCGGTGGAGCCCACTGTGGTCGACCGGGTCTGCGGGGTCAACAGCGACGGTAATGGCGACTACACGACCGGGTACATCGACATCCCCAGCACGGTCGGTGTGAACTACTACATCGACGGCACGCTGGCGGCGGCGGGTCACCACGACCTGGCGCCTGGTGACTACACGGTGACGTTCGCGGCGATCCCGGACTACACGCTGGCAGGGGACTACCCCGCCGACGGGTGGGTCGAGACGATCGCAGGAAACCCCTGCGGCGACGTGCATCCGGTGGAGCCGAATGTCGTCGACCAGACCTGTGTGGTCAACATCGACACCGATCACGGAACGCTCGTGACGGGCTACATCGACATCCCGAACACCACCGGTGTGAACTACTACATCGACGGTGTGCTGGCGGCGGCGGGTCACCACGACCTGGCTCCCGGTGACTACACGGTGACGTTCGCAGCGATCCCGGACTACACGCTGGCGGGGGACTTCCCCGAAGGCGGGTGGGTCGAGACCATCGGAGCGGCCAAGCTGTGCGGTGATCTGGTGACGCACCCGGCCGTGACCCCGATCGTCACCCAGGTCCAGCTCGGCTGCAGCACCGACGGCAGCTACACGCTGTCGAACGATCTCGCTGACGCCAACGCGGTGTTCTGGACGGTCGACGGCTCGCCGGTCGCGCAAGGCACCTACCAGGTGACGTCCGCGAAGACCGTGCACGTGCACGTCGCCGCGAACGGACCCGACTACGGGTTCAACGATCCGAAGCAGCAGACGGATTGGACGCTGACCTTCGCGGCGCCCACCACCTGCGACCTGAAGACTCTCGCTCTCACCGGCAGCACGCCGGTGGGCGGGATGCTGCTCGCGTACTTCATGCTGCTGGCCGGCATCGGCATCGTCGCGGTTCGCGCCGTGCGCCGCCACGGCCGTCCGCAGGAGTAGGCGGCCCGACGCGACGCCCCGCCCCCGTGTGCTGAGACACGTGGGGCGGGGCGCCGCTTCTCCACCGCAAGGTCTACCCCCCAACAGGGGTGGTGTCCTCCTTTTGGGGGACTGATAACCTGAAACGGTCCGGCCGGGGTGCGAACCCGAAAATCCGCCCCGGAACCCCCGGACACCTACCCCCTGACGCACCCCCGCTGCGACATCCCCCGTGTCGCGGAGCGTCCGACCCATCGCACCGGTGCGCCCCACCGGGCGCGAACTCTCTCAGCTAGGACCCTCCCCCCGTGTTCAAGAAATTCGTCGCGTCCGCGGCGACCCTGCTCGTTGCCGTCTCGCTCTCCCTGGTCGGAGTCGCGAGTACGGCCGTCGCCCTCGGATCCCCCGGCACCTCCGACGGTCCGATCCCGTACTCGCTCACGACGACCACGCTGACGCTCTCGAGCGGTCACACCTTCAACAGCAGTTCGCCCACCAACGACGGCAACGTCAAGTACATCCCGCTTTCGCAGTACACGGCGGGTCAGACGTACACCAGCCACCCCGCGAGCTGGACGATCACCAACATCAACTTCCACATCGAGCAGAACGCCGGCTTCGGCGCCTCGATGATCGGCAAGACGACTCTTCCCTTCGACTCGGCGGCGAGCGGCGGCGCGTTCCGCGGCACGCTGCCCAGCACGGGCTACTGCATCGTGTGGGTCCAGGTCGACGGATACAACGAGCACTTCGGCGAGGGCGGCCAGGATCCGCTCTGCACCACTCCCACCACCGTGGCGGATGCGAGCGCCGCCGCCCCGACGATCGTCGCCGCCACCTGCGCCACCGGTGAGACCGTGACCTTGGGCACCGCGACCAACGCGACCTGGGGCACCGTCACCGGCGCAACCGGGCCGGGCTCGTACTCCGTGACGGCCACCGCAACGAGCGGGCACACCTTCTCGAACGGCGACACGACCAAGACCTTCACCGGTTCGCTCGCCGGGCCGCTCGCCGCGGACAACCCCGCCTGTCAGACGCCGCCGGTCTGCATCCCGAACTCCTCGGTGAGCTACAGCTACGACCCCGCGACCAACAGCGGCGACATCGTCGTGACCGACGTCAAGAACTCGACCGGGGTGCTCTGCAACCCGTTCTGGGTCACGGCCACGAGCTGGCTGTACACCCACGACGCGGTCTGGCCCCAGGTGCGCGACGTCGTGCAGAAGCTGCCGAAGATCTCGACGCCCGGCACGTACCACTACGTCGCGACGGTGACCTGCGGTCAGGGCGACATCTATGCCTCGACCGCCGGGCAGCCCGATCCGACCTCGGTGCTGAACGGGCCGAACGATCCCTTCAGCGAGCACTTCCTGCACAACATGGGCTTCAGTGGTCCGACTCCGACCTACGTCCAGCAGCCGACAGGCTGCAACGTCGTCACACCCGTCGCGCCGACCGCCGACGCCATCACGGCGTGCGGTGAGTACGGCTCGGTGACGGTGCCGGCCAGTACGGCGGCGGTGACCTACACCGAGACCGGATCGGGCAACCAAGGCGATTACGTGGTCACCGCGACCGTGAACGCCCCGTACACGCTGAAGCCGGGCGCGACCACCTCGTGGACGTTCCACCTCGGCAGCTACGCCCCGTGCGCCGCGCCCTGCACGACCACGACGGCAGGCCCGGTGTCGACCAACCTCGACAACGCCGGATGGACCTTCGGCGAGTCGAAGTCGGGCGGTCACCACGAGTACGTCTCGAGCGGCCTGCACATCTGGACAGACGGATCCGGCTCGAACGACAAGTCGGCCGGCTACGTCGCGACCGACTTCCCGCTCAGCCAGGTCGGCATCCCCGCCCTCGGCTACGCCAACACGAGCGGCGAGTCCGCTCCCGGGCTCCAGCTCACCGTCTTCGTGAACGGCGCGTTCTTCGGCAACCTCGTCAACGAGCCGTTGTTCCCGAAGTGGTGGAGCAGTCACCCGGTCACCGGGCTGCCGAACGGCCCGAACCCGAGCTACCAGCTGTCGTACGGGTCGATCGACGACTACCTGTTCGCGTGGGCCCAGCAGGGCGTCACCGACGTTCAGGTGAAGGCGATCGGCTACTCGCTCGGCTCGGGCGCGAAGGGCGACGGCATCGTCACCTCGGTGACGGCCGGCTGCGTGAACTACGCCTTCACCTCGAAGGCCTACGCCCCGGTGGCGAGCTACACGCTCGGCGCCTGCTACCCCAACGGCGACTTCTCGTCGAAGAACCTGTACTTCCACTTCGACAACAGCGCGTCGGACGTGCCGGTGACCTTCACGGTTCCGTACACGACCATCTCCGACACGGTGGCCGCGCACGCGACCGACGTCGTGGAGGGCACGCCGATCTGGGATCAGGGCGGCGGATACGACGTGTACGCGGACGGCGTGTTCCTGACGCACCTCACCATCCCGGCCTTCACCGGATGCCTCACCAGCACACCCGGTGACCCCTCGGTCTCGCCCGAGGTCTGCACGAACGGGGTGGTCGGCGTCGGCTCGATCACCGTTGACCTGCAGCCCGGCTTGACCTACTCGATCACGGGCCTCGACAACTCATACAGCCTCGCCGACGTGACGACCAGCGTGACGAAGCTGTCGGCGGGCAGCTACCGCGTCGATGTTGCTCCCAAACCCGGCTACGTGCTGACCGGGGCGGCCAGCTGGCCCCTGACCGAGATCGTGCTGCCTCCCGAGCACTGCGAGACGATCACCCCGATCGCCGCGACGGTGACCACCGCTCTCGGCTGCACCACCGACGGGGTCTACACGCTTCCTCAGCAGAACGGGGTGGCCTGGAAGGTCAACGGGGTGCCCACCATCCCGGGCGCGTACCACGTGACCGGAGCGACGACGGTGGATGTCACGGCCGAGCCGGCTGACGCCACCTGGGGCTTCCCGGTCGACGCGACCACCGAGTGGTCGCTGGTCTTCACGGCTCCTCAGGGCTGCCTTCCGACCCTGGTCGACCAGCCGACGAACGCGACCGCCCAGGACGCCGTGTGCGGCGCCGACGGGTCGAGCAAGGGTTCCATCACGGTCGGGCAGGTCGACGGGGTCGACTTCTCGAAGGTCGTCGACTACTTCATCGACGGTGTCCCGGTGACCCAGACCACGACGCCTCTTGCGGCGGGAACCTACACCGTGACCGCGAAGCCGCAAGGCAAGGACGGCCTGGACGGGCCGAGCAGCTGGGTTCTGACGATCCACGCCGCCACCGCGGTGTGCGGTGACCTCACGACGCTCGCCCTGACCGGCGTCGACAACATGGGCTGGATCGTCCTCGCGATCATCCTGCTTCAGCTCGGTGTCGCCGTTCTGGCCGTGCGTGCGGCCCTCAATCGTCGGCGGGTCGCCCAGCACCGCGCCGGCTGAGTCTCGGTTCGTCCGGTGCTGAGAACCGGGTGAGCCGATCGGAACACGATGCCCTGTCTCCCAACCCGACTCGCGGGAGACGGGGCATTCGTGTGCGTCAGGCGATTGCGCCGCGATCGGTTGCGGTGGCAGAGCTGTCGGGGGTTGTCGCGGCGTCCGTGGACTCCACCTGCAGGCCGTACAGCGCCTCGAGTCCGGCGACGAACTCGTCGGTCCGACCCTCGGCGGCCAGGCGTCGCGCTCGAACCGACGGGGTGTGGACCAGCACGCCGGCGAGGTGACGGAGTGCCTCCTCGGTGCGGGCATCCCCGCCGCGCGCCCGCGCCCGCGCCCGCGAAAGCTCCTCGCCGAGCGCGTCGAAGACATACCGCCGGAGCGCCACGATCCCGGGGGCGGCATCCGACTCGGCGCTGAACTCGGCCGCCGCGGTCGCGACGAGCCGGTGCGCGCCCTCCCCCAGCTCGCTCAGTGGCGCGTGGAGGGCCAGCAGTTCCAGGTCGAGCAGCTCGACGCCGGGCACCTGCGCCACCGCGGGCTCGACGTTGCGCGGGAGGCCGAGGTCGATGATCAGGCGGCGATCCGAGTCCGGGATGTCCGCCGCGGTCACGGTGTACCGCGCCGTGCAGGTCAGGACGAGCGCGGCGCCCCCGATCGCCGCGCGCAGCTCGTGCTCCGCGCGGACGCCGTACTTGGCTGCGAATGCGTCGGCCCTGTCGGTCGCCGAGTACACCCGGATATCGCGCGCACCCCGAGCGCGCAGGGCAGCGATCGTGGTCGCGGCGTAGCGCCCCGTGCCGACGACCAGCACCGGCACGCTCGCCCAGTCGGCGACGCGAGACGCCGCCAGATCGAGCGCGAGCCGGACCATGGACCGGCCGGCCCCGCCCAGATCGGCGGCCTTCCGCACCTCGCGCGAGGTGCGCGCCGCCCGCTGGAACGCGCGCTCGAGGGCGCTGCTAGTAGTTCCCTCGGCGCGGGCGGTGGTCAGAGCGCGCTGCACTTGCCCGCTGATCTCGTCCTCGCCGACGACGACCGATTCGAGCCCTGAACTCACCGCGAAGAGGTGGCGGAGGACGTCGTCGCCCCGGAGCAGCTGAGCGCTCCGGCGTAGCCGGATGGCGTCTTCGCCGACCGAGCGGGCCAGGGCCGCGAACACCAGATCGCCCGAAGCTGCCGTGCCCAACGCGGCCGTGCCCGACCCCGCGGTGGCCGATTCGTTGCTGTCGTCATCGACATCCAGGTAGGCCTCGAATCGATTGCAGGTCGCGAGGACGATGGCGCCCCGCACCCCCGGGTCGGCGGCGATGAGGTCGGCAGCGGTCGACGACGCCTCGCGGGAGACGCGATCCAGAAGGGCGAAGTCGGTGGTGCGGTGACTCGCCGTCACGCACAGAAGCACCCTCCATCGTAGGCACGACCCGGCTGAGTGCTCGGCCAGAGTCCGGGCGGCCGCTCAGCCGGCGTCGCCTAGCCTGGAATCGTGCCCGACGCCTCCGCCTCTTTCGACAGCCTCTTGCCCGGCGATCATCCGCTGCGCGACGGACGCACGGTGCGCTCGGCGCTGATCCGGGCGTACCGGGGCGACCGTCCAGAGACCCGACCCGTCTGGTTCATGCGGCAAGCCGGACGCTCGCTGCCGGAGTACCGCGAGCTGCGTCTGGGCACCGAGATGCTCGACGCCTGCCTCACGCCGGAGCTCGCCAGTGAGATCACGCTCCAGCCGGTCCGCCGGCACGGTGTCGATGCCGCCATCTTCTTCAGCGACATCGTCGTCCCGGTCAAACTGGCCGGGGTGGACGTGCGCATCGTGCCGGGGCGCGGGCCGGTGTTCGACTCCCCGATCCGCACCGCGTCGGATGTCCTGCGCCTTCCGCCCCTCGATCCGGATGCCCTGGCCCCGATCCGCGAGGCCGTCGCGATGACCGTCGCCGAGTTGGGCGGCACCCCGCTCATCGCCTTCGGCGGGGCGCCCTTCACCCTGGCCTCCTACCTGATCGAGGGCGGTCCGTCGAAGGATCAGCTGCGCGCGCGCACCATGATGTACGCCGATCCGCACAGCTGGGCCACGCTGCTGAACTGGTGCGCGGATGTCACCGGCGCGTTCCTGCGCGCGCAGGTGGACGCCGGCGCCAGCGCGGCCCAGCTGTTCGACTCGTGGGTCGGCTCGCTGTCGCGGCGCGACTACCAGCGCCGGGTGCGTCCGCACTCGGAGCGCGCGCTCAGCGCCCTGCGCGGACTGGACGTGCCGAAGGTGCACTTCGGAGTGGGCAGCGCGGAGGTCCTCGACCTCATGGCGGGCATCGCCGATGTCGTGGGCGTCGGCTGGCGGCTGCCGCTCGACGAGGCGAACGAGCGCCTCGGAGGATCGGTGCCGCTGCAGGGCAACATCGACCCGGCCCTGCTGGAGGCGCCGTGGCCGACACTGGCCGCGCATGTGCGCGACGTGCTGGAGCGCGGCGCGAGCGCGCCGGGTCACGTGGTGAACCTCGGACATGGCGTTCCCCCCGAGACCGACCCGGGTGTGCTGACCCGCATCGTCGAACTCGTCCACGAGTCGGGCTGATGCCGACGGGATCGCCGCCTCCGGTCATCGTGATCGGCGCGGGCATCGCCGGGCTGGTCGCGGCGCGCAAGCTGGTGCTGGGCGGCCGCGAGGTCGTGGTGCTCGAGGCATCGGACCGAGCCGGGGGGCAGGTGGCGCGCCACACAGTGGGCGGTCTCGAGTTGGACGCCGGAGCCGAGTCGTTCGCCACTCGCGGCGGCATCGTGGCCGACCTCCTCGACCGCCTCGGCCTGGCCGACGAGATCGTGCGGCCCGCCGAGCTGCCGGCCTGGCTCTATCGGGCGGATGGCACGGCGCTCCCGCTTCCCGCGACCAGCCTGCTCGGCATCCCCTCCCTGGCGCTCGCGCCGGACGTGATCGGAGCCATCGGGATGCGCGCCGCCTTCCGCGCCGCACTCGACCTCCTCATCCCGGCCCCGGTCGGCGCCAAGGCCGAGACGCTCGGAGAGCTGGTGCGGCGCCGGATGGGCCCCGCCGTCGTCGACCAGCTGGTCGCCCCGGTGGTGCGCGGCGTGCACTCGGCCAACCCCGACGAGCTCTCGGTGGAGCGCGCAGCCCCCGAGCTCCGCGCCGCCCTGGCGCGGGAGGGCTCCCTGGCGCACGCGGTGGCGAGTCTGCGCCAGCGCTCGCCCGCCGGCTCGCAGGTGGCGGGGATCCGCGGTGGCGTCGTCGTGCTCGTGGATCGCCTGCTGGCCGAGCTGGAGCGCTTCGGCGTACCGGTGCGGCTCGGTGTCACGATCGACGAGGTCGCCCCCGATCAGGTTCGCGTCGACGGCGAGGTGCTCTCCGGCGATGTCCTGATCGCCGCCCCCGGGGTGACGGGCGACCGCGCTCCTGGTCGACGCATCACCCTGGTGACCCTGGTCGTCGACCAACCGGAGCTCGTCGCCGCTCCTCGGGGGACCGGCGTTCTCGTCGAGCTCGGCGCGCCGGCCGTGCAGGCTCGCGCGCTGACGCACCTCACCGCGAAGTGGCCGTGGCTGGCTGAGCGCTCCGGCGGGCTGCACGCGCTCCGCCTCTCGTTCGACGGGGACGACGCGACGGTCGCGCGGGCCGTCGCCGATGCGGGCGTGCTGCTCGGCGCTCCGCTGCGCGACCCGGTGGACGCCGACATCGTGACCTGGGAACGGGCCGTGCCTCGGACGCATGCCGTTGACGGAATGCATTATGTCGGCGAGGCTGTTTCCGGCACCGGATTGGCCGCCGTGATCGCACGGGCCGAGTCGGAGGCCGAACGTCTGCTGGGAGATGACCCGGAAGACGAGGGCTAGGCTGGACCGATCAGCCATCAAGGAATGGAGCGTTCCATGAAAGGCAAGATCCTCTTCGTGGCCGGACTCGGTCTCGGCTACGTGCTGGGCACTCGCGCGGGTCGCGAGAAGTACGAGCAGTTGAAATCGACCGCGATGAGACTGTGGAACGACCCGCGCGTGCAGCGGCAGGTCGACGCAGCCGAGAGCTTCGTCAAAGACAAGGCACCCGATGTCGCCGAATTCGTCAGCGACAACGCCAAGAAGGTCGTCTCGCAGGTGACGGGCAAGAAGCCGACCACGCGGTCGCGCGCGTCGACCCCTAAGCCGGGCACCGCGAAGTCCAGCTGATCGGCGGCTGAGTCGTGTCTCAGACCACCGGATCGTCGTCGGCCACGCCGCCGCGACCGACGAAGCGCTCCCTGCTGTCGCTCATCACCGACATCCCTGCTCTGATCCAGGAGCTGTTCCACCGTGAGGTGGAGCTGCTCAAGGCGGAGCTGGTCGCCAAGCTCAAGGCACTGGGTGTCGGCGCGGGGCTTCTCGCGGGCGCCGCAGTGGTGCTGCTGTTCATGATCGGCGTGCTGCTCACCTCGGCGGTGCTGGCTCTGTCGTTGGTGATGCCCGGCTGGCTCGCCGCCCTGATCGTGGCGGCCTTCCTGCTGATCGTGGCCGGCATCCTGGCGCTCATCGGTTACCGGATCTTCAAACGCGGGATCCCGCCCGTGCCCACGGAGTCGATCGACAGCCTGCAGAAGGACTACCGAGCAATCAGAGGAATCGGAAAGCGAGGAACATCATGACCACCCCCATCAGTTCCAAGGCGGAAGCCGCGAAGCGTCAGGCGCAGAAGGCGCGCGACGAGCTCGCCGCGACGCTCGACGCCATCGAAGACAAGTTCAACGTGCCCAAGCGCGCGACCGAGCTCGGTGAGAAGGCGGCCGCCGCCTATCGTCAGAACCCGGTTCCGTGGATCATCGGCGGCGCCGCGGTCGCGGTGATCGCGGTCGGACTGGTCGCCTGGGCGATCTTCAGCGGCGACGACGACTGATCGCTCGGGGGCCGAGGACTCGGCCGCCGATTCGCTCCCGCGCCGCGCGCGGGGGAGGATGGGATGGTGAGCAGCGGCTCGAACCCCCCAACTGATCAAAGCGTCGGCGACCAGAGCGTCGCCGACCCCGGATACACCCTGTGGGCGGTCCTGCGCCGTGACGCACCCGTCGACCGCAGCACCCCGAGTGGCGAACCGCTCCTCGACGCGGCCCGCTCGGTCGAGCAGTCCGGCGTCACGATCCGGGGCTTCTACGACGTGTCGGGGCTGCGGGCCGACGCCGACCTGATGATCTGGCTGACCGGCGCGACGGCCGACGGTCTGCAGCACGCCCTTCGCACCCTGCGGCGCAGCGCCGAGCTCGGCCCGTTGCGCCCCACCTGGAACGCACTCGGCGTGCACCGCGAGGCCGAGTTCAGCCACAGCCACGCGCCTGCGTACCTGCGAGGACTCCCGCCGAAGAAGTGGCTGACCGTCTATCCCTTCGTGCGTAGCTACGACTGGTACCTGCTCCCCGAGGACGAGCGGCGCACCATGCTGGCCGATCACGGGCGGGCGGGGGGTGCGTATCCGCAGGTGCAGACCAACACGGTTGCGTCGTTCGCGCTCGGCGACTACGAATGGCTGCTGGCGCTCGAGGCCGACGATCCCCTCGACCTGGTCGACCTGATGCGGCACCTCCGCTCGACCGAAGCTCGCAGGCACGTGCGCGAAGAGGTCCCGTTCTTCACGGGTCGACGCGTCAGCCTCGACGAGCTGTCGGAGGTCTTGGCATGAGCGCCGGCACCGGGCGCGTGCTGTTCGCGACGGATGCCGCGGCGTCCGGCCCCGAGCACGTCGAGACCCCCGTTGCGTACGACGCCATCGTGTTGGCCGGTTTCGGCGGACCGGAGGGGCAGGACGACGTGATCCCGTTCCTGCGCAACGTGACGCGCGGGCGCGGCATCCCCGACGAGCGGCTCGAGGAGGTCGCCCACCACTACCGTCACTTCGGCGGGGTGAGTCCGATCAACGAGCAGAACCGCGCGCTCAAGGCCGCCCTCGAGGCCGAGCTGGCCTCGCGAGGCATCGATCTGCCGGTGCTCTGGGGCAACCGCAACTGGGAGCCCTACCTGCGCGACGCGCTCGTCGAGGCGCACGAGCGCGGCTTCACGAAGCTGATCGGCCTGGCCACCAGCGCATACAGCTCCTACTCGAGCTGCCGGCAGTACCGGGAGGACTTCGCGAGCGCTCTCGACGAGACGGGCCTCGGCGACTCGCTCCAGGTCGACAAGGTGCGGCAGTTCTTCGACCACCCGGGATTCGTCGAACCCTTCGTCGACGGCGTGCGCACCGCGGTGGCCGATTTCGTCGAACGGGGTTTCGATGAGGGCGCGATCCGCATCCTGTTCTCGACCCACAGCATTCCGAGCGGCGACGCCGACCGGAGCGGACCGCGCGACCGCGGCTTCGGCGACGGCGGCGCGTATGCGGCCCAGCACCGGGCGGTGGCGGAGGTCGTCGTCCGCGAGGCGGGCACCGACATCCCCTGGCAGCTCGTCTACCAGAGCCGTTCGGGGCCGCCGACGCAGCCCTGGCTCGAGCCCGACGTCAACGAGGTGATCGCCGGATTCGCTGCGGAGGGCGTCGAGGCTGTCGTCATCGTGCCCCTTGGCTTCGTGAGCGACCACATGGAGGTGCTCTGGGACCTCGACACCGAGGCCACCGAGACGGCCGAGCGGCACGGCATCGCTGCTCTGCGCACGCCAACGCCGGGCACGCATCCCGCCTACGTGCGCGGGCTCGTCGACCTCGTGCTCGAGCGCGTGAGAGGCGTGCCGACCGCAGACCGCCCCGCCGAGACGGCGCTGGGGCCGTGGTACGACGTGTGCCGGCCCGGCTGCTGCGAGAACGCGCGGCTCGGCTTCAAGCCGGCCATCGCCGGGGTGGCGCCGTGAGCGGCGTACCGATGAAAGGGGTGGCGCCGTGAGCAGCGCAGCAACGAGAGGGGTGGCGCCGTGAGCAGCGCACTCCGCATCGGTACCCGCGGCAGCGCCCTGGCCCTGGCCCAGGCGCAGACGGTCGCATCGGCGCTCGGGGCCGAGCTCGTGGTCATCGCCTCGGAGGGTGACCGCTCGACGGCCTCGCTCGCCTCACTCGGCGGCGCGGGCGTGTTCGCCACCGCCCTGCGCGAAGCACTGCTAGCCGGCGAGGTGGATGCGGTCGTGCACTCCTACAAGGACCTCCCCACCGCACCGACCCCCGGCCTCTCGATCGCGGCGGTGCCGAAGCGCGCCGACGCACGGGACGCGCTGTGCGCGCGCGACGGCCTCACTCTCGCACAGCTGCCAGCCGGCGCCCGGGTCGGCACGGGCTCGCCACGGCGACGCGCTCAACTGCTGGCCCACCGTTCCGATCTCGACATCGTCGACCTCCGCGGCAACGTGGACACGCGACTGGGCCGCGTCGGCAGCGACGAGCCAGAGCGCCACCTCGACGCCGTCGTGCTGGCGGCGGCGGGTCTCGACCGCTTGGGCAGGCTCGACGCGATCACCGAGTACTTCGGGATCGACCCCTGGCCGACCGCGCCCGCGCAAGGTGCGCTCGCCGTCGAGACGCGCGCGGGCGACGAGAAGTCGGTGGCGAAGGTCGAGCACAAGCGTTCCCGCCTGACCGCCGACGCCGAGCGCGCAGTGCTGGCCATGCTCGAGGCGGGATGCTCCGCGCCGATCGGCGCGCACGCGATCCTCGACGACGGGCTGCTGTTCCTCAGTGCGCGGGTCTATCGCGAAGACGGCAGCGAGCAGCTGACGAGCTCGCACGCGCTGTACCCCGAGGATGCCAGCGACCCGGTCGGCGAGCTGGCGAAGCGGGTCGCCGACGAGTTGCTGGCGGGCGGCGCCGCGGAGATGGCTCCGTTGCGCGCGAGCCGCGACATCCCGGGTCCGGGGGGCACCGAGTGAGCGCGGCGACGCCGCCGAAGCCGCTGGCCGGCTGGCGCGTGCTGGTGCCGCGCGGCGGCAAGTGGGGCGATGGGGTCGCTGCGGCCCTGCGGGGGTTCGGTGCGGTCCCGGTGATCGCCCCCTTGATCAACTTCGCGGGGGCCGAAGATCCGCTGGCCCTGGCGAACGCGCTGCAGGAACTCTCCGACGGTCAGTTCGACTGGATCGTCATCACCAGCGCGACG
>Ga0209148_1001225_pt1 | contig 14474 bp, 17 predicted proteins | sample AraplaCol_mMF_r2_2_FD_184288 | JGI IMG/M metagenome (GOLD analysis project Ga0209148, IMG submission 184288) | Arabidopsis root microbial communities from North Carolina, USA - plate scrape CL_Col_mMF_r2 (SPAdes) (version 2) | ecosystem: Host-associated > Plants > Roots > Endosphere | place...
GCACGGCGAGCGCGGGGCCAGTCCGCATGCGCCCCTCCGCGTTGACGCCGACAACCAGAAATGCGCCGACCGCGCTCAATGCGATAATTCCCGCGACACCGAGATAAAGAACTAAGTTCATCGACTACCCGAGTTATGCCCGCAGGCAGATTTGAGCGATCCATATCCGAGAGCGTGGTCTAAGCCCGGCCGGTCCCGCCTAGAGGGGCACAGCCGTGGCGGTCGCGGCGCGGCTTTCAATAGAAAGAACCAAGCGTGCGACGCCGCTCTTCTATCACCGAATCTTTCGACAATAAGTTGCGGCGGTCGGGCAGACGTGTTGGCCATTGCAATAGATAATCGCCGTCAAAACCTGCCAATTCATCGAGCTGTGCCCGGTTACGAATGAAGAGATGCTTTTCCCGCAAGTCGACCAGATCGGCTGCGCGTAAGCTTTGCAGCGCGATGTTCAAATGCACGCTGCTCATCGCAAGGGCGGCGGCGAGATCGGTTTGGGTCAACGGCATTTCACCGCAGCCGGCTACTACCATCCCGGCAGCGTTAAGGCGCGCGTTGAGCTCGCACAACAAATGGGCCAGACGCTGATGTGCCTTTCGAGCGCCGATATTCGCAAGCCATTCGCTGCGGATGGAATGCCTTATCGCTCGTAGCCAGACGATCGCCTCCGACAATGCCTCGCTTTGATGCAGCGCGAGCACCGCATGCGGCGGAACGATTTGATACCGACCGCGCGATAATATCGCCGTTCCCTCAATGCGCGCGGTGAATTCGTTAAAGACAATGATCTCGCCGGGCAGGAGAAACTCGGTGATGACCCGACGACCGTTCCAGCTATCTTTAGTGCGGGCGCCCCAGCAATCCAGCATTATGACCGCACTGCCAGGGCGCACATCGGTCGGGACGCTGTCGCCACGATCGACCGCGATCACTTCCCCAGGGAGGTTGCGCACCATCGCAATCTCCTCGCCGCTCAATTGAATCCATCGGCTTAGCCTGTGGATCAAGCCTTCGGACATGGCTGCTCCCCCAATAAGAAGCACGTAACACAACGGGGGCTCCCCCCAAAGGAATCCCGAATGTAATATGACTCCATTACCGTACGACATTTGGAGCGAGAAGTCCTAATAATGTCGATGTTATAGCGGACTGGGAATTTTCGATCGCGCTAACCTAGCTACTGCTTTGCCTAAAATAGCGGGCCGCTAGACCGCGCCGGTTGGCATTATATCAGTCGCCACCGAGCCAACGACGGCGACGATCATCAGCAAGCCTATGTAATATAACATGCCTAACTCGCGCGCCGAGCGTCCCATACGGGTGAGCAAGACGCCGATAATTATAACGACACTCGCGCCTATAACGTGTGGAAGTTCGACCGCTCCACTTGAGAATGGACCCATCGTTCCTCTCCCTGAATAATTCCTTGCCTCTATCTGAAGACTCAAATGTGCATTCTTTAGTACGCGCTTCCCTTACAAACACTTACTCTATTTCGACCCCGATATGATCATAGATGTCATGGACGTCGATCTGGCGAGCGCGCCCGCCAGATTTGGAATTATGCTGTGGATTTTGTTCAGGGACGGCGATCGCCGGCTGCCGGCCGCCAACCGCATGCAAGGCACGTCTTTGCGCGCCATGATGCGTTCACATCAGCCGCGACCGGCCCTACCTTTAAGTAATCTTAATGCACGCACCTTGGGGTGTCGGTATCTTGCCGCGGTGGGATGGTCGGGCCGCACGTCGACGCGGCCACACACGCTTGGGGACAGTGAATGCGGCTGGTTCGCGGAACCTTATTGTGCCTCACGCTCCTCATCGCGCCGCTAGAGAACAGCCCCGCCGATGCCGATATATCCGCGGTGAAAAAGACGACCGCTACCGGGTCTGATGCCGCGATGGCAGACTGCACCGAGGTGATTGCCGCCCGGCCGGTTCGGCATCGCGTGACCTACTCGTTAAAGTCGGCCAAGCGGCACCGGGCCATCGTCAAGCATCGCCGCCATCGCGCGACGGCTAGTCATCGGATGCATAAGGCTCGCCACAAACCGATCCATCACATCCACCACCATGCTCCTGCTCTGTCACATGGCGATGGTCGAAGGATCGTCTGTGCGGGCCGCACCCATGCCCTGAATCAGCTTGTCGGCCTTCCCGACCTCGTCCCCGAAACAGCGGTAATATCTGACGAAGTCATTGTGGAAGCGCGGCGCACGGCAGCGCCTTCGCTGGATGCACTTGCCTTCGCGCCGCTCGAGCCCCCGCCGCCCCGGAGGGGTAGTTGGACCGGAGGCCCCTATAATCCGCTCTACCCGCCGGGGCCCTCGCCCATCTGGGTTGTGCCGCCTCCGCCTCCGCCGCCGCCACCGCCACCGCCACCGAGTGCGGTTCCAGAACCCGCAAGCTGGGTTCTGTATGTCATTGCCTTCCTTCTTATGGGCCTGAGATTACGCCGTCGTAGGTCGCAGCTCCCGGTAGGACGCGGCACTGCCGCTGGGGTATCATCAGCGGGTCTACGGAGCCGGGGAAAAGTTTCGTGAAGCAATATCCGGACATATCTCCCCGCCTGCTGTTCGAGCGGGCGGCGCAAGTCATTTATTCACCAACTAACATTAGTTGATTAGTTGATTTGAAGTCGAAGCGGCGGCGTCCTTGGGGGACTCTGGGATGAATGAACGGTCAATCGTCGAACGGATTGCCCGCCTGATAGAGCCGCACGAGTTTCTACGCTGGCAACAAATCTACGAACACGCGCGCCAGACAGGCGCCACTGAGCAGGCCGCGCACGCTGCCGCGGATCATTGGCACGGTGTCAGTATCGAGCGGGCCCGCGGTAAGGCATCGGAAATTCTCCTTGCGACCGAAGACCTCACACCTGCGATGGTTGCAGCGGGGCGGGAAGCGCTTCAGGCGGGCGGCTCCGCTCGTGAGCTCTGGATTGCCATGATCGAAGCAGCGCTCCGCGAAAGCCAATCCTAGATATCAGGGGCTTGCCGTGTCGCTCGAAAAAGGGTGCGCCCCATCATCTTGGGGGAATGATGGGGCGCGAGCATACCGGGCCGAATCGTGGGGAAACAGGCCTCAGGCACGTCAATGCCGCCCCTACAGGAAAACATAGTTAACGGTCTTACGGAATCTAAATAGACCTTCGCAATTCTGTGGATTATTCGAAAAATTTACAATTTCGCCGCCTGGGCGTGCGCCTGGGCGCACAAACCTCGCTTTGGCGAAGTCGGGAATACGCTGCGTCCGACCCGATCGGCCATTCATAGGGGCGGGTCTCGCCAGACAATTCGGCGGCCGCAATATTGTCGCGTCTGTCAATTTGTGAGGATCCGGGATCGGTCGGCGACGATTCAGAATGGGCGATCAGCGGACCCCGAGCTGATCGGTCGTGCGTCAATCAGAGCTTGCTGGCATCGTTCGGACGAGCAAAGTGACCGTGTCTCAGCTATCGCACTATCTCGAATGATCCAGGATGCCGGGCTCGAACCATATGGACCGCTGCATTGATTTGCGGTCACTCTTCGCCAGTAGCGACGGAATTTACGCTCCAATTACTTCCGACACCGAGCGCGATCAGCAGGAAATCGACCCGACCGATCAGCTCCAGCCACCTCGTTTTGCCCCGCACCGAGCCCGCCAACAATTTGGCAAGCATCATTGCGAACTCCGCAGCACTCGTCCTTTCCGTGGCCGGGCGGGTACAGGAAAAGTCAGAATGGGACATGGTGAGCGATGCTAAAATGCTATCGAGGGTCGGTATAGCGCGTCTCGAAAATTATTACCCTGCGCGCGCATCGCGCAACGAATAGTCCATGACGAAGAAATCTGAAGGCGTCACATCAAGCGCAGCGGCCAGTCGCCCCAGAACCGCAACCGATGGATTGCGTTGACCACGCTCAATCCCTCCAAGGTAAGTCCAATCGACCTGCGCCCGAGATGCAAGCTCCTCGCGACTGAAAGACGCCTGGGTACGCAGGCGTTTGACATTGGACCCCACCACCACATTCAAATGGCTAATAGGTACAGCGTTGGCTGTTTTTCCCCGGCGCATCGCCTCTATTTATGGAAAGTCGACAGGCGATGCACCTGCAAATTAGATGTGCCGCGGCAATCCGCGCACGGCGCCATCGCCCAGCATACGTAGCAGGATTGGCGAATCGGAAAGCTTGTTTCGGCATAAATATAGATAGCGATAATGGCGTTTTTTCTTCCTGCCTTACCCTGCCTCCGGCTCAAGTTACCGCAAAAGCTCAAATTAATCATATCGAGCAAGCATGTATGCTAAGCATCAATTTATTTGGGCAAGTCTGACGACCGTTGTAAAAGGCCTCGTACTGAATTCGGGGTGTGTGGGGGATTTTATGCGTGTCTTTTCTTGCCTGGCAGCGGCGGTGCTGACGGTCGCAGGGGTAACGGCCGGCCACGCGCAGTCAATTGCCTACCGGCTGTCCGGCGCGATGATGACGGCGAACGGATTCAAGGGAGATCCCGGGTTACGGCCAAACGAGCAGATGGTGGCGACTTTCGATGGCGATGACCGCCTGAGCGTCGACGCCGCGCATTCCTCCAGCTACGGCTTTTACACCGGCAGGCATGTCGGGACGGCGCTCGCCCCTTGCGGCGACGATTCGCAATTTGCCGCGGTCGGAGCGCATGGCAGCATGGCATTCGACCTGAGTCAGTTCAGCACGGCAGCCTCGCATTTGGCCAGTGTCAGCGTTCATGTCGGTTCGCTCGATTCGTATAATTTCGTCGAAATTCTCGGCCTCACGGAGAGCGGTGACGTCGACTATAGCCATCCGCTGCTTACGGTCGACGGAACGGAGTTGATGGCGGCTGGTGGCCGTGACGGAAGACTCACGTTTGGCTTCGATGATAATCTCCGCGTCGGGGGAATACTCTTCGGCTCAACCGGAATCGCATTTGAGTTCGACTCGCTTGCCGTCTCGACCGACCCTATCCAAGCAGCCAACCTCACGGCTCCGGTCCCGGAACCCGCCTCATGGGCTCTCATGGTCGGCGGGTTTGGGCTCGCGGGCGGTGCGCTTCGTTCGCGTCATCAGCGCACGCGGCGCACGCCGGGCAGCGTAACGGCTTGACCGCGGATGGCGGCCGCTTCGGCAACACTGTCAGGGGCTGGTTGCGCCGCGGCAAAATATAGGTCGGTAAATATTCTGCCGAATTGGCAAATCATTCAAATAAAACACAGAGTCAGAGCAATAGCCGCACCGCAGTGCCGGGCCAATTGCTGGGCGTGTCTTGCAAAGCCGTTCGAAGCGCTTAGACGAGCACGTTCATGGTCTTCGACGGCATCCTCGTCCCGATCCTGATTGCGCTTGGGCTGGCAGCCATTGTGCTCGCGCCGATCATTTCGCTCGTGATCTTGCGCCACCAAAGCCAGGTCGCGCTGGATCACTATGCTAAATTTCGTGGTTCAGGGCCTGCCAAGAGCTTCGTTTGTCCCGCCTGCCTCACACGGTCCTATGCGCCTTCGCATATCGCGCGCCGGTGGTGCGCGAAATGCCAGAAACATTATCCGGCGACTACCGCGACATCGCACGCCCGCATCAGGACTTGGGACCCTTGATATCCTGCCACCGGGCCACCGATTGATGGCGGAGCCCGAGCCACGATTTACTTATCGCAGCCGCCTGGCACCCGTGCCATTATTTGGATCGCCCCAGATCTTCCATGAACCAGGGCGGCGGCGCGACTGCCTCCTTGCAGGCACTCGACCCCTCCGATTGCGGAAATGCTTTCTGACATCGCACGCACCACCGCCGCGCAACGTGCGAAGGCGCGTAACTGCGGCTTAAACACGCCGGGCAGACGAAGCTTTTGGCAGGCCCTGAACCCCGATATTTGCCATAATGGTCAAGGGTAATCCGGGCCTGATGCCGTATTATGACGAGCAGCAAACTGGGAAGACCAAGCGCGCACAAAGCGGCAACAGCCGCTACCAAGACGATCGCAAGATTATCCAAGGAAGGCAGCCCGGAGGTCGGCAGGGACAGAACCCGTCATGCCGTTACGCACGCTGGACGCCTGTTTCGTCGAACGGGAGGCCACGCCTTTGGCGGGCTCGCGACAGCCAGCGCCACACCCCTTCGTGATCGCCGGCCCCGGCTGGAGGCAACCCGGCCGGTGGGCACTGCGGAACGATCGTGCGAAGCTGTTTCCCCCATGCATCCCCCACCAGAATCGTCGGCAGAATAACAGGAGCGGGACACGGCGCCAGAGCCGCCGGGGAACTCAAATCGTCCGATCAAGCCCTTTCACAAGCGCGACCCGCGATTTCCGCGCCAAAATGGCCGTAATCGATATGCGGATGGCATTCGCGACTCGCGATTCGCGCAAAAATGTTTTAACGAGACGTTAATCGCCGAGTCGTTTCTAGGCGAGATGATATTCGCGGCTGGCGCGTATCAATTTTTTTGGGGAAAAGGGGTATAGTTATGTCTGTGAGTAAGATCGGCCTATGCGCCGCCGCCGCGTTGATGATCGGCGGAATGTCGGCAGCTGATGCAACGGTGTTTCACACCTACCATCCGGGCGATGGCAACAATTTCTATCTGACGAGCGGCGATCCGTTCGCTTCGTCGATCACCGCCAACTTTGGAGATGGCTTCTCGAGCGCCGTCGATTTCGACGATAAGTTCGAATTCATCATACCGCAAAATGGCGTCGGCAGCGGCTCGATCTCGACCAGCTTCTCAAGCCTGAGCAATCTGCTCACGATCACCGACCTCATCATCAATGGCTCGCATTATGTCGTGCCTTCGAATGGAAGCGGCCAGTTTCTGTCGGTCAACGACATTCCGATCATGATCGGTGCGACCAACACGATCGAAGTGATCGGCAATACCGCATCCAAGGGTGGCACCTTCTCCGGTACGCTGACATTCAGCGCGGTGCCTGAGACAGCAACTTGGGGCATGATCCTCGTGGGCTTCGGCCTTGTCGGTGCGACGCTGCGTCGCCGCCGCGAGAGCCTAACCTTCGCCTAAGCAGGTTATCGTTTGCTCACGGCAGCGCCGTCGTACCACCGGTACGGCGGCGCTGTTGATTATGCCTCACGGGGCTTTCATCATCTCTCCGTCGCCGCGCCGGACTCCGCAACGTTCTCAATCCAGCGTACAGCGTCCGCAAGCCCCGGAAGAGCGCGCAATTCCGCACGCAGGCGCTTGGCAGCAATAAGAAAAGCGGGATCGTCGAGCGCGGCGCGCGCGGCTTCCCGAAACATGTTGGGCGTCAGCTGATCGGGGCGGACAATTGGCAAGCCCTTTCCATTCAGCCGCCAAGCCTGGGCGGGCAGTTCGGGGCTCAGGCCGTTGGCAAAGCACATTTGCGCGATGACCGGCTGGTCGGCGGCGAGAGGCAACAACATCAGCGGCACGCCGAGAGCAAGCGCCTCCGACACCGTTCCATATCCGGCATGGCACACGCAAAGTGCCGTTTTTGCGAGCAGGGGCTGAAGCTGTTCGCGAGGTATGAACCGTTCAATCCGAACGTTGCCGGGCTGCGGTCCGAACTGGGCCGGATCGACGGCATCGCCAACCGTCAGGACCAGATTGAGCGGCTTGTTGCGCAATCCGTCCAAGATTGTCTGGAAAATCTCGGGATATTGGGCGCCGAAAACAGTCCCAAGGCTCACATAGACGAGCGGGTGAGCCGGCATCTCCGCAAGCCATCCCGGCGGCGCGGCGTCGGAGACCTTGGTGCGATGGATCCCGATGAACCGCGTGTTGCGATCAATGGCTCCGCCGCCCCTCCAGCGGTTCACCAATAGAAAAGGCCGCAATGTGAGGGCGCGGAGCCCGAGCAAACGCTGGCGCAACTTTTCTCGCGGACCAAAAACCTTGCCCCGAACCAGGCGAGCCAAAGCGGGCCGCGATAGCGCCTCTTCCAAATCCCAAGAGGGCGGTACGAACGACAGATCAAGGTAGCGGCCAAAGGCCGTAAATGCTGGATCCGGCGGGAGGCCAAGCTCCTTTCTCAACACCCGGAGCGCGCGGCCGGCGACGCGTTTGAGGAACCAGCGGTTCCAGCGAAACGAAATACTGCAGCTTATATAAGGAAGATTGAGAGTTTCGGCGGCCAGGGCGCCGCCGAACTCATACGTACCGGACAAGATTGCATCAGGTTTCCAATCCACCGCCAGCGCAGCGAGGTCTTGCGCCATGCGGCGTGGCGAGCGATCGAGGAAGACCGAACGCATGATCCAGTCGCCTTGAAGTTCCATGGGCACAGTGCGAATTTCCGGCAATGTTTCGAGCAGCCGTGACTCGTCCCAGTCCATACCTGCCGGAAGCGCCTCTAGGCCGGCTGCTTCGATTACGGGCGCAAATGCCGGTGCACTCGCCACCGCCACGGTATGGCCCGCCTGCTTGAGACAGGTAGCGAGCGGCAAAATCGGATGAAAGTGGCCGAACCCGGGAATGGTTGTAAACAAAAACCGCATAGGACAGCTTGGGCCGAAGCGACGGATTTTGTCCATCGCTTGCTCTCCAAGGGATGTGCAACATAATTCTGACATGCGGGTATCGCGAGGCGACGTCCGCGGCCTTCGGCCGGGCTGATCCCAATCCTGCGCGTGACAAGCTTCGCCTCGCCTAAAGAACGGCTAGTCGCGAAGACACATTTCCGCGAGTAGACTAACGCCGTTAACCATGAGAAGTTCCTGTTCCTTGATGTTTCGGACGCACCGTTGCGGGGGCGGCACGAATATCGCGTTCGGAAGCCAGCTTAGACCAAGTTCTCGCGCGATAACGTCGCGGAAAGATTCTTGTGCTTTAACGGCTGCCGGACCGGGAGTTGCTTTTGGCCGGGGGGTGCATGTCGTATCATTGGAATCTTCAAGACAAGCCAGGCGCTTTTCTCACGCGACGGGATGGCCGATCTTCGACCGAAGCGACGCGGTCGATCCAGTTGCGTCGTATCATGATTGCCGGCGAGCCGAGACAGGTCACGATCCGGCTGGTCGAGACGCGGCAGAAAATCGAAGCGGCCTGTAACCTTGTGAACGACCGCTATGGCTGGCGTGGTTATGGCGACCACCATCGCATCCCAACCGATGCCCATCACATGACTTTTACGGCCGAGATCGATGCCGAAGTGGTTGGCACAATCACGCTGGCGATTGATTCGCGTTCGGGTCTCGCCATCGACAAGGCCTTCCGGAGCGAGGTCGATGGCTTTCGGTGCCTTCCCGAAACCAAGGTTTGCGAATTGACCAAATTCGCCTTCAACCCGAACGTCCAGTCCAAGGAGTTGATGGCGGCGCTGTTCCATATCGTATTCGTTTATGGATCGCGAACGCACGGCGGGACGGATCTCTTCATCGAGGTCAATCCGCGCCATATTCGCTTCTATGAGGCCATGCTGGGCTTTCGGCGCGTTGGCGCCTTGAAGGAAAATAAGAGCGTCGAAGCGCCAGCGCAATTGATGTGGCTCAAAGTGTCAGAGATACGCGAGCAGATCTTGCGATCGGGCGGGACCCAGCAGAGTCACGCCCGCTCCCTATATCCCTTTTTCTTTTCGGCGAAGGAAGAAGATGGCATCTATCGAAGACTGATTTCCGCTGAGCCTGACCTGATCGGATTGGCTGACGGCGAGCAGGATCTCGGCAAGCCTGCGGCGCACACGAGGCAATCGCCGATGTCCACGCAACTCTCCCTGGCGGCAGGATTGCTGCTGAATAAAGTTCAGAGCGGGGCGAATAGACTGAGCGCGACAAGCCCTTGATCGGCCGTCGCTCATCCAAGACAGACGGCATTGTGTTCGGGGCGACACCGCGGTTAGATTAAGGCACCCTGCGTCAGCTAGCGGGCAGCTGGTCCGCAGGGTGCCGTCGCCGATGGTCCTGTACCGGCGACGGGTCTTCCTGCTACCAAAAGGTTGCCAAGCTCCAAATGGACAGAACCCCGCCGCAGTGGAGCGCGACGGGGTTCCCAAGGACCTTCTCAGCTGAATATTCTTCAGCAAAACGAACAACTGGTCGCAACCCATCCGGTTCCGCGTGGGCGTTCGCTTATCGAGCGATCCGCGATCCCGCTCAGGCGACCGCCTTCAATGGATCGGTCGCCGTCGCGCGAATGATATAACCCTCGCCCCATACCGTCTCGATCGGATCGTAGCCGCCGGACGCCGCCGCCAGCTTGCGGCGCAACTGGCTGATAAAGACGGAAAGAAGCCTGATATCGCGTTCTTCTGCGCCGCCGTGGATATTGTCCGCCAGGCTCGCCTTTGTCACGACTCGCCCCTTGCAGCGAAGGAGGGTCTCGAGGATCGCAAATTCGGTCGGCGTGACATGAACCCGCGCTTCGCCAATCATAAGATTACTTCGGCGCGGATCGAGCGTGAGCGACCCGACGCTGAGCATCTCGCCACCTGCACGATCCGCCCGTCTTACGACGGCATCGATGCGCGCGACGACTTCCCGCAAGTGAAAAGGTTTGGTCACATAGTCGTCAGCGCCTGCGGCGAGCGTGGCGAGCTTTGCGTCGAGTTCGACTACGCCGGACACGATCACGACGGGCACGTCCAGCCGATGGCGCAGGCCGCGAAGGAATGCGAGACCTGACTGATCGGGTAAACTTAGATCAAGAATCATTACTGAATAAGATTGAACGTCGGCTAGCTCGCTTGCCTCAAGCGCCGAACCCGCAACATCAACCTCATGCCCCTGGCCCACAAGAGCGGTACGCAATACGGCGGCCGCCGACGGATCATCATCAACGAGCAAAATTCTCATGACGCTTCCTTGGGACAATGAGTGGAACGATGCTCTTTGTTAAACCTGATTCACTGACAATCTGCTAACTCGTTGCGGGAGCGGCATGAGGCACCTTGGGGCCGTGCGATCGAGTGAGCGTCCTTGCAACGGGCCGTCAGTTCATAATGCCGGCTGCTACGAGGGCGGCGACGCTGACGAAAGACAACATTGCGCCAAGGATCAGTACAAAGCCACGCTTCAGTCCTCCGCTCGCCGAAATAAGCAACACGCCTAGCAAAAAGCAGCCAGCCGCCATGAGTGTTACAAAATCACCCAGGCTCATACTTGCCCACGTCGCTTGAAGATCATCCATGCCCCGCCCCTAAAAATTTCCTCTGAAGGATAGAGTAAGAGCCGCGGATCGCAATATCGATTCTCAATCAACGAATCGCCACGGGAAATCCTGATTGTCTACGTTGCCCAATACGACTATCAATAAGAAGGGAACGCTGACCGTTTTCTTACGTATTGGAAGAAACGCAGATTAACCCGTGCGCCCAACCCTTTACGCTTTCAGCGGACGATACGAAGCGATCTGTCAATATATCAATTGACAGAGGCAGCACTTTGGAAACTAATGGAATTCCGACAGCAAGATCACGCGCTATGAACGATCGACCAATCGATATGATTGAACAAATGCTCGAGGAGACGCGAGCACTGGTTGCATCGCTCGAACGAAAATCCGGTCTCCGCCGAACCTATGACGATGCCCCGGTCCATCCGCTGGTCGTGCTTCGCAGGCGGCTTGGCTGGACTCAGTATGATGTGGCGGAACGCGTCGGCGTCAGCGCGCGCACGATCTGCCGCATTGAGCACTGCCCCGGTTTCGTCGGCCAAGACACGACCCGCAAGAGTATCGCCGCAATTTTCGGCGTTCCGGAGATTTTCCTTCTAGGTCCAGCGGATCTCCGACCGCTCGGCGCCGAAGGCGTAAGGGCTCCGAATGGCTGTCGCCCGATCATTCTTTCCTTGGCAATTCAAACCCGCGGCTTGGCGTCAGAACGTCTGGAAGCACATTTCGGGTTCGAACCCGTGTCACCATTATCGCCGACGGAACAGGCCCTATTCGGCATGCTGGCGAAGGCCCGAATTGTGCAGATGGAACTGGAAAACAGGCTCAGGCCGCCTGCCGTCCTGCATCCCATCGCGCAGCGCCGTCTGGAATGCGGCATCAGCCAAGCCAGCCTGGCCGCCAGTGTCGGTATTTCCGCGCCGGCACTCAACAGGATAGAACGCAAGCCTGGGTTCGCAACCTCGCCAGGTCTGCGTGAAAGGATCGCTCTACAGCTGAAGACCGATATCGACGCGCTGTTCGCACCACGCGGGTTCACACGCGCAATCCTCCCCCGGCCGTGGACGGCACGACAATCGACCGGTTGCCGACCATACTTGAACGGCTTGCAAAAAAGGGGCTTATGATGCGCTGCCCGTTCGGTTCATAAGTCCACAATGGGGGTAGCCGACAGGACGCGCGGTCATCGCACGAACAATATCGATTTTCTGCGCCTTCTTTTCGCCGGTTTCGTGCTGGTATCGCATGCATTCGAATTGGCCGATGGCAACCGCCATCGCGAGCCCCTCACCCGAATCTTCGGGACCGTGTCACTAGGCGAGGTCGGTGTTTGCGGCTTCTTCGTGCTGAGCGGTGTCCTTATCACCCAGAGTTGGCAAAGGCGTCCGCGCGTCGCCCGGTTCTTGGTGAAGCGTGCGGGGCGCATTTACCCGGGCTTCTTGATGGCCGCGGTCGTGTCGCTCATGCTCGTTGCACCCCTCAGCACGCCAGAAGGCTTTGCGGTGCTGTGGGCGCTGCCGCCATTCTCACTGCTGTGGCTCCTTGTGCTGCGCCTGCCGGCGACGCCCGGCACCTTTCCAGGCCAGCCTTATTCCTATGTCAATGGGTCGCTATGGACGCTGCCACTCGAATTCGGCTGCTATATGCTGACATTGGGAGTGGGTGTGTCGGGAATCCTCGCACGGCGCGCGATCATCCTGGCATTTTGGCTCGGCCTGCTCCTTTTCCTGGTCGCGCTTCGCGAGTTCAATCTCGCCGGGCCGGTGGCAGCCGCCGCGGTGCGGCTGCTGGTCATGTTCTTGGCGGGAATCCTCTGCCAGCTATATCAGGTCGCGCGCTATTGCGGGGCGCACCGCGCGATCGCGGCGGCGACCTGCCTGGCTGTTTGCCTGGGGCAGGCCGGATTGGCGGAGATCGCACTCGCAACCAGCGGCGCATATCTTCTTGTCTGCGCCTCATATGCTCGGCCTCTGCCCACCCTGTTCCACCGCCTGCCGGACCTTTCGTACGGTACTTACCTTTATGGGTGGCCAATCGAGCAACTGATGATCCGCTATTGCAGCGCGTCGCCCAGCATCGTGTTGATTGTGTCTGTGCCGGCCGCCTTGGCCTGCGGCTGGGCCAGTTGGACGCTGATCGAGCGTCCCACACTGCGCCTCTTGGACCGTTGCTCCACCAGAACCAGCTTCGCTGACGGCAGAGACAATAGTCTCTTGCAATAAGCGTTCACTTCATCCGCGCAGCACGACGCCGCCAATGGCGAAAGCCGTGACGAAACGGTGCTTACGGAGCACCGCAAATGAAAACGCCGCCGCCTCTGTCGAAGCGGCGGCGCCATGTTATGCGAGAAAAGCTGAGGTCAGGCGAACGCGACGCTCTGGCGACGACGCCGCATAGCGCCACCGACCATGCCAAAACCAGCCAACATCATACCCCAGGTTGCCGCCTCTGGAACCGCCGCGGCGCTGAAGGTCAGCGTGCCGGAGAAGGTGCCACCGCGGGCGGCGGTCGAGCCGATCACCTCGATCGTGTTGGTCGCACCGATCAGGATCGGGATATCGTTGACCGACAGGAATTGACCGCTGCTGTTCGACGGTACCGTGTAGGAAACCCCATTGATCAGCAGATCGGTGATCGTGAGCTTGTTTTTCAGACTGGAGAAGCTCGTCGAGATCGAGCCGCTGCCGGTCCCGTTCTGCGGGATGATGAACTCGAACTTGTCGTCAAAGCTGACCGCGCTCGAGAAGCCATCACCGAAATTGGCGGTGATCGAGGGCGAAAACGGGTCTCCGCTCGTGAGGTAAAAATTGTTGCCGTCGCCCGGATGGTAGGTGTGGAATACCGTCGCATTCGCAGCCGACGCCCCAATCAACGCTACTGTCCCGGCCAACGAAACTAGACCGAACTTACGCATATTCATTATCAACCCCTTTTAACCGAACCACGCGCCCCAAACGACTCGCCAAACGAATGGTTTCCAAATCTTTAACGAGATTCGAATCGCTCGCGAAATATAATCGAGGTTAATGTCCGCGCTAACCATATTTTCTTGCGTGTGCCGCCGAACCACGAAGAAAAAACGTAAGTATCTCAAGCGCCAACCGGCCGCCCATATGAACCAGGAAATATCGATTCGCGATACGTTGCGCAGGGTGCACGCGGCGCAAAGTATCGGCTCGGAGGGCATCCGCTAGCAAATCACGCGCCCACTCGATCTCGCGCAGGGGCGCACCATACGCTTTTCCCAATTTGCAAGCGCCGCCGGATCGTCCCTAAGCGCCAACCGAGGATAGTGTGCACAAGCGCCAAGGAGGCACGGCACCACGAGGCATGCAAGGATTCGAGGGAACAAGCGACGCACCCCACCATCCTAGCGCGGGCCACGCCGGTCCCCATTAA
>Ga0209148_1001227_pt1 | contig 14458 bp, 11 predicted proteins | sample AraplaCol_mMF_r2_2_FD_184288 | JGI IMG/M metagenome (GOLD analysis project Ga0209148, IMG submission 184288) | Arabidopsis root microbial communities from North Carolina, USA - plate scrape CL_Col_mMF_r2 (SPAdes) (version 2) | ecosystem: Host-associated > Plants > Roots > Endosphere | place...
CGACCGTCGTGCCGAGCGAGTTGAGGGCCTGCGTGAACGTCAGCCGGCTCGACGCCGTCGCCGCCGGGCCGAGCACCGTCACGTACGGGTTCGCCGCCACCTGCAGGATCGTGATCCCGGCCGCCAGCACGAAGAACGCGAACAGGAACAGGCCGTAGCCGCCCCGCGCGGCCGGATAGAACAGCGCGCAGCCGGCGGCCGCGACCAGGAGGCCCGTGACGGCGCCCTTCTGGTAGCCGAGGCGGCGGATCAACGCGCCGGCCGGCAGCGACACGATGACATAGGCGCCGAAGAAGCAGAACTGCACGAGCATCGCCTGCACGTAGTTCAGCGTGTAGATGGCCTTCAGGTGCGGGATCAGCACGTCGTTCAGCGACGTCAGGAGGCCCCACATGAAGAACAGGATCGTGACGATGACGAGCGCTCCGGTGTTGGTCGTCGACGCGCCCGGCGCTGCCGCCGCGGTGGACGTATTCGGTGAAACGGCCATGAAATCTCCTTGTTATGGTTGTCGTGTTGCGGCGTCGAGCATGGCGGCCACGCCGCGCAGCGCGGGGTATGGCGCCGTGACGACCCACGTCGGAATGCGCGCGAGCCAGGGCCGCAGCCGCCCCTTGTCTTCGAAACGGGCGCGGAACGCGGACGCGCGGAGCAGCGGCCCGAGACGGGGCACGATGCCGCCGCCGATGTACATGCCGCCGGTCGCGCCCAGGGTCAGCGCGACATTGCCCGCGACGCTGCCCAGCACCGCGCAGAACATGTCGACCGTGGCGCGGCAGGCGGCGCTCGTGCCGTCCAGCGCCCGCGCCGTGATGGCGGCGGCCGTCAGCCGTTCGCCGGCCAGCACGCGGTGGATCGCTTCCAGGCCCGGTCCGGACAGCAGGCGTTCGGCCGACACGTGGCCGTGTTCTTCGCGCAGCGCGTCCAGGAGCGCCGCCTCCTGCCGGGTGACGGGCGAGAAACTGGCGTGACCGCCCTCGCCCGCCAGCGCGATCCAGCACGTGCCGCCCGGTCGCGGCGCCGGGACGACGCCGGACACGCCGAGGCCCGTACCCGGTCCGACCAGGCCGATCGGACGGCCCGGCACCGCCGCGCTGCCCGCGCCGCCGATGCGTTCACGGTCCGTCTCGTCCAGGTGCGGCAAGGCCAGCGCCAGCGCCGCGAAATCGTTCACGACGAGCAGGGTGTCCAGTCCCCGCGCCGCGCGCAGCGCCGCGATGGAAAAGCGCCAGTGGTGGTTCGTCATGCGCACGACGTCGCCTTCGACCGGATTGGCGATGGCGATGGCGGCGTGGCGGATGCCGTCCGTCGCATGACCGCGCGCGGTGGCGCGGGCCAGGTAGGCGTCCATCGCATCGCCGATGGCATCGAACTCGCGGCAGGCCAGCACCTCGATGTCCGCGAAACCCGCCGTGGTCCCCTCCAGCGCGAAGCGGGCGTTGGTGCCGCCGATGTCGGCCAGCAGCCGGTATGCACTCATTGCAGTTCCTCGCAGGCGACGGCGTCTCCCGCGGCCGTCACGTCGACGTTGCCGAAAGCGGCCGTGAACGGGCCGTCGCTCGTCACGCTGAACGGCGTGTCCACGCGCGCCAGGTCGGCGCCGTGGGCGCGGAAGCACGCGAGCGGAATCGCCACCGATTGCCGGCCTTGTCCGGCCAGGCGCGCGAACAGCTTCGTGGCGTCGAGCGGCGTGCCGCATGCCCGCGCGGCGCAGGCCATCGCGATCGTCACCTTGCCCGCGGGCGCGGCCTGCACGACCGTGTCGAAGCGCAGCAGCCCCTTGTCCACCAGCGCGGCCGGCAGCGCGAGTGGCCGCGCGCCGTGCGCATCGAACGTCGCGGGCGCCGTCCACGTGACGAGCTTCGCATCCTGCTGCGCCTTGATCTGGGCGACGGCGACGGTGATGCCGGGCAGGCGCGTCGTCGCGTTCAGGTCCGCGCCGAGCGGCCGCACCGTCGTGCCGCTGCGGATGCGCAGCGGGAAGCTGGCGCGGTCGGCATGGCCGTAGACGGGATAGGTGTCCGCCGAGCTGCAGCCGCCCGCGGGATACGTGGCGTCCAGCAGGCCCACGTGCGAACGCTCGCCGCGCTTGAGTCCATAGCCGTAGGCGAACAGCGGCGCGTAGCCGGCGTCGCCGACGTTCAGCGGCGTCTGGCACACGGTCTTCGGCCAGGAGAACGACAGCCTGCCCGTGAATTCATACGGCTTGCCGCCCTTGCCCGCGACGAGCAGGTCGGACACGCCCTTGCCTTCCGTACCCGGCAGCCAGGCGGCGACGAAGGTGTCGGACAGGTTCAGCAAGTCGTTGACCCATAGCGGGCGGCCGGACAGGAACACCGTGACGACGGGCGTGCCCTTGCCGTGCACCTTGCGCAGCACGGCGAGATCTTCGGGGTAGCGGCTCGAATGGCGCAGCGTCCCGGACGGCACGATGTCGCCGTCGCCTTCCGCATAGGGGCCCTCGCCGATCACGGCGACGACCGCGTCGAAGCGGGACGGATCGACGTTCGCCGCGTCCGCGCTGTACGTGACGTCGGCGCCGGCCGCCTTGAGGCCCGCGAGGATGGTGTCGGCCCGCGGGAAATCGGCGTTCGTGTTCGCCGTGCCCTGCCACGTCAGCGCCCAGCCGCCCGTCTGGCTGGCCATGCTGTCGGCCGCCTTGCCGACGACGAGGATGCGTGTCGAGGTGGCCAGCGGCAGTGCCGGTCCCTCGTTCTTGAGCAGCACGAGCGATTCGCGCACGGCGCGGCGGCCCAGGTCCTTCGCCAGCAGCGCGTCGTCCTTGCCGGCCCAGGCGGATTGCGACGGCCGCTTGCCGAACACGCCCGCCCGCAGCTTGACGCGCACGATGCGGCTGACGGCATCGTCGATGCGGGCCAGCGGAATGCGCCCGGCCTCGACGTCGCCGACCGTGTTGGCGATGAACGCTTTCCAGTCGGTCGGCGCCATCACCATGTCGATGCCGGCGTTGATCGCCTGGGCGCAGGCGTCGTTGCGGCAGCCCGGCACTTCGCCGATGCCGTTCCAGTCCGTGACGACGAAGCCGTCGAACCCCATCTTGTCCTTGAGGATGTCGGTCAGCAGGGCGCGGCTGCCGTGCACCTTGCCGTAATCATGGCCCGCGGCGACGTCGTTCCAGGAATTGAACGAGGCCATGACGGTCTGCGCGCCCGCCTCGATGCCGGCGTAGTAGCCCTGCGCGTGGATGTTCATCATGTCGCGCTCGGCGACCTTCGCGACGCCCGTGTTGACGCCGAATTCCGTGCCGCCGTCCGCCATGTAGTGCTTGATGCTGGCGATGACGCTGGCATCGTCCTTCAACACGCCCTGCAGTCCGGTCACGTACGGACCGGCCAGCCGCTTCACGAGTTGCGGGTCTTCCGAAAAGCTTTCGTAAGTGCGTCCCCAGCGGTCGTCGCGGACGACGGCGACGGTCGGGCCGAACACCCACGCGATGCCCGTCGCACGCACGGCCTTGCCCGTCGCCGCGCCGATGGCTTGCACGAGTTCCGGGTCGCGCGCGGCGCCGAGGCCGATATTGTGCGGGAACATCGTGGCGCCGTAGACGTTGTTGTGGCCGTGGACGGCGTCCGTGCCCCAGATCATCGGCACCTTGATCGCCATGTCCGTCGCCATCGACGCCTCGTAAAACGCGTCGGCCAGCTTCAGCCAGTCGGCGGCATGCGCGTGCTTGTCGTTGTGCGGCCAGCTGCCGCCGCCGTTCAGCACGGAGCCGAGGTAATACGTGCGCACGTCGTCCGGCGTCACGCTCTTGATTTCGGCCTGCGTCATCTGGCCGATCTTTTGCGCGAGCGTCATCTTGCCGACGATCTCGCGCACGCGCGCCTCGAGCGTGGCGTCGGGCGCGATCGCGCTGCGCAGATGCGGCCACGAATCCAGCGGCGATGCGGCCGGCGCGGCCGCGGCGCAGGCGGCGGCCAGCGCCAGCGCGGACGCCACGGCCAGGCGCGTGGTGCGGTTGATGTTCATGCGGGTGTCTCCAGGGGTCATGTCGTTATCGGTGGAAGATGGGTTGGAAAGGTTTCCAATACCGTCCGCAGATAGTGAATGCAAACGTCCGCGCTGTCAATCACCCGCGTGCGTTCAGGCGCCGCGCAGGAAGGCGCGATACCATTTCGCGCTGTCCTTCAACCGCCGCTGCTGCGTGGCGTAATCGACGTGCACGAGGCCGAAGCGGCGCAGATAGCCTTCCGCCCATTCGAAGTTGTCCAGCAGGCTCCACGCGAAATAACCTTTCACCGGCACGCCGTCGCCGACGGCCTGGCGCAGTGCGGCCAGGTGGCGCATCAGGTAGCGGCGCCGTTCCACGTCGTGGACTTCACCGTCGGCCGCGACCGCGTCGTCGTAGCAGGATCCGTTCTCGGTCACGTACAGCGGCCCGGGACGGTAGTCGCTGTCGATGCGGGCGAGCAGCTCCGCCAAACCCTGCGGCGCCACCGGCCAACCCATCGCCGTGGTCTCGCCTTGGGCCGGCAGGATGCGCGCGCCGAGCGGGCCGTGGTCCGGATCGTCCGCCACGGTCTCCGGGAAGTAGTAATTCACGCCGAGGAAATCGGTCGGCGCGGCGATGGCGTCCAGGTCACCGGGCAGAACGACGGGCGCCGCCGCCCCCACCTGCGCCAGCGTGGCCGCCGGGTAGCCGCGGCCATACAGCGGATCGAGGAACCAGCGGTAGCGCAGCCCGTCGTGCCGTTCCATCGCGGCGGCGTCGCGCGGGGCGGCGCTGGCGGGACGCAGCGGATGCAGGCTCAATGCGATGCCGACCCGCGCATCCGGCACGTTGGCGCGGATGACCGGCACCGCTTTACCGTGCGACAGCAGCACGTGGTGCGCCACCTGCAGCGCGGTGCCGAGATCCTTCAGGCCGGGCGCATGCCAGCCCTCGTAATTGCCGATGATGGCCGTGCACCACGGTTCGTTGTGCGTGATCCAGTGGCGCACGCGGTCGCCGAGGCGGCGCGTCATCGCGTCGGCCAGGTCGAGGAATGCGTCGACCGTCCCGCGGTCCGCCCAGCCGCCGCGGTCCTGCAGCCATTGCGGCAAGTCCCAGTGGTACAGCGTGGCCCACGGCTGCAGGCCCCGTTCCAGCATGCCGTCGACGAGGCGCGCGTAGAAATCGAGGCCCTTTTCGTTCGGCTTGCTGCTCGTGCCGTCGAAGATGCGCGGCCACGCGATCGAGAAGCGGTAGGCGTTCAGGCCCAGGTCGCGGCCGATGTCCAGGTCTTCCGGCCAGCGGTGATAGTGGTCGCAGGCGACCGCCCCGGACGAGCCGTCGCGGATGTTGCCGGGCGTGGCGGCGAAGCGGTCCCAGATCGATTCGACCCTGCCGTCGAGCGCGGCGGCGCCTTCGATCTGGTAGGACGAGGTGGCGCAGCCCCACAGGAAATCGGCGCCGAAATCGGAGCGCCGCGGCGCGTGCGGCTCGGCGCCATCGTCGGCGGCGGGGAAATGAGAGTGGATGGTCATGGCAGTCGGTCGGTGATGGGTGTAATTGGAAAGCTTTCCAGAGGCGGCGCAAAAAAAGGCGCGCATGCGGCTGCGCGCCCCGGTCACGGCGCCGCCGTCATGCCGCCTTGCGCCTCCCGCCGGGCGCGGTCGCGAGCGACGCGCGCAAGGTGACGGTGACGGGGAACTCGCGCGTGACCGGCCGGCGCATGTCGTAGCACAGGTTGAGCAAGGCGTTGATGCCGTTCTGCGTCATCTCGCGCCACGGCATGTGCACGGACGTCAGGCGCGGCGCGGAGAATGCGGCGCTGGGCGTGTCGTCGTAGCCCAGCACGGACAGGTCGTGCGGCACGCGGATGCCCGCCTCCTGGAAATACGACAGCGCGCCGACGGCCATCTCGTCGTTGGCGCAGAACAGCGCCGTGCAGCCATGGCCGGAATCGAGCAGCTGCTTGGCCGCGGCCCAGCCGCCGGCGGGCGAGAAATCGCTCTCCAGGCGCCAGATCCTGGCGGGGTCGATGCCGTGGTCGCGCAGCTCGCTCATGAAACCGTCGATGCGGGCGCGGTTGTCCTCGAGCTGGCGCGGGCCTTCGACGACCGCGATCTTGCGGTGCTTCTGGTCCAGCAGCGCGCGCGCGGCGAGGCGCCCGCCCAGCGTGTGGTCGACGGTGAAGCACTGGTCCGGCATCGATTCGAAGCTGTGGTTCAGCGCGACGAGCTGGCCGGACTTGGCGCCCAGCGCCGCCACGTCCTCTTCCTTCAGCGCGCTCGTCATCACGACGAGGCCGTCGCAGCCCCGCTCGACGAGGAATTCGATGCCTTCGATGGCCTGGCGGCGCTCGTCGCCGAGGCCGACGCCGAACGCGAGCACCATGTGCACGCCGGCCGCGCGCAGTTCCGTGTCGATGATCTGCAGGATCGGCGTATAGAACGTCCCGCTCAGCACGGGGATGTACACGCCCACCATGCGGCTCGTGCCGGACAGCAGCGCGCGCGCCGCGTGCGACGGGCGGAAGCCCAGCTCGTCGATCGCCTTCTTCACGCGGGCCAGCGTCGCCGGCGACACCGATCCCTTCCCGCTCACCACGCGCGATGCCGTGCCGAGGCCGACGCCGGCCAGCTTCGCTACGTCCTTGATAGTCGCCACAAACTCTTCCTCAATGCTGTCGTTTCGCCAGGGCCGCCGGGGCGGCGCGGCCTAAGGATACTGTATTTGCGCCCGTCACAGGCGATTTCCCGACTGCGCATCGAACAGCGACACCCGCGCGGCGTCGACGGCGAACGCGACCCGTTCGCCCGGCGCGAAGCGGCGCGCGTCGTGCACGAGGCTGGCCAGCAGCGCCCGCCCGCAGCGCAGCCACACGACCTGGTGGTTGCCCATCGGTTCGACGAGCGTCACGTCGCCTTGCAGCGCGCCGTCGGCGCGGATCTCGACGTGTTCGGGCCGCACGCCCAGGACGGCCGGCTGCGCGGCCGGACACGCGTCACGTGCCGGCATCAGGTCGAAACCGTCGGCGGCGAAGCGTCCGGCCGCATCCAGCGCGCCGTCCACGAACGCCATCGCCGGCGCGCCCAGGAAGCCCGCGACGAAGCGGTTCGCTGGACGCTCGTACACGTCCAGCGGCGTGCCGATCTGCTGGATCGCCCCACCCTGCATCACGACGATGCGGCTCGCGAGCGTCATCGCCTCCACCTGGTCGTGCGTCACATAGATCATCGTCGAGCCGAGCGTCTGGTGCAACAGTTTCAACTCGCGGCGCAACTCCGCGCGCAGCTTGGCGTCCAGGTTCGACAACGGTTCGTCGAACAGGAAGACCTGGGCCTCGCGCACGAGCGCGCGCCCGATCGCAACGCGCTGGCGCTGGCCGCCCGACAGTTGCGCGGGCTTCCTGCGCAACAGCGCGTCCAGCTGCAGCATGGCGGCGGCGCGGTCCACGCGGCGGCGGATCTCGGCCTTGGGCGTGCCGGCGATGCGCAGGCCGAACGACATGTTGTCCTCCACCGTCATCGTCGGGTACAGCGCGTACGACTGGAACACCATGCCGATCCCGCGCTCGCTCGGATCGAAGTCCGTCATGTCGCGCCCGCCGATCTCGATGGCGCCCGATGCGCTGTCGACGAGGCCCGCGATACTGTGCAGCAGCGTGGACTTGCCGCAGCCGGACGGCCCGAGCAGGACGAGGAATTCGCCCGGCTCGACGTGCAGGTCGAGGTCGCGGATGATGGGCTTGCCGCCCAGGACGATATTCAGTTTGCGCAGCGAGACGTTGGCCATCCTTATCCTTTCACGGCGCCGGCAGCGATGCCGCGCACGAACCAGCGGCCCGAGAAGAAGTACAGCGCGAGCGGCACGAGGGCGGTCAGGATCGTCGCCGCCATGTTCACGTTGTATTGCCGGGTGCCGGTCGTCGTGTTGATCACGTTGTTCAGCTGGACCATCATCGGCATGTTGTCGCGCCCCGCGAACACGAGGCCGAGGATGTAGTCGTTCCACACGCCCGTCACCTGCATGATCGCGGCGACGACGATGACGGGCAGCGACATCGGCAGCATCACCTGCGCGAAGATGCGCCAGAACCCGCCGCCGTCGATGCGCGCCGCCTGGAACAGCTCGTGGGGTACGTTGCAGTAGTAATTCCGGAACAGCAGCGTCATCACGGGCATGCCGAATACGAGGTGCACGAGCACGATCGCGGGCAGCGAACCGAAGATGCCGGCCAGCGCCAGCACGCGCACGAGCGGGTAGATCATGACCTGCACGGGAACGAAGGCGCCGGCCATCAGGATCCCGAACAGGACGTTCGCGCCGCGCGGGCGCCAGAACGACAGCGCGTAGCCGTTCACGGCGCCCAGCAGGATCGGCAGGATGGTCGACGGCACGGTGATCGCGACGGAATTCCAGAAACCCGTGCGCACGCCCGCGCACGCGGCGCCCGTGCACACGCCGCTCCAGGCGAGGCGCCACGGCTCGACCGTGAGCGCATGCGGCAGCGCGAAGATGCCGCCCTGCCGGATCTCGTCCATCGACTTCAGCGACGTCACGATCATCACGTACAGCGGCAGCAGGAAGAACAGCGCGGCGCCGAGCAGGAACACGTACAGGCCGATGCGCGCGGGCGTGAAGCGGCGGCGCGCACGCCGGGCCGCCGCCTCACGCCGGTGCGCGGCGGCCGTCGTTGGCGGCAGCGGCGGAACGATCGTCCGCGGATTCATGCGGCCTCCTTGCGGCTGCGGGCATAGGCATACGGCGCGAGCAGCGCCAGCACCGGCACGAGCAGCACGACCGCGCCGGCCGAAGCGAGGCCCACGTTCGAGCGCAGGAACAGGTGGTCCATGATGAATTTGGCCGGCACCTCGCTGGCGATGCCGGGGCCGCCCTGCGTCATCGCGACGACGGCATCGTACAGCTTCGCCACGGCCGTCCCCAGCAGCAGCAGGACGGTGGCGACGGTCGGCCACAACATCGGCAGGACGATCTGGGCATACACGCGCCACGCGGGGATGCCGTCCAGCCGCGCCGCCTTCCAGATTTCCGGGTCGACGCCGCGCAGGCCGGCCAGCATCAGCGCCATCACGAGGCCGGAAGCCTGCCATACGGTGGCGATGACGACCGTGTAGATCACATGGTCCTGCGACACGATCCAGTCGAACCGGAACCCGTCGAATCCCAGCGCGCGGATCGCACTGTCGATGCCGTCGCCCGGGCTCAGGAGCCATTGCCACACGAGGCCAGTGGCGACGAACGACATCGCGTACGGGTACAGGAACACCGTGCGCAGCACGCCCTCGCCTGTCACGTTCTGGTCGATGAACACGGCCAGCAACGCACCGATGACGAGGCTCGCCAGCACGAACAGCGCGCCGTACGCGGCCAGGTTGTGCAGCGACAGCATCCAGCGCTCGTTGTCGAACAGGCGGTGGTACTGGGCGAGGCCGATGACATGCGCGGATGGGAACGTGCGCGAGGCGGTCAGCGAAAGATAGAACGTCCACAGGCCGGCGCCGAGATAGCCGAGGACGGCCACGACGGCCATCGGCAGCAGCGCGGCGTACGGCGTGGCGCGGGTGAGGGATCGTGTCGCCATGTCAGTAGCGCAGCGCCGAAGCGATGCTGTTCTGGGCCCGCTCGACAGGCATGTTCGTGTTCCAGAAGGCGGTCAGCAGGTCCTGCAGCGCGCCGTTCTGGTCGGGCGTCAGGTACACCTCGGCGACGCCGACGGGCCGGCGCGGATCGCGCAGGATCGCCATGCCCTTGCGCGCGCACGCGTCGAACTGGCTGTCGTCCGCGTCGAGCCGCACCGGGATCGACCCTTTCAGCTTGTTGAACGCGAGCTGCACGGCGGGCCTCTCGACGACGTCGGCCAGCAGCTTCTGGGCGCGCAGCGTGGCCGCGTCGTCGGTTTTCGGGAACACGAAGACGTCGCCCTGGATCAGGTACGGGCTGTCCTTGCCCAACCCCGGCAGGCAGCCGAACTGGCGGCCCGGCGTCTGCCCCGCCGCGATGAATTCGCCCTTGGCCCAGTCGCCCATGATCTGCATGCCGGCCTTCCCGCCGATCACAAGCGCCGTCGCGTCGTTCCAGTTGCGGCCCGGCGCCGCCGGATCGACATAGCCTTGCAGGCGCTTGAATGCGACCAGCACCTTGCGGAAGGCCTCGGAATGGATGGCGGCCTGGTCGCGGTCGCGGATCACCTTCAGGTACAGGTCGCGCCCGCCCAGGTTCGACAGCACCATCGAGAACAGCAGGATCTCCTGCCACGCCTGGCCGCCGTGCGCGAGCGGAATGAGGCCGGCGGACTTGAGTTTATCGAGGTCGGCGAACAGCTCGTCCATGCTGGCCGGCTCGCGCGCGATGCCGGCCTTCGCGAACGCGGACGTCGAATACCAGATCCACGTCTGCATGTGGATGTTGATCGGCACGGCGTACCAGTGGCCGCGCACCTTGATCACGTCGACGATGGGCGCCGGCAGCACGGCGTCCCAATGGTCGCGGCGGGCGATGTCGTCGACGGGATTGAGCATGTCTTCCTCGATGATGTCGAGGAACTGCTTCGAGGTGTTGAACTGCGCCGCCGTGGGCGGATTGCCGCCGATGATACGGTTGATGGTGACGGCGCGCGCCTGGTCGCCGCCGGCGATCGCGGTGTCGACCCAGGTGCCGCCGGCGGCGCGGTAGGCCTGCTCGACCTGCTTGACGGCGGCCGATTCGCCGCCGGACGTCCACCAGTGGATCACCTCGGCCCTGGGACCGGCGTGCGCCGCCGCCCACGCGCACAAGCACACGCCGAGCAGCCACCTGCGGGTTCCGACCATGTTGTCTCCGTTATGGCGTCCTGGCGGGGCCGGCGCCTGTCTTATGCGGTCATGGAGCGTGTGGAAACGTTCCCATGGCCGTCGCCCGACTATAGCATCGGGGTAAAATCGGTGTCAAACACAAGATGCGGGGATTGTCCTCCAGGTCGGGCGGTCCGGCGAGCGGATTTGCAATAAAACAACGTACGTTCGACGTTCAGCCCGGGCCCTTCCGCGCCACCAAGGCGTCCGCCAGCATCCCGAACAGCGTGCGCGCCGCGGGCGCCATGCTGTGATGGCGCTTGGTGATCAGCCCCAGCGTGCGGTGGATGGCCGGATTCACGAGCGGCACGCCGACGATCGTGTCCGGCCGCCCGGGCAGCACCGACAGGCCGGGCACCGCGGCCACGCCCATGCCCGCCTCGACGAGGGCCAGCACACCGGACACGTGGTTCACCTCGCACAGGATGACGGGATGCTTTTCCACACCCGCCAGGGCGGCATCGATGACGCTGCGGTTGCCGCTCGACTTGGCGACCGAGATATAGCGCTCGCCGACCGTGTCCTTCCAGCTCAGCGTCTTGCGGCGCGCCAGCGGGTGGTCGTGGCGCATCGCCAGCACGTAGCTCTCCACATAGACCGGTTCGAACACGATCTCCGGATTTTCCGCGCCGGTGAAATTGATGCCGAAGTCCGCCTCGCCGTTCAGCACGAGATTCAGCACGTCCTGCGCGCTCTCGTCGTGGATGCGGACGCGGATGCGCGGAAAGCGCGCGCTGAAATCCGTCAGCACCGCGGGCAGGAAATGCCACACGGCGGACGGGACGCAGGCAAGCGTCACCGACCCCGTGCGGTGCGCCGCGAGGTCGGCGACGCCCAGCACGGCGTCTTCCAGGCCGTCCAGCGCCGTGCGGACGTTGACCAGGAACGCCTGTCCCACGTTCGTCAGCCGCACGCGCCGCGTGGTGCGCTCGAACAGGACGACGCCCAGCGCCTCCTCCAGCTTGTCGATGCGCCGGCTCAGCGCGGATTGCGACAGGAACAGGTCGGCGGCGGCCTGGCGGAAGCTGGCGCGCTCGGCCACGGCGACGAACGCCTGTAAGTCGTGCAGATCGTAATTGATGCGCATGGTGCATGAATCCGCTGGAAAATTGCAATTATCAAATTATGCCATTTGGTGGATGATTGATCCATCACCCATCAGTCATCACCCACCAGCCTCGTCAAGAAGGCAACCATCAAGGAGACAATGTGCGCCATTCCTGCGCCCTCACCGTATTGCTCGCTGCGAGCGGAACCTGCCTGGCCCAGACCGGCGTCGACCTGTACGGCATCGTCGACGTCGGCCTGCGCAGCGCCAGCGGCCTCGCCGCCAACAACGCGCCCACCCCGCCGGGCCACACCATGGCCGTCAGCAGCGGCGTCGACAACACCAGCCGCTGGGGCATCAAGGGACAGGAGGTGCTGGGCGGCGGCCTGAAGGCACTGTTCCGCCTCGAAGGCGGCATCAACGCGGACACCGGCGCCCAGGCCAAGAGCGACCGCCTGTTCGACCGCCTGGCCTGGGCCGGCCTCGAGACCCCATACGGCACGGTGGCCGCGGGACGCCAGCCGAACCTCCTGTCCGACGCCCTCGTCCCCGTCGACCCGCTCGGCAAACGCTACGCGGGGATCAACCCGAACATCAACGTCGCGGGGCTGAGCAATACCGCGTTCGGCACGCACGCGTTCGGGCGCCAGTACGGTCCCAGCGGCTATGCGGACAACTTCTACCGCCTCGACAACACGGTCAAATACACCGCGACCGTGGGCCCATGGCAGGCGCGCGCCGCCTGGTCGGCCGGCGAAGTGGCGGGCGATGCCGCCGCGTCGGCGAGCCACGGCGCCGCGCTGGCATACCAGCGTCCGGCCTGGGTCGTCTCCGGCGCGACGATGCAGTTCCGCAGTCGCGACGGCCTGCCGCTCGATGCCTGGACGCTCGGCGCGGCGGTGCGGGCGGACGCCTGGCAATTCAAGGCCAACGCCGCGCGCAACAAAGCGGACACGGGGCCCGGCAAGACGGTCGTCCAGCGCGTGCTGTCCGCGGGCGTCAGCCGTGCGGTCGCGCGCGACGTGCTCGTCACGGCGGCCTGGTACGGCGTGCGGCGCGCGGCGACGGGCTTCGTCGACGACGGTTTCGACCGCGCCTTCCTGTTCATCGAACAGGCGCTGGCGCCGCGCACCACCGCGTATGCCGAAGCCGATTACACCGTCTGGCGCGGCGACGCCGCCGGGCGCACCGCGTCCCGCCCGAACGACCGTCACGGCAGCGGCCTGACGCTCGGCCTCATGCAAAAATTTTAACGGAGACAGAGAAAACGCCATGCAATCACTTCACCTGAAACACAAGGCACTGGCGGCGCTGGCCGCCCTCGCGCTGGGCACTGCGGCCCACGCGGCCGACCTCCACGTCGTCAGCTCGGGCGGCTTCGCCCAGGCCTACAAGGACTTGTCCGGCCCGTACGAACGCGCCAGCGGCGACCACCTGGTGTCGGCTTGGGGCCCGTCGATGGGCGCGACGAAGAACGCGATCCCGGCGCGCCTCGCGCGCGGCGAACCGATCGACGTCGTCATCATGGTGGGCGATGCGCTCGACAAACTGATGGCCGAGGGCCGCCTCGAACCGGGCAGCAAGGTCGTCCTCGCCAACTCCCCCATCGCGTGCGCCGTCCGGCACGGCGCCGCACGGCCGGACATCGGCACCGTCGACGGCCTGCGCCAGGCGTTCCTGCACGCGTCGCGCGTGGCCTATTCCGACAGCGCGAGCGGCGAATACATCAAACGCCAACTGCTGGACAAGCTCGGCATCCGCCAGCAGATGGAAGGCCGTGCGGCGCAGATTCCCGCCACGCCGGTGGGCGAGATCATCGCGCACGGCGAGGCCGATTTCGGCTGCCAGCAAAGGAGCGAACTGAAACCAGTGCAAGGCATCGACATCGTCGGCCTGATTCCGCAGGACGTGCAGCTCAACACCCCGTTCGCCGGCGCCGTCGTGCGCGGTGCCGGCCATCCGGAGGCGGCGCGCGCACTGCTGCGCTTCCTCGCCGCGCCCGCCAACGCGGGCGCCATCGAGGCCACCGGGCTGGAACCGGTTCCCGCCGCGCACTGAACCCCACATTCCTCAGAGGTCATCATGTCAACGCAATCCACCGCCAGGGCCGCCCACGCGGCGCCCGCCGCAACCGCGCCGGCGCGCGCGCCGTCCAGGCTCGGCACCGTCATCAAGGTCACGAGCGGGAACTTCATCGAGATGTATGATTTTTTCCTGTTCGGCTTCTACGCGCACCAGATCGCACGAGCGTTCTTTCCGACGTCGAGCGAATACGCCGCGCTGATGATGACCTTCGCCACCTTCGGCGCCGGGTTCTTCATGCGTCCCCTGGGCGCCATCTTCCTGGGCAGCTACATCGACCGCATCGGCCGCCGCAAGGGCCTCGTGCTGACGCTGGCGATCATGGCCTCCGGGACGGCGCTGATCGCATTCGTGCCGGGCTACGCCACCATCGGCCTGCTGGCGCCTCTGCTCGTGCTGGTCGGCCGCCTGCTGCAAGGCTTCTCGGCGGGCGTGGAACTGGGCGGCGTGTCGGTCTACCTGTCCGAGATGGCGACGCCCGGCAACAAGGGCTTCTACGTCAGCTGGCAATCGGCCAGCCAGCAGGTC
>Ga0209148_1001228_pt1 | contig 14398 bp, 11 predicted proteins | sample AraplaCol_mMF_r2_2_FD_184288 | JGI IMG/M metagenome (GOLD analysis project Ga0209148, IMG submission 184288) | Arabidopsis root microbial communities from North Carolina, USA - plate scrape CL_Col_mMF_r2 (SPAdes) (version 2) | ecosystem: Host-associated > Plants > Roots > Endosphere | place...
TGGGTGTAGTTATACAGCGCGCCCAGAATCACCGGATGGTCGATGTTCCCGTCGAGATAAACGACCGCCACTTCCTCTCCGACCCGCGGCAAGCGGATTTCCCCGAACTGACTGCCTGCACCGGGCGACATGACGCGCAGCCATGGCGAACTGTTCTCGTCGTAATTGCCCAGCCTGTCCCAGTGGAATTGCACCTTGACCCGGCCATAGCCATCGGTGTGGATCTCGGCGCCGGCAGGCCCGACCACGATGGCCGTCTGGATGCCGGGGTAGGTGCAGGGCTGGCTGTTGTAGTTGCGCCCGGGAAGCCAGGGGATGTTCTTGCGCACGCACAGGAACGTGTTCTCGTAATGCGACGGCGCGCCCGGCCCGGCTTGATAATTGTTGCTGGCGTCGTGGTCGACGCTCAGGATCAGGTAGTCGCGGTCGCGGATGCTGGGTTGGGCTGGCTCGCCGCGCTTGGGAACGCGCAGTTCGGCGCTGAAGTGGCCGCCGAGCTTGAAGAAGCGGCCCGGCTGGACGGTGCGGTCGTTGCCGCGGGCTTCGAAATATTGCGTATTCGCGTCGCGTTCGCCCATGCGCTGCTGCGCGAGCTTTTCGCCGTCGTTGTGGGTCCGGAAACCGTACGATCCGGTGTTTTCGTAGATCTCGTACGGAAAAACGTCGCCCTGGTTGTTCAGGGACTCGGCGGTCGAGCGCTGCACGATCGGATTCTTGTAATCGAAGCTGGCCAATGTCGTCTGGCCGGAACCGATGCGGCGCACGGGACTCCATTCGCGGATGCCGTCTTCTTCGAGCGAGCCTGCCGTGTCGCGGAACGGGATTTCACCGGAATCGTCGATCCCGGTCGGATCGATGGACGGCACGAGTGCACTCTTATCGTAGAGCCAGAGCGTATGGCCGTCCGCCCGGTGCTCGTATGAGTACATCAGCCCAAGCGTTTCCCAGCGACGGTGCAGATGGTTGTAGTCGGTCTCGTCGTACTGGTTCGCGCAGGTCATCCGCGGATAGTCGCCGATCAGGTGCACACGCCAGTCGGCTTGCCGGTAATGGGCGAAGGTGAGTTCGGTCAGTTCGACGACGCTCTTGCCGTGGAAGGAGACGTTATCCTTGCGGAGCTGGGCGAATGCGAGCCACGGTTCGAGCACCATCTGGTAAAACGCGAAGCCGCCGTCGGCGCGCAGGAAGCGGAATTCGGTGACGTAACCGTTGAAGTAGCGCAGCGAGCCGTCTTCGCGTACGAGGGAGATCGTGACCATCCTCGCCATCATCGCCTTCAGGGGAATCCGGGCGTCATCCGACAGGAGTTCGGCCTCGATGCGGAAGCAGCGCGCGATTTCCTCGTGGGCTTTCAATCGGTTCGGCAGGAGAATGGCGTCCGGTCCATCGTCGCGGGGGAAGTGCAGATGCATCAGGCGGCCGCGCTGCGCATCGAAACTGAACGCCGACCGGGCAGCGCCCGCCGCGATCGCTTGGCTTTCGCTCATGTGTTGCCTCCGATGGGGTCCGAAAGGTCGGAATTTCCATCGGTTAAGGTAATCAACAGGGCGGCGAGCAACCTTGATAACAAGCAAGAAGCGCTTTCTACGGTTGTATTTCTGACCCCCGATCAGAAATAGCTGAATGCGAACTTGAACCCCTCATCGTCATAAAAAAACCAGAAGCTGGTGTCCAGCTTCTGGTTTTTTTCATGACCGTAAGACAGTGCGCATCACCACACCCTGCACCGCTTCTCCTTCACCATCGGCTGCCCCGCCTTGCACTGGAACGCCTGCTGGAACTGCGGCATGTTCACCATCAGCCCGTTGACGCGGTAGCGGCCCGGCGAGTGCGGATCGGTCATCGCGCTCACGCGCAGGTTTTCCGGGCGATCGTTTTCGCAGGCCCATTGCGCGTAGCCGACAAAGAAGCGCTGGTCCGGCGTCAAGCCATCGCGCAACGGCTGCGGTTGGGCCTTCTGCGGCATCGATGCCATCTCCGTCTGCCACGCCATCCAGCCGAGGATCAGGCCGCCCAGGTCGGCGACGTCCTCGCCCAAGGTCAGCTTGCTGTTGATCTTGATGTCGTCCACGATCGTGTACTTGGCGTACTGGTCGACGATGCACTGGGCCCGTTCCTCGAAGGCCTTCGCATCCTTCTTCGTCCACCAGTCCTTGAGATTGCCGTTGGCGTCGAACTGGCGGCCCTCGTCGTCGAAGGCGTGGGTCAGCTCGTGGCCGATCGTGCCGCCCGTGTTGCCGTAGTTGGGCGCGTCGTCCATCTTCGGGTCGAACAGCGGCGGCTGCAGCACGCCGGCCGGGAAGTTGATGTCGTTCATCTGCGGATCGAAGTATGCATTCACCGTCGGCGGCGTCATGCCCCATTCCGTGCGGTCGAGCGGCTTGCCGATCTTGGCCAGCTGGCGGCGCGCCTCGAACTGGTTGCCGCGCTCGACGTTGCCGGCGAAGTCGCCCGGCTTGACGGCGTAGGCGCTATAGTCGCGCCACTTGTCCGGGTAGCCGATCTTGTTGACGATGGCGGCAAGTTTCTTTTGCGCCTGCTGCTTCGTCTCCGCGCTCATCCAGTCAAGCTCGTCGATGTCCTTCTTCATCGCGTCTTCGATCTGGCGCGTCATGTGCAGCGCCTTTTCCTTGAGCTCGGGCGAGAACGCGCGGCTGACGAATTCCTGGCCCAGCGCCTCGCCCAGCTGGTGGTCGACGAGGGCCACGCAGCGCTTCCAGCGCGGTTGCTGCTGCTGCACGCCGCGCAGGGTCTTGCTGAAGAAATCGAAGTGTTCGTTGTCGAAATTCGACGCCAGCAGCGGCGACAGATTGCGCGCCACGTGCCAGCGCAGATAGGTGCGCGTGGCAGCCACGTCGCTCGTCTTCCACATCTTGCCGAGTGCCTTGAAGAAGGCGGGTTCCGTGACGTTGAACGTGCTCAAGCCGCCCTCGCCCAGCTCGTCCAGGTAGGCGTGCCAGTCGAAGCCCGGGCTCAAGGCTTGCAGGCCGTTCGCATCGACCTTGTGGAACAGTTTATACGGATCGCGCTTGTCCACGGCGGACAGCGACGCCTTGGCGAGCGCCGTCTCCATCTGCATCACGCGCGCGGCGTTGCGCTGCGCCTGGGCGGGCGCGTCGCCCAGCAGCTTGAACGTGTTCGCAATGTGCGTGACGTACTTGGCGCGGATCTCTTTCGACTTGGCATCAACCTTGAGGTAAGAGTCGCGGTCCGGCAGGCCCAGGCCGCCGGCGAAGGCGAAGGCAATCACGCGCGAGGAATCGGCAAAATCCTGGCTCGACGAGAAGCCGAAGAACAGGCCCGGATCGGCCAGCGCCAGTTGCAGGCGCGCGAGCACGCGCGGCAGGTCGCGGTTCGAGTGCAGCTGCGCGATCTCGTCGAAATAGGGCTTCAGCGGCGCGGCGCCGCGCTGTTCGATGGCGTGCTCGTCCATGCAGGCGCCGAAGTAATCGCCGATCTTTTGCTGGTTCGCGTTGCGGCCGTCCTGGCGCTTCGACAAATCGTCGAGGATACCCCACAGGTAGCGGCGGTTGTCCTGCGCCAGCTTGCCGTACACCGACCAGCGCGCCTGGTCGGCCGGGATCGGGTTGTTCTTGACCCAGCCGCCGCAGGCGTACTGGTAAAAATCGACGCAAGGATCGGCATTGCGGTCCATCGCGTTCACGTCCAGGCCCGGCGTGTACGGGAATGCGGTGGCGGGACGTTCGGCAGCCTGCGCGGCCGCGGGTGGATGGTCCTGGGCAGTGGCGGCGAAGGTCGTGCCGGCCAGGGCCAGGAGAAGTGCGAGGCGGACTGGGCGCATGCGATATCCGAATGAATAAAACGTTAAAGATCGAACACGGCATCGTGCCACACAGGAATCGGCACAGCAATATATGCATGCCGGCGCAGTGTCCACCGCCGAATACGGTTCGGAATCCCAGCAATAAAAACGGCATATATTTCGTTTCCGAACTATATGCCGCCCATAATCATCACCGGGCAATCCGCCCGGTGCGCCGATCAGAATTTGAAAACCACGCCGACACCGTAATTGGTCGAATCGCTGGACGGTTTCTGCACTTCGAAACGTCCCGAAATGACCGGGGTGAAGTTGTAGTTCAAGCCGACGCCATACATGACGCCGTTGGTGTCGTCACCGTACTTGAAACCGCCATACGTCGCTTCGGCGCGCAGCGAGTTGTAGCCGAGGCGGCCGTAGATGTCGAATTGCGGGGCCAGCGGATAGGCGCCGACGACGGAGACATGGGCCTGCCTGGCCGTCACGTCGACGCCGCCGATATTCCAGCTGCCCAGTTGGCGATAGCCCAGCTCGACGGCGACGAAGCGGTTGAAGCCATAGCCGAGGAACCCGCCGAAGCCGGCTTTGCTGTCGTTGAAGTTATCGATCTTGGTCGAGCCGACGTCCAGGCCGCCGTAATAGCCGGTCGGCGCCGCGGCGAACGACGACGATGCTGCCAGCGCCAGGGCGGCGGCGATTGCGAGTTTCTTGAACATATGATTTCCGATCTCTTTATTTGATTATTCCCGTCATGGCTGGGACGCGATTACGGGCCGGAAATTATACAAGAAACAATATTTTGAAGCACCGATATGGTGCAACCGCATGCCGCCCTTGCGCGCCGCGAAGGATCAGTACAGCACCACGGAACGGATCGACTCGCCCTTCTTCATCAGGTCGAACCCGTCATTGATACGCTCCAGCGGCAGCCGGTGCGTAATGAGATCGTCGATATTGATCTTGTTTTCCATGTACCAGTCGACGATCTTCGGCACGTCCGTGCGGCCACGCGCGCCACCGAACGCGGAACCCTTCCACACGCGGCCCGTGACCAGCTGGAACGGACGGGTCACGATCTCCTTGCCCGCTTCCGCCACGCCGATGATGATCGATTGGCCCCAGCCCTTGTGGCAGCACTCCAGCGCCTGGCGCATGGTCGTGACGTTGCCGATGCACTCGAAGCTGTAGTCGGCGCCGCCGTCCGTCAGCTGGACGATCGTGTCGACGACGTTCTCGACCTCCTTCGGATTGACGAAATGGGTCATGCCGAACTTGCGCGCCATGTCTTCGCGGCCCGGATTGATGTCGACGCCGATGATCTTGTCGGCCCCGACCATCTTCGCCGCCTGGATCACGTTCAGGCCGATGCCGCCCAGGCCGAACACGACGACGTTGGCGCCCGCCTCGACCTTCGCGGTGAAGATGACGGCGCCGATGCCCGTCGTCACGCCGCAGCCGATGTAGCAGATCTTGTCGAACGGCGCGTCGGAGCGGACTTTCGCCAGCGCGATCTCGGGCACCACGATGTAGTTCGAGAAGGTCGACGTCCCCATGTAGTGATAGATGGGCTTGCCGTCCAGCGAGAAGCGCGACGTCGCATCCGGCATCAGGCCACGCCCCTGCGTGCCGCGGATGGCCTGGCATAGATTGGTCTTTTGCGACAGGCAGAATTTGCACTGGCGGCATTCCGGCGTGTACAGCGGAATGACGTGGTCGTCGCGCCGCAAGCTCGTCACGCCGGGGCCGACGTCGACGACGACGCCGGCACCCTCATGGCCCAGGATGGCCGGAAACAGGCCTTCCGGATCGGCGCCGGACAGCGTGTACCAGTCGGTGTGGCAGATGCCGGTCGCCTTGACCTCAACCAGCACCTCGCCCGCCTTCGGACCCTCGAGTTCGACTTCCTCGATCGTCAGCGGTTTCCCCGCCTGCCATGCAATCGCTGCCTTGGTTTTCATGTGTTCTATCCCTGGAAAATGATGCAAGAAAGTTTGCCATGATACCAAGCCGGGTGCGGAAATCTACTTGCCCTTCAACCGTCCCGCGAACGCCCCGTGCAGGCTGTTGAGCAATTCCTCGGCGGCGACGAGTTGTTCCGCGACTTCGTTGACCTTGCGCCGCGTCGAGCGGGCATGGTCGCGCAGGACTTCGAAGGCCGTGTTGCGGTCGGTCTGGAAGCGCGTCATGAGGAGACCCACGGCCAGGCTCGTCTCGCGGCCCGCCGCCAGCGCGGCGTTCAGGTTCGCTTCCGTGCGGCGCAGCTGGCGGATCTCGTCGGCGCGCGCGAGCGCGGACTCGAAGGCCGGCAGCAGCCGCGCGGCGTCGACCGGCTTGACGACGAAGCCGACGGCGCCGTGGCTGGCGGCCTGGCGCGCCGTCTCGGTGTCGTCGACCGACGACAGGAACATGAAGGCGACCGACGTGTGCTCCTTGAGGCGGAGCGCCAGTTCGAGGCCGGACATGCCGGGCATGCTGATGTCCAGCAGCGCCAGGGCGATGTCGGCTTCGCGTTCGACGACGCGCTGCAGTGCCTCCGCGGCCGACGCGGCTTTCACGGTGTCGTAGCCGGCATGGTCCAGCACGGTCGCCAGGTAGTCGAGCAGGAGGGGATCGTCGTCGACGACCAGGATCAGGCGGCGGGGCGGCACGGGCGCGCTCATTGTGATGGTTCTCGCGGCGATGAGGAGGAACGCGCCCGCTGCGGGGCACGCGGTCGCACGGCGCCGGGGCGCGCCAAAAATATAGCACGCTGACAAGCCGGCTCGTCAATCGAATTCAATCGTCCTGCGCTGGCGCAACACGAGTGCGACACGGACGCAACAGGGGGCGCGCACGATTGAAAACTAATTGCATATGTATAAGTTCTCAAAATAAACTGATCCGCGCTGCCCGATACGGGTAGCGCGATGTATCGGCTGTTAGAGGAGTACCACCACAAGCTCGCGGCCCACAAGGCTAGCGGCGATAACGATACCCAATAAACGGAGAAAACACCGATGAATCAGAAGCAAACTCGCGCATCAATGATGGTCCCGGCCCTCGGGCTGTGCGTGGCGGCCCTTGCCGTCGCGTTCGCAGGCAGTGCGTCGGCTGCGCCCGACACCACCCGCGTGATCGTCGCCTTCAAGCCGGGAACGGCTGCCAACGTCAAATCGCTCGTCGCGGCCGCCAGGGGCACGGTCAAACACGAGATCTTCAACATGAATGCGATGGCGATCGAAGTGCCGACGGCCGCACTGCCGGGCCTGCAGCACAATCCGAACGTCGAGTACGTCGAAGAAGACGTCATCCGCAAGCCGTTCTCGCTGACGACGCCCTCCACCGGCGTGCCGTACGCGAGCGGGCAGCTGGTCCCGTACGGGGTCAAGCTCGTGCAGGCCGACCAGCTGGCGGACGCGAACACGAGCAACCGCAAGATCTGCATCATCGACTCCGGCGTCGACTTCAGCCATGAAGACCTGAAGGACAACGGCGCCAACGTCACCGGCGAATACGATGCCGGCACCGGCTGGTGGTACACCGACGAGACCCACCACGGCACCCACGTGTTCGGCACCATCGCGGGCGTCAACAACGGCCTCGGCGTCGTCGGCGTGAATCCGAACAAGCAGCTCAAGCTGCACATCGTGAAGGTGTTCGGCGCGGACGGCGCGTGGACCTACTCGTCCACGCTGGCCAGCGCCGCCAACAAATGCGGCGCGGCGGGCGCCAACGTCATCACGATGTCGCTGGGTGGCGGCGCGCGCAGCATCACCGAGCAGCGCGCCTTCGACAACCTGCAGACCAAGGGCGTGCTGTCCATCGCCGCGGCCGGCAACGACGGCAATTCGACGACGTCGTACCCGGCCGGCTACGCCAGCGTGATGTCGGTGGCGGCCGTGGACGAAAACAAGGTCGTCGCCTCGTTCTCGCAATACAACAAGGACGTCGAGATCGCCGGTCCGGGCGTCTCCGTGCTGTCCACGGTCCCGATGGGCACCGGCGTCGACACGGCACTGACGGTCGGCTCGACCAATTACGCGTCGTCGGCAATGGACGGCTCGCCCGTCAAGACCGTCACCGCGCCGCTGGCCGACTTCGGCATCGGCGACGCCGTCAACACGGCCGTCTCCGGCAAGGTCTGCCTGATCCAGCGCGGCACGGTCGACTTCGCGACCAAGGTCAGCAACTGCCAGAACAGCGGCGGCGTGGGCGCGATCGTCTACAACAACGTGGCAGGCGCCTTCGGCGGCACGCTGGGCACGACCGTGACGACGATCCCGTCGCTGACGGCCTCGGACACGGACGGCGCCGCGATGAAGGGCCAGCTGGGGCAGAGCGCGACGGTGGCCGTGAAGGCGTCGAACTACGCCTATTTCGACGGCACGTCGATGGCCACCCCGCACGTCTCGGCCGTCGCCGCGCTGGTGTGGAGCTACTTCCCGACCTGCACGGGTTCCCAGATCCGCACGTCGCTGGACAACAGCGCGCTCGACCTAGGCACGGCCGGCCGCGACACCAAGTACGGCTATGGTCTCGTGCAGGCCAAGGCGGCGTACGATCGCATCAAGTCGCTCGGTTGCGGTAAATAAACCACGATCGTCTCGTTCGAAAAAGGGCGCTGCGGCGCCCTTTTTCTCGTAGGGTGGACGGCTCGCCGTCCACGCGTTCAACCGGCGCATGAACGCGTGGACGGGAAACCCGTCCACCCTACACGCCGTCATCTATAATGGCCGTTTTCGCAAATCACGCCACCTCAGCCACATCATGGAATTAGCCAAGTCTTTCGAGCCAGCCGATATCGAACAATTCTGGCGCACGGAATGGGAACAGCGCGGTTACTTCGCCGCCTCCATGGACGATGCCAAGCCGTCGTTCAGCATCCAGCTGCCGCCGCCGAACGTGACGGGCACCCTGCACATGGGGCATGCCTTCAACCAGACCGTCATGGATGGCCTGACCCGCTACTACCGCATGCGTGGCTTCAACACGGCGTGGATCCCGGGCACCGACCACGCCGGCATCGCCACGCAGATCGTCGTGGAGCGCCAGCTCGACGCGCAGAAAATCTCGCGCCACGACCTCGGCCGCGAAGCCTTCGTCGAGAAGGTGTGGGAGTGGAAGGAAAAATCGGGCAGCACCATCACCGGCCAGATGCGCCGCCTGGGCGCCTCCGCCGACTGGGCCCGCGAATACTTCACGATGGACGAGCCGCGCTCGAAAACCGTCACCGAAGTGTTCGTGCGCCTGTTCGAGCAGGGCCTGATCTACCGCGGCAAGCGCCTCGTCAACTGGGACCCGGTGCTGGGCACCGCCGTCTCCGACCTGGAAGTGGTGTCGGAAGAAGAAGACGGTTCGATGTCGTACATCCAGTACCCGCTGGCGGACGGCAGCGGCCACCTGACGGTCGCGACGACGCGTCCGGAAACGATGCTGGGCGACGTCGCCGTCGCCGTCGACCCGACCGACGAACGCTACATGCACCTGCACGGCAAGATGCTGAAGCTGCCGCTCGTCGGCCGCGAGATCCCCGTCATCGCCGACAGCTATGTCGATAAAGCGTTCGGCACCGGCTGCGTGAAGATCACGCCGGCACACGACTTCAACGACTACGCCGTCGGCCAGCGCCACAACCTGGCAATGCCGAGCATCATGACGCTGGACGCGAAAATCGTCGACGACGCGCCGGCGGCCTACCGCGGCCTCGACCGCTTCGAGGCGCGCAAGAAGATCGTCGCCGACCTCGACGCGCAAGGCCTGCTGGAACAAGTGAAGCCGCACAAGCTGCAAGTGCCGCGCGGCGACCGCACGGGCGTCATCATCGAGCCGATGCTGACCGACCAGTGGTTCGTCGCGATGAGCAAGCCGGCGCCGGAAGGCACGCACAATCCGGGCAAGTCGATCACCGACGTGGCGCTCGAGAAGGTCGCGAGCGGCGAGATCAAATTCGTCCCCGAGAACTGGACGACCACGTACAACCAGTGGCTGAACAACATCCAGGACTGGTGCATTTCGCGCCAGCTGTGGTGGGGCCACCGCATCCCGGCCTGGTACGGTCCGGACGGCGAAGTCGTCGTCGCCCGCAGCGAAGACGAAGCGCGGCAGAAGGCGGCCGCCGCCGGCATCACGGGCGAACTGAAACGCGACGACGACGTGCTCGACACGTGGTTCTCGTCCGCGCTCGTCCCGTTCTCGACGGTCGGCTGGCCGGAACAGACGAAGGACATGGACCTGTTCCTGCCCTCCTCCGTGCTGGTCACCGGCTTCGACATCATCTTCTTCTGGGTCGCGCGCATGGTCATGATGACGGCGCACTTCACCGGCAAGGTCCCGTTCAAGACCGTGTACGTGCACGGCCTCGTGCGCGATTCAGCGGGCCAGAAGATGTCGAAATCGAAGGGCAACACGCTCGACCCGATCGACCTGATCGACGGCATCGACGTCGAGTCGCTCGTCGCCAAGCGCACGACGGGCCTGATGAACCCGAAGGCCGCCGAGAAGATCGCGAAGGCCACGCGCAAGGAATTCCCGGACGGGATCGCCGCATTCGGGACCGACGCCGTGCGCTTCACGATGGCCAGCTATGCGTCCCTCGGCCGCAACATCAACTTCGACCTGGGCCGCTGCGAAGGCTACCGCAACTTCTGCAACAAGCTGTGGAACGCCACCCGCTTCGTGCTGATGAACACGGAAGACAAGGACTGCGGCCGGCCCGACGCCGCCGACTATTCGCCGGCCGACCGCTGGATCATCTCGCGCCTGAACCGCGTCGAGATGGACGTGGCGAAGGGCTTCGAAGACTACCGCTTCGACAACATCGCGAACAGCATCTACAGCTTCGTGTGGGACGAGTACTGCGACTGGTATCTGGAACTGGCCAAGGTGCAGGTCCAGCAAGGCACGGAAGCGCAACAGCGCGCCACGCGCCACACGCTGCTGCGCGTGCTGGAAGTCGTGCTGCGGCTCGCGCACCCGATCATCCCGTTCGTCACCGAGGCCCTGTGGCAGGCCGTCGCGCCGCTCGCCAGCAAGATGGGCGACACGATCATGCTGCAACCGTACCCGGTCGCCGACGAGTCGCTGATCGATGCGGAAGCGGAAGCCTGGATGGAGCAGTTCAAGAAAGTCACCGACGCCACCCGCAACCTGCGCGGCGAAATGAAGCTGTCGCCGTCCGTGCGCGTGCCGCTGATCGTCGAGCCGGCGAACGCCGCCGACCGCGCGGCTGCCGCCGGCTTCGCGCCATACGTCGCCCTGCTGGCCAAGCTGTCGGACGTGCAGATCGTCGACGCGCTGCCCGATTCGCCGGCCGCCGTCGCCATCGTCGGCACGACGAAGCTGATGCTGAAGGTCGAGATCGACGTCGCCGCCGAACGCGAGCGCCTGAAAAAGGAAATCGCGCGCATCGAAGGCGAGATCGGCAAGGCCAACGGCAAGCTGTCCAGCGAGAGCTTCGTCGCGCGCGCGCCCGCGGCCGTCGTCGCGCAGGAACGCGAGCGCCTGGACAACTTCAGCGCCACGCTGGCCAAGCTGAACGAGCAGTTCGCCAAGCTGCCGCCGGCATGATGCCGCAAGCGGCACGCTGACGCAGTACGCGGAACAATGCGCCGGTTCACGCCGGCGCATTTTTTTCACCTGCATTCGAGCACGCCCATGACCAACACCTCGCATTTTTCTCAGCTGGCCACCTACAACCAGTGGATGAACCGCAAGCTGTACGACGCGGCCGCCGCCCTGCCGGCGGACCGGTTGCACGAAGACCGGGGCGCGTTCTTCGGTTCGGTGTTCGGCACCCTGAACCACCTCGTGATCGCGGATCTCATCTGGCTCAAGCGCATCGCCGCCAACCTGCCCGGCTTCGCATCGCTGCAATCCCTGGACGATTTACCGAGGCCGGCGTCCCTCACCAGCGCCTGTGCGCGACACCTGCCCGAGCTGGACGGCCTGCGGACCAGGCTGGACGCGGCCATCATCGCGTTCTGCGCCGAAGTCCGGCCGGCCCAGCTGGACGGACCGTTCGACTACACGTCCACGAAAGGCGTCGCGAGCAGAAAGCGGCTGGGCGACGTTCTCCTGCACGTGTTCAATCACCAGACGCATCATCGGGGCCAGGCCACGACCTTGTTCTCGCAACTGGGCGTCGACGTCGGCCCGACCGACCTGTTGCTGCTGGTGGCGGACGTGGATTGACGCGCACGGCGCGCACGCAGCAGCAGCCCGGCGACTCCCAGGCCCAGCATCGCGACCTGCGCCGGTTCGGGCGCCGGCGACATATTCGTCACGATATTGTCGATTTGCCCCCACTGCTCGTCCGGCGTACTCAAGTCGCCCGGGTTGTTCATATACCAGTTGATGTAACTGACGTGCTGGAACGCCGGCGGCATGGTGAACGTCGCCAGCGGCTGGTCGCCCAGGATGGTGAAGCTGGCGCCCGTATCGCTGACGAAGACGGAATCGCCGCCGTCATAGTCGAAGGCGACGAAGTCGAAACTGCCGCCATCCACCCGCCGGATCTGGTACGGCGAGGAACCCTCGCGGCTGTGCAGCCATAGCGAGCTCCCGCCGTTATGCAGGTGGCCGCCGCCGGGATACAGCGAGGTGATGACGAAGCCCGATTCCGAGTACGAATCCGGGTAAGGTCCGTCGTCCCCGAATTGATCGAAGGTCAGTGTCACGGTCTCGGCCGCAGCGGTGGCCATGCCGCAGGCGCAGCAGGCCGCGGCGATGCAGTGTTTCATCCAGCGTGGTTGCGTCATGTTCATGGTATCCCTCGAGGCTGGTGGCAGCGGACGACGACCGTCCGTGCAAGCAGTGTAAGGATGGGCTACGACGGCATATTGATGCATATTGCATAGAGCGAATCTTGGAGGCGTACTTTTGCCGTGACAATGTGCGTAAATACGATGCGTTCGCTCCGCTATACTCGTCCACATTCCACCCATCGAGAGAACACATGAAACGCACGTTCGCCCTTGCACTCGCCATCGCCTGGCACCTGGCCGCCCACGCGGCCGATCTCATTCCCGCCGACGTGGCCGGCAGTTGGGGCACGGCGGCTTCGCTGGACGCCGGCGATACGGAACAAAGCGTCCTGCATCTACAGGCCGACGGCTACGGCATGATGGCCGGCTCGACGCCGCCGGCGAAGCGCATGGACGGCGTCGACGACGGCAAGCCGGGTCCGCGCGCCGTCATCGGCTTTCCGGTACGCGCGACGCTCGACGGCGACACGCTGCAGCTGCGGCCGTTCCTGCCGCGGGGCGCGCCGGCGGAGCAGGCCGCGCAGGCGGCACGTGTCGTCTTGACCTGCCGCCATGACGCGGCCGGCCTCACTCTGGCATGCACGGTTCCGGACGGCAAGACATTGATTCTGCACCGCCTCGGCGCTGCACTGCCTCCCGAAGCCAAAGAGATGCTCACTGCCCTGAAGGCGCAGGACGCCGGTTCCTGAAGGGTTTCCACCGTTTACCGCACGACCGTGCAGTTTGCTACACTGGCAAAGCACGACTAACGATAAACCAATAAGGAGACATCATGCGCCCCCTGATCCATGCCGCCGCGCTCGCGGCCGTTGCCACCGTCCTCGCCGCCCCGCTCGCCTGGGCCCAGGACCCGTCGCCGGTCGGGCTGTGGAAGACCATCGACGACGCCTCCGGCAAGCCGACCGCGCTCATCCGCATCACGGAGAACCAGGGCGAATTGCAGGGCAGGATCGAAAAACTGTTCCGCACCCCGGACCAAGACCAGAATCCGAAATGCTCGCTGTGCCAGGGCGCGCGCAAGGACCAGCCGATCGTCGGCATGACGATCGTGTCCGGCCTGAAAAAGGACGGCGACGAGTACACCGGCGGCGAGATCCTCGACCCGAAGAACGGCAAGGTGTACAAGAGCAAGCTGAGCGTGCACGAAGGCGGCAGGAAGCTCGAAGTGCGGGGCTATGTCGGCGTGCCGATGTTCGGGCGCTCGCAGGTCTGGCTGCGCCAGGAATAGCGACGATTGTGCATACGAAGTTTGCGTTTCGTGCGCGCCAAAAACGGAGACCTTATGCTAATCTGGTAAATAGTTCATTCATCAGACATGGCGCTGCATGACTTATCGATTCGCTACTTCGGGCCGCCTGGAGGCCGTGGCATGATTTTCCTGCGGTTACTTTCTTTTTTGATCGCCTGCGCCATCCCGATGGTGCCCCCGCTCGTACTGGCCGACGTCAGCACCCGCGGCATGCCCGGCTGGCCCGTGCTGGGCGGCCTGTTCGGCATGAGCCTGATTTCCGGAAGCTTCCTGTACATCGCCCTGCTGGCGCCCCGCATGCGGCGCTCCGTCGCGCTGCGCGTACTGGGCGGTCTGCTGCTGATGCTGCCGACGGCGCTCAGCGTTGCCGTCCTGTGGAAGCGTAGCGAAGCGGAAATGCTGTGGTGCGGCGGGCTGCTGCTCGCGGTTTCGGTGCTGATGTTCATCAGTTTCGTCTTCCCCGCCACGCCCGACCGCCGCCAGCGCCCGATGCGCAAGCGCGACCGCCAGGAACCGGCGCTGCCCTGATCCGCGCCGTCATTCATTTCGCGACAACTACACCGTGGGCAGGTTGTCCCACAGGTCGCCGGTCGGGCTGATGCGCGGCGCGGCGATGCCGAAATGGCG
>Ga0209148_1001229_pt1 | contig 14397 bp, 15 predicted proteins | sample AraplaCol_mMF_r2_2_FD_184288 | JGI IMG/M metagenome (GOLD analysis project Ga0209148, IMG submission 184288) | Arabidopsis root microbial communities from North Carolina, USA - plate scrape CL_Col_mMF_r2 (SPAdes) (version 2) | ecosystem: Host-associated > Plants > Roots > Endosphere | place...
GCCGCTGCTCCATCACCGACACCTCTCGCCAGGGCATGGACTTGGCCTCCCACGCTGCCAAATCCCTGCACTATGAAGTGTCGGCTATGTCCCCGAACACCCGTCGGTCATGTCCCCGGGCTGAACACTTGACCGGGCGATCCAGTACGCCGTGCCGGGAGTGTGTGCGCACCGACTGCGGCTACGGAGTACTGGATGCCCCGCCTTTGCGGGGCATGACAGCGGAGCGTGGGATGGCTTACCTCACCTCACCGCGACACGTGTGCGGATACCGCGAGCCACGTCCCATTCTTCTTCGCCCAGCAATCGGTATATCGCCCGGTCGCCTGCAGGCCGTCCGCGGTCGTGTAGCTCGTCGCCGCGTGGATGATGGCGAAGTCGCCCATGATGCGGATGATGACGTCAAACGCGTGCAAGTTCCGGATCGCGATCGGCCGTGCCGTCTGCTCCAGGAATGCGGCACGGTCGACCAGTGTCTTGTCGGGATTGGAGCAATAGAACTCCGGCGCCAGGATCTCGTCGAAACGCCTGACGTCGCAGTTCTGCACGGAAGCGACATAGTCGCGGTTGAGTGCGGTGAGCTGTTCGAGGTCCTGGCTCATGATGTTTCTTCCCCTCTTAGTTATTTCACTCCGTCATTGCGAGCGAAGCGAAGCAATCCAGGATGTCTCCGCGGACACAGACTGGATTGCTTCGTCGCAAGGGCTCCTCGCAATGACGAGGAGAACTAGTCGTTGAACAAAGGCGGCGGCACGAACCCGCCGAACTCGCGCTCGATCAGTTCGGCTAATTTCAGCGGCGTGCGGTCCTCCAGCCACGGGCCGACGATCTGGACGCCAACAGGCAGTCCATCCGGCGCAAAGCCCGTCGGGATCGCGGTCGAAGGCAGGCCGGGCAGGGTGGCGATACCGGGCCAGGCGAGCTGGTCGGTATAGACGTATTCCTTGCCGTCGATCTTGATGCGGCGCTGCTCCTGGTCCTCCGAGTGATCGTGGGGATAGGCCGGTATCGGCATGATAGGACAGATCACTGCATCGAAGGACTTGAACAGCTCGTGCCATTGCGCGCGCAGCCGTGTCCGGCCGCCGCGTGCTATCAGCCAGTCGCGATGGCTAAGCGCGATGCCGCGCAGGCGTTCAGCCTGCAGGCTGTCGTTGCTGGCAGGCAATGCGGTCGCTGCTGCAGCTGCGCCCGCGTAGAATTCGGGCGAGAAGCTGGCGCTGAGAAACGACAGCAGCATTCGCATATAGAGGCGCGAGGACGCCGCGAAATCCGGCAGCAGCGGACTGTTGCGCTCGATCCTGACCCCGGCCTTGGCAAGATTGCCGGCGAGCATATTGATGCTCCCGCGCACGGCGGCGTCGGTCGGCAGCACCGGATCGGTATCGACCACGAGGACGCGGAAATCTTTCAGCGAGCCGTGACGCGCCGCAGGCAGCTCGAGCCTGTAGGCCTTGCCGTTGTCGAGCGGGTCGGGCCCGGCCATGACGTCGAGCAACAAGGATAGATCGCCAGCGCTCCGCGCCATCGGGCCGACCACGGCGAGATCACGCTCATAGGCGAGGGGCGGAGCCGGCGGCGGCGTATGGCCGCGCGAGGGCAACAGATCGAAGGACGGCTTGTGCGCGTAGACGCCGCAATGGAACGCCGGCACGCGCAGCGAGCCACCGATATCCGAGCCGATTGAAAGTGAGCCGTAACCGGCCGCGAGCGCCGCAGACGAGCCGCCGGAGGAGCCACCCGGCGTGCGGCCGAGATCGTAGGGATTGTTGGTGGTGCCGTAGATGTCGTTGTAGCTCTGCCAGTCCGCGAGTGCGAGCGGGACGTTGGTCTTGCCCAGCACGACAGTGCCGGCGTCCTTCACCCGCGTCACCGGCAGGGAGTCGTCCTTGGCGATGAAGTCCTTCTGCGCAGGGTTGCCCCAGGTCGTGGGCAGGCCGGCGATGTTGTAGGATTCTTTCACCGTCATCGGCAGGCCGAGCAGCGGCTTGCGCTCGCCACGGGCCAGCGCCGCGTCGGCTGCACGCGCCGCGTCGAGTGCACGGTCGAAATCGCGGACGCAGATCGCGTTGACCTTGCCGTCGTGGCGTTCGATGCGATCGATCGCATCCTGCGTGAGCTCGACCGACGAGACCTTCTTTGCCGTCAGTGCGGCCGACAGCTCCAGCGCGCTCTTGAAACTCCATTCCGATTTCGCCACGACATCCTCCTGCGCTTCATTGGTTGCGATGATGCGCAGTTTTAGCCGATGCCGCAACCGCCGTTTGATCGCGGTTGACCTGGCGCTATCCGGGAAGCATGCGCTGCATCACGCGGTCGCGATAAAGGAAGATGTGCGCCAGCGCGGCTGCGACGTGAACGACGATGGTGATGAGCAGCGCCCATTCCGTCGCCTGGTGGAGGCCGTCGATGGCCCGGCCGGCGGCTGCATTGCCGGGCGCCAGCATCGGCAGCGGCACGAGATAAAAGTATGAGACAGACCAGCCGCGGAAGGATGCGAACAGCCAGCCCGAAATCGTCGTCGCCAGCACCAGCACGTAGAGCAGCCAGTGGACGGCCTCTGAGGACACGCGCTGCCAGGCAGGGAGAGAGCTTTCAGGCGCAACGGGATGGGTAAGGCGCCAGACGAAGCGGAGTGCGGTCAGCGCGAGGATCGTGAGTCCGATCGACAGGTGGAACACCATTCCAGCACCCGGGGTCATGCCCGGATGGATATCCGGCATGATCCAGCCGATCGGATATTGCACGGCGAGCAGTGCGACGATGAGCCAGTGGAAAATCTTGGCAGGTGTGCCGTATTGAAGTCGGATGGTCATGAGGATTCCGGCGTTGAGCGCCCGTCTTCAGGGCTGGAAGCTCCGAGCTGCGGCATGCGTGAACGGATTGACGGGTCCGCTGCTCGTCCGCGTGTTACTGTCCGATGTCTGCCCCGGCACGGGAAAGGCGTAGCCGATGATGGTCTTGACCACGAGGCGGTCGGACGCCTGCGTCAACCCGTAGCCGACGCCGAAGTTCACATCGAACACGCCGGCCTTGAAGTCGGTGACGGCAAACAGCGTGTGCTGCTGGTCGGCAAGCTTGTCGAACCTCCCGATCTGGCCGAGGTCGCTGTAGTATTCGAAACCCGCGAACAAATCGTCGCCGAACTTCCGCGCGATGCGCGCAGCCGGCGTGAAGTGCTGCTCCGCGAATTTACCGAAATGGATGTCGACGATCGGGTTGACGATGAACTCGTAGTCGCTGTTCCGCACGCCGATGATGGGGCGAATCTCCATCGAGAAACGGGATTGGGAGAAGGGCGGCGTCTCGTTGCTGAATTCGAAGTTCACGCCGTAGAAGACATTGCGCTGTTCGGCGTGCGGCGAAACGAACAGCGTTCTCAGCTTGAAGGCGTCCGAATAGAAGCGCTCGTCCTGAATGGAGAACGGCAGATAGAGGCCGACCTCCCACCAATCGGTCACGCCGTAGGCGAATTCCGGCGTGCCGTTGAGGCTGTGGTTGGAAGCGAGCCCGCCGGGAAACGGGGGGCTCTTCTGTCCGAGCGCGACATAGTTGAGGTGCTGCTGGATGGTGAACTGGCCGGTCTCGGCGATGCCGGCGTTGTAGACCTGGATCTCGTCGGTGGCGCGGGCGCTCGACGCAAGCAGGACCCACGCGGCGACAAGGCTCGCGACCGCGACAAGATGTGAACGATGTCGCTTCATCGCCGCCGCCTACGCCGCCCCGATCAGGATGCCGACCGCCAGCACGATCGCGCCGCCGAGCACGATCTGGAACACGGCCTGAAGGAACGGCGTGTCCATGTAGCGTGCGCGGATGAAGGCGATCGCCCACAGTTCGAAGAACACGACGAGGCCGGCGATTCCGGTCGCGATCCAGAACGCGTTGTGCCAGGCATCGGGCACGAGATAGGGCATGGTGTGGCCGAGCCCGCCGAGCGTCGTCATCGCGCCGCAGGTGATGCCGCGCAGCCAGGGCGAGCCGCGCCCTGTCAGCGAGCCGTCGTCCGACAGCGCCTCGGCAAAGCCCATGCTGATGCCGGCGCCGATGGATGCGGCAAGGCCGACGAGAAAAGTCTGCCAGTTCTGGTGCGTGGCAAAGGCCGCCGCGAACAGCGGCGCCAGCGTCGAGACCGAACCGTCCATCAGACCGGCAAGGCCCGGCTGCACATATTGCAGCACGAACATCCGCCGCCGCGTGCGGTCTTCTTCTGCGCGCACGTCGGGCTTGAGGATCTCGTCGGTGAGGGCGACCGCGCGGTTTTCGTGATGCTTCTCTTCCTCGGCGAGATCGCCGAGCAGGCGGCGCACGCCGACATCCTCGGCCTGCTCGGCGGCCTTGGCGTAAAAGCGCTCGGCCTCGAGCTCCATGGTCTCGACCTCCTTGCGGATCGTGTCGAGCGGCAGGTTTTTGGTCAGCCAGATCGGACGTCGGCGCAGAAAGCCTTTGACGTCCTCGCGGCGGATCGGCGGCAGATGCGGACCGAAACGCTCTTCGTAGAGCTGGAGCAGGCGATGCCGATGGCCGCGCTCCTCCTCGGCCATCTCCTCGAAGATCTTGGCCGTATCAGGATAGCGTTCCCGCAAGTCCTCGGCGAAGCTCATATAGATGCGGCTGTCCTCCTCTTCGGAGGAAATCGCGACCGCCAGCACTTCTCGCTCGGTCAAATCGGCAAAATTCTTCACGGACTGCGCCTGATCTAGTTTAGAAGTATTCTAAATTGATATAGGCTGCAATCCATTCAGGGTCAATTCACGCCAGCCGCGCGAAGGCTTGCATCGGAAGGGCCGTCACGATGGCGCTCGGGTGCATGGAACCGGGCGCGGCGTAACAGGTTCGAATGTCTCAAGGTGGGTCGACGGGTGAATGATGGACAAGGTCAAGTTTCGTCTCAATGATCCGCGGCTGGCGCCGCGCCGCACCAAGCTGGAAATCCCTGGGTGGGCTGGCAAGCGCGAACCACGCGCTGACGGATCGCGCGAGCAGGTCTGGCATTGCGTGCCGTTTTCCGAGGGCGCGCAATACGGCATCGAGCTGTTCTATCCCTATGATTTCGAGCTTCACGTCACGACCAGGGAGGGCCGCCTGGTGCTCGAGGCCGATTGGGGTGAGCCGCCGGAGGGGGGCGCGGAATGGCCGCCATTTCGCAAGTTCGGTGACGCCTTCTACACCTATCAGATCCTGCTCGATCTCAAGGTCGCGAAAGGCATGGCTGTGCGCACCGAGCCGCACCCGCGCTTCTATACCGATCCGACTGACACCGTGCCGATCGCCGTCCCTGCGCTGATCCGCAATTGGTGGCCCATGATGTTCTTTTGCGTCTTCAAGGCGCCGGCCGAAGGCCGAACCCATATCTTCAGGCCCAACGAGCCCTTCGCGCAAATCATCGTCATTCCCGAGGAAGCGAATTTCGAACTCGAGCCCATGGGCGAGGAGGAAGCGGCCGAGCGCGAGCTGCAGGCCCGCCGCATCTACACCAATCGGCCAAAACTTGCGGCCGGCACCGAGTGGACCTCGTCATCCGATACGGTGTTCGACGGGACCTACCGGCACCTGCATCGCGCGGCAAAGGACAAGGCTCGCAACGGATAGAGCGTTTTCGCGCGAAATGGACACGGCTTCGCGTCAAGCAAGCACGTCAACACCGGAATCCAGAGCTCGTCGCGATTGCGACGGATGATTCTGCCTGAATTTCCCGGTCTCCGGCCCCCGAACGCAAAACAGGACCCGTAGGTCCTGTTCATCTCGATCCTGGCGTCGCGACCTCAATAGTCGCGGCGATAGAAGCTGTGATGATGGTGGTGATGGTGATGATGGTGGTGATAATACCGCCGATAGCGCGGGACCACCACGACCGGCTCTTCGTAATAGCGACGACGATAGAAGCTGTGGTGGTGATGGTGGTGATGATGGTGGTGGTAAAATTGAGCGACCTGAACATTGTCGCTCGCTTTCGGCGGAGCCGATTCATCGATCGCTTGCAGCAACGCGCTTGCGTTCGCAATCGGCTCCAGCAGGTCGGCGTATGAATTCGCCTGGAGGACGTCCGTCGGTGCGGGCGCAGCCTGGGCGGTACCCAGCGTTCCGAGCGCGGCCACCGCTCCCAATAGTCCGGCGATCTTCTTGTCCAATGTCGTTCTCCATGGTCGCCGGACCCAGCTCCGGTATCTCGCAACGTCAGACATTGCCGAATGTTCCCTGAACCGCCGATTAATGCCTTGTGGCGGAAGGGTGGCGCCGCTCAGCTTGCGGAGACTGCGGCGGCGCCGCGGAGAAATTGCAGCAGCAATCGGCTGACCTCTGCGGGTTGCTCCTGCTGGACCCAGTGGCCGGCGCCATCGACGAGGTGGCAGCCGAGCATCTTCGTGCACGCGCTCGCTTGCATCGCTTCGAACGTACCGGGGCGCTGATACGTGCCCCAATCCTGCTTGCCCGAGATGAAGCAGGAGGGCACGTCGATGCTGCGGCCAGCAAACAGCTGCATCTCGTTGTTCAGCATGCCTGACGTGCCGTAGCGGTACCATTGCAAGCCGCCCTGGAATCCGGTGCGGCCATATTCGGCGCTGTAGAAAGCGAGGTCGCTGTCCGGCAGCCATTGGTTGGCGGCGATCGCGGCGCGGGAGGGCATCTCCTTCGCGACGGTCTCGGGCATGGTCTCGTGGAGATCCATCACATAATAGGTCGGCAGCTTTGCAAGCTCGCTCGCCGACCATGATTTCAACGGATACGGCTTGTTGTCCGCCCAGTCCGCGCTCTTGTGATGATAATAGGCGCGCAGGAAATCATGCAGGCCTTGCGGCGCATGCTGCATGTCGGTATTGGCCGCGCGTGTCGAATAATACCATTGATAGTGGATGCGCGGGCGCGGCAGGGCGGCGAGCTCGCGATGCACGGGATCTTCCACCGCGGGCTTCGCCGGGGCATCGGCCGTGCCGAACGGCAGCGCCGGCGCTCCACCGAAGGGCGCACTCATCAGCGTCACCGAGCGAAACACGTCGGGCCGGATCAGCGCGCACCAGGCGGCGACCGGGCTGCCGAAATCGTGTCCGACAAGATCGACCTGCCTGTAGCCGAACGCCGAGACGAGCGAGAGCGCGTCGCGCACGAGGTTGAGGAGCGAGAACGGCGTGAGATCGCCGTCGTAATCCGCGGTCCATCCGGTGGTGCGGCCATAGCCGCGCTGGTCCGGCGCGAGCACGTGATAGCCGGCCGCCGCCAGCGTCGGCATCACCTTGCGCCACGAGAAAGCGAGCTCGGGAAAGCCGTGCAGCAGCAGGATGCAGGGGCGGCCCCTGGTCTCGAAGCCGGCCTCGAGCACATGCATGCGCAGGCCGTTGATGCCGTCGACGTAGCGCGAGCGGATGCCGGCGGGGAGGGGGATTTCGGGGAGTGTTGTCATTGAGTCTCTCCACTCGGGCAGTATCGTAGAGTGAGCAAAGGCGCACTTGCGCCGCGCCCACCACCTTTTCCTATTAGCCCGTGATGGTGGGCACGCTTCCGCCTTCGCTCTTCGAGCTACGGCGGACAAGTCGCTTTGCCCACCCTACGGCATCTCGCTACACCGCCACGCACTCGAACGCGTTGCCCTTGCGCTTGATCTTCCCCACCGAGGGCGAGGGGAAATGCGCGGTGCAGCACAGCGTGTCGGTGTCGCAATAGCGCTCCAGGAAGCTGCGCCGCGTGGTGGCTGCCTTGGCAGGATCAACATCGAACTTGATCGACAGCTCCGGATAAAGCGTCTGCAAGGGCGAGTGCATCAGATCGCCCGAAAACACCGCATCGTCCTTGCCGCGTCCCATTGCGATGGCGACGTGGCCCGGCGTATGCCCTGGTGTCGGCACGATGCGGACATGATCGCCGATCTGGTGATCATTGCTGATGAGCTCGTGCCTCTTGGCCTCGACGACAGGCAGCACGCTGTCGGCGAAGGGCGGGATCTCTGTCTTGGCATTCTCCGCGAACCAGTGGTCGTACTCCTGCTTGGCGAAGAGGTAGCGCGCCCTCGGGAAGGTCGGCACCCAGCGGCCGTTTTCCAGCCGCGTGTTCCAGCCGACGTGATCGACATGCAGATGCGTGCACATCACGAAGTCGATGTCATCGACCGAGACGCCCGCGGCACTGAGTGCGCGCATGTAGGTGTCGTCGGTCTTCATGTTCCATTTCGCGCGATTGGGGCGCGGCTTGTCGTTGCCGATGCAGCTGTCGATCAAAATGGTGTGGTGCGGCGTCTTCACCACGTAGGACTGGAAGCACAGCATCAGCACGTCCTCTTCGTCCAGCGCCTTGGCCTGCCGCATCCAGGCCCGGTTCTCGGCCAGAACTTCGGGCGTCAGTCCCGGCAGCATGTCCAGCGCGGGGACGAACGAGGTCTCCTGCTCGATGATGCGCTGGATGGTGAGATCGCCGATCGAATATTTCAGGCTCATGCTCGCTTCCCCTCGTGATCAGTGCGCATCGCGCACGGATGGAATGACGATATTGGAGAGAATGTCCATCGCGGCCAGGCCTTCCTTGGGCTGGCCGTATTGTGCGGCAGTCGTCATCATGACAAGATCGAGCTCGGGCACGATGAAGATGCGTTGCCCGCCCCAGCCGAAGGCGCCAACCCATTTGATCTCCTTGCCGCCGGCGAGCGAGCGGCCCATCCACCATTGATAGCCGTAGAACTGTGTGCTGCCGAAATAACCGACCGCCTGGAAGCGCGGCGTGATGGATTGTGCGATCCAGTCGGCCGAAACGATCTGCCGGCCGTTCCACTGGCCGCGATTGAGCACGAGCTGGCCGATCTTCGCCGCATCGCGCGGACGCAAGCGCACGCCAGCCGCCGCTGCGATCTTGCCGTTCTTGTAGCTCTTCCACTCCACATCGCTGATCCCCAGCGGCTGGAACAGCACCTCGCGCGCGAACGCCTCCAGCGGCAGTTTCGAGACGCGCTCGATGATGTTGCCGAGCAACTCGGTGCCGCCGCCATTATAGGTCCATAGCGCATCGGGCGGTGCTGCGATTGGTCGCGACAGTACATAGCCAAGGGGATCCGGCTCGGTGACGAGATGCGGCTCGTCGTTTTTCGGATCGGTCCAGGCTCGCGCCTCGTCCCATTGGATGCCGGATGACATCGTCAGCAGATGGCGCAGCGTGATGGCGTCCCATCCCGGCTGCTTCACCGCTGCGTAGTCCGGGAAGAATTTTAGAACGGGTTCATCGACGCCTGCGATGAGCTTGCGGTCGATCGCGATTCCAACCAGCAGCGAGGTCACGCTCTTGGAGGCCGAGCGCATGTCGTGCTTCGTCGTTGCGGTGAATTCGTACTGGCCGTCGGGCTTTCCCCAGGGCTGGTCGCTTCCGGCAAAATACTGCTCGAAGACGAGCTTGCTATGCCTGACTACGACGACGGAATGAACTGCTGTTGCCCGCAGCGCGAGCCGCGCGGCGACGGAACAGAGCTGCGCGCCGTCCATGCCGACGCTGCCGGGCGAGGCGATCTCCCAGCCATCGTCGATCGCTACAGGCGCTCCGCAGGCCTGATTGGTTGGTCCAGGCGGCATGCTCTCGGCCCGCAGATGGGTGGCTGAGACTGAGAGCGCGAGCACGAGGCTCGCACTGAAACCTGCGAGCCGGGAGAATCGATTGCGCATCGTCATTCTCCCGGCATGTCCCGCTACGCTGCCGGCGGGACCGAGATCTTCACCGAGGGACGCTCCAGCATTTTCTGATGGAAGGCGTCGAGCTTTGGATAGGCCTTGCGCCAGCCGCAATCGGCGAAGCGGAAGTCGGCATAGCCGAGCACGCAAACAAGGCCGATCTGCGAAATGTCGAACGGACCGTTCAGCACCTCAGGCATGTTCTCGAAGCGGGCCATGCCGGTCCAGGCCCGGTTCCAGTGGTCGTCCGACCACGCCTGCCATTGCAGCCCCTGCGGCCGTACCATCTTCTCGTAGCGGCACAGCAGCATGGAATCGAGCATGCCGTTGATGAGCGAGTGGTTGGTCTTGGCCTTCCAGCGCCGCGGGCCGTAATCGGGGATCAGGCTGCCGCCGGCCATCTCGTTGAGATATTCGACGATGACGTAGGAATCCAGGATCACGTCACCGTCATCGGTAATCAGCACCGGCAGCTTCTTCAGCGGCGTGATCTTCGAATAGTCCTCGTTGACCGTGCCCGGCGCAACGGTTGCCGCAGTGAACTCGATCTTGTCGATCAGGCCGAGCTCGATCGCGGCAATGCGCACCTTGCGGGCGAAGGGCGAGGCGGCGGAGAAGGAGAGTTTCATGGGAAATGTCCTACTGGGTGATCGGCAGTTGGTTTCGTCATTGCGAGGAGCCCGCGACAAAATTGCGAAGCAATTTTGCGCTGGCGACGAAGCAATCCAGACTGCCTCCGTAGGACGATCTCTGGATTGCTTCGCTTCGCTCGCAATGACGGGGAGGGAGCGGAGGTCGCGGCCTTACGCCGCCACGATCTCCTGGCGCTGCTCGCCGAGGCCCTCGATGCCGAGCGTGATGACGTCGCCGACATTGAGGAAGGTCGGCGGCTTCATGCCGAGGCCGACGCCGGGCGGGGTGCCCGTGGTGATGATGTCACCCGGCAGCAGCGTCATGAACTGCGAGACGTAGGAGACACACTTGGCCATCGAGAAGATCATGGTCTTGGTCGAGCCGGTCTGGCGACGCTGGCCGTTGACGTCGAGCCACATCGACAGGTTCTGCACGTCGTTGATCTCGTCCTTGGTGGCGAGCCAGGGCCCGACCGGGCCGAACGTGTCGTGCGACTTGCCCTTGGTCCACTGACCCAGGCGCTCGGTCTGGAAGTTGCGCTCGGAGACGTCGTTGCAGACGCAATAGCCGGCGACGTAGTTCAGCGCGTCGGCTTCCGAGACGTATTTGGCGCGGGTGCCGATGATGGCGGCGATCTCGACCTCCCAGTCGAGCTTGGTCGAGCCGCGCGGCTTCTCGACGTTGTCGTTCGGGCCTGACAGGGAGGTGTTGGCCTTCATGAAGATGATCGGCTCGGTCGGGATGGCGGCGCCGGTCTCCTTGGCGTGGTCGCTGTAGTTGAGACCGATCGCGACGAATTTCGATATGCCGGTGACGGGCGCGCCGAAGCGCGGCTTGCCGGAGATTGCGGGCAGCGAGGCCGGGTCGATCGCGGCGAGCTTCTTCAGAGATTCCGGGGAATAGGCCTCGCCGGTGAGGTCCTTCAGATGCGCCGACAGGTCGCGCAACTGGCCGGATTTGTCGATCAGGCCGGGCTTTTCCGCACCCTTTTCGCCGTAACGAACAAGCTTCATTCTGGTTTCTCCCTGGGGATGGACTGATCGGTTAAACAGCTTCATGGAACAGCGCGGCGGGAAATTCAACCGCCGAAAAGGGGCGCATTGCAGCCCATCATTCGCGGGGTGGCCGCCCCATGAGCCCTACGATTGCAGCGCCTCGAACCTGAATGCCTCGCCGTCCCGTTTGATGTGCCCGGCCGAGAAATGCCCGCCGATCACCAGCGTCGGGGTATCGGCAAAGCGCGAGAACACCTTGTGCCGGCTTGCCGCCGATTGGGCGGTGTCGGTATCGACGACCGAGCACCAGTCGAGATGGGCCATCTGGCAGGGGTGGTGGGCGACGTCGCCGCTGAGCAGCGCCTGCTGGCCGCCGGATTGGATCAGGACGCTCATATGCCCCGGGCTGTGGCCGGGGGTCGGGATCACGCTGATCTCCTCGCAGAGCCGGAGGTCGCTCGGGATCGTTTCGGCCAGGCCCGCATCGACGATGGGCTTCACGGAATCGTTGAACACCGCGACCTTGTCCGGCTCGGCCGTATAGTCGCGCCAATAATCATATTCGGTCTTGCCGAACAAATAGCGCGCATTGGGGAACGTCGGCACCCATTTGCCATCGACCAGCTTCGTATTCCAGCCGACATGATCGACGTGCAGATGCGTGCACAGCACGGTGTCGATACTGTCGGGCGGAAAGCCCGCTTCCGTCATCATCTCCAGAAACGGCGTGTCGCGGTTATTCCAGACCGGAACGCCGCGGCCCTGCTTGTCGTTGCCGAGGCCGGTGTCGACCACAATGCGGCGCGTCGGCGTCTCCACCACCAGCGAATGGATCGACATTTTCAGCCGGCCTTCCTCGGTGGCGAAATGCGGGATCAGCCAGGGCAGCTTCCGGATCTCGTCATTGGTCGCGGCCGGCAGGATGAAGCGGGTCGAGCCGACCGTCTCCATTTCCACGATCTTGGTGATCTTGACCTGACCGACTGTCCACGGCATGTGGCGTGCCCCCATTTTCTTGCTTTTGCGAAAGATGCGGCCTTCCGCCGGCGAACGCAATGGATCATCTGTCGCGATGTTGCGTTATGTGAGGAACCCGTCGAAATCCCAGGGGGAGCCCATGCCAGAGCTTGCGATTTCCGCCGACAAGGTCGCCTTCATCATCGAGAAGGCGCGCGAATTCGACGTCAAGGAGTCCGGGTCCGATCCGGATTCCGGCTCCAACCCCTCCGATGACGACGAGATCGACGTGCTCGAGGACAGCAATTCCGATCCGGTCGCAGCCGAGCTCGCCGGTTTCATCGGCGCGCTGAACGAGGACGAGCAGCTCGACCTGGTCACGCTGACGTGGCTCGGCCGTGGCGACGGCGACGTCGACGAGTGGGACGATCTGCGCGCCCGCGCGGTCGAGGCGCGGAGCGAGTACAAGTCGCCCCGGCGCGAGACGGTGCAATATCTCTTGGGCGAGCCGATGCTCGGTGATCTCCTCGCCGACGGCATGGACGAGCTCGGCATCGACTGGAGCGACGAGCGGACGACGCCGGTGGGGTAGCTCCTATTTGGCGCAGTCGACGATCACGGTGCCGAGCTTGTCGCCCTTCTCGACGGCGTGATGCGCCTGCACCGTATCAGATAGCGTGAACTGCGCCGCGATCGTGTGAAGCCGCGGCCCCGCCGCCAGCCATTTCGAGATGTCGGCCTGCGCGGCCGCGAGCAGCGCCGGCGGCAGCGCGAACAGCACCAGCGCACGCAGATTGATGCACTTCTCCATCAGGTCGCGCATCGGCACCACGGGCGTACGGTTGCCGTTGGTGGCGTAGACAGCAATAGTCGAATTCAGCGCCATCAGCTTCAGCGTCGTCGCGATGTTGCCGCCGAAATCGACATCGATGACGCGGTCGACACCGCGTCCGCCGGTAAACGCCATCGCTCTCGCGACGACATCCTCGTCTTTGTAATTGACCACGAGATCAGCGCCCGCGCGCCTGGCCTGCTCGCCCTTCATCGCTGAGCTGACGGTCGCGATCACCTGCGCGCCGCCCCATTTTGCCAATTGCACCGCATAATGCCCGACCGCACCGGCGCCGCCGGTGACGAGCACCGTCTTGCCGACAATCGGCCCGTCGGCGAACAGGCTGCACCACGCCGTCATCGCGGGGATGCCGAGCGTGGCGCCTTCCGCGAAGGAAAGATGATCCGGTAGCGGCGTCACCAGCTGTTCGGCGATTGCGATATATTCCGCCGCCGTGCCGAAGGCGCGGCCGTTGCGCTGGCCGTTGAACAGCCAGACGCGATCGCCAGGCTTGAACCGCGTCACGCCCTCGCCGACCTGATCGATAAAGCCCGCGCCATCACTGTTCGGGATGACGCGCGGATATTCCATCGCGCGATAGCTGCCGCCGCGCCGGCCGACATCAGCCGGATTGACGCCGGAGGCTTCCAGGCGAATGCGAACTTCGCCAGGGCCCGCGACCGGCGTCGCCATCTCACCATAGGTCAGGACGTCGATCGCCGGTCCCGTTTGCTCGTACCAGACCGCTCTCATCCGAATTGCTTTCCGAGTTGAAGTTTTGGGCCAGCAGGCGCGGCATCGAAAATCCACCTCTCCCTTGGGAAAGGTCGGCGCGTAGCGCCCGGTGAGGAGTTACGCTCTCGCGTGTCGCAGCAGCCTCTCACCCGATTTGCTGACGCAAATCGACCTCTCCCCGCTGGGGAGAGGCGAAGAGCGCCGTCGCCCTCACAGCGTGCCCGGGAAGGCGCCGCCGTCGAGCAGGATGTTCTGGCCGGTGATGAAGCCGGCCTTGGCGCCGCACAGGAAGGCGCAGGCATAGCCGAACTCGTCGGGCTGGCCGAAGCGACCGGCCGGATTGAGTTTTGCGCGCTCGGCCAGAATCGCTTCCGGCGTCGTGCCGCGCTTGTCGGCCTCGGCCTTGGCGGTGCCGGTCAGGCGGTCGGTCTCGAATGGGCCGGGCAAGAGGCCGTTGATGGTGACGTTGTTGATCACGGTCTTGCGCGACAGGCCGGCGATGAAGCCGGTGAGGCCGGCGCGCGCGCCGTTGGAGAGGCCGAGAATGTCGATCGGCGCCTTCACCGCGGCCGAGGTGATGTTGACGATGCGGCCGAACTTGCGT
>Ga0209148_1001232_pt1 | contig 14323 bp, 9 predicted proteins | sample AraplaCol_mMF_r2_2_FD_184288 | JGI IMG/M metagenome (GOLD analysis project Ga0209148, IMG submission 184288) | Arabidopsis root microbial communities from North Carolina, USA - plate scrape CL_Col_mMF_r2 (SPAdes) (version 2) | ecosystem: Host-associated > Plants > Roots > Endosphere | place: USA...
GCTCGGTGCTGACGGAAAGTTCGGAATATTCTTTGCAGCCCATCAGATCGGAACGATCGATCTGCGTAGCCCCAAAAGTGTCAACCATGTCTCCGAACAGGTGTAAGCTATGTGTCCGGGCTGAACAACAGCGAAGCAATCCAGCATCTCTCCGCAGAGACAGTCTGGATTGCTTCGTCGCAAGAGCTCCTCGCAATGACGGTGGTCGGAGTGGAGCTCGCAATGACTCACACGTCAACGCGGAAGCCGACCTCGATCACCGCGTCGTGGGGTATCTTGAAAAAGTCCGGCGCGCGGCTGGCGACCCGGTTGAGGAACGAGAAGATTCCGAACGAGAACGGATCGATCGCCGATCCGGCTTCGCGGCGGACGATGGTCTCGTGCGCCAGATAATAGTTCTTGTGCTCGAGGTCGGCATCGAAGCCGAGCTTGTTGCAATTGTCGAGCGTCAGCGGAATGTCCGGGGTCTGCATGAAGCCGAGCCGGACCTGGATGCGGTAGAAGCCGCGGCCGAGGCGATGCACTGAATGCCGCTCGCCGAACGGCACGCGCGGCCGGCGATCCGACACGTAGGTCAGCAGCACCACCGTCTCGTGCAGCACGCGGTTGTGCTCGATGTGACGCAGCAGCATCGGCGATGCTCCGTGCTCGACTTTCGTGAGCCACACGCCCATGCCCGGCGCGCGGCCGATCACTTCATTGTCGGCGTAACCGAGGAATTCCTTCAGCGGCATCGACATGTCGTTGAGTCGTTGCCGGACCGTCGACGAGCCCTTGCGCCAGGACAGCATCAGCGCGGCGATGATGGTGCCAACCACCAGCGGGAACCAGCCTCCCTCGACGATCTTGAGCGAATTCGACACCAGGAAGGTTGCATCGATCGCGCCGAACACTGGGATCACCGACAGCGCAAGGGCCCGCGACCATTTCCAGCGCGAGCGGGCGACGTGATAGAGCAGGATGGTGGTGATCAGCATGGTGCCTGACACGGCGATCCCATAGGCGGCGGCGAGGTTCTCCGATGAGCGGAACATGATCACCGTCAGCAGCGTGCCGGTCATCAACAGCCAGTTTGCGGCAGGCACGTAGATCTGGCCGGCTTCGTCCCAGGATGTCGGCGTGATCCGGGCGCGCGGCGCCAGCCCCATCTGCATCGCCTGCCGCGTCAGCGAGAATACGCCGGAGACCAGCGCCTGCGAGGCGATGATGGTGGCGAAGGTCGCCAGCACCACCATCGGGATCAGCGCCCAGCCGGGTGCGAGCTTGTAGAAGGGATTGTCGGCCGCCGAGGGATCGGCCAGCACCAGCGCGCCCTGGCCGAAATAGTTCAGCAACAGCGCCGGCAACACCAGCGCGAACCAGGCCTGCCGGATCGCGGTCGCCCCGACATGGCCCATGTCGGCATAAAGCGCCTCGCCGCCGGTGAGCGCGAGGAAGACGGCACCGATCACCACGAAGGAGATTTTGGGATCCGCCAGCAGGAAGTGCGCCGCTTCCAGCGGGTTGACGGCCAGCAGGATCGCCGGCGCCTGCCAGATGTTGATCGCGCCGAGAACGGCAAGCACCGCGAACCAGATCACCATGATCGGGCCGAACAGCTTGCCGATGCTGCCGGTGCCGTAGCGCTGGATCACGAACAGGCCGATCAGCACGGCGAGCGTCGCCGGCAGGATGAAATGCTCGAAGGCGGGCGCGACCAGCTTGAGGCCCTCCATCGCCGAGAGCACGGAGATCGCGGGCGTGATGACGCCGTCGCCGTAGAGCAGCGAGGCGCCGATGACGCCAAGCAGGACGAGGATCGGAAGCTTCATGCCGTCGGCCACCTTGTCGGCAGCGACGAGCGACAGCAAAGCGAGAATGCCGCCCTCCCCGTCATTATCGGCCCGCAGGATGAACACGACGTATTTGAACGCGACCATGGCAATCAACGCCCAAAGAATAAGCGAGACGATGCCGGTCACCTCGGCCGCAATGGGGGCGGCATGGCCGAGCCCGGAGAGCGCGACCTGAAAGGCGTAAAGCGGACTGGTGCCGATGTCGCCGAACACGACGCCGAGCGCCGTCAGCGCAAGAAACCAGGGGCTGCCGAGATGGTGGACGAATTTTGGATGCTCGGTCGCCGCTTCAAGCGGATCGTAGACGACGCCCGTGGCGGCGCGATCGATCAGGCTGCGGACCGGGAGATCGGACGGCATATCCATGCGGGCCTCGGCGTGAGGACGGAACCGGCATGGGAGAAATGCAAGGCGCGTGCCGTGTCGGTCTTGGCAAGAGGTCGAAAACAACCCCGTGCACGGTAGAAAAGCGTCATTGCGAGCGCAGCGAAGCAATCCAGAGTCCCTCCGCGGATACATTTCTGGATTGCTTCGCTACGCTCGCAATGGCGGCGGAGAGGGACTCGCGCGAAAGGAGTGTCCCGATGCGGAGACAGCCTCTCGCCGCCCCTTCTCCCGCAAGCGGGAGAGGAGTGCACCGGCCCGCACGGATAAAGTCCACTTCACCCCTTCTCGCTCGACGCCTGCCGCGCCTCGCCGCTCGAGACCAGCAATACCGAAACCTTCGACTGCCGCAGCACCGCGTCCGCGACGCCGCCGAAGGAGAGATGGTCGCCCTGGATGCGGTCGACGCCCATGACGACGAGGTCGACGTCGGTGGTGTCGATCTCGCGCAGGATCGCAGCCTCAGGCGCCCGGTTGACGCGGAGTGTCGTGGTGATGTCGACGTCGTAGCGGGCGGCGAGATCGCTGGCGTCCTTGAGGACGCCGGCTTCCTGGCTGAGGCCGCGGGACGCACCGCGCTGGGCGCCCTTGTCGCGCGTCGTCGCGACATAGATCACCCGGAGCGAGCCTGATCCGGCCTGCGTCAACGCGACCGCGACCTCGGCGCCGCGCTTGGACACGCCGCTGCCGGAGACGGGAACGAGGATGTTGAGGCCATCAGGCGCCGGCTGCTTCAGATGCTTGCCCCTGACTGCTGCGATCACGAGCGGTCCGTCGAACTTTGCGGCGATGTCCTCGATCTTGCGGTCAAAGCGGTCCTTGGCAGCCGTGACCTTGTCGACCCCGACGACGAGGAGATCAAAACCCTTGCGCGCCTCCTCAATGATGGTCTCGCCGAGTTCGGCGCGCCGCGCGCGGCTGACCACATCGATGCTGCCCACGTCACCGTCACTGACGGCGGAGACTGTCTCGGCCGCCTTCTTCACCACGGCTTCGTGGCTCTCCTCCTCGTCGCGACCCTTCTCCTGCTCCTTCGCCCGCTTGCCGATATGCAGCACGGTGATCGGCAGGCCGCGCATGCCGGCGATCAAGCCCACGATGTGCGAGGCAAAGGTCGCGTTGACGCTCTCGTCCACGGCAAGCAAGGGACGTTCGAGATTGGCGACGAAGCCGCGCTTCTCGAACTCTTCGCGCTCCAGCCGCTCCTTCTCCTCCTCGTTCATCGGCAGCTTCGCCAAAGCCGCGCGCAGCATCGGCGGCATTGCCATCGTGGTCACGATCGCCATGGTGACGATCATCGTGAACATGACCTGGCTGAGCACGCCGATGGAGAGGCCGATGGTGGCGATGATCACCTCGGTCGAGCCGCGCGCATTCATCCCGCTCGCCAGCGCCAGCGACTCCCGCGTGCTCAGCCCGCCGATGGTGCCGCCGACGAAGGCGCCGCCGAACTTGCCGACGCTGGCGATCACGACCAGGAGGCCCGTGAGCATCAGGAGATTGGAATCGCGCAGCACCGAGAGATCGGCGCTGAGGCCGGCAAGGCCGAAGAAAACAGGCATGAAGAAGCTCGAGATCAACCCGCGCATGCGCTCGTCGATCTGCCGGGTCAGGATCGGGGACTCCCCGACCAGGATGCCGGCGACGAAGGCGCCGAGCACGGTATGCACGCCGATCGCATGCGTGATCAGCGCCATCACGCCCATCAGCAGCAGGATCACGGTGATGACGGCGGCCACGCTGACGAGGTTGTCGTTGGCCCAGCGGATCAGCTGGAACACCAGGCGGCGGCCGATGGTGAAACTGACCGCGAGGAAGGCCAGCGTGCCCAGCACCGCCTTCGCGACCGAGGCGAGATCCAGCGTCCCTTGCGAGGCCAGGCTGAAGATGACCGCGATGATGATCCAGCCGATGGTGTCGTCGATCACGGCGGTCGCGACGATGATCTGACCGACATTGCGGCGCATGAAGTTCATCTCGCGCACGACCACCGCGACGATCTTCACGGACGAAATCGACAGCGCCGTGCCCATGAACAGCGAGGCCACGAGGCGCTGCTGTGGATTGGGCAGCAATGCATCCGGCAGGAATTCGCCGAGTGCAAAGCCGCAGGCGAAGGGCACGAGGATGCCGGCGATCGAGATCGCGATCGCGGCCTTGCCGACCTTCCTGACCAGCTTGAGATCGGTCTCCATGCCCGTGAGCAGGAGCAGCAGCAAAATGCCAAACTGCGCGATGCCATCGAGCATCGCCTTCTGCTCGGGCGCTTTTGGAAAGATCGCGGCTTGCGCCTCCGGCCAGATCCAGCCGAACAGCGAGGGACCGAGAATGAAGCCGGCGAGCAATTCGCCGATCACCGAGGGTTGGCCGATCCGCTGCATGATCTCGCCGAGGCCGCGGCCGACCGCGATCAGCAACACGATCTGCGCCACCAACAGGAATTCGGAAGGGCCTGCCGCCTTGCCGCCTTCGGCGCCGGCGGCCATGGTGGTGAGGACAAGCACCGCGGGGACGGGGACGACCGGTCGGAGCAGGCTCCACTGCATGCAGGCGTCTTCCCCCGTTTGCTGCGCCGGCAAGATGCCGGCGGCCACAGAGGATAGAACCCGCGGGAGGTGGAGCGGGTTCCCCGCTTCCCTAAGCCGCCGACTGGAGCGCTTGGAGCCTCCGGACAAAGCCCAATGCCGCTTCGTTCAAATCGCCAAGCCTGCTTCGCAGCGCCTCTGCGCGCGAGCCAGCACCATGCGCGATCGACTGGCCCATGACGGCTTTCGAACAAACGTCCTCGACCGATTTCTGGAGATGCTCGATACCCTCCGCGGCGGATCTGGCCGCGCGATTGATGTCGCTGGTGGCACCGCTCTGCGCCTGAACCGTAGGCGATAAACGCCTGGTGAATGCCATTCGCCAGGTCGGTTGTTAGCCCATCTGCGAAGTTAGCCTCTTCTGCCTGATGTCCGCTCACTGCGTCAGAGCAGACCAGATTTGCTCAACCTAAGTTTTTCGCTGTTTGACCCATAGCTGACCTAGGTGGCTTACTGCGTACCGAAAGCGGACCTTCTATCGGCGAAGCTACGCTCCGCCGCTTGATCTTGTTCTGGAAGCCAAAAGCCTTTCAGCAATCCGAATATGGCAGGGATGACGATCAGCGTTAGCAGGGTGGAGGAGATCATGCCCCCGATCATTGGCACCGCGATGCGCTGCATGATCTCCGAACCGGTCCCTGTGCTCCACATGATCGGCAGCAGTCCAGCCATGATAGCGACAACCGTCATCATCTTTGGACGGACACGCTCCACCGCGCCCTCCATGATGGCCTCGCGGAGGTCAGCTCGGGTCGGCGCTCGTCCTTCGGTGGCGCAGCGCTGTCCAACTTCCGCAAGCGCCTGATTGAGGTAGATCAGCATCACGACGCCGGTCTCGGCGGCGACGCCAGCCAGCGCGATGAAGCCGACGGCCACGGCGACCGAAAGGTTGAAGCCGAGCCACCACATCAGCCAGAGCCCGCCGACCAGCGCGAACGGGAGCGAGAGCATGACGATTAGCGTCTCGGTGATCGACCTGAAATTGAGGTACAGCAGCAGGAAGATGATCAACAGTGTCGCCGGCACGACAATCTTCAGGCGCGCCATGGCCCGCTCCAGATATTCGTACTGACCGCTCCAGACGACGTAGTAGCCGGGCGGAAACTGGATGCTCGCCTGCACCGTCCGCTGCGCGTCGGCGACGTAGCCGCCGAGGTCGCGGTCACGGATGTCGACGTAGACGTAGGTCGCAAGCTGACCGTTTTCGGTGCGGATCGTGTTCGGCCCGCGCGCCGCTTGGACCGAGGCCACCTCCGCGAGCGGTACGGCCCCGCCCGCCGGCATCGGAACGAGGATGTCGCTCGCGATCTTCTTCGGGTTGTCCCGGAGATCGCGCGGGTAGCGCATGTTGACCGTGAACCGCTGCCGGCCCTCGACCGTCGTCGTCACGGACTGGCCTCCGAGTGCCGTCGCGATCGTGTCCTGGACGTCCTGCACCATGATGCCATAGCGAGCGAGCGCCGACCGGTCGGGCGTGATTTCGAGGTAGTAGCCGCCGAGGCCGCGCTCGGCGTAGGCCGACGACGTGCCCGGGACCGCCTTCAGCACCTGCTCGACCTGCTTGGCCAGCCTGTCGATCTCGACGAGGTCGGTGCCGATCACCTTGACGCCGACGGGCGTCCGGATGCCGGTCGAGAGCATGTCGATGCGCGCCTTGATCGGCATCGTCCAGGCATTCGACACGCCGGGAAACTGCAGCGCCTTGTCCATCTCGGCGATCAGCCCGTCGATCGTGAGGCCCGGACGCCACTGCTCCTTCGGCTTGAGGCTGACGACCGTCTCGAACATCTCGGTCGGTGCCGGGTCGGTCGAGGTGGAGGCGCGTCCGGCCTTGCCGTAGACGGAGGCGACCTCCGGGAACGACTTGATGATCCGGTCCTGCGTCTGCATCAATGCGCCGGCCTTGGTGATCGAGATGCCGGGCAGCGTCGTCGGCATGTAGAGCAGCGTGCCCTCGTTGAGATTCGGCATGAATTCGGTGCCGAGCTGGCGCGCCGGCCAGATCGTCACCGCGAGCACGGCGAGCGCGAGAAGGACGACAAGCGTCTTCGCGCGCAACACGCCCTTGATGACCGGCCGGTAGATCCAGATCAGGAAGCGGTTGATCGGATTCCGGTGCTCCGGGACGATCCGCCCCCGGACGAAGATCACCATCAGCGCCGGCACCAGCGTGACAGACAGCAGCGCAGCGGCCGCCATCGCAAAAGTCTTGGTGAAGGCGAGCGGGCTGAACAGCCGCCCCTCCTGCGATTCCAGCGTGAAGATCGGCATGAACGAAACCGTGATGATCAGCAGGCTGAAGAACAGCGCCGGACCGACCTCCGAGGCAGCCTCGTTCAGGATGGCAGTCCGAGATTTGCCAGGCTCGGCCCGTTCGAGATGCTTGTGGGCGTTCTCGATCATGACGATAGCGGCATCCACCATGGCGCCGATGGCGATGGCGATGCCGCCGAGGCTCATGATGTTCGAGCCGATCCCCAGCAGCTTCATGGCGCCGAATGCCATCAGGACGCCGACCGGCAGCATCAGGATGGCGACGAGCGCGCTTCGGACGTGCAGCAGGAAGACGACGCAAACCAGCGCCACCACCAGGCTTTCCTCGACCAGCGTGTGCTTGAGCGTGTCGATGGCGGCATAGATTAGGTTGGATCGGTCGTAGACCGGCACGATCTCCACCGACTTCGGCAGGCTGGTCGCGATCTCCTTGAAGCGCTTCTTGACGTTCTCGATGACGTCCAGTGCGTTCATGCCGAACCGCTGCAGGACGATGCCGCTCGCGACCTCGCCTTCCCCGTTCAGTTCGGCGATGCCGCGGCGTTCGTCCGGACCGAGCTCGACCCGAGCGACGTCGCGCAGCAGAACCGGCGTTCCGCCGTCGTTCTTGAGCACGATGTTGCCAAGGTCGTTGATGCTTTTCAGGTAGCCCTTGCCGCGGATGACGTACTCGAACTCGGACAGTTCGACCGTCCGCCCTCCGACGTCGGCGTTGCTGGCGCGGATCGCGTCTCGGATCTTCGCCATGGTGAGGCCGAGATCGCGCATCCGCTGCGGATCGAGGATCACGTTGTACTGCTTGACGAAGCCGCCCACGCTCGCGACTTCCGCGACGCCCTCCGCCTTCGCGAGCGCAAATTTCAGGTTCCAGTCCTGGATGGTCCGCGTGTCGGCGAGGTTCAGTTCTTTGGAGACCACCGCGTACTGATAGACCCAGCCCACGCCGGTCGCGTCGGGACCGATGGTCGGGGTCACGCCCGCCGGCAATCGCGATGTGGCTCCGTTGAGAAATTCGAGCACCCGCGAGCGCGCCCAGTAGATGTCGGTGCCGTCCTCGAAAATCACGTAGACGAACGAAACCCCGAAGAACGAGAAGCCGCGCACCACCTTGGATTTCGGCACCGTCAGCATCGCGGTCGCGAGCGGATAGGTGACCTGATCTTCGATCACCTGGGGCGCCTGTCCGGGATACTCGGTGTAGACGATGACCTGCGTGTCCGAGAGGTCCGGAATGGCGTCGAGCGGCAGATGGACCAGCGCGTAGATTCCCGCAGCCGCGGCGAAGCCGGTGCCGAACAGCACCAGCAGCAGGTTGCGGGCCGACCAGGCGATGAGGCGGGCGATCACGGGCGTATCCCCGCGCTGCCCGCCGCCGGCTCGGCCGGCTTCTCGCCGCTTGCCTCGGCGAACCCCTTCAGCGCGGCCTTCAAGTTGCTCTCGGCGTCGATCAGGAAATTGGCCGAGGTGACGACGGAATCGCCCTCGGACACACCCTGGACAATTTCGACAAAGCCGCCGCCGTGACGGCCGAGCTTCACTTCCCGCGGCTCGAAGCGGCCTTCGCCCTTGTCGACGAGAACCGCCTGGCGGCTCCCGCTGTCGAGCACGGCGCTCTCCGGTACGGCCAGCACCGGTCCAGGCGTGCCGGTCTCGATCTCCGCGTCGACGTACATCTCTGGCCTCAGCAGCTCGTCGGGATTCGGCACCTCGACGCGGATGCGTGCGGTGCGCGTAGCGGCGTTGAGATGCGGATAGACCAAGGCGACCTCGCCGCCGAAGCTCTGGCCCGCGAGCGCGCGCGGCCTGATGGTCACCTTGGTACCGACGGCTATCTGCACCAGATCGCGCTCGGCGACATCAATGAGAACCCACACCAGGCGGTGATCGGCGATCCTGAACAGCACGTCGCCGGGCCCGGCGCGCATGCCGGGCACGACGTTGCGCTCGAGGATCTCACCGTCCTGCGGCGCGAGCCACGGGATCGAGAGCGAAATTTCCTTGGTGCGCTCGAGCTCCTTGATGGACGGCTCCGGAGCCGCCAGATTCTCCAGCCTGCGCCGCGCGCCCTTGAGCGCCTGGCCGGTCGCGCCGGCGTTGACGGCGGAGAGATATTCGGCGGCCGCGCTGGCAAGCGCCGAACTGTACACGTTCAGGAGCGGCTGTCCCTTGTGGACATGATCGCCGGTCGTGACGTTGGCGACGCTCTCGACGAATCCCTCGAAGCGCAGCGCGACCACGGAAACACGGCGCTCGTCCTCCTTGACGGTCCCTGGCGCCCGGATCACCGACGTGACGGGCCGCCGCGTCACGGGCTCGGACTTGACCCCCGTGCGCTGGATCTTGCCGGGCGAGAGCTTGACGGACCCGTCGTCAGTGTCCTCGCCTTCGTAGACGGGAATGTAGTCCATCCCCATCGAATCCTTCTTCGGCACCGGCGAGGTGTCCGGCAGGCCCATCGGATTGCGATAGTATTTGACCTTGCGCTCCGCCTTTGCGTCGGCGGCCTTGCTATCGTCCGGCTCGTCCTCGGGATTGTTGAAGCTGATGTCCGCGCTCGACGGAACGGCGCGCCAGGCGCGTCCGTCCGACGTCTTCTTCGGCGCGAGAGAGTAGAAGGGCTTCCAGTCGGGATCCTGATAGTAGATGGGCGCGCCGCTTTCGGCGGCGCCGGCGACCGTCACGACGGATGCGGCGAGCGGCTTAGCCCGCGGGATCGCGCCCGCGAGCAAGGCGGCGCCGGCCGCTGCGCAAATCGCAGCGGCGGCACCCAAGGCGATGGCCCGGCTCATTTCTGCGCCGTGACGACGAGCTTGTTCTCGACCGTGCCCGTCTCGCCCTGGACCTTGGCGCCGAGCGACAACTGCCAACGTCCGGCCATGCTGAAGGTGGCCTTGAACCGGTAGGTCCCCGGCTCTGTGCCCGGCATTGGAGTCAGCTTGGTGACCATTTCCTGCATGCCGTCAGGAGCCATGTCGAGCCGGCTCGCGAAGATGACGGCGTCCGGCACCGCCTTGCCCGTCTTCTTGTTCAGCAGTCGGACGGTCACGATCTTGTCCGGGCCGGCCTGGACGGTCGGCTCGACGAGCTGGAATTCGTAGTCCTTGATGTCGGCAAGCGCAAGCTTCGGCGTCCCCAACATGGTGAGGCCGAGCAGCGCGGCAGCGACCGCGCGCGCAGCAGTGGTAGTCTTCATGATGTCATTTCCTCGAAACGTCTGTTGGACCGCCGAAGCGGCAAGCTTCGACGCGCGCCCTCAATGGTCGCGCGCCGACATTCCGGCGCTGGAGCGCCGGTCAGACGATGGTTCGAGGCGGGTGGTCCGGAGGATGTTCGCCGAGCCCGTCGATCAGCAGATCGTCAGGCAGTGCGAACGCGCTACGCGAAAAGCTGCGGTCCACCAGCGCACCGGCAGCGCTGGGCGCCGGCATGGTGATGGTCAACATGCAGAGTGCGATGAACGGGCAGCTTCCGCAGTCCTTGGCTTTTTGGTCCTGCTCACCTGGGCAGCACGGCATCTCGTCCGCCATCGCCTGCATCTCGCCAGCGGACACGACGTTCTGTAGCGCAGCCATCGCCGGCACCGAAAGCGGCGCAACGAGCAACCCTGCCGCCACGGTCAGCGCAATCAGCCAGTTGAAGACCTTCCTCGGACCCATGCACTTTCTTCGCACAGCGGGAGGAACCATGCAAATCGCTGAATCATCACGATTGCGCTAATAACCGGGCAAGTTGGGAGGATAGTTCCGCGCAAATGTCCAGTTTGCTTGGAGTTGAGCAGTGCAGAACGTCAGCTTGTGGCCCTTCTCGGACCTCTTGCAATGTCCGCTCCTGCGCCGCTGTTGGGGAATAAGCGGACATCGCAGGTTTATAAGTATGCGCCCTAGCAGCCTATCCGCCTGCCACACGAGCGACCGCAACTGCCGGCACAGCCTGCGCCGTTAGCGGTGCATGGCGGCAAAAGTGATGATCCGGTTTTAGACGCGCGCTCATGGATAGACCACGCCCGCTGCGCTTTCGCCCCCTTCGGCCCGGCAAATGACGTGAAGGGCCAGACGCGGACATCCGACAGGCTTCCAAATCGCTCGAAAGTACGATCATATACCGTTCGACGACACCTGAAGTTGTGTTGCAAAGGGTCTCGGCTTGCCGGAGGAGAATGCGCGTGAGGGAACTCGCTGGAAAGACTGCGTTCGTGACCGGCGCAGCGTCAGGCATCGGCCTGGGGATCGCGACGGCTTTCGCCCAGGCGGGGGCGAAAGTCATGCTTTGCGATATTGAAGAAGAGGCGCTCTCCGCGGCGCTCGAGCAACTGAAGCTCACCAACGTCGATGTCGAGGGCGTGAAAGCCGACGTCTCACTCAAAGCCGAGCTCGTGGCGGCCGCCGAAGCCACGACCGACCGCTACGGCAAGGTGCATATCCTCGTCAACAATGCGGGCGTCGGCGGCGGTGGGCCTTATGGCGCCTGGACCGAGGCGTCGTGGAATTGGACCATGGGCGTCAATTTGATGGCGACCATTTGGGGAATCGAGATTTTCGGACCATTAATCGAGCAGCATGGCGAGGGTGGACATATCGTCTCCACCGCCTCGATTGCAGGCCTCATTTCTGGGGCGAGCAATGCATACAACGTTTCAAAATATGGTGTGGTCGCGCTGTCCGAGGGCCTGCGGCTTGAACTCGCCCCGCGCGGCATCGGCGTATCCGTGCTGTGTCCCGGGTTCATTCGCACTCAGATCATGAACTCAGGACGCAACCTCCCCAAGCGCTTCGAGGGGGCGATCCCTGCCCCGCCAACGTCGGGCCCGCGTGCCGAGCAGATCAATATGATCCGGGAACGCGTCTCTCAGGGCATCGATCCCCTTTATGTCGGTGAACTCGTCCGCGAAGGCGTCGAGAACGACTGGCCATATATCTTCACCGACACCGAATTCGAGCCGTTCGTCGAAGCGCGCTTCGCCGCAATCAAGCAAGGCTTTGACCACATCCGCGACCGCACCCCGAAACGTTGAGCGTACAGATTTCCCTCACGCCGCAGCCGGCGTGCGGATCTCGCGCGGCAGGATGATCGCTGCCGCGATCGCGAGCAGGCACAGGCCCGCAAAGGCGTGCAGCATGGTGACGAAGCCGCCCTGCTCGTAGAGCCAGGCGACGAGGCCGACCGACGCGCCCGCTGCCGTGAAGCCGATGAAATAGCGCACCGCATAGGCACGCGAGCGCCATTCCTCGCTGGTGTATTTGCCGACCATGGCGTCGTTGACCGTGACCTGGCCGAACGCGCCCATGACGATGCCGATCGACACCAGAATCAGCGGCAGATTGTTCAGGCTCGCGGCCAGATACAGGAACGGCGCCAGCATGAAGGACAGCGGCAGCGCCACCGTCTTCAGCGAATAGCGATCGAGCAACCGGCCGATGGTGTACTGGGTCATCGCGCCGAACACGTAGACGCAGGCGGCGATGACGCCTAATAGCGCCGGGCTCTTGGTGAGATCGGAAAGCCGCTCGGCGAACAGTTTCGGCAGCGCGACGGTGACGGCGTTGAAGGTGGTGGAGATCGCGATCACGACGATCAAGAGCGACAGCACCACGCGCCACATGTCCTGCTTTGCCACGCGCGCCTGCGCCGCGGCCTGCTTTGAGCCCTTGCGGTCTTCGTGCACGACCAGCATCGCGAAGGCGATCCCGATCAGGATGGTGACGATCCCGGGGATGATGAAGGCAAAGCGCCAGCCGAGATATTGGCCGATCACGCCGGTGACCAATGCGGAGGAGGCGACGCCGAGATTGCCCCAGACGCCGTTGATGCCCATCTCGCGGCCGAGCCGCTCGGCATAGGACACGATCATCGCGGTGCCGACAGGATGATAGATCGAGGCGAACACGCCGATCGAAAGCAGCGCGGCGCCGAGCTGCACGGGCGTCTGCACGAAGCCGACCGAGATCATGGAGGCGCCGATACCGACGAAGAAGATCAGCATCATGTGGCGGCGGCTCCAGCGGTCCCCGAGCCAGCCTGTGAGCAGCGAGCCGGCGCCGAAGGCGATGAAGCCGGGGGTCGCGTAAGGCAGCAGCTCCGAATAGGCCATGCCGAGCGCCGGCCCCATGATGATGACGGCGGCGGCGAAAATGAGCATCGCATAATGGTCAATGAAATGGCCTGCGTTTACGAAGCTGATGACCCTGCCAGGGCTGTTCATTTCCCGAATCCTTTTCCGCACTGGAATGAGTTATATGTCGTCGGCATGACGGGGTGCTGCCAATGACTGTCTTGGAAACGCCAATCTTGGAAACGCCAATCTTGGAAACGCCAATCCTGCGGGAGGTCCGGAGCAACCATCGCTCGCCCGCGGGCGTGCATCTGGTCGCGCGCGACTATCCCAAGGGGATGCGGATCGACCTGCACATGCATCGCGAAGCGCAGCTGATCTACGCAGCGAAGGGCACGATGCAGGTGAACACGCCCGGGGGCCGCTGGCTGGTGCCGCCCGACCGCGCGGTCTGGGTGCCGGCCGGGCTCGAGCATGCCATCGACCTGCTCGCCGACATCGAGATGCGCACGCTGTATTTCGACCTCGCCTGGCTCAAGCGCGAAAAGCGCTATGCGGGGCTGACGAGGGAATTCGTGGTGCGGGTGTCGCCGCTGCTCAACCAGGCGATCCTGGCGCTGTTCGATGCGCGCAACACCGAGGAGCGCACCGAGCTTTTGGTGCGGCTGGTGATGCTGGAATTGCACCAGGCCGAGGATTCCGCAACCTTCGTGCCGCTACCGCGCGAAGTGCGCTGCCGCCGCGCCGCGATGATCGTGCTCGACGATCCCACGGGCCTGCACGACATCGACACGCTGGCGCGCGAGGTCGGCACCTCCGCGCGGACGCTGTCGCGGCTGTTCTCGAGCGAGACGCAGCTCAGCTTCAAGAGCTGGTGCCAGCGTGCGCGGATTGCGGCGGCGATCCAGCTGATATCCACCGATGCGAACGTCTCGGTGAAGCAGCTCGCCACGCAGCTCGGCTATGCCAGCGTGCCGGCTTTCTCGGCGGCGTTCCGGCAGGTGACGGGGCGGACGCCGACGGAGTTCGCAGGGAAGACGTGAGGTAGCGGCCAAGCCGCAAGAAACTGTAGGGTGGGCAAAGCGCAGCGTGCCCACGCATTTTTCGCAATCGAGAGAGGTGGTGGGCACGGCGCAAGTGCGCCTTTGCCCACCCTACGGCACCGGTTGAACCGGCGCACATGCCAGTCTCCACCC